>Ga0209163_1000555_pt1 | contig 65163 bp, 63 predicted proteins | sample MTBAKSrepl2MetaG_FD_187457 | JGI IMG/M metagenome (GOLD analysis project Ga0209163, IMG submission 187457) | Enrichment culture microbial communities om Arthur Kill intertidal strait, New Jersey, USA, that are MTBE-degrading - MTBE-AKS2 (Arthur... | ecosystem: Environmental > Aquatic > Marine >...
GCGGGAAATGCTCAACCGGGGCGTCTATCCGGAGCCGGAGGCCCAAATCCGCCGCCAACACTTGCTCCCCGCCGAAAAACTCCGAGGCCGGGCTTTAGGCGTGGACGGGCACAACGTCCTGATCACCTTGGAATGCGCCCTGCTCAAACAGGTTTTGATCGACTGCGACGACGGTCTGATCCGGGATGCGGCCGGCGCCTCCTCCTCTTATCGCCCCGGAGAGATCACCGAACGGGCCTTGGACCTGGCCCTGGATTTTTTACAGGCCCACGATGTCAAATCCGTGATGTTTCTCCTGGACGCCCCGATGAGTCAGAGCGGCGACCTGGCCGCCCAGGTCACGGCCGTTATGGCCGGACGGGGCTTGATGGGCCGGGCCAGGGCCGTGCCGGTCCCCGAAGCCGAACTCTACGCCTTCCCCGGCCTGGTCGCCACCAGCGACTCGGTTCTGATCGATCGGGTCAACGAACCGGTGGACCTGGCCGGACAAATCATTCGAAAATGGCTGCCGGAAGTGAAAATCATGGGCCTTAAGGAACCGATCCTCCCCGGTCGGACCCGGACCGGGGCCGACTCGTCAAGGCGGCTTTGATGGCCGTCGGGTACGGAATTTTTTCCGGCGGACTGGACAGCATCCTGTCCGCCTTGATTTTAAAGGAACAAGGGGTGGAAATCCGCCTTTTGACCCTGGTCACCCCTTTTTTCGGACCGGAAAAAGCCCTGATTTGGAGCCGGGTCCTGGGTCGGGAAACCCGGCCGGTCGATCTGACCGACCGTTTTATCAAAATGCTTCCCTCGCCCAAACACGGTTTCGGCCGATTCGCCAATCCCTGCATCGACTGCCATGCCATGATGTTCCGCGCGGCCGGAGAAATCATGACCGCCGAAGGCGGGGATTTTTTGTTTTCCGGTGAAGTCTTGGGCCAGCGGCCCAAGTCCCAGAACCGGGGGGCCTTGCAGATCGTGGCCCGGGAATCCGGTTTTGCCGAGGTCATCCTCCGGCCCCTGAGCGCCAAATGCCTGCCGCCGACCAGGGCCGAAGAAGAAGGGCTGGTCGACCGGTCCCGTCTGCTCGGCCTCTCCGGCCGGTCCCGCAAGCCCCAGATGGAATTGGCCGCCCGGTTCGGCTTGGCGGACTACCCCACCCCGGCCGGCGGCTGCCTGCTGACCGATCCCATCTTTGCCCGCCGCCTCCATGACCTGCTGGCCCACGACCAGCCCTTGGACGTCCGCGACGTGGAACTGCTCAAATTGGGACGTCATTTCCGTCTCCCCGACGGACGGAAGCTGATCGTCGGCCGGAATATGAGTGAAAATGACGCCTTGGAAAAAATGGTCCGGCCCGGCGATCTGGTCTTGAAAGTGGCCCAACTCCCCGGCCCCACCGTGATCATACCCCGGGGCGGCCCGTCCGACCACCTGGACTTGGCCGCGGCCATCAACGTCTCTTACAGCGACGCCCCCGACGGCCGGCCGGTTCAAGTCCTCCTCCTTGACGGCCGTGAGGAAAGATTGCTCCAAGCCGCCGGCGTCCCCAAAACCGAACTGGCCGAACTGATGATTTGATATATTTTTTATTTAAATTGTTATAAAGCGGCTATCGGCCGGATCACGGCAGGCGGTTCAAATCCGGCCCGGCATTATAAGACACGTGCTGACTCATATGGTAATCAAGTAATTTGATTCTCGTTCCCAGGCTCCGCCTGGGAACGCATTGCATAGCAGGCTCTGCCTGCTTACTTCGATGTTCGCTTACCCGCCGCCGGTGGGCCATGTCAAACCCAGGTCCTCGTTAACCCTCTATGAGGCGGAGCCTCAAAGACAGGGTGTTCCCAGGCGGAGCCTGGGAACAAGGGGGGATAATATCTTGAAAATGAATTTCTTTCTCCGTTATAATAAAGACCATCTAATTCTCGCCACTCACCGACTCGGCCGATAACCAACGATAGGAGACTATAATGAAGGGAGAATTTACAGCCATCATAGAACCTGCCCCCGAGGGCGGCTTTTGGGCTGTCTGTCCTGAAGTGCCGGGGGCCAACGGTCAGGGCGAGACGATAGAGGAAACCAAGCTTAGTCTGCGTCAGGCTATTGAATTGATATTGGAGAATCGTAAAACCGATATTCACCGAGGGCTACCCGAAGACGCAATCCAAGATACGGTGATCATTGGATGAGAGGAAGCCGGAGCTTCCAAGACCAGCTTCCCAAGCTGGAGCTTGGGAACCAGCGAAAAACCTGTAGGATTGCAAGACCTGACCCCATTTTGCACAAGGTATATCGCAAGAAAACTAACTTCACAAAATCCACCATATGTCCTACCATAAATACAATCAATTCTGGAGAGTGCCATGGAAGTAAAATGGGAAGCAAGCTGTCTGTATAGAATCGAACAAGACTGATACCGAAGATTAAAGTGGCATGCCGATTATCATGGCTCTGGTTTTGTTACCCGCTCTTGAGCCACGATTTATCTATAAGGAATTATAGACGACTCCATGTATGACCTGCATAATCTTGGCTGGAACAGCTTCCAACAACTCTGTCTCACGATTACCCGAGAAGTGCTCGGACAGACGGTCGAATCCTTTTTAGATTCAAATGATGCTGGCCAAGATGGCGCATTTACCGGCTCGTGGAATCCAACCGGACGTGAGGACCTGAGCGGTCGGTTTGTCATCCAGTGCAAATTCACGAGCAAGAAAGATTACAATCTCCGCCCCTCATATCTCTCCGATGAAGTGGCAAAAGTCACAAAGCTAGTCGAGCGGAACCTCTGCGACTCTTACGTGCTTATGACAAACGCCGGGCTGTCCGGTAATAATGCCGTGAAAATAGAGGAGTTTATAAGGAGGGCAGGTGGTAAACATATTGTCCTCCTTGGCTCAACATGGATTGTCCAACAGATTCGAGAAAACAAGCGCCTTCGGATGCTTGTCCCAAGGATTTACGGATTAGGGGATCTCGGCCAGATCCTTGACGAACGTGCATATACACAAGCGCGTGCGATTCTTGATTCACTCCGGGAAGACCTTGCAAAGGTCGTCGTCACTGATGCGTACCGCCGGGCGGCAGAAGCCCTTGATACACACGGGTTCGTGCTGTTGATCGGGGAACCGGCAGCTGGCAAGACAACCATCGCATCTATGCTGGCAATGGCGGCTGTCGACCAATGGAGCGCATCCGTGCTCAAGCTTGACGAGCCCGGCAAAGTGGCTGAGCGCTGGAATCCGGACGAGCCGTCACAATTTTTTTGGCTTGATGATGCGTTTGGAGTAACGCAATACGAAGCGTTCTTAGTCCACGGTTGGAATCATATTTTAACACAGATAAAGAGCATGCTCCGTAAAGGGGCTAAGATTGTGATGACTTCACGCGACTATATTTATAACCGCGCACGGAAGGAGCTAAAGGAAAGCGCTTTTCCACTTATGAAGGAGAGTCAAGTCGTTATCGACGTTCACGATTTGCCCGATGACGAGAGGCGGCAGATACTCTATAACCACCTTAAGCTGGGGAAGCAGCCTCGTGCATTCCGAAGCCGGATCAAGCCACTGTTGGAATCCGTCGCAACTCACCCGAGGTTCATTCCTGAAACAGCCCGACGTTTGGCGGACCCTTTATTCACGAAAGACCTTCCTCTTCATACATATTATATCGATCAATTCGTTGAGAAGCAGGAGAGTTTTCTTCAGGAAGTTCTCCAGGGCCTCGATTGTAATAGTAAAGCGGCTCTGGCAATGATCTATATGAGAAATGATCAGCTACAGAGCCCGATAAGCCTCGAGAAGTCAGAGGAGCAGGCGCTTAAACGGCTTGGGAGTAACCTTGGCGGATGTGTCACCGCTCTTGAGGCATTAAATGGCAGTCTCGTTCTGCTTTCGAAGGCCAGAGGGGATTTCATTTGGCGCTTCAAGCACCCTACCATTGGCGATGCATATGCGGGAATATTAGCCCAGAGCTCAGAGCTACTCGACATATATATTCAAGGCAGCTCACCGGATAAATTGATCGGACAGGTCACTTGCGGAGATACTCGCATCGAGAAGGCCGTCATTATTCCGAAGGCTTTATTCCCGCATATGCTAACCAAGCTAAATGAGTTATCATCGGTCAAAAGGTATAAGTCTAATACACTTTCGACGCGGGGAGCGGAACAGGCAATATATTACTTTTTGGCTCGCCGCTGCTCAATAGAATTTCTACAGCTGTATCTCGAAGAGCATCCTGAAATCTTAGATACTGTGTCCGAACCTGGCCTGTACCTCCATGCACATTCAGAAGTTAATCTTGCGGTGCGTCTGAGTAAACTTGAGCTACTTCCGGAAGGTAAAAGAAAAATATTTGTAGCTAAAATCAGCGAATACGCTGTTCAAGGAGAAGATTTAGATGGATTGGATGACAAGGGAATTCGGAGTGTATTCAAGGATCACGAATTCGACGAATTGCTGCAGAAGGTCCGTAGACAGCTTTTACCCAGGCTCGCTGACATGAGAATAGACTGGGAGTATAACTATGACACAGGTGAACAGCCGAGCGAGCACATGCAGCGGCTTCTTGAGTGGTTTGATATTTTAGAAAAACATTTCGGTGATGACGAGGAAGCAGCGACGATTATTACACGAGAGATTGGCTTCGTTAATCAATGGATCGGTGAAAATGAAGATGTGGTAGAAGAAACAAAACCGAGAATTCTGGGGAATGTTAAGCCAATCGATAAGCCTTCCAGCTCCCGTAGTATCTTCGACGATATCGACGCTTGAGGAAAAGCAAAGGGTATCTGGACACTGTGAGCGAGGGGCGTTCCTGAGCGACTTCAGGTCTTGAAATATAACTTTTTTACCTAACCAACGGCTGAAGTCTGATAGGAGAAAAGGCTCCTGATCCCTTTTAAAAATCATTAAATTTGGAGGCAAAAGAAGGAAGTGAGAATTGTAATCATAGTAGGTGCCGGTTCAACGCTTTCTGACGCAGTATCCCTGCCTCTCAAACGACGGCCGCCCCTCGATAAGGGCTTCTTCACTGCCTGTGGTAAGCTTGACCTACCCGAGCGACTGGCAATAATCCGTTATCTCAAGCGGAACTATGACATTGACCCCACTTCTGAGGAACACGATTCGCTAGAAAGAATCATGGCAATAATCTACGCGGATATTGGAAATCCGTTACTCGATAAAAAGGCTGTATCTGCTTTCCGGGGGCTAATCCGCCTTTTCAATCGAAGAATTGCAGAAACTACGAACTCGCTCATCCCGACTAACCGTACAAACCTCTACCGGATTCTTGCAAAAAAATTTAATAACAATGCGTCACCTTCTGATATTTCGATCATCACATTCAATCAAGACATACAGATTGAGAAGGTACTATCCCGCTTGGAAAAAACAAAAGCGTACCGACGGCTGGGACCCATTTTTTGTTTTCCAGCCTGCTATCGTATCAAGGATGCTTCTGATCGATTAAGCAGGCCGCCACGCTCCCTATCAAAATTCAAAATTGATAGAAATGGTTCCAAGGGTATACCGGTGCTTAAACTTCATGGCTCACTCAACTGGTTCTCAAGCCATACATCGAGTAAAGTTCCAAAAAATGCAATACTAAAGCCAAAGAAAGATTTTTATATTACTCCTCGATTAAAAATTCCTGTTGAGATGACCTTTACTAAAAACAAGAAAAAGACCTACACTTTTCCACTAATTATACCACCCGTAAACCACAAGGTCGCTATTATTCATCGCGATATACATCCGATATGGGAACTTGCAGAGGATGCACTAACAAAAGCGAACGAAATCATCGTCTTTGGATACTCTTGCCCTGCTGCTGACTTTGAAAGCGCTAATCTTTTTAGGCGTGCAATACAGAATGGAGCCAATCAAGATTATTTTTCTGTTATCGATCCAGCCCCACAAGTGTTTCAAAGGTATGTGGATATTACGAGCTTAGATCACCTATCGTACTTCAGGAGCGCGGATGCCTATATCGAGAAGGGCTAACGAAAGGTTCCAGTTGGTCGTAAAAAGAACGGCGCCCGCTGCCTCGGCATTCAACAATAATTATACTATTCTTACGTCTATCTTTCAATAAATTGTCAAGCCACGCTGAAAGTTATTTCCAGCAGGCCCTTGTTTTCCCGGAATTTGTATTTTTCTATGTGCAGGCTTTGGTACTGGCCGGTGCGCTCCAAATGTTTTTCCCGGCAGCAGTTCAGGTTCCAGCCGGGGATTTCCAGGACGAACAGCCTGGTAATTGTGGGCGGCAGGGGAAACAGATCGTAAATCTCGTCGCCCCATCGCTTTTCGGCCTCGGACCGGTCCAGTTCGTGGACCAGAATTTCGGCGTCTTCGGCGATCTTGTCGTCAACCAGCTTTTGTATGGCCTGCTGCTCCTCAAGGCTGGGGGCCCGGTCGGCCTGAACGGTCAAGATGCCCTTGGCGCCTTTGACCTTGACCCCGGCCGTCCATTTGGTCCCCAAAACCTTCCTGACCGCCCCTTTGACCACGTGCAGAGCGGTATGGGCCTTAATTGCGAGCAGTTCCGAAGAATCTTCCATCGATTTTCCTCCGACGAAACCATCCCTCTTAATTTCAAAAAATTGCTTCGGTCCGTCCGCGACGAACCTCGCCATGATCTCAAAATTTCTTCAGTCTTACTTTTTCGGGTCTGACCGGCCTTCCGGGCCGGAAACAATCGGTTTGACCGTGAACGGCCCCAGTCCGGGGACAATATTTTTACGGGCCAGTTTTTGGCCGTAGGCCTCGGCTTCAGCCTGGGAGGAAAACCGGCCGACCATCAGACGGTGAAATATTTTGTTATTGATCTCGGTTTTCTGTAAAAAGGCCGGATAACCGGCGGCCTTGAGCTGGTCCGCGGCCTGATCGGCGTTTTCCTTGACCCCGAAGGAGGCTAAGTGGACGGTGAATTGCAGACCGGGGGCCGGTGCGGCCGGTTTTGGTCCGGCCGGTTTAGGAGCCGGGGGTTTTTCCGGCGGCTGGTCCGAAACCGCGGCCTGGGGCCGGGCCGGCGGCGGCGCGGCCGTCCGCGTTTCCGGAGAGGAAACCGGAGGTATTCCCTGGATAAGTCTCGATCCGACGCCGGTCAATCCGCTGGCCAAGGGCGAAGCTTGCAAGGCGGCCCGGGCCAAGGGCGAACTGACGACCAGCGAGGACAGGGTCGGGGCCTGGCCGGTGGGGCCCGCTTCGGTTGATCCCGGCTGATTGGTCCGATCCGGTTTTGAGGGAGAGCCAGTTCGGTCGGACGGCAGCGGCTTGGAAACGCTGTTGGACACCCGATCATTTTCCGGGACCCTGGGCGCGATCAGGCGGCTCAGACCGGCCCAGGCCAGGAGGCAGATAATCAAGGCCCCGGCGATGGGTAAGACCGCCTTCCGGTATTTTTTCCTTGGAGTCACGTAAGAGGCCCCGGGCCGTCGGCGAGTCTGCTTGGTGTCCGAAATCATTAGCAAGGTTTACCTATTGGGCGGGCCTTTCCGGGAAATGCTCAAGACATCTTGAAAAACATCGAGCGACAACGGCATAAAAATCTCACTCTATCAGTCATTGATGGTCTGGATTCCCGCTGGCGCGGGAATGACGTTGGTAACTATATGTCATTTAACTGAAAATCGACACTGAATGCAATTTTTTTCACCTGACCCGAAGTTCCACCCGTCACCCCTGCGCAAGCAGGGGTCCAGAAAAGAACCAGACCGAAGACCGGCTTGGCTTTCTCGGGAACGACGGCTTGGATATCTCGGGCGGGAAAAACAACCACGCCTCATGTAACCGGACTCTCATTTCCCGGTTGCGCCTTAAGGAACATGACGGCTCCTGCGAAAGCAGGAATCCACCTCTTTCGACCGGACGGAAAGAGACGGAAAATGTCACCGTTCATTGATGGCTTACTAAAACCCATAGTTTGTTCTTTTATTTTTACAACATTAACATTAAAATTTCAAAATATTACCGAAAGGACCATGGCCCGACCTGATTTATGCCTTTATCGGACGGCCGCTCCAAACAAAACCGCCTGCTTTTCCTGGGGACCGGCGCGGCCTGGCGGACGCCCGAACTGGGTTGTCCTTGCCAGGTCTGCTCGACCATGCGGGCCAAGGGGGAAAAGCGGACCAGAACGGCCCTCTGGTTCGAAGGACCGGCCCGAATCCTGATCGACTGCGGTCCAGACATCCTGGACCAACTGGAAACCCATAATCCGGGGCCTCCGGACGTGATCCTCCTGACTCATGAACACGGCGATCATTATTTGGGACTGGACGAGATCGAGGCCTTCCGCCGCCGGGTGCCCCGAGGACAATTCCCTCCTTTGCCGGTTTACGCCACGCCGGAAACCTGGGCGGTGATAGAGGTTCGCTTCGGGTATCTGCTGGGTAAATTATTGGAAAAACGCCTGGCTCTCCCCGGACAACCGCTGTCCGGTTTGGAACCCTGGGGCTTGAGCATAACCCCTTTCAAAACCGATCACGGCCCGACGGCCGCGGGTTCAATCGGCTATGTGATCCGCCACCCGTCTCCCAGCGGCCCCAGGACCCTGGTCTATACTTCCGATTTCAAAGATGTTCCGGAAGAACCGGACCTCTTGTTCCAACCGGAAATCCTGGTGGCCCAGGCCCACTGGTTCAACGAACCGGTCTTCAACCGGCCCAACCACATGAGCTTTCAGCGCCTCCTGGAATTCATCGGCCGCTGGCGGCCGCGCGAGCGCGTCTACTTGGTGCACCTCTCGGACGGCGACCTCTGCCCGGGAGAGTCGGATCAGGCCTATCTTAAGAAAGTCCCGGCCTCAAATCCCTTGAAAGACCCGGCCACCGGACGCCCCTGGCCCATTCCACGCTGCCGGTCCGAATGGCAGGACCGGGCCGAGGCCGTCTTTGCCGCCTGGGGGCTGACCGTGCCGGTGACCGTGGCCCATGACGGGTTGACCGTCGAAATATAAAACAACCTCCCAGGCGCCGGCCCATGGACCTGAAAAGGGTCCAAGCGGGGCTTAGACTTCATATGCCATGAGCAAAAAAAAGAAGAAAAAACGTCCTCAACCCCGACCATCAATCGGCCCTACCCCGGCCGATTCTTCGGTCCGCAGCGAGGAATCGCCCCTGACCAGGCTAAGCCAAACGCTGATGCTGATCGTCCTGGCCGTTCTGGGCCTCCTGATTTATGCCCAGACCCTGGAGAACCCCTTTGTCTTCGACGACGGCTTCAACATTCTCAACAATCCCGGCATCCGCCTGACCGAACTTTCCTGGGACGGTTTGAACAGGGCGGCCTGGGAAAGCCCCAGCCGGAATCGTCCGGTGGCCTATGTCAGTTTCGCCCTGAACTATTATTTCCACCGTTACCAGGTGGTCGGGTACCACGTGGTCAACATCCTGATCCATCTGGCCGCCGCCCTGATTCTTTTTTTCTTGGCCCAAAGAACCCTGACTTTGCCCGGTCTTCACCCCAAATATGAATCACAAGCCCGTTGGATCGCCTTTTTTGCGGCCCTGGTCTGGATGGTTCATCCTCTAAATGTCCAATCAGTCACCTATATCGTCCAGAGGATGAACAGCCTGACGGCCATGTTCTATCTTCTGGCCATGCTTCTGTATGTTCAGGGACGACTGACCGAAAAAAAAGAAAAAAGACTGGCCCTTTTCGCCGGCTGCGGCGTGGCCGGCCTCCTGGCCCTCGGTTCCAAGGAGAACGCCGCCACCCTCCCCTTTATGCTCTTCCTTTACGAATGGTTTTTCTTTCAAAACGCAAGCTGGTCCTGGCTGAAAAGCCGTTGGTGGCTGCCGGCCGGAATCGTTCTTTTTTTCCTCGTGGCCGCTTTTCTCTTTTTAGGGATCCACCCCCTGGCCGCCATCCTTCACACTTACGGACATCGGGATTTCACCCTGACTGAAAGGGTCCTGACCCAATTCCGCGTGGTCATCTTCTACCTCGGCCTGTTTTTTTTCCCCCATCCTTCCCGGCTTAACTTGACCCATGACTTCTCCTTGTCCCACTCCCTTCTGTCCCCTCCGACCACCCTGCTTGCCCTGGCCGGTCTATTGGGCCTGGCCGCGCTGGCCGTGATCACCGCCAGGAAAGACCGTCTGGTTTCCTTTGCTCTCCTCTGGTTCTTGGGCAACCTGGCCATTGAGTCCTCGGTGGTCGGTTCGGAGATAATTTTTGAGCATCGGACCTACTTGCCTTCCATGATGGTCTCCCTGCTCGTCGTCGCCTTGGTTTTCCGTTTTATAAAGCCGAAGGTTCTCAACGTCGGGTTGTTCTGCCTGATCGCCGCCGTGCTGTCGTTGTGGACTTTTGAAAGAAACCTGGTCTGGCGGGATGAGGTGACCCTCTGGCGGGATTGCGTGGCCAAGTCCCCTGATAACGCCCGGGCCCACAACAATCTCGGCCTGGCCCTGGCCAAGCGGGGGGACACGGTCCAGGCCATCGAGCACTACCGGAAAGCCCTGGCTCTCAAGCCCGATCATCCGGAAGCCCACAACAATCTCGGCCTGGCCTTTTCCGGCTTGGGCCGATATGATCAGGCCCTCCGGCATTACCAGGAAGCCTTGAAAGACGATCCCCTTTATGTTCCCGCCCTTAACAACCTGGGCAAGGAAATGCGCCGCCGGGGCCGGCTGAACGAGGCCGCGTCCCATTACCGGCTGGCCCTTGAAATCCAGCCCGATTCCTCGGAAGTTCACAATAACCTGGGGGTGGCCTTGGCCGTGCAAGGCCGACTACAAGAAGCCATCGAACATTTCCAAAAAGCTTTAACCCTGGACCCCGGCTACCTCAGCGCCGCCCGAAACCTGGACCGGGCCCGAAAGATACTGGCTGAAAAATCAAAAGCCCCGTTGGGGGGCTTTGACTAACCAGGCCGCTTTGGCGGGCTGAACTTCTATCGGATTCGTTCTGACGGAAGCCCCGGTGAAATCCGGCTGTCCGGAACCCGGGTTACAAAAATGCCGTGACGCAGATCGTCGGCCTTCTTATGATCCATCTGCCCATACCAACGTCCCGAACCGCCGGCGGGAACGTCCGTGTAAAGCAGATAGAAATAGCGGTAATTGAGGGTGCTGGGATCGACGGCTGAAGCCAGATAAAGAAGTCCGGGCTTGATGCTGGGCACGGGGCCGTCGTCGTTGACTTTTTGAAAGTAGGAAACTTCATTAAAAGGATTGGTCGGCAGTTTTTCCGGTGGAATCAAACGTTCGATGCCGTCGAAACTCTCATGACCGGTGAAATGTTCGACCGGCGGCGAGCTGGCAAAGCCGGCCAGTCCGGGGTCGACTGTTTCCATAAGGAAACCCTTGACCGTGTAAGGGCTGTTTTCCCGCTGGGCTTCGGTCTGCTTCTGGGCCCATTGGACCGTATACCCGCCGATCTCCGCGGCGTACTGCCTGACCTGACTGAATTTGGCCTCCCTGGAAGCTCGGAGAGCCCGGGGGAGGACGACTGAAAGAATGACGCCGAAAATGACGACCACCAGCAGAAACTCGATCAAGGTGAAACCGGATTTATTTTTAGGCCTCATGTGGTTAGGCACTTTATGGACTCCCGAATCCTGCAGGCCGGACTCCTCAATTAACAAAAGCAGTAAATTTCGCTTCCGCCCTTTTGTTTTTGGGTTGAAGGCTTCGGTCTAAAAAATAAACCTTCACTCCTATCGGCAACGGCCTTCTGGGCAAACCGCTACATCTTTTGCCCAGAAGGAACTTCAAAACCCGATAGGTTGTTAGGTAGTGCCTCCCCCGGCCTTTTTAGATCGGCCGAAGAAGATGCCATTTCTCAGGCCGTCCAAGGAATTGCCGATCATGTCGGCATAGAAGTCGCCGGCGCTGCCGTCAGCCCCGACCGAGGTGCTGTCCGTCCCGTGAAATAAAAAGGCTAAATAATACCAATCGCCGGTCCGTTCCCTCAAATAAGCCGTGGCGATGGCCCCGGGAATGGGCACGCCCGCCCCTTTGGGATCGTTTTCTTCATGGAAAACCGACTGGCCGTTGAAGGGGTTGCGGGGGATCTTGTCCACCGGCACAAAGCTTTCCGCCGTCCCGGTCACGTTGGCTGCCAGTCCGTCAACCATCCGACCGTTGACGGCGCCGACCCTTCTCCAACCCACCGCGGCTGAATCATCGGCCACCCAGATCCAATAACCGGCGCCTATAGCGTTATGACCGCCCAAATAGGCTAAATAATCGGCCAGGACGGCGTCGGACGCGGTTTCGTCCTGGGAGTGGAGTTCGGTCTCGGCCCAGGTCATACCGTAGTTGCCCAGTTCCGAACAATTCTGCCGGACCAGGCCGTATTTGGCGTCAATATTGGCCCGCCAGGCCCTGGGCACGATCACGGCCAGCATGATGCCGATGATGACCACGACCAGCAACAACTCGATTAGTGTAAACCCTTTGCGGTTCATCTTCCAAGTAACCTCCAAGTCTATATAATAATGTCTTCCTAACCTGGTGCCGGCTTTCCACTTCCTTGGACTAAAATTATGCGCCTGACCAGCCACGTTCATCTCTCAATTAATTCTGATTAAGAAACGCTGGATTTTCTAACCAGGCTTTTCTATTTTTTCTGGCCAAAAGTCTTTCTATTACTTGAACCTGGCCATGAAAACGCCGTTTCTTAAACCGGTGAGAGTGGTGGCGCTCATATTGCCATGCATATCGTCCGCGGAAGTCCCGGTATTCTCCGTGCCTTGAAAGGTAAAAGAAACATAACCCCAACCCCCGCCTTCGGTCACGGAGCCGCAAGCAATGGCCCCTGGGATAGAATTGCCGCCGGTGGGCAGGTTACCGGTGTTGAAAACATCCAATCCGTTGAAGGGGTTGCGAATAGCCTTGTCCACCGGAACCAGATTTTTGGCCGGTCCTGACGGCGGGGCGTTGTTGGTGTCACCCACCCTCCGGCCAAAAACCTGAGCCGTGGCGGTAACCCAACCCGAGGTGCTGGTGTTGGAAGCCACCCAGACCCAGCCGTAATTCATCGGTGACTGGCCGCACAAGTAAGCGAAGTAATGAGCCAAGCGGGACGAAGAAGTTGTGGAGTTCTGACCCATCAGCTCTTCTTCGGCCCACATCACCCCGAACTTGGCCAGCTCGCCGCAACCTTGACGCACCAGATTGTATTTGTTGTCTATGTTTGCCCGCCAGCCCCGGGGCACGATTACGGCCAGCATGATGCCGATAATGACCACCACCAGCAAAATCTCAATCAGGGTAAATCCTTTTCGTTTCATTCCTAAACCTCCCCCATGGGGCGCAATTTATAGAATTATAATATAAAAACAACCATATTCAATTAAATTCAAGGAACGGGCTGTCCGCCGCCTTTCTTGGCCCGAGCCATGAAGACGCCGTTGCGCAGACCGGCCAGATCGGTGCCGATCATGTTGGCGTGCATCTGGTCAAAAGTCGTGCCGGTGTCCTCGGTTCCCTGAAAAACAACACCGTAATACCGCCACCCCCCCTGTTCGGACACAAAGCCTGAAGCCAAGGCCCCGGGCACCGCCGTTTGAGCCTGGACCGGGTCGTTGACGTCGCTGAACACGCTCTGCCCGTTAAAAGGATTGCGCAGAATTTTATCCACCGGCACATGAGTCTCGGCCGGACCCGAGGGCGCTACATCGGCGGCCGAGCCCGCGCCGACTTTCCGGCCGGTTAATGTCCCCGCAGCCGTCCGCCAGCCCCGAGTGTATTCATCCCGGGCCACCCAGGCCGCGTTCGGCGGGTTGGAGGCGTCGGCGGCATTACATAAATAAGCAAAGTAGTCGGCCAATATGGCTGAAGTCCCGGTCTCGTTCTGGCCTTTAAGTTCGGTTTCGGCCCATTCCTGGCCCCATTTGACTAGCTCCGACGCATTCTGCCGGCAGGTATTGTACTTGGTTTCTATGTTGGCCCGCAAACCCCTGGGCAGGATTACCGCCAGCATGATGCCGATGATGACCACCACCAGCAGTATCTCGACCAGGGTAAAACCTCTTCGGTTCATCAGATTAGCAGCCTCTCCCTTCGGCAACCCTTTTTGCGGGTCCATTAATCCTTATGGGGTAAGGTCGCCCCTCGTTGGGGGGCGACCTTTTTATCACATCAAGTCAGATGTTAACCACAAACACCAATCACGGCTTGGCCCGGGCCACGAACACCCCGTTGCGCAGACCGGTCAGGGTGGAGGCGCTCATATTGCCCTGCATGTCGTCGGCCGTCACAGCGGTATTCTCGGTGCCCTGGAAGGTAAAAGCAAAGTAATACCAGCCGCCGCCTTCAGCCGTGGTGCCGCAAGCGATCGCGCCCGGAATGGCGGTAGCCGTGGGGCTGTTGCCGACGTTAAAGACGTCCAGCCCGTTGAAGGGATTGCGGACGGCCTTGTCCACCGGGACGATATTCCTGGACGGACCGGATGGCGCCTGATCTCCAGCGGTTGCACCCAACAAGCGGCCGGGGATAACGGTCGTGGCAGTGACCCAGCCGGGTGCGGTGGTGGAGGCCACCCATCGCCAACTGGTAGCCGCACAACTGGCCTGACCGGTCAGATAAGCCAGGTAGTCGGCCAAATCGGCCGTGGAACCGGTGTCGTTCTGGCCCATCAGTTCTTCCTCGGCCCACATCACGCCGAACTTGGCCAGCTCGCCGCAACCCTGCCGGACCATGTTGTACTTGTTATCCACGTTGGCCCGCCAGCCGCGGGGCACGATCACGGCCAGCATGATGCCGATGATGACCACGACCAGAAGAATCTCGATCAGCGTAAAACCTTTTCCTCTCTTGATCTTCATAATTCACTCCTTGTGTCGTTAAACTAATTGTAAATAACCAATGTTTCCTGCCAATATTCCATAATCCGGATTTTCGTCGCGCTTCCTTTCAGCCTTCACCCCCTTCCCAACGGAATATAAGCCTGTTTAAAACGGCCGTTTGAGAAACTGTTTGGAGTTGCCCGAAAAACCTGCCGGCTTGCCAATGCTCCGTCTTCAACTGTTTCGTCAATTCACTTTAACAACAAGACCAATTTCTCTTTCGGGAAAATATCCCCCTCCCCGTTTAACCTTATATATAACTGAAATTCATGATACCCTTCCGCATTATCCCTTGTCAATCCAACAGAACTTAATTAACTGCCCACCCTTGCCATATTCTATTGGGACTGGGGCGATGGTTGGCCCGGTGGAGTCTCGGGCGGCCTGGGGATTTGAGACTCGCCGCCCATGAGAAACGGCCCTTCCCCGGTCCCGGGTTCTTCATCGTTGTAAAGCCTGGCTACAAACACGCCGCGTCTGACCTTGTCTCTGTCGTTGGGGTCCATCCCGCCATACCAAAATGAACCCGAGTCGTCCGGCGTGGTGGAGGTAAAAAGCAGGTAAAAATTCAGATACTCCTCCTGGCTCGGATCAGGCTGAGCGGCCAGGTACAGCAGTCCCGGCTTGGGACTGGGGACCTGCTGGTCGTTATTGACCTGGCTGAAATAGCTGGCCTCGTTGAAGGGATTGGTCGGCATCTTGTCGGCCGCCACCAGATTGGCCACCCCTTTAAAATCATCATGACCCGTGTATTTATCCGCCAGCTTGTTGCTGATCACCCCGGCTCCGTCGGCTTCGATGATGTCCTGATAAAGAAAATCCTTCAGGGTAAAGCTTGTCGTGGTCCGCTGGGCCCGGGCCTGGTTCTGGGCCCAGGCCATGATATAACTGGCGATTTCGGAACCGTACTGCCGGACCTGGCCGTACTTGGTATCCGTCTGAGCCCGCATCGCCCGGGGAATAATCAGGGCGGCGCTCAGACCGATGATGGTCAATACCAGGAGCAACTCAATCAAAGTGAATCCCGTCCGATTTCCAGCATCCCTTCTCATCCTCGTGTCCCTCCCGAAATCCGGCCTCCTATTGGAGGCGACCCATGAATACCCCGGCCCGCAACTGATCCAAAGTCCCGTTATGGGACATATTGCCATACCAATCCGTCGAGCTGGTGGCCTCGCTTCCAATATATAACAAATAATAGACCGTAAACACCCCTTCCGCCCCACTGGCCAGACGCAACTGACCCGCATACGGGGTGATCGCCCCGTTGTTGCCGTTACTAAAATAGGAAAAACCGTTGAACGGATTCCTCAAGTCGGCTTCGGGACTGATGTCCTGGACCGTAAAGGCCACCGCATCCGGAGCCACCCGGCATCCGGCCCCGGTCATGGGATTGACCGCGCCGGCCCAGTTGCTGCTGGCGCTTTGGTTGCCGGTGAAGACGCCGTTCAAGGTGTTCACGTAGTCGATCAGGGTGCAGGTGGCATCTTCGTGTTGGGTCTGGAGATTCCTGTCGGCCCAGGTCATGCCCCACTTGGCGACTTCAGCGGCCACTTGTCGGACCGTACTGAATTTGGTATCCACGTTGGCCCGCAGGGCCCGGGGAATGATAACGGCCAGCATGACGGCAATAATCGCGCTGACCAGGAGGATTTCCACCAAGGTGAATCCGCCTTTTAGATCACCGCTTCCGTCTTTTCGCCGCTTAATCATGACTGATTTCCTTTGCACCTTACATCCCGCCGGCGCCCACGCCGGTGGACAAAGTCGAGACCAGGTTGTAAAGGGGCAGCAGCACGCCCATGACCAAGGCCAAGGCCAGCCCGGCCAAGGCGAACAAAAGGAGCGGCTCCATCAAGGCCAAGGCCATGGCGATCTTGCGCTCCAGTTCCTCATTATAATATTCGGCCACGTATTCCATCTGTTCGGGCAAGGTGCCCGACTCCTCGCCGATGGCGATCATCCTGGTGACCATGTTGGGAATGTAACGAATTTGGCGCAAGGCGTCCGAAAGCATATCGCCTTCGATCACCCGCTCCCGCGCGGCCCGCAGGAATCTCTGAATGACCAAATTGTTGACCGAGTCCGTGGCCAATTGTAAGGACCGCAGAATATCCATGCCGCCGGCCAGGAGCATGGACAGGTAGCGCATGAAGAAGGCCAAACGAAGCTGAATCATCACCCCCTTGATCGGCGGGGTGTTCAGCTCGGTTATGTCAATGTAATACTTGCTTTGCGGGTATCGTTTGGCCAGGATAAAACCGGCCACCAAAATGAAGACGACGATCAGTATGGCCCACCACTGGTGTTGGATGGTCGAGGACACGGCCATGACCACCCTGGTCACCATGGGCAAGGGCACCTTGAAATCGATCAGGAGCTGGAACAACGGCGGGAAAACCAAAGTCAGGAAGACCGCTCCGGCCAAAATCAGGGCCGCCAAGACAAAAGCGGGATACATCATGGCTTTCCGGACGTTTTTGATCAGATCGTCCAGACGTTTGTAATGCCGGGCCAAATCGAAAAAAACCGTGTCCAGGGCGCCCGTGCCTTCGCCGATCTGAATGACGTTGGTAAAAAGGGGCGGAAAGATTTTGGGACGCTTGGCCATGGCTTCGCTGAGAGATTCACCGGCCGTAATATCTTCGATGATCTGGCCGATGATCTTCCTGAAAGCCTTGTTATCCATGTCCTGCCGCAATTCTTCCAGGGCGTTGATCAAGGAAACGCCGGCCTTGAACATAACGCCCATGCTATTGCAGAAATCGATCAGGTCGCGGCGTTTGATCCCGCCGATCTGAATCTCCCGGAGGGCCTTGAGGATGTCCAGCTCCCGAGCCTCGCTGTACTCCAGGGGGTGCAAACCTGAACTGCGAATCGCCGCCACCAATTCAACCGCATTGTTGGCGAAACGCTTCCCCTTGATGATGGTCCCGCCGGCATCGGCGGCTTTATAAGCATAGTCAGGCATAAGAGCGGTATCTCATCCTTGTCCAGTCAAAACTACAAAGTGACCCGGAAAGCTTCCTCGAGAGAGGTAAACCCTTCCAGAACGCGGACCAAGGCGTCATCCCGGAGTGACTTCATCCCCTCTTTCTGGGCCTCCAATAAAAGCATGTCCGCGGACGCCTTTTCGGAAATCAGCCGGCTTATCCGCGGCGTGACTTCCAGAATCTCGAATATCCCTGTCCGGCCGCTGTATCCGGTGTTGTCGCACTTGGGACAGCCCACGGCCCTTTTAATGGTTCTGGTCGCACCGACCCAGTTCTCTAGATGATACATCTTCAATTCTTCCGGCGCGGGCACGTACTCTTCAGCGCAATCCAGACAAAGACGGCGGATCAGACGCTGAGCCACCACGGCCCGCATGGAAGTGGGAATCAAATACGGTTCGACGCCCAGGTCCAGAAGCCGGGCGATGGTTGAAGTCGAGTCGTTGGTATGGATCGTGGAAAGGACCAGGTGACCGGTCATGGCCGCCTGAAAAGCTATCTTGGCCGTCTCCAGGTCGCGAATCTCGCCCACGAGCATAATGTCGGGGTCCTGCCGGAGAAAATGCCGGATGGCCCGGCTGAAGGTCAGCCCGGCCTGTTCGTTGACCTGGGTCTGCTTGATCAAGGGCAGGCGGTATTCGATCGGGTCCTCGATAGTCAGGATGTTCTTCTCCAGGGCGTTGATCTCCCGGAGCATGGAGTACAAGGTGGTGGTTTTCCCGGAACCGGTGGGGCCGGCGGCCAGAACGATGCCGTGGGGCAGGCGGGTCAGACGTTTGACGGTTTCAATCTCCTCGCCGTGCAACCCAAGGTATTCCAAGCCCAGGATGATATTGGCCTTGTCCAATATCCTCATGACAATGTTTTCGCCGTCGTCGGTCGGCGAAGTGGAACTGCGGATATCGATGAAGCGGCCTGAAAACTCGAAGGTGACATTCCCTTCCTGAGGCAGACGCGAATCGGCGATGTTCAGCCCGGACATGACCTTGACCCGGGTGACCAGGGCCGGGTGGAGTTGGGCCGGTAGAATGGCGCCGCGCCTGAGGATGCCGTCGATCCGGTAACTGACCCGAGTAATGGCCTCTTCCGGGGTTATATGGACGTCGGTGGCCCCCTGCCTGATGGCGTTGATCAGGATCAGTTCGATGAGGCGGACGATAGGGGGCGCCACTTCTCCTTCGGCAATCCCCCCCGACATGGCCGCAGCCGCGTTCTTGTCGATTTCATCCTGGATCGAAGTGCCGACCTCATAATATATCTCGGTTATCTCCATGATGCTTTCCCGGTCGGCCGCCCAAACTTCGATGGTCTTGCCCGTCCGCCGCCGCAGGTTGTCAATGGCCATGACGTCGGTCGGGTTGTCCATGGCCACCTGCAGGATATTATCCCGCAGTCCGAAGGGCATCAGCTTGTATTTCTTGGCCAAATCCTTGGGAACCAGCTTGACGGCGTTGGGTTCGATATGGGTCTGTTTCAGGTCGACAAAGGGCAGGTCCGAAGTGTAGGCCATGGCCCTGGACAACTCCTTGCGGGTGACCAAGCCCAGCCTGACCAGAACGTTGCCCAAGAGCTCGCCGGTCCGCTTCTGCTCATGAAGGCCAAGATCGAGCTGCTGACGGCTGATGATCCCTTCTTCGAGTAAAACTTCACCTAAAAGCTTCATCAACGACCTCGAATCATTTAGATGAGCTCACCAGACGCCTGGTTTCCTCGTCCTGGATCGGCTCCAACAACACGTCCACGGTAACGGGATTCCGTCCCCATCCCCGCATGACGTAGGACCTGATAAGCGGCGTCAGCTGAACCATCTGACCCTGGTAGCCCTTATCCATGGCGTCGAAATAAAGCCAAACATCATAGGCGCCCCAAGGTTCAAAATCAAAGGAAAAATCACCGGACTTGGAGGTTGTGGCCACGAGAAATTCGGCTACTACCTTTAAATTACCCGGCTTCTCGGCCCCGGCCGCGGTTTTCTGCTCTGAAGAGTCAGACTTGGTTTTTTGTCTGATCAGAATCACCTGGCAATCGGCCACTGGCTGGTGATGGAAATTCGTCACCCGCCCAAAAACCGTGTACTTCTTTTCCGGCGGATAATAATCAAAACCGGTCCGGGGCCAAGGCATTGGCGGTATGGCGCATCCGATCAGAAAAATCCCCGTCATGATGAACAGTATGCCTATTACCGTCCGTTTTTTCATCGACTCACCTCATCTGGATTGTGGAGCTGAAAAGCTTCGTTCAAAGCACACCTTATGAAGCCGGTTTGTTTTACAGGCTCCGGGACTCCGCCAATCCGTGGCGGATCGCCGACTTTCGGAGCCTTCATTGTTCTCCACCGCTCCTTCTTCCCCGGCTCAGTTCAGCCAGCAGATTGATCCGGCTTCGAATTTTCCCGTTAAGCTCGGAATTATTTCGGACATTTTCAAGTTTCAAACATTTCTGGTAAACCGAGGCCGCCTCGGCGAATTCTTGCTTTCTCTCCAAAACCGAGGCATAGGCCAGCAGAACCTCAACGTCGTTCGGAGAGATCGAAATAATTCTCTGGTAGTAATCTTCCATCTCGGAAAGATTATTTTCCAACTGAGCCAAATAAGCCAGGTTGTTCAAGGCGACCTCATCGGAAGGATTGATTTTCAAGGCTTCCTCAAACCAAAGTTTGGCCTGGCCGTGCCGCTTCTGCTTAAGTTCCAAGATGCCCAAGTTGACCAGAAGTTTGTTGTTTCGCGGCTCGATTTGTCGAGCCCGGCGTAAAACGTCGCTGGCGGCCACATAATTGCCCCGGCGGATGTAAACCGCCGAAAGGTTGGTCAGTAAGTTAATATCGGCCGGATTCTGCTTCAAACCGGCCTGGTAATATTTTTCGGCCAAGGCCAGGTCTCCTGATTTCTGGGCGGCCAGTCCTATCTCATAATAGTTGACCTGTTTTTCCTGCGGAGACGGGGGCGCCTTTTTTTCCACGTCAGTCTTCGCCTTTGGAGGTGCGGTCCGGGAAGCCTCCTGGACGGCGTTCTCGGCGCTCCTTGAAGAGACCGAAACCATCGAGGGGGCATAAGCCAGACTTTCGGCCTCTCGGCTCAGGGCTGAAGAGCCCGGTCCGGATGGCGACTGGGCCCGGCGGTCCAGGGCCGCCTGGACTTCTTCCGCCGTCGGTGATGAAGATTCCCGGATCAATGTGGTTTCGACCACCGAAGGTTTTTTCGCGGCCGCCACGGTCGGGCGGGCCGGCTCAACCACCGCCTTGGCTTCGCGGCTGGGACCTGTGTCAACCTGAACGCCGGCCTCGACCTGCTTCTTCGGGCCGGAGGTTTTAGTCATGACTTGCACCGGTTCCGTCCCCTCCGTCGGCGATTGGCCTTGTGTTGAAGCCGTTTTCTCCCTGACCGCCTCGACCACAGGTTTTTCCGTTTTATTCTCAACCCGCACGGCTGCGGTTTCCCGGGTTTGTTCCCGCCCGGTATTGGGGGGAGGCGGCGCCTCCTGGAGCTGACTTTCAACGGTTTGAGGAGACATAACCATCCAAAGATACGGGCCGGCCTTAATCACCACCACCGCGGCCACGCCGGCCGTAATCCCAAAAACAATCAACCGGGCCACGTTAAGGGCCGGCCGTTTTTGCCGGTGGCCGCCGGTCAAGGTAGGCGGGATCACCCCGACATGGCTCGTGTCATCAAGGTGTTCCGCCTGAGTCTTCTTCAGGTATTCGTGGACTAAACTCATCTCTCGACAATAGTCGGCGTCAGAGAAATGACCAGTTCAACCTTGGTACTGGTTCTGTTTTGTTGCGAGAAAAGGGCTCCAAACAACGGGATGTCTTTTAACCCGGGTATGCCGGTTACATTGTCGCTGTTCCTTTCCTGGATCAAGCCGGCCATGACCACGGTCGAACCGTCCGGGGCCTGGACAATGCTGTCCGTCCCGCGCACGTCTATGATCGGAACGTCGAAATTATTCCCGTCAAAGGTAAAAGTCTGATAGGCCACCAGGTCGGTGATGATCGGGACAAGGTGCAGAGTGACAATCCCGTCTTCGCTGATCTGAGGGGTCACCCCCAGACTGATGCCCGATTGAGCCCGGGAGACCTGAGGCACGGCGGTATAGACCGTAGTCCCGGCCGCCGTGGTCGTGGCTTGGACGGTCCATTCCAGATAGGGCAGGGTGCGTCCGACCTGGAGAACCGCCGACTGTCCGTTGAGGACGTTGAGCCGCGGGGCCGACAGCACATTAATCTCGCCTTGGGTGGACAAGGCCTCGAGGAACCAGGAGCTGCCGTCGCCGGATGTGGGAATAAAGCCCAAATTCATGGCGCCCACCCCGGTCCTGACGGTCTGAGTCCAGGTGACGTCCCCGGAGACATAAGACCAGTCGATACCGAACTGGTGCTGGTCGTTAAGAGTCACTTCCAGAATCCTGGCCTCGATCACGACCTGGCGTCTAAGGGATTTCTCCAGCCTTTTCAAAAATTCCTCGACAATTCCCAGGCTCTCTTTCCGGTCGGTCACCACGATCACTCCGGTCATGGAGTTGATCTGGGCCCGGCCGGCCGTAGAAAGCAACGCTCCGGCCTGAGGTCCGGTGGAGGTGCCCTCCTGTCTGGGCTGCAAGGCGTCTCGGATTTGTTTCCAGACATCCAACCCTTCGGCCTCGGCTTTGGTCTCGATGGTAAACTCACCTTTCATGGACCCACCGCCGCCGCCGGCTCCGCCGAGGACATCACCCCCGACATTGCTGGTCGCCGCGTTGGCAAAAGTTGGAAACTCGAACTTGAAGAACCTCGTTTCCACGGCTTTGACCCGAAGAATATTTCCCTCGATCTCATAAAAATAATCGTAGGAAGAAAAGAGAAGGTCCAAAGCTTTTCGCAAAGGCAAGTTAGCGATTTCGATTGACACGGGCTCCAAGGGATCGACGCCTTTTTCCAATACAAGATTCAGGCCCGCCTCCTTGGCTATGCCCATGATCACGTCCTGGAGGGGTGCGCTCCTGGCCGACAAAGAAAAGATTTTGCTTTCAAAAGTCATCTTTTCTTCCTCGGCGATAACCGGTTTGACCTGGGCCAAAGGCTGGAGTAATGCGGCGGAAGGCTGGACCGCCTTAGGCTTGGCCCGCTCGAGCGGCGGCGGCGCTTTGATCGGAGCCGTCGGCCGCGGCGGCGGTTCAGGCAAACTGGCGCAGGCTGCCAACAAGAAAAATGGCACAATCGACAGCAGGAAGCAAACCCCTCTCCTCAGCTTCTTGGGTGGTTTTCCTTTCGACTTCAACCTGGGCCTCCTTATTTCTATCCGGACTCGGGTTATTACCTGGTGAGGTTCTGCTTGACTCCTAATAAGAAGTCGGCCTATCCAAAATTTATTCTTTACATGTCCAGGCTGCTTCGCCCTATTTCCGCCTTATTTTTCGGTTTGGCGCGGTTCCAAACTCGGGCTCAAACCTTGCTGCGGTCCTAAAAGGGGCTGGAGTCTTTCCATCAGGCGTTTCACCGCTTCCTGTTGGGCCTTGGTCGGCTGGCCGGCGATCGAACCGGCCGGACCGGCGGCCATCAGGGCCTCCGGCTCCTTATCGGCGGCTGACGGCGCCGCTTCTTTCTCCGCCCTCATGGAGGCATAAGTCAATTCACCCAAGGTCAAACGGGTTTCTCCGGCTTGGCTCTTGAGGATTACAGCCTCCTTTTCGATTTTGGCCACTGTCCGGCCTTCGAACTCGCTGCCTTCGAAGACGAAGGAGTCATTAATCACGGCCAGTTTTTTGTGTTCGCCGATCAAAATCAGCCGGACCACGGCCGGTTTTTCTTCGGCTTGTTCAAGCCCCTCCGGCACAGTGACGGCTCCTCCCGGTCCACCAGCCGCTTGTTTCCCCGGAACTTCCGATTGCTTCGGCTTCTCGCCCGGCCAGAGGAACGGGTTGCGTTCAACCTGACGCGGTTCCTCGGTTACGGCCACCTCTTCCTTCACCGCCGCCGCCTTGATTTTTGCCAGGGTGGCCCCGACGATGCTGGCATCCGCGGGCAGTCCCGCTCCTTGACCGCCGCTAGGCGGCAAAGGTTCGACCTGGGGCAACTGGGGGCTCAAAACAGGTTGGACCCAACTCATGTTGACCACCGCCAGAATGACGGCCAAAACCACGGCTATTACACCTACAAGAATATTTTGCGGTGTCATCGGCTCTCCACTTTTTCAGATGACGACGGTAGAGGGAGCTGCAACCGGGCCGGTATCAGGAGGTCCACGGAAAAATCCCCGCCGACCACCCCGGTCTCGCTCTTCTTGGCCTTGAATGCAGTGACTTGCAAGGGGTAACGCTCCTGGAAAAGCAGATAATTTAAGAATTTTTCCGCTTCATAAGTGGTGGTGAATTGGTATCTGAAGCTGAAAGCGGTCTGATGGAGAGGGATAGGCTCTTGGGTGAAATCCCTGCTTTTAACCGTGACCGTGCCCTTTACGTTCTTGAGCGCATCGGACTGGAGAAAGTCCAGGAACTCAACGAAACCGGTCTCCGGGTCCTCGAATCCGCTCAAAAGCCACGGCGGAATGGCCGAAATCATGCTTTTTAATTCTTTAATCCGATTCTGCAAATCCGCCTTTTCCGCAACCAACTGCTGGCGCCGACCCTCCAAGTCCTTCAGGGCCAGATCGATGGTCTGGTTGTCCTGGCCTAAAAAATAGTTGAACATCAGAAACTGGACGATAATCAACACGCCGACGACTATGACACCAGCCTTAAGACGCATGGGCAAAACCCCGTTTCATAAGATTAAGCCTGATCTTGAAGTTGAAGACCTTGGTTATCTTCTGGACATCTTCGGGAGCGTAGCTTACGTCCACTACTTCGAAAACGGGGGAAGATTGGAGCTTGGTTCCGAAATCTCGAAGCACCTCCAGCCCGGCTTCCCAGTTGTCGGCCTTGATGCTTCCGGACATCTCGCTGAGAACCTTGCCCCCCGTCGCCCCTCTTCGGGGTGTGACCCTGAATTCGTCAATGATGATGTTTTCGGGGAGCAAAAGGCCCAACTCTGAAAAAACCATATTCCAGGCCGGACGATTCTGAAAGGTCTCTTCGTAAAACTTTTTCCAACCGACCAGGGGCTGGAGGCGGTCCACATCGTCCCTGAAGGTCATGACCTCCTTCTGGAGTTTTTCAATGGCGGCCACTTGTTTATCATATTGGGCCAGTCCATCTTGTTTGACCCCATTGAGCCGAAAGGTCCAGAAACCCACGCCGATGATGATTAAAACCATGGCGGCCAAGGCGACCCGGTAAGCTATGTCGCCGGTGCGGGCCGGCGCGGCCTCCTCGGGCAGAAAACTGAATTCATCGGGCAGATAGATGTTGGCGATCAGGTGGGCCAGTTCACTGCCCTGGGACTCGGAAAGTCCCTTGGCCGGAGACTCGGCCAGCGAAAAACGGACGTCGGCCGGGGCGCCGGCAAGGGGGTGCTCCCCGAAGATGTCGGCCAACCGGGTGTGGCCCAGGAAATAAAGCAAGTTCGGCACGCCTTCGCGAAACTCTTGCTTGAAGAAGGTCGAAGTCATGAAAAATTCCCGGCCGAAATCCTCGGAAAAAACCCGGAGCGCCTCCGGGTCGGAAACCTCTTCCTCCCGGGGCATTCCCAGAGGCACCGTCCGGGCCACCTTGACCACCCCTTCGGGCGAACTAATGATGATCATGGATGAGTTCGGTCCGATCCAGACGATGGTGAAGTTTTCCGACGGCCGGTCTATTTTGGCCACCATGGAAGCCAAGGCCACGGAAATAGGAGAGATGGCTTTTAGTTTTTTGCCGAACTTGCCGAAGGTGGTCCAGAGAGGGGTCAGGTCTTCCGGTTGGACGGCGATATAAGCGATCCGAGACTTGGCCACCCCGGCCTCGACCACTTCGCCCAAAACCTTGTACTGAACCTGGAGCGTCGCGCCTTCCCCGACTTTTTCACGGGCGTCCTGCATGACGACATTGGCCACGTACTTCTTGGCCACCTTGGGGAAATTCTCCCATTCGTAAAGGGCCGAGGGCATGGTGGCGTTGATGTAAATCTCATCGGCCTGTCGGCAAGCGGAAAGTAAGGCCTCGACCGTCCCGGCCTGCTGGGCCGGACGGGGAAAATAGCCCCCCGACTGCTTATCGATCTCCAAATATTGATAAGAGTCTTCAAAATAGCTTACGGATAAAATCCTGGTGCTCAAGACTCTCCACCTTTCCTGTCAAAATTAACGGTTTCTTGATTCGGCGGACACGCCGCTGGGCGGACCCCGAAGATATACCCCCTATTTCCTGGCCTACCGTGCTGCGGTCGGCAGAATAATGAATCCCCTGTGACCTCATCTTATATTACCATTTTGGATTAATGTCAATCAAATTATTTAAAATTATAAGCATTTTTTTCTGAAAAAACACTGACCTACTCTCGGGATTTTAAGCTTTTTCTTTATATAACATATTTATATTTTTATAATTTTATTGCCCAACCCCCGGAAAATCTCAACTCCCCCAAGTTCCTGGTTATTTATCGCTCATCGCGCTCATTTTCTCCGATAAATCAATCGGACCGTCAATTGCCGCGGGACGTCCCGTGGCGCTGATTCTAATGAACCACCCTATTGCCGGCTCAGCTTCTGCAACTCACTTATGTATTTCCTGACGTCGCGGATATCGTCGGACTTGACCTCATAACGAAGATATTGCCTCCAGGTGGCCACGGCCTGATCGTTCCGGCCGATCCGTTCATAAATTATGGCCAGGTTGTAATAGGCTTCCTTGAAATAAGGATCTGCTTTTATGGTCTTACAGTAATGCGCAATGGCTTGGGCCAGGTTGCCCGCAAGCTCATAAGCCAGGGCCAGATTGTAGTTGGCTTCCGGTGAATCGGGAAAGGTTCGGACCACCTTTTTAAAATCGGCCACCGCCCGGCCGACGGTCCCCTCCTTCAGGGCTTTAAAACCTTCGTCAAAATAATTGGCCACGCCGGGCAAGGTCAAGAGTTTTTTCTTCCGCCGGTAATAATCATAGTACCAATAGACTTTTTGGATGTAACGCCGGGTCTCTTCAAAAGGCGGGACGCCTTGATATTGCTCGATCCGTCCCGGTCCGGCGTTGTAAGCGGCCAGGGCCAGGGTCACATCGCGAAAACGGCCGAGCATCTCGCGGAAGTAACCGGTTCCGGCCCGGATATTCTGCTCGACATCGAAAGGATCGGTCACGCCATAAGTTTGGCAGACCCCGGGCATGAGTTGCATCAGGCCCTTGGCCCCCTTGGGCGAAACGGCCTGGGGATTGAAATTCGATTCGGTCTTGATGATGGCCAGGAGGAGAGGATGGGGCAGACCCGTGGTCTGGGCGTACCCATCGACGGTCCGGCCGTACTCGCGGCCGGTGCCCAAAGGTTCCTTGAAGCCCTTGCGCCGCTTGGTCGTGGTCAGGAGCAGTTTATAATCGTCACGGGGCGGCCGGTCGGTGATATGGACCCGGCCGTCCTTGTCCTCGTAACTGTAAATGCCGGCCTGAACGTCGACCGCCACAGCCACCAGGACGATGAGCAACGCCAAGCCGAAACCTTTTCGATTACCAGCACTCATGCACGCCCTCATGAGCCTCAAATCGGGACCACCTCTATTCTACCAGTTATCAATGGCGTAATTCGAAGGCACAAAAATAATCTGGGTGTTATTGCCCACGCTGATCGTGGTCAGACTAACAAGCTGGCCGACCACAAAGCCGTCCGAGCCTAATTGCAGGCCGTTGGCCGCCAAGACTCCCCCAAACCACTGCATATAGTCCCCGCCGCTGAACTGGCCGTGGGTTTCCAGGTAGACGTGAGCCGCAAAAATGCGGTCGAGGTAGGCCGGGTTGGTTGGCGGCAAGGTCACGTTCGAGACGTTGTAGTACGTCCCACCGTGCGAGTATCTAACGAACACCTGGGTGCGATGGGCGTTATTGCTCGCTATGTCGACGTCGCCGTTGACAAATATCTGGATATCGCTCCCGCCTTGGGAAAGGTCCAGGTACAGCCGGGACTCCCGATCAATATCGAGTGTGTTGAAGGTGTAAATTCCGCCGATGGCGCTGGTCAGATAAATATCGGTGTTTTGGCCCGCGCTCAGGTTCCTGTATTCTCCTGGCGTAATGGGAGTGGCCGAAGAACCGTTGTTGGGGATGGTGATGTCCGTGGTCCCCACCGTAAACACGGCCAGGGGCGGCACTGTCGGAGAACAAACCTCGGTGGGGATGGTCGGCGGTGTGGCCCCCGCGCCCTGGGTCACCGTGCCGGTCACGGTGCCAAGGGAGGTGTCGGCCGTCCCCCCCGCGTCCACATTGCCGTTGACCGTGCCCTTAACGGTCACGTCCCCGTCCGCGTATATGTTTCCGGTCACCGTGGCTCCGGGAAAGACCTCAACCGTAGCGTGACTGTGCACGTCGCCTGTCACCTCTCCGTTGATTTCCACGTCCCCGCAGGCCAGGATGTCGCCCACGACCTCGCCGTTGGGGGCCACGATCACAGAGGACCCGCTGCTATGGATACCGGCCGCCGACGTATAATTGCTCAATGTGAACGATCCCGTGCCCGCGCCGCTGCCCACCGGCCCGTCAACATTGGAAGAGTTGCCGATGCTCATTCCCGTGCCGCCCCACAGCCCGCTATTGGCAATGGGATTGGCCGATGGACCGCCGGAACCCTGACACTGAGCCGCCAAAACCGGCGGACCGTAAATATTGTCCGAGGCCGGTCCGCCGGGACCTGAAGGACCATCGGAGTAAAAATTATTGTCGGCGACGTCCGGGTTGGGCTGAAAAGAGTTGCCCCAGGGGTCGAGTTTATATTTATCGCTCAAGGAAAAATGATTAATCAAAGTAGGGTCGACATCAGGCGCGGGCGAACCGGTGGCCGACCAATAGGCGCAAGCTTTCTTGGAGATAAGGGTCAGTTCGTCCAAGGCTATGTCTCTGGCTTCGGCCTGGACGTTTATGGGCCGCAAAATATCGTCGCCGCCCCGGATGATCGGGCTGACCCCCGTATTGGTCTCCTTGGTCTGATTGGTCCCATAGCTCAAAATGTATCCGGCCACGTTCCGCCCTTCCACATTGAACGCGGTCAGGCCGGACCCGGGCACGTTTGATTCGTCCACATCATATTCCAAAAGCCGGCCCCAGGCGTCGTGTCTGAATTTCTGGTCGAGATTAAGGTCCTGAAGACCGACGGGAACCTCGGTTCCGGCCGGAGAAGAAGGCAGGGATTCCCGAGCCCGATAATACCTCTTAATCGCGTCGGTAATGATGGCCAGTTGCTTGACGGTATCCTTCTCCAAAGAAATATTTTTGATTTTGGCGGTAAAGGTGGCCGCGGAAATCGACACCACGGCCAGACCGGCAAAGATAAGCACTATTAATAAAAGACTGAACCCCTTCTCTTTACGCAACTGAATTTTCCTGGGCATGGAAATGTTTACTCCGGAACGTATCGGCTTCCTGGTAAAGGCCGTTTAGTTTTGGAGACAACTAAAACCCATCGGCCTCAAGAATCCCTGATGCGTTTCAGATGGAAAGTGCAAGATCGTTATGGCTATATAATTTCTGATAATTCCTTCCTTAATTTTTAAGGAATGATATCGTCTCCCCCCCCGGCGGCCAAGTTAGGCCCCATGGAAAAAAACTTGTGGTAGTGTGAATCCGAAGCCAGGTAATCGTTGGTGCAGCCCGGATTGGTCGTCTGGTCGCAGCCCCATTGGTAGGCGTTGCCCCAGGGGTCGAACATGAAGTTGGTGCCCAGGGAGTAAATTTCCACCACCGCCCCCAAGGCGTCGGCCTGAACCAAGCCCACAGTGTAACTGGTGCAGTCGTAATTCTGACCGGCCCCGTTGTCCTCGATCTCATCCACGGTGGCCGTGCCGCAGTTGGGGTCATTGGTCAGAGTCAAGGTGGGCGGGCAGCCGGTCCCGCCGGCTTTAGGTTCGGCCGCCACGCAGCCGGTTTCGTCTATCCCGCCGGCCCCGTTGTTGTCCACGCCTTCATAGACCGCGTCCAGGGCCTTGACTTTATCCTGAAGCACCTTGAGCTGGTCCAAGGCTATCTCCACGGCTTCCTGGGACACATCGATGGGCACGACAATATCGTCCCCGGCCGTGTTGACGGTGAAGGGAGGGCTGACGCCCGTCACGGTGGATTCGGCCGTCTGATTGGAACCGTTGCTGATGATGACCCCGGCGGCCGCTTTGCCGTTGACGCTGTAAGCGTCGATGTCAGGGATGGTCAAGGGCGTGCCCGGAGGCGTGACGGTGATCGAAACGGTCCGGCGATAATAGCGCAGGGGCGTGCCCCAGCCATCGTAACGGAATTTCTGTTCCATATTGAAATCGGTCGAAGAAACCGGGACCTCGTCGCCGCCGGTCCCGGCCCCGGCCGGAAGGCTTTCCGAATTCCGATAAAAGGCCTTGGCCTTGGCCGCGATCTCGCCCATGCGCCGTTCGGTGTCGCCGACCTTGGCCGCATTCTGCACCGAACCGGACAAGGCGATAGCGAAGACGGCGATGATCCCCATGATACCCAAGGCCAGAAGGATTTCCAGGAGGGTGAACCCGTCAAGCCGATGTTTAAAAGTCTGGATCATGACTGAGCGCTCCTTATGCTGCGATGAGAGATCAACGATTATTTTAGCAATTATGCCCGGTTATTTCAAGAAAAATCGGCGCGGCCCGGAATCGCGCCCTCCAGCCTCGCTTGATCTCCCTTACACCGATCCCTCCGTATGGGCGGACAAATTGAATTCAGGGGGTAAAGGATAACTCCGCCGGCTGCAACTTTTTTCGGCCGACCTCCCGTCTCCGGCCGGACGGACCGGCCCTCATCCTGAACATGAGTGACCAGAAATCCGGTTAACGGTCCGATGACAGCCCCCTTGAAGAAAAAGCCCCTAAAAAAATGGTGCCGGAGGTCGGACTCGAACCGACACGAGGGCGAACCTCGGGGGATTTTGAGTCCCCTGCGTCTACCACTTTCACCACTCCGGCAACTTTGATTTATTATAGGTCAAAGGCTTTGTTTGTCAACATCTGAGTTAAGGGATCCGCGACTATTCAATTGACGGAGAACCTTACAATTCTTTCAGCCTGACGGACGGAAATAGATTCCTGCTTTCGCAGGAATGACATATAGTTAGCAACGTCATTCCCGCGCAAGCGGGAATCCAGCCCGCCAGCGGCTGATAGATTACGTCGTTTCAATTCTTCCCTAATCTTTCCTTGTGGACTCTTTCCATCGGACGTTTCTTAAAATAAATCCCTAAAAGAACAAAAAGGCGGAATCACCCGCGATCCCGCCTCGATTCAGGGTCCTTCTGAAATTAATCCTTGTTCTTCCTCCTCAAACCGATCAGGCCCAACAGGCCGGAACCGAGCAGCCAGACCGCGGCCGGGACCGGAACAGCAGCCGATTCATAAGTAAGATACAGGCTGGTGAATTCAAAATCATCCAGATTGCCGCCAACTTGACCGGCGGTAATGGCCAGGGTGTTGCCCGTGGGATGGAGCCAATCGACGCCCCCTGAAAAGATTTGGCTGATCCAGCGGATCGAGGTGGAACTGCTTAAGTACCCGAGATCGACGCCGTTGATGTAGACATGGTCATAATAGCCGGAGTTCGGGTCCGTCTGATAATGTTGAATATAAAGAGAAAAATTATCACCGCTCGACGGCGGGGCCGGCAGGTCGAAATTAACCGCATACATCCCGCCGCCGGCTGGTTTTTGGATAAAACTGCTTATATATTGATCGCCTAAGTGGACGACGTCCGAGACGTCGCCGGTCAAATCGTAATCGTCCAGGAAATTGATCACCGAGGCCTGTGCGCCGGGTGGATTCATCGACCAGACGATAAAAAACATCCCGACCCCGATGAAGATGAGCTTTAAAATTTTCATTCCCTCCACCTTTTTCCGGATTATTCGCGATGGCGGTTTGAGCTCCCCCCTCTTTCTTGGGGGACGGAAATCCTCTTCCTTCCTCACCTCCTCTTTCTCGACACTGTTATTGTTTGCCTTTATCCGTCACACAACGCCTTGCCGTTGACTAATCGTTTTAACGAAAGACTCCAAATTTGTTTCTCAGGCTGTTAGCATCATACTTTCCGGAGAGACGGCGGTCAATACGAAGCAAGTATGAATTTTGGGTCTTATTTACCAAATTAACCTAGTCCTCAAGTAGTAAATTCGGAAAGAACGACTAATACTTTTTTCCTAGAAGCCTATCTCACAAACAGTGATTGTACTATTGTGAAAGGTGAAAGATAATAATGTATGGGGGATGGTCTTGGCGGACGCACAATGGGCGAGGCTAAGGCCGAAAATTCCATCTCCCGAGCGTCGATGCGCTTCCAGGGCATGGAGCCGTCAAAAATATCAGCGGCGGCGATTTCCCAAACAAGTCTTCATTCAGAGCGTTCCTCAATCACCTGGCCCCGGGAGGTGAAGGAAATGCCCTGCTGGGTCTGGGCCCCGATCATGACCGATTCGATCAAGGGGACATTCACGGGATGATCCGCCGTCCATTTGACGATGAAATTGGCCCCCGACCCGCCGGTCCGGTCTGATTCCTTGATGATGTACCTGACCGAGCCCAGGGCCGGCAACTCCACCGGCCCGCTCAAATACTTTTTGACCAGGTTGCCCTTGGAATCGTAATAGTCGACCGTGTTTATGAAAATGGACCGGGTCAGGTCGGTGTTCCTGATGCTCAGGGTGACGGCCAGGTCGAAAGGCTGCTCCCGGTCCCCGCAATAGATGTGGGAATAGACCGCCACGTACACGGTCTGCCCCTTGGACAGGTTGATTTCAGACCCGGCCCGAGCCGACCGCCCCGGACTAAAAACAGCCGCCACGACCAGCACCGTAATCAATGTTTTCAAGATTCGCCCGGCCCCAAACATTTTCTTAACCTCGAAAAAATTGGAGTTGATAGTAATCTTTTTGGGCGCTGCTTCGCCCACGCCTTTAAGGCTACCATTCTTGACTCGGGTTAAGCAAGTCCGGGGCGCGGATCGCAAGGGGCAAAAATCAGGGCCGGCGGGCGAATGGGCCGGTCAGATGACGGCCGCCCCGATTTTTATGAGCCGCTCTCCACCGGTTTGAAGGCGAAGATCATGACCTCGTCGCCCTGGTCGTTATCCATGAATTTTTCGATGACCAGTTCCATGTCCAGGCCGATGCGGAGCCTGGCCGGATCGTTTTCAGTCAGACGGCTTTCGACCCGGACCTGACCGGGCAATTCGATGTAGCCCACCCCGTAGGGGACGAAGGTTTCGGGGGACTCCTTTTTGGCGTAGGGCGGGGACTTGGGCGGGAAGCCCTGGACGGTCCAGGTCCATAGCTTGCCCCGCTTGGCCAGTTCGATGTTGTCCACGTCATCGAGGCAGCAGGCCGGGCAGCTCTTCTGGGCGGGAAAAGTGACTTTGCCGCAGTTTTTACATCGGCTGCCGATCAGTCGGGGATCGTCCGAGGGCCAGGTAAAGAGCCCTGCGGCGATGGGGACCTGTTTCTTTTCAGACATATGCTTCCTTCCTTGGAGTCAAGACCGGGCGGTTTCCACTCCAGCCGCCTCGCCCGGTTTATCCGGGATTTTAAATTTTTTCGGCTTTCGTTATCTTTTCCACCACGGTCCGGGCCGACTGGACGCAGGCCCCCACGCCGTAAAGGCCGGAAGGCTTGACGCTGTCGCCCACGTTGAAAAGGTTGACCAGACTGGTTTCCGGACCAAGGTCATGGCCGGGCCGGGACCGGAATCCGGGCCAGCCTTTCCTGAAACTTCTCATGATCCACTCCATGGCATTTTTTTCGAATCCGGGCAGAAATTTCTCGGCGTCTTCCAGGAGCTGCCCGAATTCCCGGCGGCCGTCGAAAGGCTCTTCTGATTTCGAGGGCGGTCCCAGGACTATGGTCATATGCCGGCCTTTGGGGGCCCATTCCGGGCAGGTCAGGGTTGGACAAACGATAAAAGCGGCCCGTTTGGCCTGGGGCAGCATGAGGACGCCGGGGAAATCGATCAAGGGGCGGTCGCTGAATATCTCGATCGTCAAGGTGTAAGCCTCCTTGACCTGACCGACCCGGGTGATTTCCTCCTGGGGAAACCATTCCCGGCCGACCAGGTCCATGGTCCGGTCGGCCCCGATGTTGCTGACGGCCCAGGAACAGCCCGCCTCCATAGACTTCCCCTTGACCGTCCATTCGACGCCGACCGCCCGGCCGTCTCGAACCCGGACGCGGCCGACCTTGGCGTTCTTGATGATCCGGCCGCCGTGCTTTTCAATGACCCCGCCCAGGGCCGAAGACAGTTCGGCGTTGCCGCCGGGAGGAAAACCGAATCGGCGGAAACTCCTGGCCCGAAGCAGGCTGAAGAACTCGCCGACCGGCGCATCGGCCAGGCTGACGGAAAAAATCCCCCCGCACAAGGCGTGGAAAACGCCGTAAGCGCCGGGATCATCGGTGTATCGGGCCAGCCAATCGGAAATGGACAAACCTTCAGGCGGCGAATCCGCATCGTCGCGGACGGCCCGAAGGACTTTCGCGGCCTCGCTCGGGTCCGCGCAGGCCTCTTCCAGAAGAACCCTGAAGCCGTCCTTCGGGGGCAGGTCTATATCCCGGCCGTTGATCCAGTACTTGACCTGGGGTTCGGGACAACGGAGGTTGAAGGGCAGGTCCAGTTCGCTGAACAATTCTTCAAGCGGACCCCGGCCTTCAATCGAGACCGCCCCGGTAGTCAGGGTGTAGCCTTTATGAGTCAGCGAGGAAAACCGGCCGCCGATAAACGGCAGCCTTTCCAGGACCAGGACCTTGAGACCGCGGCGGGCGGCCAGGAGGGCCCCGGCCGAAAGCCCGCCGGCCCCGGCCCCGATGACAATCACGTCGAAGTCGGTCATTCTTCCGCCATTGATATCGCTTCCAAGGGGCAAAAATCGAGACAAAGCCCGCAGAGAACGCAAAGGTCGTGGTCCACCACGGCCCGGCCCCACTCGGCCGTGAGCGCTTCCAGTTCACAAATCAGGGTGCACTGGCCGCACCCGGCGCACCTGGCTTCATTTATCTTCAGTCGGGTGGTCAAGGTCCCGCCTCGGTCTCTCCAGATTTCGGGCCACGGCCCGTGAATCAAGGAAAAGCCGGTCTATCGGCCCTTCCCGAAAAATCGTTGTCTGAATATACAACCTCAAAGACCTGAAAACTTCAACCAAATTAAATGAACATGACCTCTGGAGACCCGGCCCGCCATGATCCCGACCTGGCTGGCTTCACCGGCCTTACCCCGAACAGATTACTTCGGAGTCGATCCGAACGAGACGGGAAGCGAGTCAATATCTCATGAACAGCAGCAGACTCAAGGCCATGACCGCCATGCCGGCTATCAAGCTGTAAATGGACAAGTGGCCCCGGTCGTATTCCTTGGCCATGGGTAAAAGCTCGTCCAGGGAAATGAAGACCATGACCCCGGCCACGGCCCCGAAGGTCAGACCGAAGAGGCTGTTGGAAAAAAAAGGCCTTAAGACGAAGAACCCGACCAGGGCCCCGACCGGTTCCGATACTCCGGAAAGAAAAGAAAGCCAGAAGGCCTTTTTTCGACTGCCGGTGGCGAAATAGACCGGCACGGAAACGGCTATGCCTTCGGGCAGATTGTGCAAGGCTATGGCCACGGCCACGGAAACGCCTAAATAAGGGTCGGCCACGGCCGCCAGAAAAGTGGCGAAACCTTCGGGGAAATTATGCAGGCCGATGGCCAGGGCCGTGACCAGGCCCATGCGCATCAGTCTCGCTCCTGCCGCATCCGAACCCATCTGTTCCACCGACCTGACTTCATGGGGATTGCCCTGATCGGGAACCAGGTAATCAACGACGGCCATGAAAACCAGGCCGGCAAAAAACGCTCCCGCCCCGGCCCAGTAACCGCCGGGAAAGCCCCATTCTTGAGCCAGGGTTTCACAGGCCTTGGGCAGGATTTCGACAAAGGAGACGTAAATCATCACCCCGGAGGAAAAACCCATGGCCGCCGACAGGAAAGATTTATTGGTGGTTCGGGTGAAAAAAGCCATGGCGCTGCCGATTCCGGTGGACAAGCCGGCCAGCGCGGTCAGCATGAAAGCGAAGGCCACCCCGTTTTGCAGAAAATTATCCATGCCCCCGCCCTAAAAATTAATGAATTAGGCCTTTAGAACCGCTGTTTTCGAGATATTTGAGTCGGCTGAAATTGTCAACCGGTTTTATTTACCGCCGGTTCCAGCTCAAACCCTTCATCATGACGATCCAGGGTCTCCAGATAGTGCCAACTCGAGTTGTCTTGCCAGTAGCTTGGCGGCCTCGACGCTCCCACGGCCCTCATCGCCGTTTGACGGCCCGGAGTCTGGAAGTTATAATGTCTAAGCTTTCAAAAATTGAGTTTTAAGGAGGTCTGAAGTTGAGGATCGAACATCCCGGCCGGGTTACGGATCGCATTACGCTTTTGGGCCGGAGCGAATCGTGCATCTATCTGGTCGAAGGCCGGGGCGAATCGGCCTTTCTGGGCGGCGGTCTGTCCTATATCATTCCGGACGTCCTCAATCAGGTCGAGGTCTTCGGGATCGACCCCGAGAAAATAAAGACCTGGATAATTCACCACACCCATTTCGATCACATGGGCGCGATTATTTATCTCAAGGAGCGGTGGCCCTGGATCAAGGTCATCGCTTCGGAAACAGCCCGGCAAAAGCTGACCGAACCGAGAATCATCACGGCCATCAGGGAAATGAACCTGGCCTTGCTGGCCCGGGAGGGGCTGGCGGACAAAGCCGGGGATTACGGTTTAACGGGCCTGGAAGCGATCGATGTGGATGAGATCAGGTCGGACGGGGAGGTCGGGGCTTGCGGGGACCTCAGCCTGGAATTTATTGAAGCGCCGGGGCATTCTCCCTGTTCCATGGCCGTATATATCCCGGAGCAAAAAGCCCTTTTCGCTTCGGACGCGGGCGGCATCCCTTTCGGCGACCGCATTTTGGCCGCGGGCAATTCCAATTTCGACCTTTACGATCAGAGTCTGCTGAAAATGGCCCGTTACGACGTCGAGGTCTATCTGTCCGAACATTACGGGGCCTTCCTGGGCGAGGACGGGTGCAATTTTCTGAAGAGGTCGATGGAGGTTTCCCGAAAGACCAGGAAAATGATCATCGAGGTTTTGTCTCGAATCAAGGACGTGGAAGAGGCGACCGAGGAAATCACCGACCTGCTGATGCGGGACGGCGGGGGATTCGTCATGCCCCGTGAAATAAACGCGGCCATCATGGGTCAAATGACCCGTTTCATAGCGCGGAAGGAATTTCCCGGCCGGAGTGCTTAATAGTCCTGTTCCCGCGGCTTGAGCTTGGTAAAATAGGGAAAAGAACAAGCTTCGCAGCCGAAGGCTTCCGCGCCGGATCAGGCTGATAATGTTTCGCGCAATTATCCAGGCGTGCGTCTCTTCCCTCTAAAATCATTGATCTTCCCCCGATATTCAGGTTAGATGTCGTAAAATACAAAGGCCCCGCGGGGTGGAGTCTCGCTCCTCGCCACCCTTGGCGGGCGACCGTGTCCCGTGCCGGGCCTGGTTGAAGTCTTTCGAGGACTTCAAAGGAATAATCCGCTTTATGCGAACTGTATTAATATTTTTCGCATTCAGCCCTTGGAGGTAAAGATGATCGCCGTTTGTGGATTGGATTGTTCGAAATGTGAGGCCTATCTGGCCACCCAAGCGGACAGCCATGATAAGCGGGTTGAGGTCGCCCGGAAATGGTCCGCTCAGTACAAAGCGGATATTAAGCCGGACCAGATAAACTGCGATGGGTGCAAATCCGATGGAAGGAAATTTTTTTATTGCGAGAGCCTGTGCGATATCCGCGGATGCTGTCTGGCAAAAGGCTTGGAAAATTGCGCCGATTGTGACGACTATAGGTGCGAGACGTTAGCGGGTTTCATTAAATTGGCCCCGGAAGCAGGTATGGCTCTTGAGAAACTTCGTTCTAAAAAAACGCGGACCAGTCAACACCCCTGAGGCGGGTGAGCCGCCCCGCTGATTTCCGCCGGGCCGCGGCAAAAATATATGGACCCACTGACTATCGCCCCCGTCTGTTCCCCGGCGGATTCAAGGGCGCCGGACCGAACGCTTCCCGCCGAGCGCTTTAGGATTATGGGGCGAAAGCGCCGCAGTCCAAAGAAATCGAAGAAAAAGAGCGGAAGCCTCCATTTTTTATGTTACAATTAGTTTATGAAAAAACCTTGAAAAACAAGAAGAATATCTGGTGTTGACTCATGACGGCAACATTATCGCGCGGAGCATGATACCGGCGTCGAAACATGGATTCGAGGCTCCGGCCCCAAAATACCACCATGGCCACGGACTGGGAAAAATCAATCCCTGTTTTCAATTCCCTGCCCTGGCTATGGCCCGGTTCACCTCCCGGCCCGGTCCGAGCGTGACGGCCGGCCTGACCATCCGCTTTACCGGCGGGAAAGCCGAACAAGGCCCCGGTCTATGGAGACCTTTCGCCTATCACGACCCTGCCCATGACCGGGATTACGTCTTTATGACCAATAACCGCAAACTTTCGGCCCGGACCATGGCCCATATCTATAAAAAACGCCGGCCGATGGAGATTTTTTTCAATTGCCTCAAGCAGAATCTCAAAATCAAAAGCTTCGCGGGCCCATCCCGCAATGCCGTCCTTACCCAGGTCTGGGTGGCCATGTGCGCTTACCTCATCCCGGCCTTCATGAAATTCCCAGCCAGGATGGGACCCTCGATTTCAAGGATACTCCACCTGATGACCCTGAATTTTTCCAGCGAATGGACCTGATGAAATGGCTCGAACCGGATACCCGCCCGACTCATCAACCGGATAATCCTCGATTATGCCTGCTATAACCGTTGGACGGCCGTGGTATCGTTGGGTGGCCATGGTTGTCGACTCATTCATATTCCGCAAGTTTTATTTTTATATTCCCGAGGTGCCCCATGCCTTTCGATCAAGAAGCCAAAAAGCCAAAAATTCTGGTGGTTGAGGACGAAGTCCTGGTTGCCGCGGAGCTTGAAAGCCATCTTCAGAACCTTGGCTACATCGTGTGTGGCAAGGCGAGTTCCGGAAAGAAGGCCATCGAGCTTACGGATAAACACCGTCCAGACCTCGTTCTCATGGACATTATACTTAAAGGTGACTTGGATGGCATTGAAGTAGCGGATATTATTCGCTCCAAATACGAAATTCCGGTTATTTTTGTTACGGCCTATGCCGACGAAGAACGTTTAAAGAGAGCTAAACTTACTCTGCCTTTCGGTTATGTTCTTAAACCCTTCCAGGAAAAAAACCTTAGGGTTTCTATTGAAATGGCCTTATATATTGCTAATGTTAATGAAAAAAGAAAAAATGCGGAACAAGCCTTAAAAGAAAGTGAAGAAAAATATCGACAACTTTTTCATTTAGAATCAGATGCTCTGTTTCTTATAGATAATAAAGACGGCCAGATTATCGAAGTTAATAACGCGGCTTCCAAAATTTACGAATATCACCGTGATGAATTATTAAACAAAAAAAATACCGACCTTTCCGCTGAGCCTTTAAACACCAGAAAAGCCACAATCAATGGAATAAAAGTTATACCCTTGAGATACCATAAGAAAAAAAGTGGATTAATATTCCCGGTGGAAATAACGGCCACTCATTTCACTTTGGAAGGACGCAAGGTTCACCTTGCCGCGATTAGAGATGTTACAGAAAGAATTAGTCAGGAGCAGGCCTTAAAGGAAAATGAGGAACGCTTTAGAAAATTATTCGAGTTGGCGCCTGTGGGAATAGCTCAAGTTACACCTTATGGTAAATTTTTAAGAGTGAACAAAATGCTGACTGAAATCCTTGGATACTCTGAATTTGAATTACAAGGTATGAGTTTTCAAGATATAATCCATCCGGACGATGTCGAATCCCATAATAACTATATCCAGCAAACCTTAAATGGTGAAATAGAAACATTCCAACTCGAACAAAGATACTTTAATAAAGACGGTTCCATTATTTTTATTATCCTTTTTTTATCGGTTCTGCGGGATGATAAAAGACAGGTTCAATATGCCATTGCCGTAATTGAGGACATTACCGAACGCAAGCGGGCCGAGGCCGACAAAAAACGCCTTGAGACCCAACTCCTCCAATCCAGGAAAATGGAGGCCATCGGCACTCTCGCCGGTGGTATTGCCCATGATTTCAATAATCTACTTCAAGTTATCAATGGATATGCGGAAATTTTGCTCATCGGGAAAAAGAAGAATCATCAAGGTTATCATGAATTGACGCAAATCCAGAAGGCTACGGAAAGAGCGGCCAATCTGATTAAGCAATTGCTTGCTTTCAGTAGAAAATCACAGAGTGAGCACCGCCCGGTCAATCTCAATAAGGAAATCGAATATTCCAAGACCATATTGGATAGGACCATCCCTAAGATGATTCAAATTGAACTTAATCTTGATAATAATTTGAAAACAATAAACGCCGATCCGGCTCAAATTGAACAAATTATCCTAAATTTAGGCAGCAATGCCGCCGACTCAATGCCTGAAGGAGGCAAATTGATTGTTGAGACTAAAAACATAAGTTTAAATGAAAAATACTGTCAGAATCATCTCGAGGCCACTCCTGGAAAATATGTGCTCCTCACCATTTCAGACACTGGTCATGGTATGGATCAAGAAACTCTTCAGCACATTTTTGAGCCTTTTTTTACCACTAAGGAAATAGGCAAGGGAACCGGCCTGGGTCTTGCCTCGGTATATGGCATAGTCAAAAGCCATGGCGGTTACATTACTTGTCATAGTGAAGCCGGCCAAGGGACATCTTTTAGAATTTTTTTTCCGTCTACTGAACAAGTTGAGTACCAACGTGAGAAAGAAATGGATGTTGAAATCCCTACAGGCAGGGATGAGACAATTCTTGTGGTTGATGATGAAGATTCAATACGCGATTTAGTTTCCAAAGCCCTTGAAAGTTTCGGTTACAATGTATTGACCGCGGCTAGTGGAGAAGAGGCCATTGAAATTTTTCAAAACCTGCATACTAAGATTGATCTGATAATTCTCGATCTAGGCATGCCCGGAATGGGCGGTAATAGATGTATGTACGAAATTTTAAAAATAAACCCCTCGACCAAAATTCTGATTGCCAGCGGCTATTCCGTTAACAATGAAACCAAAAAGAACTTGAACTCCGGCGCCGCTGGATTTATAGGCAAACCATATCATCTGAAAGATATCCTCCATCGGGTTCGCCTAATCTTAAATATGTCTGATTAATCAGGACCGTCTGGTCTTTACCTGACGGAAGCGCCCTTGGCCGGTTGTTGATCCGTCGGCCTTTTTTCTCGATTTTGGCCTTGTATCCATTTTTTGGCAAGCCCTGGCTAAAGGCCGCTCAATTCGAGTTTGACTCGCTTCCTGATTTGGGCCGGTATTCCGGTCCATCGTTTCATCCATCCTGAATCTAAGGATTTCTGTTTTCTAAGCCCCTTATCTGACAGGGTTTGGGGACAATGATGCATTACTTTCCTAAATCAATCTCCCTTTTCGGAAAAACACTAAAACCCTCACCGCCATTTGGGGTGAAAAAATCTGAACGACGATAAATTGCTTGAAACAATTTATATTCTTCCCTTTTCCCCTGGATGGGGCCGGGTGAGGGACCCTCTCACCAATTCCCCCCTTCCCGCTTCCTTCTCAAAATTCTTGACCCCCACCCCACATTAATGTACAAAACTAACGGGGGCCTCTACCGGAACCTTCGCCGTGAAGGACGGTGACTCATGTTTGTTTCAAAACTTATCGGTGTCGTGTTCCGCCCGGCGCCCCACAGCTCTGCTGTGGGATACTTGTTGTCCCTCGTTCCCAGGCTCCGCCTGGGAACGCACTGCACGGCAGGCTGGCTCCGCCTGCCCATTCCTTCCGCTGGTTCCCAAGCTCCAGCTTGGGAACCCGGTCTGGGAAGCTCCGGCTTCCACTAAACTACGGAGCACATAATGCCCCGCAGCCGCTACCGGGAACTGGACCGCCGCTGTCCGCATTTCATGACCGCCGCCATCAACAACTGGCTGCCGATCTTCACCCGCCCGGAAACGGTGAACATCGTCCTGGATTCCTGGCGTTTTCTTCAAAAGACCAGCGGATTGGAGATCTTCGGCTATGGAATCCTGGAAAACAACCCGCATCTGGTGACCCGTTCCGAAAATTTGAGCGGCGATATGCAGCGGTTCAAAGCCTACACAGCCAGGGAAATCCTGGCCTGGTTGCGAGCCCAACGAGTCGCCCGGTTGTTGCGCCTGCTGGAATCTTCCAAGCGCCGCCGCAAAAAAGAATCCGTTTATCAGGTTTGGGAAGAAGGCGGTCATTCGCGGATGATTAAAGGCGAACCGGTATTAACGCTAAATTGCCTTTATACATATAGTAAAGACTCTTTGAGGTCATGGCGAGGTCCGTCGCGGACGGACCGAAGCAATCTGAATATATTCACCATAACCCGGTCAAACGCGGCTACGTTGACCTCCCTGAGCATTGGCGTCCAGCGACAGGGATTATACTGGACAGCAAGGTTTGATCGAGATTTGCCTGACCTGGTAGAAAAAGGGAAGCCTGAGCTTTTCCAAAGCTGGTTCCCAAGCTCCAGCTTGGGAACCAAGAAAGGTGGCCTTAAATGCCGGAAGCACGCCGATTTCTTAGATACGTTATACCTGGTCTTGTTTTCTTTATTGAAATTGCTTTGTACATGTGGATAGCAAGTTTTTTTCTTTGTGACCGGCAACAGAATATTTTATTTAACTTATTTAAGGAATTCGGTCAAAATATATCATATATCATTACCGTTTTCTTTGCCTCAGGTGGTATAGGTTACCTATTAAGCATAATCTATCACAAATTATATTGGTGTTGTCAAAACAACGATTTTAAAGAAGACAAAAATGATACCTGCAAACTTGTTGTGGATCATCGTCCAACTATTGAATGTTTAATAAAGAACAAATTTTTATACTTAAAAAATCGAAATAATTGTAAGATTGAAAATATTGACTGCATGAAAAGATCGGAAGCCTGGAGTATAGTCACAGCACTTTGGCATGAACGTGTTGAATCTTCAAAAAGAATAAAAGGGGCTAATAACCGCATTGACAGTTTAACTGATCTATACCATGGTATGGGAACGATGTTAATTGGTTCAATTATTTCTTTTATAATATTTTTTGCTGTTTTTTTTAAAGTTTTTGACTGGAATGACGTTAGTAATAGAATTTGGTTTTTTATCTTTTTATTTATTGTTTTTCTTATAATAATTTATAGTCAATTTTCAGGCTACAAGCACTTAGCGATACAATTCCAAAATATTATCCACATGATTTTAATAGACGAGTTTAAAAATAGTTATTGTAGCACTTCAGTTTATTTTCCTTCATATGCTTCACGAAAATCCCAGGTCTGTTGTATTATCCAAGACATTAAAAGCGTTTTTAAGCCCTTGAGGAATTTCCTATGTAAGTAGTATAGTTGGAAAAGGAGGAAGTGAAACCAGATTGATTGTCTTAAGTACTTTTTCTCACCGTCTTATCTTTGAGCTATTTGAAATATTGCCCAAAATATCCTAATGAAATATTAAAAAATTCAGCCAATTCATCATGGGTATGTTGCAGAATTTTTCTGCCGCTTATTAATTCGTTGCAATCAGCTTTATTTATTTGCGATTCGTATTTTTTATGATCAGCGAAAATCTGGTAAATATCTTGTGAAACCCCAACTTCATCATCACTTATCATCTTGTTATATAAGTCATTTTTAATATAATAATCAGTCTTACTGCATTTTGGACTGTTCCACCAAGGTAACCTTAGTCTATGAGCGAAATAATTACGAAATATGTTTTTATTTAAAAAATTTTTAGCTTTATTTATATCTTTTTGCTCGTATCCTAAATCATCTTTTAATTTCTTAAAAAATCTATCTTTGTTTACTCTTTTCTTCAATATATTTTTGATTTTATTATCGTCGATATCGTTCAAGTTTACTAAACATAACTCAAGAAGTATAAAAAATAAATCACGACATGTCCCAAAGTGCATGATCGCGGCAGAAAACGATGGAAGGTGGTTGAAAAATGGATTCTCATAACATATTTTTTGTTGATTGATAATATAGGTAAATAACTGAAAATCAGAATAAGCTATTAAATACCCGAACCAAAGATTTTCAAAAATTGTGTACGTATATATTCGAATGGCGTTAAATTTAATCTTTTCTTTTTTATTACCGCTATCCCTTTTGTTAAGTAATTTCAATTTGAAACTCAGGTAATTTGGACTATATATTTCCAAATAGCCTAAATTATTAGCAAATTTCTCGTGATTATTCCATCCTTCGGGACTTTCCTTATTCCATTTTTTCAATTCTTCAATTATTTCTTCTGGCTCCATCAGCACTGCTGCCCCCCAGCTCTGCTGTGGGATATTTTCTTATCTCGAATTTTTTAGGCTAATCATTCCAGCCTATGACCGATATTCATTCCGCTTGGTCATAAACGACCTCGGCGCTGTCCAAAACCTGTCTCTTGATCCGCGGGTTCAAATATTTGGGATTCAGCAGGTCTACCCTGCGGCCGCCCAGCAACTCAGACAGTGCTTCTTCTATGTCATGAAGCCGGAAAAAACCGGCCGAATGTCCTGGTTCGAATTCAATCAGCATATCCACATCGCTGTCCGGCCGAAAATCTTCCCTCGTCGCCGAACCGAACAAGGCCAGCCTGCGGATTCCATGGCGTCGGCAAAGGGCCGCCACATCTTTTTTCGGGACTTCCAAGCCTCGACCCATAAGCAAAACCCCTGCTTTGCATTATATTTGCTGAAACCATCAGCGGCAAGGAGTTATATGAACCGGTCCCCTCATTTCCGGTGGGTGGCCCGGACAACGTCCGGGTCCGCCCTCAGGCGGACAAGAGGTTTAGCTGAGGAAGTCATAAGGTGGCCGACGAACCTTCCGGGCTGAGACAGACGCTGCACCAGGCCTCTTGTTCCTTCGGAACTTCGACAACAAGTTGTCGAAGCCACCCCTATGATCATCCTGACTTCTTCTCCGTCCGGGTGGCCCCGACAACTCGTTGTCGGGGCGCCGCAGGCGCAAGAGGTATTGGTCGGTCCCCAGACTTGCCTAATGTTCTCCTTGGTCAAGGCTCGCCCCAGCAAAATTTTGACCTGGCCCTCAGAACAGCTCGATAGTAACCTTAAATTTTACGCTCAGACCTCGGCCCCCCTCACGGCTTGATGAAATAAACCTTCTCCATCAGCACTTCTTCGTCGTGGGTCTTGACGATGTCCGGATAGGTGGGATTGAGGCTCTTTAGAATAACGGCCTGCTCGTGGAATTCGACCAGCTTGACCCAGCAGTTGTAATCCTTGTCCTTGAATATGACGTAATCCCCGTTGACGATCTCCGGCCTGGATTCCGGCTTGATATACAAAGTCGCCCCCTCTTTCAGAAACGGCCGCATCGAGTCCCCCCGGACCCGCACCGCATACATGTTCTGAATCTGCTTGAAAGAAACCTCCGGCGGGACCTCGACCTCGTCCAAACCGTTGCCCGGACCATACCCCCCGTCGGTCCACTGGAAAGGCGCCCCGGCCGAAACATAGGCGATCACCGGAATGGACTGCCCGCCGACCTGGTCCCCGGCCGGCTCGGACCGCCCCAGGCGCTGGTAAATAGGCCGGGCCTCGGCCGGGGCCTTGTCCAGCCTGGCCGCCAGCAAAACCCTGGCCGGCTCCAGACCCAGGCCCCGGGCCATCTTGAGCAAAATTTCGTCGGTCGGCACCCGGTCGGCCCGCACGGTCTTGGAAATGTAATCGGCCGAAATCCCGCACAACTTGGCCGCCCCGGCGTAATCCAGGTTCAACTCCTTCAGCCGTCGGCCGATCAGTCTGGCCAGTCTGTTTTCCCGATGTTCCATGTCCTGATTCTAACTACAAATTGTCTATCAAGTCAAGAAAAAAATACAAGGCGTCTCATTTTTTTCTTGACAAATATTAATACATGTTGTATCATTGGGGCCATGATCGTCGCCGCCGTAAAACCCAACCCCATCAGCCCTCACCCGGCTGACGCCCCTCAAAAGGCCAATCCTTCCGGCGGCCCTGGCTTCGAGGCCTGTGTTGGACGGCGCCGGACCAGGCCCGGCCAGGACCGCCCCACCACGGATAAAAAGGAAGGAAGGGTGCACGGCCTGGCGGCAGCGGCCATGGACCCAATTAAACCCAAAACCCCTAACCTGTCTAAGCCGGCTTGGCAGCTTTTAACAACGACGACCAGGCGATGACTAAATACGACGAGCAAAACCAAGAACAATATACAAATTTATCCGGCTCCCGATCTGGTAGGGGCGACCAGCCGGTCGCCCTTACTTGGGCACCCCGACTTGTAGGTTGTCCTTGTGCCCAACTAAACCCGACAATTCTTCCGTCCGGGTGGCTCCGACAACTCGTTGTCGGAGCGCCGCAGGCGCGAGAGGTCCGGCCTGGGGCGGTTCCCCAATCGCCCCTCGTGTAAACCTAGGCCAAGGAATTTTTTTATCAACTTGCAATACATTTTGTCTGTCTTTTAAGACTCTTGGCTGAAACATACCCACCCCGACCCAAGGAGGTCACCATGCACTCAAACACTCCAGCCCCCAGCCCGGCCGACCTGGCCCCCAGACCCCTCTTCAGCCCCCTCCAGGCCAAGGCCCGGACCAGAGAACTGGCCGACCTGGTCAAGGAATATCTGGTCCCCGGCGAAGACTACGGTCTCCCGGGCCAGGCCCCCAAACCCAGCCTGTTCAAACCCGGCGCGGAAAAACTCTGCCTGGCCTTCGGCCTGACCAAAAAGGTCGAAGTGGTCGGCCGGCTCGAAGACTGGGAGGGCGGCTTTTTCCACTACCTGGTCAAGGTCAGCCTGATCAGCAAATCCGGCGGCTGGCTGGAAGCCGAAGGCCTGGGCTGCTGCAACACCCGCGAAGCCCGGCTGGCCGGAGCGGACGTTTACGCCCTGGCCAACACCGCCCTCAAAATGGCTGAAAAACGGGCCTTGGTCAACGCGGTCCTCACGGCCACCTCGAGCAGCGGCCTGTTCACCCAGGACCTCGAAGACTTCAGCGCTCCGCCGAACGGCCCCGGCCCAGGCGGGTCCGACTCCAAACCTCAACCGCCTCCCCAGCCCGACGGCGGCCTGAATCCAGGCCAAATCCTGGCCCTTAAAGGCACCCTCAAAACGGCCGGCCTGGCCGAAGTTGAACTTTTAAAGAAATGGGGCCTCAACCAACTGGACCAACTCAGACCCGATCAACTAAAGGCCGTCCTCGATTGGATCAACGCCCGGCGGGTCGGTCATGAAATTTGACTCCGCCGGCCAGGCCTTGGCCTATTACTGGTCCAGGCGGACCACCTTGAGCGGCCCCGCCAGGGTCGTCCTTGCCCCGGACCATGTCCGGTCCGAGACCCGTGTCAACCCGGCCGAAGAACGCCTGGAACCCATGCTGACCCTGTCCCTCTGCCTGAAAACTCTCCGGCCCGGCGAAGAAAAGGCCTTGGCAAGATTAATGAGCCATCCCGACCTGTCCCTGAAAGAAGTGGCCCATCTTTATCGCCTCAGTCCGGCCGTCCTTAAAAGGCGTCGCCGACAAGGACTGGACCGCTTCGGGGCCGAACTTAAACGCCGAGGTTTGTTGTGAGGCCTGAAACTGCAAACGGAATCCACCCGGTCTTCCAACTCGAAGTGGCCCGGGGCTGGAAAAGCATCACCGCCATGATCGGCGGCTGTTCAGCCAAACAGGCCAGAAACCTGGCCCGGCGCGTCGGCCTGCCCGTCCGGATGGAATCCGGAACCCCGACCTTGGACCTGGCCGAATACCTCGAATGGCGGCGTAATTTAATGATGTGGAAAGAGAAAGAAGAAAAATGCCTCCGGCGGCCGGGGGGTTAGGAACCCCCCGGACCCCCGCCAACCTTGACTTCGGCGGCTTCCGGCCGCCGAAGTTAAAGATGCGGGTCCAGGGCGCGCCGCGCCCTGGCCGGGGTTTGGAGGCGGAGCCACCAATAATGCCTCCGGCGGCCGGGGGGTTGGGAACCCCCCGGACCCCCGCCAACCTTGACTTCGGCGGCTTCCGGCCGCCGAAGTTAAAGATGCGGGTCCAGGGTGCGCCGCACCCTGGCCGGGGTTTGGAGGCGGAGCCACCAATAATGCCTCCGGCGGCCGGGGGGTTGGGAACCCCCCGGACCCCCGCCAACCTTGACTTCGGCGGCTTCCGGCCGCCGAAGTTAAAGATGCGGGTCCAGGGTGCGCCGCGCCCTGGCGGGGGGTTGGGGGCAACGCCCCCAAACTTACGGCAACCGATTATGAATCTGGGTGAAAAAGGTCTCGGCCCAGGCCGGACGGCCGGACCAGAACTGCCAGAATCGGCGATCGATGAAAATATGGACCCGGGCCTGGCCCTTCCCCTGCCCTTCGACCACCACCCGCTCGATTTCTTCCGGTAACTCGTTAGTCGGACCTTTCTTGATCGCCAGACTCCAGACTTCGGGTCCCAGCGCCTTGGTCCCGGTCACGGCCAGGTCGTAATCGGCCAAGGCCGCCTTGGTCGCCGCCAAAACATTTTTCCCAGGCGCATAAAAAATATTGGACACCGCGGCCTCAGCGCCCAAGTCGGCCGTCCCGGCCTTCTCCGGACCGGCGCAGGCCGGGCTCAAAAACAACAGGACCGCCACAAACAAGATCAATTTTCTGGACATAAAGGCGTCACCTCTTCTCGCCGCCCCAAGAATTAGCAGATATGAACCGGGTCCACAAGCCCCAGGCCGACAAGAAAAGAGGCCTCCCTGGTTGGAAGGCCCCTTGACGCGTCTCAATCAAAAATTTTTCAACGCCGCCCAGGGCCTTGACTACCGCCAGCCGCCCCGGCCGCCGCCGGGACAGGACCAGCCCTGGTCGCCGAATTTCTCCCGGCACTGGAGCAGGAACTCGTTGCGCTTCTTTTCCAACTGGGCCTGAAGCTCAGCCGCTTCATCGGCCAGGGTCTGGACCTTGGCCCGGTCCACCTTGGGCTGGTCCCACAAGGTTTCCAACTCCAGTTGTTTGGTCAGGAGCTGCTTCCTCAACTCCAAGGTTTCCCGCCGATGATTTTTCCACAGCGCTTCATACTCTTCCTGCTGCTTCGGGTCCATCTGTCTCCAGCCTTGGTAGCCCGGCCCTGGGCCTCGGCCGCCAGGCGTCCCTCCCCAGCCGTAACCTTGGCCCATGCCCCAGCCAGGGCCCATCATGCCGTAGCCGGGACCCATGCCCCAGCCAGGGCCCATCATGCCGTAGCCGTAACCGTATCCTTCCGGCGGGCCGGCTTCTTCCTTCTCGGCGGCCCAGGACGGACCGGCCAGCAGGCACACCAGGGTCAAAGCCAAAAGCACCAAGCCGATTCGTTTTACCTTCGCCATGATCTACCAACCTCCTTCCCGGCCGGGCCCTCCATCCGTCCGGCCGATGTTTGGGAAAAATGGTGATTTGCCAATCGCACCGCCGAAAGCCGCCGCAAAGACTTTTCCCCGCCTTCAGGGCTGCTCAAGCCTCAAACCAGCGATTTGAACACGTCCTCCATCCGGTTGAGCACCTCATCGATCAGTTCGTACGGGATGTTGAGGGCCGGTTCGAAGCGGATGGTCTCGGCGTTGGTCAGGGTCCCGGCGGTCAGGACCCCCCGGGCGAACAGGCCGGCGGCGACTTGGTACCCGATCTCGTTCGAGGCGAACTGCATGCCGATCAGGAGGCCCTTGCCGCGGACTTCGTCGAGAATGCCCGGATAGCGGTCCTGGAGCTCCCGGAGCTTGCCCATGACGTATTCGCCCTTGTCCCGGGCCTGGCCGGGCAGGTCTTCCTCGAGCATGACGGTCACGTGGGCCAGGGCCGAAGCGCAGGCCAGGGGGTTGCCGCCGGTGGTGGTGGTGTGCATGAAGGGGTTGGGCTCCAGGCATTTCCAGATTTCCGGGGTGGACATGAAGGCGGACATGGGCACGACCGCGCCGCCCAGGCTCTTGCCGAAGCACATGATGTCCGGGACCACGTCCCAGTGGTCTACGCCGAAGACCCGGCCGGTCCGGCCGAACCCGGTCTGGACTTCGTCGGCGATGAGCAGCACGCCGTAATGGGTGCAGATTTCCCGGAGGCGGGGCCAGTAGTCGTCCGGCGGAACGATCACCCCGGCTTCCCCCTGGATGGGTTCGGCCACCACGGCGGCGATGCCGTCGCCCACGGTCCGGGCCGAATCCAGGACCTGCTCCACCGCGTCGGCGTCGCCGAAGGGCACGTGGCGGACGCCGTCCAGGAGAGGCAGAAGGGGCTGGCGGAAGACGGATTTGCCCATCAGGGACAGGGTGCCCAGGGTCTTGCCATGGAAGCCGCGGAGCATGGCCACGAAGCCGGGTTGGCCGGTATGGAGCTTGGCCAGTTTCATGGCCCCTTCCACGCCTTCGGTTCCGCTGTTGGCGAAGAAGCCGTACTGGATGTCGCCGGGGGTCAGCAGGGCCAGGACCTTGGCCAGGTGGGCCCGCAAGGGGTCGAGCATCTCCTGGCTATACTGGGGCGAGCGTTCCAGTTGAGCCTTGACCGCGGCCACGATTTTAGGGTGGCGGATGCCGGGGCAATAAAGGCCGAAGCCGCCCAGGATGTCGATGAACTCCCGGCCCAGGGCGTCCACCAGGATCGAGCCCTGGCCGATCCATTCGGTCACGGCGAAATCGCCGGCCTCGGTCACCGATTTGCGGTATTCCAGAAACCCCTTGTTAATGTGGTTGGCGAAGTTGTCCACGGTCTCCCGGGCGAGCCTTTCCCGGTCCTGGCGGGAAATCCCGTCCTCGGGGGTGGAGATCATTTTGATCATCCGGTCGGCTTCACTTCTGGCCAGCTCGATATTTCGAGTCATTCTCACTTCCTCCAAAAAATCTTGTTTGTCTCCGCCGTTACGCCGGCGGGCGATGCCTTGGCCAAGATGAAAAATTTTGAAATTTCTGCGCCCTGAATAAAAAATAGCCTTTACCCCCCGGAGTTGTCAAGCGGGGGTTTACCGGCGGGATTTTTCCCATAACTCGAACGAAGGTGGCTTTATAATCAGTGACCGGTCCCATTTTCACGGCCGCATATTGATTGAGGCGGTGAATTGTGAAGGTTCGACAGCGGTAAAAGAAAAAGGAGCCATGTTGCCGGATTCCTGGTGATCCACCGGATGGCTTATCCGACGTATGGTCAAGCTCGTCTCCAGGGACTTCCAAACCCGGCTTTTTGGGCGTGTTTTTGTCGGCCGGGGCGGACAGGATAAATCCGCGCAACCATTCAGTGAACTGGGGCTGGATTCCAGCTTGCGCGGGAATGACGTTAGTAATTAGAGGTAATTTACCCTAAATTTCACCCTCGACGCGCCGTCTGGACCTGACCCGAAGCCCCGCCCGTCACCCCTGCGCAAGCAGGGGTCCAGAAAAAAGCGACGCTTAGGGTTATTCTTTTTTAAATCAATTTGACCAAGTCTCGGCTTTCGGCAAAAAATCACCAGAACCCCGCTCCAGATTAATCCCTATTTAATAAGTAAAAAAGAATATCGTAGGGCTGGAAACACGGAAAGTGCGGTGTGGACCGCCTGGCTAAGGATGGTCATCGTCAACCTGAAAAAAATTAAACTTCAGCAAAAGGAACTTTTGCCAGTTGTGTATGGCAAGTTCTGCAAAAAGGTTTTTGGTATACGGTTAAGTCCGAGGGGCGCGGAATGGCTCACGGCCCGTCAGGAGCAAGGGTGAGCCATTCGCGGCGCCGAGCCTCATCCATCATGGCTTTCCACCGCCAAGGCCCGGATCGGGCGCGGACAACCGGCCGCGAATACCCATGAGGTCGGCTTGGTCCAGGCGGACCTAAGAACGATAAAGGGACCGCGGTGGAGGCCGCGGTCCCTTGCCCTTGGAGCGTGAGCGGGCCCAGTGGGGAGGGGCCCTGGAGGGAGGAGGTTGGTCTACAAGGCCTCGGGGCCTCGTTCTCCGGTGCGGATGCGCACGGCTTCCTCCACCGGAAGGATAAAAATCTTGCCGTCGCCGATCTTGCCGGTCTTGGCGGCCTGGCCGATGGTCGAGACCACCTGGTCGACTTTTTCGTCGTCGACCACGACTTCCAGCTTGACCTTGGGCAGAAAGTCGACCACGTATTCCGCCCCGCGATAGATCTCCTTATGCCCCTTCTGGCGGCCGAACCCTTTTACTTCGGTTACGGTCATGCCGGTGACGGAGAGGTTGGCGAGGGCGTCTTTGACATCTTCCAGTCTGAAGGGTTTGACGATGGCTTCTATTTTTTTCATGATCAGGCTCCTTTCAGCGGACGGCTGTTATTTTTGGGCGTAGGCCGAGATCTGGAAGTCGGGGTAGGCCGATCCGCCATGTTCGGAGAAGTCCAGGCCGTCTGATTCCTCTTCCGGGGAGACGCGCAGGCCCACCGTCTTTTCGATAATCTTGAACATGATGAAACCCAGGCCGAAAGCCCAGATAAAGCAGACCACGATGCCCAGGAGCTGGACGCCGACGACCGAAAGGCTGAAGCCCTCGACGTTGAAGAGGCCGGCGGCCAAGGTGCCCCAGGCGCCGCAGACGCCGTGGACCGAGACCGCGCCGACCGGGTCGTCGATGCGGAGGCGTTCGAAAAAGAGGACCGACATGACCACCAGGACGCCGGCGACGGCCCCGATAATGATGGCGCTGGTGGGGGTGACGTTGTAGCAGGGGGCGGTGATGGCCACCAGGCCGGCCAAGGCCCCGTTGAGGCTCATGGAGATCTCGGGCTTGCCGAATTTCAGCCAGGAAACGATCATGGCCAGGACCGAGCCGGTGGCCGCGGCCAGGTTGGTGTTGACGAATATCCAGGAAATTTCCTTGTTGGCCGCAGTGGTGGAACCGGGGTTGAACCCGAACCAGCCCAGCCAGAGGATGAAGACGCCCAAGGCGGCCAGGGGCAGGTTATGGCCGGGGATGGCCCGAGCTTGGCCGTCGGCCGAGTATTTGCCCAGGCGCGGGCCCAGGACGACGGCCCCGGCCAGACCTATCCAGCCGCCGACCGAATGGACGACCGTGGAACCGGCGAAGTCGATGAAGCCGAGTCCTTCCAGCCATCCGCCGCCGTTATAAAGACCGCCCCAGGCCCAAGACCCGAAGATGGGGTAGATGACAGTGCTGACAACAAGGCTGTAAATGAGGTAGCTGGAAAACCTGGTCCGCTCGGCCATGGCCCCGGAAACAATGGTGGCCGCCGTGGCGCAGAAAACCACCTGGAACATCCAGAAGGCCAAGACCCAGGGGTCTTGGCCGGGGACGTAGTCCGAGAGGAAGAAGCCCGACGTGCCGAACCAGCCGGTCGAGGTGGCCCCGAACATCAGGCCGAAGCCCACGGCCCAGAAACCAAGGGACCCGACGGAAAAGTCCATCAGGTTCTTCATCAGGATGTTAATGGCGTTCTTGGCCCTGGTAAAACCGGTTTCGACCATGGCGAATCCGGCCTGCATGAAAAAGACCAGGGCCGCCGCCACCAGGGTCCAGACGTAGTCGGCATGGGACTGGACCAATTCGATGGCGACCAGGTTGGAAGCGGCGGTCGGGGCTTCGGTTTCGGCCCCGGCCGCCGTGGCGGCCAGGGCGATGAGGATCAGGGGTAAGACGATTTTCTTGGGCATGGCTGAAAATTCCTCCCGTAGTTATTGGCCACCTAAATAGGCAAAATACATGCCGTATTTGTTTTAATAAATAATATCAATGATTTAAATATTAGAACAATGAAGACATAAGGTCATTAAATACATTTTTGTAGTTTATTATCATTTTTTCGCGGCGCGGTTCGACAATTTTGTATGTTCATCTCCGCTCGGCTCGAAGGACCGGCGTGGTCCATCATGGAGTCGGCCCCCAAAATCGCATCCCGAATCCGGTCAAGACTCGCCCCCTTTTCTCGGACGCCTTTCCCCTTGCCGGTTTCACGGGCTGGAAGACCGGGCCGTCTTATTCTTCCTGCGAGCCTGGTTAGGAAGCGGTTGATACTGAGTTGCCTTCATACCTGGAGTAAAGAAACTATCAGGCCATGGCGAGGTTCGTCGCGGACGAACCGAAGCAATCACTTAAAGGCTTCGCCCCGCGGGGAGCGGGGCCGGCAACGGCCTGCGGCCTTGGTGATTTTCACTCAAGGATTTAACAGTACACCCAGGTTCGGCCCCCGCTTGCACTCCGGGTATTTCCCGGTTAAGATTAAGAGAAAAAACGGAGGAAGCCGAGGATGAACGTTTTGGTCTTGTATTATTCCAAAGGCGGCAACACGAGAAAGCTGGCCGGGCAGGTGGCCGAAGGGGTCAATGCGGTGGACGGGGCCACGGCCGTGGTCAGGTCGACGGCGGAAGTGACCAAGGAGGATTTCCTCGCCAGCGCCGGGGTGATCGCCGGTTCACCGGTTTACTTCGGGGTCATGGCCGCCGATCTTAAGCGGGTCTTCGACGAGTTCGTCGGATTGCGCAAAAAAATGGAAAACAAGGTCGGGGCGGCCTTTTCCACCGGCGGCGCTCAAGGCGGCGGCCAGGAGACGACCATGTTCTCGATTATTCAGTGTCTGCTGATTTACGGGATGATCGTCGTGGGCGACCCCATGGCCGCCACCGGGCATTACGGGGCCACTTCTCTGGGCGCGCCCAATGAGGACGCGGCCGACACGGCCCGGAAGCTGGGACGCCGGGTGGCCGAACTCTGTAAAAAACTGAACCCGTGAGAGAGCACGGCCGAAGTTGGGTTTTACCGGGATGACCACATGGAGCCCATCAACCTGATCGGCAAATGGTTGATCATTTTAGGCGTGGTCCTGGTGATGGTGGGCCTGGCTTTGGTTTTGTGGGATAAACTGCCTCTGGGCAGGATTCCCTTGGGTCGCCTGCCCGGAGACATCGTGATAAAAAAACCGGGCTTCAGTTTCTACTTTCCGTGGGTGACCGGTCTGGTCATCAGCGTTTTTTTGAGTCTTCTTTATTATTTATTCAAGAAATAACCAGGGTTGTCTTTCGACCCGCCGAAGGGGCGGATTATCGTTGAACCTGGTCGGGATCGGCGTCACCCGGCGATGAACCGTTCGGATTATGATCGCCTCGTTCCAAGGGGCCGAGGAGGGGCGGTTCGCAAACCGCCTCGACCGTAAACTAATCATCGGCTTTCTTTTCGCTCCGGGTCAATCCACAATTCCAGCCTACGGCCGAGGGATACGATTCAAGCGCCGTTGAAAGTCGGGTGGAGAGAGTTTCCTTGCTTGTATTTCAGGTCAAGCATACTTAAATTATAGAAAGAAAAATAAGTTAGGTTTGACTTCAGGAATCCAGCCCGGGGAGGTGGGGGTGAAAAAAAACAAGCCCAAGACCAAGAAAAAGCTTTCGGTCGCCCCGGCCAAGACCGTCAAACAGCTTAAAGCGCAGATCAAGGAACGGCGGAAGGCCGAGGTCTTGCTTCAGGAAAGCGAAGAGAGGTACGGCCGGCTCTTCCAGGAGATGTTGGCCGGGTTTTCTCTCCATAAAATTATTGTGGATGACCAGGGCCGGCCCGTTGATTATGTGTTCTTGGAGGTCAACCCGGCTTTCGAGCGTCTGACCGGGCTGAGCGGAGAACAGATTATCGGCAAGAGAGTGACTGAAGTACTTCCCGGCATAGAACCTTACTGGATAGAAACCTTCGGCCAAGTGGCTTTGAACGGCCGGCCGGTCCATTTTGAAAATTACTCTCAAGACCTCGGCAAGTATTACGAGGTCATTGCCTTCAGTCCGAGGAGAGGCCAATTCGTCGCGAACTTTACCGATGTAACCGAACGCAAGCAGGCCGAGCAGGCCTTGAGGGACTCCGAGCGGCATTTGAGAACTTTGATGGAACAAGCCCCGGTGGGCATCTTCGCCACGGACATGCAGGGCCGAATCGTTGACGCGAATCCCAAGGGCCTGGAGTTGTTGGGTTCGCCGGGCAAAGAGGCCGCCTTGCAGCTTAATGTCCTCACCCTGCCCTCCCTGGCCAAGCTCGGCCTGACCCCAAATTTTAAAAAAGTTCTGGAAACCGGAGAGCCTCAAGACATCGAAGCCGAGTATACCTCCCACTGGGGCAAACAATGTTTTCTACGGACCCGGCTGGTCCCCAGGTTCAACGCCCAAGGGGAACAGACCGGGTCCATCCAGATTTTAGAGGACATCACCGAGAGAAAAGAGGCGGAAAGAGTCTTGGTTAAGGCCAAGGAAGCGGCCGAAGCGGCCAATAAAGCCAAAAACGAATTTCTGGCCAACATCAGCCATGAACTCAGAACTCCGTTGAATCCGATCATCGGCTTCACCGACCTGGTCCTGGATTCGGAACTTGGGCCGGAACAGCGGGAAAATCTCAGGGAGGTCCACAGCGCCGCATACAACTTATTGAGTCTGGTCAACGATTTGATCGAGCTCAGCCGCTTGGAGGCCGATGGCCTCCCCAGTGTCTGTCAGCCTTTCCTGGTGGAGGCTGTCTTGAATTCGACCATCTGGGAACTGAATTCCGGGGCGAAAAACAAGAGGGTAAGGCTTAAAAAAGAAATTGCTCCCAACATTCCGGATTTGGTCGTGGGCGACAGCTACCTCCTGGAACAAATCCTGACTAAACTTGGAGCCAACGCCGTCAAGTTCACCGAAGAAGGGGAAGTGCTTTTATCGGTCAATGAAGAAAAGCGGGAGGAGAGAGCGGTCCAACTTCACTTCAGGGTGACCGATACCGGCGTAGGCATTCCGAAAGACCATCTCGACCGCCTCTTCGAGGCCTTTACTCAGGCCGATGGATCGACGACCAGAAGGTATGGCGGGTTGGGTCTGGGCTTGACCCTGGCCCGGCGTTGGGCCGATCACCTGGGGGGCCGGCTTTGGGCCGAAAGCATTGAAGGACAGGGGACGACTTTTCATCTGGTGATTTCTCTCGGGTTGCAGACGAGCGAGGAGTGACGGGTTTGGGCGCGGTCCGGCCGGTAAAGAACGAAATCACCAAGAAAGACGGCCATGATGGAGAAAAAGAAGGTATTCATCCACAGAATTGACGAGTCCGACCGGCTGGTCTTTCTCAACGACGAATGGATAACCTTTGCCCGGGAGAACTGGTCGCCGTCATTGCAAGCCGGCGACTTTATCGGCGAGCCAATCTGGAAATATATCACCGATGCCGATACCAGGCATCTTTATTCGCTTCTTTTGGATCGAATCAGAAAGACCCAGGCCAAGGTGACCATCCCTTACCGCTGCGACTCTCCGGATAAAAAGCGGTTCATGGAAATGGTCATTGCCCCTTCTCCGGACTACCAGGTCGAGTTCCAAAACCGGATCGTCAAGGAAGAGCCTCACGGGGAGATACTGCTGCTGAGGAGTTCAAGGCCCAGGTCGAATCGGCTGATCGCCATTTGCAGTTGGTGCAAGAAGGTCAGGCTGCCGGAATGGCTGCCGGGACGAGGCGGCGAGGACCACCAAATCAAGTGGCTGGAAATCGAAGAGTTCATGCCCCTGTTGGGGCCCCATACCTCGATCTCTTTCCCGGCCGTTACCCACACCGCCTGCGAGGCCTGTTACGAGGCGGTCATGAAGGAGATCGACTCGGTCAAGTCCAACAGGCTTGAACCTTGAATGATTCTATCGGGCCGTTCTTTTAGGCCGCGAATAATTGTTCTGGAATACCCGCCCGATTTTTGTTAGGTTGCTTTTTGAACCTGCCGGCCGTAATCTCAATGTTGGCGATTCGAGCAATCCTGGGAGCGTAGTAATGACGATCTATGAATTTGAAGGCCGACGGCCGGAAATCGGGGAGAGGACTTACATCCATCCCGAGGCCGTCCTGATCGGGGCGGTCCAGGTAGGACCGGGATGTATGATTTGCGCCGGGGCGGTTCTGCGGGCCGATTTTGCGGACATTAAAATAGGTCCCGGCTCAAACGTCCAAGACAACTGCGTGATTCACGCGGGTTTGGGTCCCGGGGCCTTCATTGAAGACAACGTGATCATCGGCCACGGGGCCATCCTCCATGACGTGATCTTGAAAAGCGGGGCCTATATCGGGATGGGGGCCGTGCTCTTGCCGGGGGTGATTGTCGAAGCCGAGGCCATGGTCGGGGCCGGTTCGGTGGTGTCCTCGGGATTTGTGGTGCCGGCCGGAAAAATGGCTGTGGGCAATCCGGCCAAGGTCCGCAAGGACCTGACGCCGGCCATGCTCGAGGAGATCAAGTCAGGGCTGGCCGGTTATCAGGAACTGACGGATAAGTACAGGCGGAGCGCCCGGCGGATCGAGATATGAATCGGTGGGCTCAAGAGGACTAGACTTATAATAATTGCGGTTTTCCCCACGGGAGTTCGAAGGGGGCCTTCATGGCGGAAATCAAGCCCGGTATTTACCTTGAACTTAAAGAAGTGGCCATCGGGACGGGCGCGACCGCCAAGACTCAGGTCTTCCGGAACTTTTGGATGACCCTGTCCCACGAAGGGGACCAAGTAAAAGCCGTCCTGCTCGACGGCGACTTCAAGCCCACGCCGGTCGCCCAGTCCCTTCCGGAAGGCGATTTTGTCAGCGGTCGCTTGAAATACGTCCCCCAGGGGGAAAAAAAATACCAGGCTCTTATAAAGTCCTTAAGCCCAGGCCCGGCCCCGGTCTCCCATGAAGCCGAAAGTCCGCCGCCGACTTCAGCGCCGAAGCCGGCGGCCGGGAAAGGGTCGGGAAATTGGTGGGAAGCCGGCGGAGATACCTTGAAAAGCGAGGATATTTTCCAAACAAGCTCGGGCCGGGGCCAAAAGCCGGGGGAGAAGACAAAATCGGGTCCGGCCCAAAGTCTGAAAAAGACCTGGTGGGACAAGTGAACCGGCCAGGAAGACTCAAGGGGGAGGGGCCATGAGCCGCTTTGACCGTTGGGACAAGGAGGACCTGGTCCAGTACTTGGAATTTCTGATCCATTCCTACCGGGTGGTGGATGCCTTCTGGTTCATCAACATCGAGCGGGATTACGGTTTGGACGAGGCCTGCCGAATGAACGAACTGGTCTGGGGGAAAGCGGCCCAGTTGGCGGCCCGGGACCTCAAGGCCCGTTTCGGCTTTAATCAGGGCGGTCTGAGCGGCCTGGTCCAAGCCCTGCGTCTATTTCCCTGGACCATTATGGTCGGTTATCAGATCGAGGAGAAGCCGGACGAAGTCCTCATCACCGTCCCTTCTTGTCCGACCCAGGAGGCCCGGTTGCAGAGGGGCCTGGGCGAGTACCCCTGTCAGGCCATGCACGCGGCCGAATTTCGAGGGTTCGCCGGGGAAATCGACCCTCGGGTCCAGGTCGAATGCCTCTTCGCCCCGCCCGACGATCATCCGCCGGAAACTTTTTGCCGCTGGCGCTTCACCCTGGCTGAATAACGGCGGCCGGCCCACATTTCGGTCCTTGCAAGTGATTCTTTTAAGGGATTGTCTCCGCCCGGCGTAATCTATCAGTCATTGGTGGTCTGGATTCCCGCTTGCGCGGGAATGACGGTAGTAACTTGACGTCATTTATCTGAAAGTCGACACTGAATGCGCCTTTCTGACCTGACCCGAAGCTCCACCCGTCACCCCTGCGCAAGCAGGGGTCCAGAAAAGGATCATACCGAAGACCGGGTTCCCTTTCGCGGGGATGACGGCTTGGAGATCTCGGGCCGGAAAAACAATCACGCCTCATGTAACCGGACTTTCATTTCCCGGTTGGGCCTTAAAGGGCATGACGGTTCCTGCGAAAGCAGGAATCTACTTCCAACGGTTGGACAGAAAAGGCGGAAAATGCCCCTCTTCATTGAAGAGGTTACACCCCTCATCCAAAAAGTTCTTTACTTTCTCACATATTTTTCTATAATACCAATAAGTTTTGTTTATAGGTCCTCTTTTTCTCACCCGTCGGTCAACCCGCCTAAAACAAAGGAGGCTCCAGTGACCGCTAAAGCCCGGCTCGACCCCCAAATGAAAAAAGACGCTCTGACCATCTTCAGGGCCGCATTAGCGGCCGTGGAACCGGCTCGGGCCGTGCAACAGGCTGTCTCCAAGCAGGACGAGACCCTCAAGGTGTGCCAGGGGAAAAAGCTGGTCAAGGCCATCAACCTCAAGAATATCAAGCGCGTCTTTCTGGTCGGCGGGGGCAAGGCCACGGCGCCCATGGCCCAGGCCCTGGAAAAAATCCTGGGGGACAGGCTGACCCAAGGCATCATCTCGGTCAAAGAAGGCCACGGTCTGCCCTTGAAAAAGACGACCGTGCTGGAAGCGGCCCATCCGATCCCCGACCAGGCCGGCGTCGAAGCGGCCGGCCGGATCAAGGAGCTCTTGGAAGAGGCCCAAAAAGACGACCTGGTTTTTTCCCTGATCTCGGGCGGGGGCTCGGCCCTGCTGCCCCTGCCGGCCCCCGGCCTGGCCCTCTCCCAAAAGCAATCCGTGACCAAGTTACTCTTGGGATGCGGGGCGACCATCCACGAGATCAACGCGGTCCGCAAACATTTGTCTCAGATCAAGGGCGGCCAGATGGCCAGATGGGCCGCCCCGGCCATGGTGGTCAATCTGATGCTTTCGGACGTGGTCGGCGACGACATGGACACCATCGCTTCCGGCCCTTTTGTCCCGGACCGGTCGACTTTCGAGGAGGCCGCAGTCATTCTGGCCAAGTACAAGCTGATGAAAAAAGTGCCGGCGGCCGTACGGAATTATCTGAAGAAGGGGTTGACCGGCCAGGTTCCGGAGACGCCCAAGGTCGACGATCCGGTTTTCGACCGGGTGGTCAACCTGGTGGTGGCTTCTAATTTCCTGGCCTTGCAGACGGCCCAGGCCGAAGCCAAGGCCCGCGGCTATCATCCGCTGATCCTGTCGTCCAGCATTCAGGGCGAGACCAGGGAAGCGGCCACGTTCCACGTAGCCATGGCCAGGGAAGTCAGGAGTTCCGGCCATCCGATCAAACCGCCGGCCTGCCTGATTTCCGGGGGCGAGACCACGGTGACCCTGAAAGCCAAGGACAAGGGGATGGGCGGCCGGAACCAGGAGTTCGCCCTGGCCGCGGCCTTGGACTTGAACGCTCTGGAGGGCGTGCTGGTCTTTTCGGCCGGCACGGACGGCACGGACGGTCCGACCGACGCGGCCGGGGCCATGGCCGATGGGACCACCTGCGCCAGGGCCGGCCAGGCCGGGCTTTCCCCTCAGAAGCACCTCCTGGACCACGACGCTTATCCGTTTTTCGAGAAGCTGGGCGACCTGGTCAAAACCGGACCGACCAGAACCAACGTCATGGACGTTCGGCTGATCCTGGTCAGATGAAAGGAACGGGCATGCCTCAGCACACTCACCTCTTTGTGGAAGAATATACCGGTCTGGTCGGCCTTGGCCTGGACCGGGAAACGGATGAAGCCACCCTGATCGTTTACCTGCAAAAATTTTCCGATGACGAATTGATGGCCGTGTTGCGGGAGAGGATGACCGACCGGGATATCAACGAGGTTTTTGACCTGATCAGCCGCCTGCTGCGGGCCCACCTGAATGAAGAGGAATATCACCGGCTGTTTTTAAAGGGAGAGTGATTCAGGCGCCTATAATTTCGTGGAGACCCTCGATGATTTGGTCCATTTCCTCGGGGGCGGCCACACCGAGTTTCCGGCCGATCCGTTCCGTCGAGAGCGTTCTGATCTGACTGATCTTGGCCCAGGAACGCTTGGGCAACCCTGGGGACCGGAGTTCCAGAGTCAAAGGGAATCCCGCCGGCTGAGGCTGACTGGTAAAGGCCACGGCAATGACCGTACCGGACCGCTCGTTGAAAATGTCCTGGCTCAAAATAAGAACGGGGCGGAAACCGGCTTGCTCCCGTCCCTTGACCGGATTCAAATCAGCCCGCCTGATCTCGCCCCTCAATATTCGGGCCATTGTTCCAACACCCCGGACATCCCCTGTTCCGCCAGATTTTTTTCGAATTCCGGATCAAGTTTGGCGCATTCCCGAGCCAGCCGGCCGTGTTCCAATCTTTGGAGTTTTTCTTCGACTGCCTCTTGGATGGCCCTGCTCCGGCTGGGAAAGACGCGGTCCTTGACCAGTCGATCAAGGCGGGCCACGGTCTGGTCATCCAGGGTGATGGCGATTTTGGTAGTCGGCATTTCACACCTCCGGTATGATTATTTATCATACCGATCTGGAAGTCAAGTGGGACTGAAATTGTCCCGGCTCCCAAGCATGCGTGGCTTCGATCCCGCCCGAGCGGGATTATCGAAGTTCCGAAGGAACAAGAGGCTTGGTGCAGCGCCTGTCTCAGCCGGACAGTCCGCCGTCAAACCCTGTGAGATTCCCCTCCGGACCTCTTGTCCGCCTGACGACGGATCCGGTCCCCTGCGGCGCGGGATCAGGGCTAATATCCCACGGCAGAGCCCTGGGGCACCAGACTTGGAAGCCAGCGAACTTATTATATCGGACTCGGAAAAAGGTTCACATTTTTCTGGAGTCATAGGCCCAATGGAGCAGGGCCTGCCTTTGTTTCCGCCGGCAGTTGAGGTCGCCCGGAAAGCAGGCTTTCTGTAACTGGGTGATGTGTCTGCGCATGGCCCGCCATCGTTTTATCTGCCGCTCGTCGTCAGGACGCCTCCGGCCCAGGAAATACCGGCCATACCACTGAAACCATCCTCGGGGGTCCTCGTGGTAAATCCAACCCTTCCGCCGCCAGACCGACAGCGGTTGAGAGGCGTTGACCCCGAAAAAATTGAGGGCCGGATCGTGGCGCTCGCGGCACAGTTTGGCCCGGTCGAACCAATCGGCCGGGAACTCGGCGGCGCAGTCCGTCATGTATCTGCCGCCGAAGACCCCGAGGGCGAGCATTTCCTTCGGGGTGAGTTCCGGATTAAAATCGGCATGAAAGTTCCGGCCCGTCGGCTCGGTTAAAAAATAGACGTACCCGGTCTGCATGAGGTCGTTGACCGTTATTCGCCGTGGTTTGATTTTGGTCATTGCTCTTTCCGTTGATCGGGTCGGTCGAGAGGCCGCATGGCTTGGTCTATCCGCCGCAGTCAGGTCCGCTGTGATAAAAAAACGAACGCGACTATCCCACAGCAGAGCTGTGGGGCACCTGGCTGTGGGGTACCAGGCTGGTTAGTGGTATATTCCTTTTGACTCCTCATTTTTGATTTTTTCAAGGATACTTCCCCTTCATTTTCTTCTGAAGCTTTTCTAAAAGTTCCGAGCCTTTGGCAACTTTATCTGTGCCACCCAAACTGGAGTATTCATTCCACACGAGTTCATATGCGTTCTTAAGGGTTTCATCCGAGAGGAGGCAACCTGCAAGCGATGCAATTCTTTCCGTCTGTGGATTGAAATCCTGCAGGGCTTCTTGAGAAGCACACATTGCGATGTAAAACTTCAAATTATTCTTATCAGGCGTGGAAAGACTTGTTCCATGGATATTTATAAAATTATCCGTTTGTTTCATCACTTCAGCACAAGCGCGATAAATTTCAATTGGGTGCTTGGGATTAAACAGCTCGGAGTACTCTTTATCTTTTTTTATCAGCGATGAAGGCCGTGCTCTGGCCATATCAGGACGCTTTAAAAGCACTGCCATGACTGCCTGTGCAAGCTGAGGTATACTGATAATCCGGTTTATCGGTTTGCCTTCGTTTTTGTAATAGTTTTTTCGACGATCATAATATAATCCAAAGGGTTTGAGATATTCTTCAATGTCTCTGTGTATTTTATCAGTGGCTCTGAGCGAGGCCGGGGGTATAGTTGTCTGGCTATTGGTCGCTTTGATAATTCGATCTCTGCTTTCTGGATCAGTCGGTACGATTACACGTACCAACAAATTTCTTTGCTCAATTTTATTATTGCATCTTTTCAAATAGTTATAGATTTCTGTTGAAGTCTGTAGGCCATTAACAATTTCCGGATTTTCTATTGTTAGAGCCTTACCGCTCAAGGTGGCCTTACTGGACAGAATGGTTATTCCATTATTAAGCCACCAGAATTCCTCACTTTGTTGTTCCTGTAAGGACGTTTGAATCTGTTCATTTACCTCAGTTTTTCCCTGATAGTCCCTGACATTGGCTTCAAATATATACCTAATCAAATGTCCTTGTAAATCAGTGATAAAGTTATAGAAATCCTTGAGAGAGACGAGACATACAAATGCTACTGTACCCATTGAGGAAATAGGATTCTCGGAGAGATTTAAGGTATATGAAGTGGTTGGTGTTCGCCTCGCCAACTTAAGTAACTCAGAAGCACCGAGAAACTCAAATTCAAATTCAGTCGCGGAGAAGTGCGTTCTAATCACGTTCTCAAGTTGATCTACCTTTCTCTCTACATTAGGGTGAATTTGATCACCTTTCGTTGCGTAGGCATAGTGCATATGAAGTTGGGGGAATCTTGATGCCAATGACTGATATATAGATCTAAATCTTTCAACTGCATCAATAAGTCTCTGGTTGTAAATTTCTTTGAGGTCTGTGGTCGGTTTTGATAAATCAAACAACTCGCCTGAAGCAGAAATCAGCTTATCCAATGCTCCCTCTGAAAAACCGGTGGTAGTTTTACATGTGATGATATAGAGTTCTATAGAGATATTCTTTTTCAGTTCTGAAAAATCACTATCTTCTTGGATTAAGTCTCCGTTTACAAATGAATAAAAGGCGTCAATCCCCCCATCTCCTCCGCCCCCCATATTTCCAGATTCAATTTCATCATAAGAAAGATCATAATCTTTGAGCATCTGCTCAGCTGTAAAAATCTCGAAATAATATGATTGAGTCGTTGTTGGGGCAACGTTTCGACGCTTTTGCTCCAAAACTTGATCTAGAATGATCCTATCATTGCTTGTCACTTTATACTCCTCTATCTAAATGAGCATGAAAGCTAAGGCCCTTTATCAACCTTACAAGGTACGTGCTTTACCTGGATGGCATTTTAAAAAGCACTTACTTAGAGCCACTTTCCACTTTTCGTCTAAATACTATGAACCTCATTTTTCTCGTTTCCAAGCTCCAGCTTGGAAACGAGCCTCATTAATTATAGTTGTGCATGTTCATGAAAATTTCATGTTTGGAAACCCGGCCAAGTTGCCTCGCCTTGACCAGTCGCACCCGATCTTTCACCTTCTCTCAGCTCCGGGCGCGGGAGAAACCAGGGTAAAAAGGTTAATCAGATAACATTGTGCCCCTCAAATCAGGAACAAATTTTAGATCAAGTTTTCAAACAAGTCAATAAGTTAATTAATCTTAGGCGAAGATCAAATTTTCTGGACCCCTGCTTTGCGCAGGGGTGACGGATGGGGCTTCGGGTTTGAGG
>Ga0209163_1000556_pt1 | contig 65044 bp, 63 predicted proteins | sample MTBAKSrepl2MetaG_FD_187457 | JGI IMG/M metagenome (GOLD analysis project Ga0209163, IMG submission 187457) | Enrichment culture microbial communities om Arthur Kill intertidal strait, New Jersey, USA, that are MTBE-degrading - MTBE-AKS2 (Arthur... | ecosystem: Environmental > Aquatic > Marine >...
ATCCAGAACGGCCTGGACCTTATCCTCTTCTGACAATCTCTTAGCTGGCATAAGGACCTCCTTTGGCTTGGAGATACCCTAAACCGCTTCCCTCTGCAATCCCCGACCTCTTCGGCTTCGCCTCAGAGATCCCTGATTGCAGAGGCCAAATAGTAAACTAACCACCGTCCAGCTAATTCAGGGGGCCAGAATACATGTTTCCCACCATATTTCAGAAGGGTTTGCCCTGGCCCCCGGCCTTGGTTTGGGTAAAACACAATTAACCGTCTTTTCTCCTGGGATTGGATGAGACGGGCTTAGATTTGGCTTTGGTTTTTAACAAAATTCACGGCTAGCGAGGATCGCAGACCAAACCCCCGCCCTGTCCTCGTTCCGGTCAGGCTGAACCAGACTTGTCTCCGGACTTAAACCACTTTAGCCTTGGGCCGGACGGCCAACACCGGACAGGGAGCCCGGCGCACCACCCGATCGGTGGTCGAGCCCACGAAAAGCTTTTCAGTCAGGGTTCGGCCGCGAACGCCCAAAATGATCAAGTCCACCTGCTGGATGGCGGCGTATTTGACCAGCTCTTCAGGCGGCTCGCCGGCCAATAGAGCCGTGACCGGCGAGGTCCCTGGGCGGTCTTCTCCGGAAGCCAGGGCGGCCAACTTCTCTTTCAGCTGAGCACAAACGTCGGCCCGCGCTTCCTTTTGGGGGCCGGCCGGTTTGAGCAGCTCCTCCAACACCGATGGGACGATGACGTGAACCAGATGGAGTTCGGCCTGGAACCGGCGGGCCAGGTGGAACCCGAATTCCACGGCTAAACCTGAATCAGGTGAAAAATCGCACCCAACCAGGATGCGCCTGAACCGTATTTCCTGGGAAACCGGTTGGGCCAGACCGGCCTCGGGACTCTGGACCACCAGCAGGGGGCTGGGCAAGATCTGCATCAGCCGCTCCGTGACCGACCCGAGGATCAGGCGCTTGAGTCCGGACCGGCCGTGGGTGGCGGCGACAACCAGGTCCACGCTCTGCTCCTGGGCCAATCGGCCCAGTTCGTCAGCCACGTGGCCGACCGAAATCAAGGGTTCCCAGACCACTTTCTCGGTCCCGATTATCCGGGCCGTTTCCTCTTGGGCAAACCTCTTGATCCGGTTCTGGAGCTCGGTCAGATCGACCACGGCCTCCCCGTACATGGTCGCCGCCGATAGATCGATCACGTGGCTGACGTATAGCTCGGCCCCCACCTCTCTGGCCAAGGCCACGGCGAAAGGAACCGCATAGTTCGAAGCGTCCGAAAAATCCGTGGCGCATAAAATGCGTTTGATCTCGATATTCATTCCGAGCCTACCCTCTGGCCTCGGGACCGGGCGGCCCCGGGTCTACTTGCGGCGAGGGAAAGCCCCCAGGATGAAAGCCTCATACTGGACCGGACCCTCGAGCAAATCCGTCAGCTTGTTCTCATATTCTTTCCTGGTGGGGTTATCTTTCCACTTCACCCAGTGCTCTAGGGTGTCCCAGGTGGCGATGACTAGGAGTTTCTGGGGATCATCGTGCCCGGCCAGGGTTTCTCCCGTAATGTAACCGGGTTGGTTCATGGCCTCCGAACGAAGGTGATTGAGCTGGCTCAGAACCTCCATGCCCTTGTCTTTTTTGAATCGTCGGGTGATCAGGACCTTAACCGCCATGGCAGCCTCCTTTTTTAATTCGCCGCATCCAAAAAATTTTTCCCCCAACACAGACCCTATGGCCCGGAAGACCGAAATCCCCGGTCTGGCCCGGTTCATTTGAGCCGGACCGCAAAGCCCTTATAAGCAACTTCTCGCAATTATCAGACCACAACAGCAACCGGCCCGCCTTAAACCACCTTGGTCCCACAATGCGGACAGAAATTGGCCGACTTGGGCAGAGGTTTATGACATTGCCGGCACGAAGAGTCGAACCGCTCCGTCTCCGCTTGCCGGTGGTAACCTTCTTTGAATGATTCCAGTGTCTCTTTCAGATTTTGGGCGGCTTTTTGGATCCGAAGGTCATTCGAGGCCGCCTGCCCGGCTTTCTGGGCGGCCTCCTTTATTTTGTCCACCAGACCGGCCATCTTTACTCCCAATCTGAATGAATTGTACTCTTTTCCCTTTTCCAGGTCAACGTTGCTGTGAGACCTGAACATTTTTATCGGGAAATCGACCGTTCCTGTCGTTTTCCGATAACCGAACCCACCCACTCACTTTTGTCTAATTTTTTTACATCAACCTGGTCCGGTGTAAAAAAATCATCCAGGACGCCGGGCGGACTTACCCGGCCCCGGTCCCGGTTCCGTCCCGATACCATAAAAATAATATAGTTATATCAAATTTTTGCCGATGTAATTCTTCCTTGAGGCCGAACGTGGCACGGCCGTTGCTGTAACCAAAGGCCAAATGGAATCTCAATAAACGTAGGAGGACAAAAGATGGCAAAAAAATTGTGGTTGAGCGTGTTCATTATGGTCGGTCTTCTGGCCCTGACCGGTCCGGCCTTCGCCCAAGGTCCGGGCTACGGACAGGGTCCGGGTTACGGCCAAGGCCCCTGCGGATTGGCCGGCGGTCCTGGCGCTGACGAGGCCACGATCAAGCTGATGAGCGGACTTTATCAGAAAAATTTGGAAATGCGGGCTTTGCTGGCCGCGCCCAAGGTGGATGCAACCAAGGCCCTGGCCCTTCAGGAAGACATCAACAAGTTTCGGGGCGAACTGGCCACCAAGCGGCTGGCGGCGATGCTGGAATTCAAGAAAAACAATCCCGATTGGCAGCCCGGAGCCGGTTTCGGCTATGGCCCGGGCTGGCGGCACCGCGGCGGCTGGGGGCCTGGTCCGGACGGCCGGGGACCTGGCGCCTGCTGGAGAGACTAACTTAACTTCCAACCCAACCTCCAACCCAACCCTAACCCCAACCGGCGGGCGGCCTTGCCGCCCGCCCCCTCCTTCCGGTGTTGCCGGATTTTTTTGTTTATGTAAAAATTACACATATACACCTGGAGGTAAAAATGACAAAAACCAAGAAAACGCCACTAAAGGTTCAAGGTTCGGACCGGGTTTCCAAAGAGAATCCAACAGGGACAAAGATCGGCTTAATGAGACGTTTTTTGAATTGGCTGGCCCAAGGCAGTGAAAAATCGGCGGCCGTTCACACCTCCTGTCGATCCTGAGCGCCGAAGCGATAGCAGGTCGGTCCGGCCTGCTTCGAGTCAAATTGAACTTTCCCTGTCCGCGTCCTTGAAGTCGTCCTGGGTAGTTGTTAACTTGTGAATATGAGGTCCACTTATCCAAACGGCGGAAATTCGAGGACCACCAGGAGCCAAAATGAACCGGACTCCAGAATCAACCCCAAGTAAAGACCAAGGCCCGGATGAATCCACGGGTTTGATGGATATAGAATCTTTGAAGACCACCAAAAGCGCCGTCCAGCCGCAAAAGGCCAGCCTGGGCATCGGCGGCATGACCTGCGCATCTTGCGTGCGCCGGGTGGAACAGGCTTTGACCCATGTTCCCGGCGTGAAGGCGGCCAGCGTCAATCTGGCCTCGGAAAGGGCGGCGGTCGAATTTGATCCTTTAAAGGTGGACATGGAGGCATTGAGGGCGGCGGTTCGGGAAGCCGGCTACGAGGTTCGGGAGGCCCCAACGGCCACCACGACCATCGCCGTGGGCGGGATGACCTGTGCTTCCTGTGTGCGCCGGGTGGAGCAGGCCTTGGGCCGTCTGCCCGGGGTGATCGAGGCCAGCGTCAATCTGGCCACGGAAAAAGCCACGATCAAGCACGATCCCGGGGCGGTCGATGTAAAGGCGTTTCAGGCCGCCTTGGCCGAGGCCGGTTATGAGTTCCGGGGGACGGAATCGGCGGAGCTGGTGGACCTGGAACGGGAAGCCCGGGAACGGGAGTTTCGCGGCCTGAAGAACCGCTTTATCGTTTCGGTGGTCCTGTCAGCGGCCGTCATGGTCGGGTCCATGCAGCACATGCTTCCGATTCTCAGAGACATCGACCGGCAAATCATGTTTTACGTCCTTTTCGCCCTGACCACCCCGGTCATGTTCTGGTCCGGGCGTCCCTTCTTCGTCAACGCCTGGAAGGCGGCCCGGCACATGACCACGGACATGAACACCCTCGTGGCCGTGGGCACCTTGGCCGCCTATTTATATTCGATCACCGTCACTTTTCTTCCGCGAGTTTTCACGGTGGCCGGACTCAAACTGAACGTGTATTTTGATTCGGCGGCCATGATCATCACTTTGATTCTTTTGGGCAAACTGCTGGAAGCCCGAGCCAAAGGCCGGACTTCCGAGGCCATCAAGAAACTGATGGGGCTTAAACCGAAGACGGCCAGGGTGATAAAAGACGGGATCGAGACGGACGTCCCGGTGGACCTGGTCCAGCAGGGCGACTTGATCGTGGTCAGGCCCGGTGAGAAGATACCGGTGGACGGCGTCGTGATGGAAGGCGTTTCGGCGGTGGATGAATCCATGCTGACCGGCGAGTCTATGCCCGTTGAAAAAAGGGCCGGGAGCGAGGTGATCGGGGCGACCATCAACAGGACCGGGAGCTTTACTTTTCGGGCCACCAAAGTCGGAGCGGAATCGGCCTTGGCCCAGATCATTCGGCTGGTCGAGGAGGCTCAAGGGTCCAAGGCCCCGATTCAGCGGGTGGCCGACCAGGTGGCCTCGATCTTTGTTCCGGCGGTCATCGGCGCGGCGATTTTGACTTTCATTATTTGGTATTTATTCGGACCAAGTCCGTCGCTGACCTTGGCCCTGCTGACTTTTGTCTCGGTCTTGATCATCGCCTGTCCCTGCGCCATGGGTCTGGCCACCCCCACGGGGATCATGGTCGGGACGGGGAAGGGCGCGGAGTTGGGCATTTTGATCAAGGGCGGCGAATCCTTGGAGACGGCCCATAAGATTTCGACCATCGTTTTTGACAAAACCGGCACCCTGACCAAGGGCCGGCCCCAGGTCACGGACGTCATGGTTTTGGACGGCCGATCCGAAGACGAGGTCCTGGCCTTGGCCGCGGCGGCGGAAAAGGGGTCCGAGCACCCCTTGGGGGAAGCCATTGTTCAGGCCGCTGAAGCCAGGGGCCTGACCGTGCCCAAGGCCGAAAATTTCGCCGCCGTGCCCGGTCACGGTGTGGAAGCCGAGGTTGACGGGCAAGGGGTTCTGCTGGGCAACGCCAAGCTGCTCAAGGACCGGGGTGTGGAGCTGGGGGAAATCGGGGCCGAGGCCGAGCGTCTGGCGGCCGAGGGCAAGACGCCCATGTTCGTGGCTTTGGACGGCCGGGCGGCCGGAGTGGTGGCGGTGGCCGACACCTTGAAAGAGAATTCGGCTCAAGCCGTGGCCGAATTGAAAAAGATGGGTTTGCAGGTGATTGTTCTCACGGGAGATAACCTCCGAACCGCGGAAGCGATCGGCCGGCAGGTCGGGGCCGACCGGGTTCTGGCCGAGGTTTTGCCTGGCGACAAGGCGGCCCAGGTCCGAGCTTTGCAAGCGGAAGGCCGGGTGGTGGCCATGGTCGGCGACGGCATCAACGACGCCCCCGCGTTGGCCGCGGCCGACGTGGGCATAGCCCTGGGCACCGGGACGGACGTGGCCATGGAAGCCGGGGACATCACCTTGATCCGGGACGATCTGCGCGGAGTGATCACGGCGATCAAGCTGTCCCGCCGGACCATGCGGACCATCAAGCAGAACCTTTTTTGGGCCTTCATTTACAACACTATAGGCATTCCAATCGCGGCCGGGGTTCTTTATCCTTTCTTCGGACTGCTTCTCAGCCCGATTATAGCTTCGGCGGCCATGGCCATGAGTTCGGTCTCCGTGGTCAGCAATTCCCTGAGGTTGAAGAATTTCAAGGCGGACTAATGAAGAGGGCGGGGCAGGCGGAAAAAAAACCCGTCCGGCCGGAGCCGGACGGGGTTGGTCATGAACAAGGTGATTAATTATCTTCTCTGGGGGCGAGGCTTCCTTTCGCGGGCTTCGTTGACTTTCAAATTGCGGCCACCCATTTCCGAGTTGTTCAGGGACTCGATAGCCGCCTTGGCTCCTTCGTCATCCATTTCGACAAAGCCAAAACCCCTGGGTCGGCCAGTGCCGCGGTCCATGATCAAATTGACCGAGTGAACGGTTCCGAACTGGGCAAAACGTTCACGGACCTCCTCTTCCGAGGCGCTGTAAGGTAAATTGCCGACATAAATGTTCGTGACCATCATCTTCTCCTCCAACAATACAAATAAAACCTTCTGCGCCCAGTCCGGGACTCAGCGCGCCTTACCGTCCCCCTCGGCCGACAGCCTCTTGAAACGCAAGCCGGATAAATAAAGGCGGCGTCTCTAGTCTGTTGGGCTTTGGGGAATGGCAAAATATAATTACAATTACCCTATATTGTCAAGTAATTTCCGCAATCGGTCCGAGAGTAAGTCGTTGCGACCCAGCCGCTTAGGGAGATTCGTCCTTAACCAGCACGGAAACGACCGTCTTGTTAAGGGAAAACGGACAGTGAATTAAGAAAACCAGATATATCGTTCTTATTATTCTATTCGACCGGGAGGAACACGGAGAACCTGGCTCCGCCTTCGGTCCTGTTTTCCGCGGTGATGGCGCCGCCGTGAGCCTCGACGATGCCCTTGACCGCGGCCAGGCCCAGGCCGGTCCCTTCGGCGTTCCGGGCGGCCTGTCCGCGAAAGAAAGGCTGAAAGAGGCCCGCCAGGTCCTGTTCGGTTAAGCCCGGTCCTTCGTCCTCGACTTCGACCAGGACTCGGCCGGGCTTAAGCAGTCTGGCCCGCATGGTCACGGCTCCTTGATCGGCATACTTCACGGCGTTGTCCAGGAGGTTGGTGAAAACCCGGCCGAGTCGCTGTCGGTCGGCATTGATCCAAGGCAGGGAGTCTTCGATTTCCAGGTAAAACCTGAGTCCTGATTCTTGGGTTAACTCCCTGTATTCCTCCTGGAGTCTATTGAGCAAACCTTTCAGATCGGTGGGTTCGGCGACCAATTCCAGGTGGCCGGATTCCATCCGAGCCACATCGAGGAAATCCAGGACCAGGGCCTGAACTCGGCTTATTTCCTCTCTGACCACTCGCAAGTATTCCCGCTGTTTGTCCGAAAGTTCACCGGCCTTGCCGGCCAGGATCCGGGACAGGAAACCGGAGACGGCCACTAAAGGCGACTTCATGTCGTGAGCGAAGAGGGACAGGGTTTGGGCCTTTTCCGTTTCCAGGGCCTTTAAATCCCGGATATCCGAAAAAGCTTCAACCGCTCCCACGAGCCGGCCCTGGGGGTCGAACATGGCCGCGGTTTGGAGCCGCACGGCGACTTCCTCGCCGTTTTTGGTCTGGATGGTCGTTTCGACCAGGGAAGTTTCGTTTGTCCGTTCGAGAGAGCAGCGCAACGGGCAGTTTTGGCCGCAGTGGCCGCCTCGCAGGATTTGGCCGCAATAGCGGCCCATGGTTTCGCCGGCGGTGAAACCGATCAATTTTTCCGCGGCCGGATTGACATAGGTGATGCGCAACTCCGAATCCACGGTCAGAACGGCGATGGGCAGATGGTTGAGGATAAATTCCGGCCACTCGGGCGCGGGCCAGAGATCGGCCTTGAATGAGGACGCCCTGGTCTGATTAATGGAAGACAGAGGCCGGGGAGATTCTTTGTCCGGCATTACTCTCCTTTAGAAGAAGACCGGCTTACGTTTTTCGGCAAAGGCCTTAAGTCCCTCCCGGCCCTCGGGATGGGCCCCGCAGCGGGCGATGCCGGCCCGCTCTCGTTCGAGCTGGGTTTCCATGGAGGTATCCCAAGAATCGTTGAGGAGTTGTTTGGCCAGGCCAAAGGCATGAAGCGACATTTTAGCCAGTTCGTGGGCCATGTTCAGGGCTTCGGTCACAGCCGTCCCGTCAGGGACGACCTTGGTGGCCAGCCCCCAGGCCAAGGCCTGTTGGGCGGTTATAGGCTGGTCAAAGGCGGTGATTTCCATGGCTCTGGCCAGGCCGACCAGTCGGGGCAGGGTGAAAGTGGCGCCGCCGTCCGGGCAGAGTCCATTGGAGATATAGGCCAAACGGAGAACGGCCGACTCGGCCATGACCCGCAGATCGCCGGCCAAGGCCAGGGAAAATCCGCCGCCCGCGGCCACGCCGTTGATCGCGGCTATGACCGGTTTGGGCATACGGCGGATTTCCACAACGGCCCGGTGAAAATGGCCGGCCAGTTCGTGAATGTTGTTCGAGGGGCTTTTGCCGCTGCCGATCATCCACTTCAGATCGCCGCCGGCGCAGAAGGCCTTGCCCAGCCCGGAAATGACCACGCCCCTCACTTCGTTGTCAGAGGCGATACTGACGAGGGCGTCGGCGAATTCTTTGATCGTCTCGAGATCAAATGAATTAAAGCTCTCGGGTCTGTTGAGAATGACCGTGGCGATCTCTCCATCCCTGGCGAAATTGACCAATTTCGACATAGGCGTTTCCTCCCCGGAATATGTCAGTTATCGGTGGTCTGATTCCAGTTTGCACGGGAATGGCCTTGCTAACTACTTGTCATTTACAAAAATTTCACCCTCGACGTGCCGTCTGGACCTGACCAGAAGCCTCACCCGTCACCCCTGCGCAAGCAGGGGTCCAGGAAAAAGCCCCACTGAAGACTGGGTTCCCGCTTTCGCGGGAACGACGGTTTGTGTTCCGTCATTGGTCTCGATGACACACTGCTTAATTCTTTATAAGTATTGTGTCCCTGGAACCTCCGATGAAAATACCGACGTTCACTGATAGGTTGTGCATCCCCAAAAATTCAATTGACGCCTTCAGGCCGGCCACCGGACCTGTTTATTTCATCAACCTATACCGAGTTGTTCTTAAATGTCGAGAAAAAATAGGATCGGCCGGACGATTATTCAGTGACGGGGCGGACCTTTGCATATTGGAATTACAGACCATTTTGGCAAACATCAGTGCTTGGAAATGGGAGGGGTCATGAATGGGCTTGACAGGCCTCTTGCGCCTTCGGCGCTCCGACAACGAGTTGTCGGAGCCACCCAGCCCCAGCCATGTTTACTCCCAAAAGAGGCGGAGCCTGGGAACGAGGAGGAAAATGTCGAGAAAAAATAAGACCGTCGGCGTCCGGGCGCCGACTTCAGGACGAAAAGAGGGATTGAGAGGCTGAAAAGTCCAACCGCGAGGAGCTTCCGGAGAAGGTTCCTCGCGGATAATCTTAGGAGCTGGTCAGGAGCGATTTAAAGCCTTGGGTCAGGGCCTGACCTCCGTTGCGGGCCACGATCAGGCCTTCCATTTCGGGCAGTGATTTTAGAATTTCCGGGGCGATGAAAACGGCGGTGGAAGCGGCGTCGGCCTGGGACGCGGCCCGGGCCACGACGGTGGCCGAGACCAGTCTGGTCGAGGGGCGTCCGGTGTCCGGGTTGAGGAGGTGGTGATACTCATGCTCTTTATCGAAGAAAATTTCGTAGGAGCCGGAAGTAGCGGCGGCCCGGTCGGCCAAAGTGATGATTCTCAGGTATTTATTCGGCTGAAAGGGATCTTGGACGGCGACCCGCCAGGGGCAATGGTTGTCTTTGCCGCCCAGAGCCAAGATGTCCCCGCCGGCATTGATCAAGGCGTTTTTAATTCCGGCTTTCTCAAGGGCCGAACCGGCCCGGTCGATGATGTAGCCTTTGGCCACGCCGTCCAGGCTCAGCTTTTGTCCAGCCGAGCCCACGGCCACTCCAGTGGAGCCGAAACGGACCCGGCTGAAGTCGACCAAATTTAAAGTATCGGTCAGTTCGGCCTGGTCGGGTGGTCCACTGGTCTTTTTAAAGCTTTCCTGGATCAGGGTCAGGAGCGGCAGGACCGTGGGATCGAAGGCCCCGCCGGAAAGCCGGTGGGTCCTGGCGGCCAAGGCCAGGACTTCCAGCAATTCCGGGCCGGGGTCGGACAGGCGTCCCGCGTCGTTAAGCTCGGAAACGGCGGTCCCCTGACGGTGACGGTCGAAAACGGCGATGAGCCGGTCCATTTCAATCCAGGCCATTTCACAGGCTTCGCGGGCCTGGTCCTGGGAATCGGCCATTACGGTCAAGGTCACCAGGGTGCCCATTTTGAGCCGGGTCTGTTCGAAACGGTCGGAGCGGGTTTTGGCTTCGGCCAAATGGACCAGGGAGAGCGGGGCCGACGCCGCCAGGCTCAAGGCCCCGCACCATTTGACAAAGTCACGACGGGAAATTTTTCGGCCAGTGTTCATAGGAACTACCCTTAGGCAATCTTTCTGATCGGTTGGACCTGTCCGTAACCGAAACAGAACAGGCCGCAGTTGAGACAACGGACGGCCTCCCGGCGGGCCTGTTCCTCGGTCAAGCCAAGTTCGACTTCCTTGAAGTTCAAAGCCCTTTCTTCAGGGGCCAATTCAGGCATTTTGACCCGGGGGGATTTTTCCAGGATCTGGAGGTCCTCCGAATGGACGCGGTCGACCGCAGGGCCTCTGAATTCGTCCAGTTGGGGTTGAATCGGTTGCTCGGACAAGAGGAGATGGATGGACCGGGCGGCCCGGCGGCCCGCCCCGATGCCTTCGACCACGGTGGCCGGTCCGGTGTAGGTGTCACCACCGATAAAGATTTCGGGGACGCTGGTCTGCAAGGTCTTGGGATGGCCGTCGATGGCTTTCCACCGGTTGATGGCCAAGGCATCCGGGCCTTCAGTGGGGACAAAACTCACGTCGGCGTACTGGCCGATGGCGGCGAAGACGTTGTCCACCTCGAGAACGGTTTCAGAGCCTTCGACCGGAACCGGACGGCGGCGGCCGCTGGCGTCCGGTTCGCCCAGTTCCATGCGGATGTATTCGAGTTTCCTGACCCGGCCGTTTTCATCGCCGATCAGCTTGGTAGGGGCGGCCAGGAAATGGAACTGGATTCCCTCCCGCTCGGCTTCCTCGATTTCGATTTCGTTGGCCGGCATTTCCTTGCGGGAACGCCGGTAAAGGAGGGTGACTTCCTTGGCCCCCAGGCGCCAGGAAGTCCGGGCCGCGTCCATGGCCGTGTTGCCGCCGCCGATGACCACGACTTTTTCACCGATGGGCGTATCCTCACCCAAACCGCGTTTGGCCAGGAAGATGGTTCCGGAGAGGACGCCTTCCAGGCCGTCTTCGCCTTCGACGCCCATTTGACGACTGTTCCAAGCGCCGGTGGCGATGAAGACAGCCTCATAGCCTTGTTCGCGAAGGTCCTGGAAGGTGAAATCCCGACCGAGCCGTTTTTCCAAATGGACTTCGACGCCCAGGTTGACGATGCCTTCAATCTCCCAATCCAGGATTTTCTTGGGCAGACGGTATTCAGGGATACCGTAGCGAAGCATGCCGCCGAGCTTGGGCATGGCTTCGAAGATAGTGGGCGAGTGGCCCAGGCGGCGGAGGAAATAAGCGGCGCTCAGTCCGGCGGGGCCGCCGCCGATGATGGCCACCTTTTTGCCCGTGTCGGCGGCCAGGGGCGGAACGATATGCCGGCCGGAGCCCAGTTCGTAGTCGGCGGCGAATCTTTTGAGGTGGTTGATGTTGACCGGTTCGTCAAGCATGTTGCGCCGGCACTTGTCTTCACAGGGATGGGGGCAGACCCGGCCGCAGGTCAGGGGCAAGGGATTGCGTTCCTTAATCTTTTGAACAGCCTCGGTGTACTGGCCCTGAGCGATCAGGTTGATGTAGGCCGGGATGTCGATCTGGGCCGGGCAGGTGGCCTGGCAGGGAGCCAGACATTCCCAGTTGGTGTTCAGATGGATCAACTTGCTCGAAACCGATTCGAGCCGGAGGACGTTTTTCGGACAGAGGCGGACGCAGGTGCCGCACCCGGTGCATTTCGACTCGTCGACGACCGGCAGGCGGTCGGGTCCGAGTTTAATGGCCCCGAAGGGGCAATTGGCTTGACATGTGCCCAGGCCCAGGCAGCCGACGTCGCAGATTTTGTCGCCGCCGGCCAGAAGGACCGCCGCCCGGCAGTCGGTGATGCCGCCGTAATCGAATCTTCGTTCGGCCCGGGAGGTGCCGCCGCGGCATTTGACCTTGGCCACCTCGGGTTCGCGCATTTCGACTTCGACGCCCATAACCCCGGCCACGGCCGTCCAGACGTTGGGGCCGCCGGCCACGCAAACGTTGGCCGGGGCCCGACCTTGAGCGATGGCCATGGCCGCCCCGGAACATCCGGGAAAGCCGCAGCCGCCGCAGTTGGCTCCGGGCAGGACTTCCTCTATGGCGACGACCTTAGGGTCGACCTCGACGTAAAAAACGCGGGCGGCATAACCCAAGCCAGCAGCCGCCAATAGGCCCAAGGCGCCCATGATTATGGTAGCGGCTAACATAATTCAACCTTATTCGTCGGTTCAACGTAAGACATAAGTCCTCAACAGTCGCTATACAATCAGACCAGTCCGGCGAATCCGGAGAAAGCCATGGCCATAAGCCCGGCGGTGACCAGACCGATGGCGATGCCTTCGAAGGGTTTGGGAACATGGGCCAGGGCCAGGCGCTCCCGGATGCTGGCGAACAGAACCAGGGCCAGGGAGTAACCGACGGCGCTGGCGAAAGAAAAGATCAACGCTTGGAAAAAGTTGAATTCTTCCTGGATATTAATGATGGCCACGCCCAAGACGGCGCAGTTGGTGGTGATCAGGGGCAGGTAGATGCCCAGGGCCCGATAAAGAGCCGGGGTGCTTTTCTGCATGACGATTTCCACCAACTGGACCAGGGCGGCGATGACCAGGATGAAGGCGATGGTCTGGAGGTATTCGAGGCCGAATTTTTCCAGCAGGAAAATCTGGACGATCCAGGTGATGGCCCCGGCCAGGGTGATGACAAAGATGACAGCCATACCCATGCCCATGGCTGTGTCCATGCGGCGGGAAACGCCCAGGAAGGGGCAGTTGCCCAGGAAGCGGGCCAGCAGGATGTTGTTGACCAGGATGGCCCCGATAATCATGAGGATATAGTCGCTGAAGGTCCAGGCCTCTTGCATGAGCGGTCTCCTTTCTCAGGTCTAACGACGGCTGACGATGTTCATCAAGCCAAGGATCAGCCCCAGGCAGACGAAGGCTCCCGGCGGCTTGAGCAGGAAGGCCATGGGTTGAAAGCTCGACCAGAAGACCTCGTATCCGAAGACGGTGCCGCCGCCGAGGAGTTCACGGGCGGAACCCAGGAAACCCAGGGCCAAAGTAAAGCCCAAGCCGATGCCCAGGCCGTCCATGAGGGAAGGGAGAACGCCTTTTTTAGAAGCAAAGGCTTCGGCCCGGCCCAGGATGATGCAGTTGACGACGATGAGGGGGATAAAGATGCCCAAGACCTGGTAAAGGGGGTAAAAATAGGCCTGCATCATCAATTCCACCATGACGACGAACGAGGCGATGATGACGATGAAAGCGGCGATGCGGACCTTGCCCGGAATGATATTCCGGAGCAGGGAGACCAGGACGTTGGAACAGGCCAAGACAAAGGTCGTGGCCAGGCCCATGCCGATCCCGTTCTTGGCGGCCGTGGTCACGGCCAGGGTTGGACAGAGGCCCAGGACCAGGCGGAAAGGCGGCAGTTCGTCCCAGAACCCCTTGGTAAACTCTTTTGCCAGTCCCATCTTTCTCTCCGAGTAAGCCTTATTTCCCGGCCTGGGCCAGGATCTGCTGTTTGTTGTTTTTGAAAAAATTGACGGCGTTGGTGACGGCGGCGAAGACGCCCTTGGTCGAATAACTGGCCCCGCTGACGCCGTCGACGGCCGTGGGATTGTCGACGGTCGCCTTTTTAAACTGGTCGGTGAATTTCGCTTCGGTCACCCGGGACCCGATGCCCGGGGTCTCGGAATGTTTCATGATGGAAATGCCGGTCAATTCGCCCGAAGGTTTGATCCCGATCATCACCTGGATGTCACCGTTAAAGCCCTTGCCCGAGCCGTCCAGGGCCATGGCGATGACCTGGCCGCCTTTCTTGGCCGGAAAGACGGTCTGGAAAACGTCCCGCCCCTTTTTGTCCTTGCCGGCCGGCAGGTTGAAGCGGTCCTTGATCGGATCGTTCTCGAAGCCGGCGAGCACGGCCTTGACCGAAGGCTCCTTGATGAATTTGATCTGCTGGTATTCGATCGGCTCCTTGGTGACACTCTGCACGCCGGCCAGTCCCAGCCCGGCCACGGTGCAGATGGAGCCCAAGACGATGACCATTTTCAGTATGTCGTTCACTTGAATTCTCCCCCGCTGGCTCGTCAGATGGCGGCCTGGACCCGGCCGTAGCTCCTGAACCGGATGCGGTCAAGCATCGGGGTCAGGGCGTTCATGAAGAGGATGGCGAAGAGGACCCCGTCCTGATGGGCGCCCCAATAGCGGATAATCATGGTCAAAACGCCGATACCCAGCCCATAAAACAAAGCCCCGAAGCCGGTATAGGGCGAAGTGGCCTGGTCGGTGGCCAGGAAGAAGGCCCCGATCAGGGTATAGCCGTAAATAAGCTGATGGAAGGGATTGGCGTAGGTCTGGCCGCTCGGATCGACCAGCCAGAAGATCAAGCCGAAAATCAGCAGGCCGCCCAGGAAGCCGACCGGAATCTGCCAGGTGATGACCCGGCGGATGATCAGGAAGAGTCCGCCGACAGCCAGGGCTATGACGCTGGTGGAACCGATACCGCCGGGGATGCCGCCGATCAGACTGGGCCAAAGTTGGTACATGTCCTTTACGCCGGCGGCGTCGCCGAAGGCCATGATGGCCAGGGGCATTTCCGAGGGGTCCAGGGGGTAGAGCTTCCCCCAAAGGCCCTCGCTCAGGGAAACCGGTTCATAAAATATACCCACCGCGTTGGGCCAGGAAAGCTGCATGACCACCCAGCCCACGATGACGGCGTTAAAGGGGTTGCAGCCCAGGCCGCCGTAAAGATGCTTGCCCAGGAAGATGGCCACGGCGGAACCGACCATAACCGCCCACCAGGGGGTCCCGGCGGGGAGGAGCATGGCCAGAAGCAAGCCGGTCAGGGCCGCGGTCCCGTCCCGGATGGTGATTTCCCGGCCCATGACCTTCTGCAATAAGGCTTCGGTGGCCACGGCCGTGGCCGCCGACAGGGCGAAGATGATCAAAGCCCTGAGTCCGAAGAAATACAACCCGACCAGGATAGCCGGTCCCAAGGCGGCCAGGTTGAGGTAAGTCAGGGAGCTTATGGAGGCCCGATCCTGGAGATGTGGAGAGAAGGTTACGGAAAGTTTGTCGCTCATGTAGCCGTCCTCATCGCCGTTACTTCGGCCTTTCCATGCTTGATATAATGAACCAGGGGGCGCTTGGCCGGGCAGACGTAGGCGCAGCACCCGCATTCGATGCACTTGAACAACTCCGCGTCGGCGGCGTCGGCGAAGTGACCGAACTCACAAAAATTGGTGATGACGTTAGGCAGAAGCCGCATGGGGCAGACTCCGACGCAACGACCGCATTTGATGCAGATGTGCTCGCTGAAGGCGACCAGTTCATTTTTGGCCATCAGGCTGACGGCCAGGGTCTCCTTGGTCACCGGGACCAGATCGGTGTATTGAGCGTATCCGGACATCAGGCCGCCGACGACGATTTTGCCGACGTTATCCAGGTCGCCCCCCACATAATCGATTATGTCCCTGAGCGGGGTTCCCAGTCTGACCCGGAGATTACGCGGGGTCATCTCCGGACCGGTAACCGATATTATCCGGTCGATCTGAGGCCGGCCGCTCCGGATCGCCTCGAGCACTCCAAGCACCGTATCGGCTTCCAGAATCAGGACCCCCACGTCGCGCGGCTCTCCGTCCGGCCAGGGCACTTCCAAACCGGTCAAGGCCGTGGTCAAGAGTTCCGGCCAAGCCACGGGGTAGCGGTTCTTCAGGGAAACCGATTGATAATCGGCGCCTAAGGGGGAGGTTGGGGACGAGCCGTTTAGACTCCGGCCCTGGTCGATCACGGTCAAGGACTCTTTGGCCCCGACCATTTTTTTGATCACTTCGGCGCCTGACTTGATATCTTCGAGAGCCTCGATCAAGAGCCGCTGGTTACAGGCCATGGTCGGTTCCAGGTCCAGGGTGCTGATGACCAAGAGACGGACGGGTTTGATTTTGGGAATGCCGACCAGAAAGATATAGGCCGTGGGACGTTCCGGCGGAGCCAGCATGGTGTAAACCGGGCGGCCGGACCTGGGCACGACCCAGCCGGACAGGCGCACGGCCCTCATCATCGCCGAGAGTTTCTTTTGCTGGAATTGAGGGTCTTCGGCCGGTGGGGCGAGCCATTCTTCGGCCCCGTCGTTCTCGATGGTCACCGTCAGGATCATCCGGCCGTAAGGGTCCGGATGATCGGCTACCGAAACGACCTTGCCGGAAACGGGGGCATGGATCGGGGCGGCCTCCGGGTCGGCGCTTTCCCCTAAAAGCTGGCCGATTTTAACCTGGTCGCCGGGGCTGACTTTCGATTCACACAGGGCGCCGCGATGCTGCTTCAAAGGGACGTAAACGCGCGGCGGCAGGGGTATATCCTCGATAGGTTGAGCGGCCACGGCCCCCGGCGTTCCCAGGTCCAACCCCCGCCGAAACTTTTTGGGTTTAATCAGTTGCTCCACCTTTGCGGCCATCTATCTCTCCAATTGCTCGGTTCGTTGCCAAATATGAATTCCGACGGCTTCCCACCTGTTTCTTTTCCACCGCAAGGTCAGGCGGCATGTTCCAAGAACCGCCCCACAGGGAACCTTCAAGCCAGATAACTAATCATAAGAGGGGGGATGAGGTCAAGTTAAACCTTACCAACACCCACCCTCGATTTGTTGGCCCAACCGCCGGTCAATCTCAGGTCCGGCCTTTTAAAAGACGGGCTACGTTCTCCAGCAGCTCCTTGGAAACTATGGGTTTGTCCAAATAAACATCGCCCTGAAGCTCTTCCCCCCCCTCAGGCAGAGTGAACCGTGATCCATATTCCTGTTTGACCGCCGAAACCATGATAATGGGGATGTCCCTATAATCGATGAATTCCGGAGTCCCCCGTAAAGTGGAGACCACGGAAAAGCCCTCATACATGGATTCCATCATCACGTCAAGAATGATCAGATCAGGCTCTTCCGCCCGGACCATTTCCAATCCGGTTTTACCGTCCTTGGCCATGATAACCTCGTAACCGCCGGACTGTAAAATAAGCTGGGTGGTCTCGGCAAAGTCTAGGTCATCGTCGATCATCAATATCTTGGCCCTGTCGTTGCCCATAATGGTCCCTCCAGGGTTGGCGGCCCGGATTGGCCGGGGTTAATAGTGTTACGTTTCATAGCCTTTTCCAGGGCCCAAGTCAAATGAAAATTTTGCTGTGCTTTAGGGCACAAAGGGGAATAATAATCTATAACATATTCAATTAGTTTGATTATTGCTAGGCGACCTTAAAACGTCTTCAGCCAAATTTGCCGCGCCCTCTTTAAAATCTCAACCAGAACCATGCGAATTAACTTATTATATTTAAAACTTAGTCAGCGGGGCCTTAATGGGTCATTGTTAAAAATTGAACATTCTCCCGGCATGACCCCTTCCGTGGGTCGGCGAAATTAAGACCAGGGAATGACCAAGGGCCACCGGAAAGAAACCGTTTTATCGCCGTCTCCGACTTGACTGCATATCGCCCGATCAGGTAATTTAAAACACCCTGTGGTTTCGATCAGAAAAAATGAAATTCTGGCTGGACCGCCCGTCAAGTAAGGCCGGCCGAGTTCGAGGAAACAATGACCGTCACCGCTCAAAACCAGTGGGTTATCTTCAAGTTAGCCGGCGAAGTCTATGGCCTGCCCGTGACCTCGGTCAAGGAGATGACCCGACTAAACAGGATTAATCAAATCCCCAACCTGCCGAATTTTATCCTGGGGACCATGCTGCTCCGGGATCGGGTCGTCCCGATCATCGACCTGCGGCTCCGTTTGGGGTTGCCGTCCTTGGAGGAGGAGAAAAGTTCGATCATCCAACTCCTTCGGGAAAGGGAAGAGGACCACGTGCGTTGGCTGGCGGAATTGGAGGCTTCGATCCGGGAGAAACGCCCGTTCAATCTGGCCAGGGACCCTCGCCAGTGCGCCTTCGGCCGTTGGTACGACCGGTTCCGGACCCAGGACCTGGTTTTAGCCGGCGAGCTAAAAAAGTTCGAGCAGCCCCACCAGGCCGTCCACGCCGTAGCCGATGAAGCCCTGGAATTGGAAAACCATGGTCGGACCGAGGCGGCCCAGGAATTGATCTCCGGGACCAGAAACACGGTCTTGGCCGAAATGATCCGCCTGTTCGAACAGACCAGGCGGGTTATCGCGGAACGGACCTTTCAGATCGCCGTCATGGTGGAAGACCGGGACCGCCTGGTCGGTCTGACCGTGGATGAAATTCTGTCGGTCATCCGTATCGAACCGGACCGGTTCAAAACACCGCCGGTTCTGGCCGCCGGAGGCGGGGAACAATATCTACTCGGCCTGGCCGAACCACAGAACCAGGGTCAAGGATTGATCATCCTGCTGGACAGCCGGAAATTAACGGCCGGGGCCGGTCCGCCCCCGGCAGACCGAACTTGAGAAACCGTCTAGTCGGCTTCCGACAGTTTTTTGCCCCCCAGAAAAGTGATGAACTGGCGGGTGATTTTTTGGTGTTTCTCGGAGGATTCCTCAAAATAGATGCGTTTGAGGGCGTCCGCGGCGTTGAAGGCCCGGCGATAGGGTTTTGGGGTGGTCATGGCGTCGAACTTGTCGATGATGCGGCATAAATGGGCGAAATCGCTGATCTGAGTGCCGCCGAGGCCCCTAGGGTAGCCGGAGCCGTCCCTTTGTTCATGGTGCTCGAGGATGATCCTCAAAGCCGGGACAGGCACCAGGACCGAAGCTTTGAGCAAAGCAAAGCCCCTTTCCGGATGCTTTTTGATTTCACGCCACTCCTCGGGAGTCAAACGCCCCGGTTTGTCTAAAATCCGTTTATCCACCCGATTCATGCCCACGTCATGAAACAATGATCCGAATCCCAGTATTTGGGTCTTCTTTTCATCCAGGCCGAGGTATTGAGCGAAAGACACCGCCAAAAGGCAGACATTGGCCGAATGGTTGAAAATGCCGGTGTCACGTTTGAACAATTTGAACATGTCCTGATAGGTTTTGGGATCATCGACAATAGTCCTAAAAATGTCGTCGACCAAACCGAAAGCCGCTTCGATGTTTTCGTTGCTGACCGGTTCGCTTAAAATCCCGGTCACGGCCTCCACGGCCTTCCCGTAGAGCAAGAGCTTTTTACTGTCGCTGATTGATTTATGTTGGTAACTTCGAGCCGATTTGACGGCGGCGTGGTACTCGAGGAAAGCCCCGTAATCTTTTTCCTGGATAAAGGCGCTGCCGAGCTGTCTTTTCTCCAGTATCTGCCTGATTCCGGTGGTAAAAACGGTGTTTTCCTGACAGATTTTACGGAGATAATGCCTTTGGGTCTTTTGGTTGTAAATCTGCAAGTAGAGGGAAAAGGGCAGAATCTGACCGGAGAGGATGTCGTCGAATTTCACTTCCACCAAACCTTCAGGGATGGTGTCCGTGGAAACGATTTCGTCTTTTAGGATGATCCTTTCCGGACTGACCACTTCATCATCACCACCCAAAGACCCTTCATTTATAATTTCATTGAGGTCATCCGGGATGGCCTGATCCACCTTGATGTGCCGCCGGACGGTATTCCTTAGGGTCTCTTTGTTCACCGGCTTGGATAAATATTCGGCGGCGCCGGACTTGGTCGCCTCCACGGCCGTTTCAATGGAACCTTCACCGGTCAGGATAATCACCGGCAACCCAGGGCTGCTCTTTTTGACCAGATTCAAGAGTTCCAGTCCGTTCAAACCGGGCATCTTCAGGTCGGTAATAACCAGGCTCAGGTCTGTATATAATAGATATTCTTCTATTTTTATAGGTTCATTGAGTTCGATCGCTTCGTAATCGGGGCTGTCCAGCAACTTTTTTATGATGGTTGTCACTTGGGGTTCGTCGTCGATAACAAGAATTTTAAGTCTCCCGGGCATGAATCGTCCCCTGATTAATTCGGATTAATTTATTATTATTGTATCGTATTTTATTTTGAAGGAAAAGGCTGAAAAGTATGATCCACTATCTCACCCACCCGAATGGATGCCGTTTCCATGATTTCAAAATGCAAAACTTTTCTCATGGAAAACGGCCGGACATTCATCAACGACCTCCGGATCATATAAAATTCCGCGATTTTTGGTTATTTCATCCAGGGCCTGGCCGGTCAGGATCATTCGGACCGAATCCGGGGAGATATCCTTGACCTGGGCTAAAAATTCGACGCCGTCCATGACTGCGGCGAATACGCTTTCCCGCCGGATGATCTGCGGGCCTTCCTCGCCGCAGGGGACGGTGTCCGGGGCTATGACTGGTTGCCAATGTCCGAAGGGTTGTAGAAATTATAGTGGTTCTCGAAAATAATTTCCGATAAGGTGCATTTTTTGCTTGGACGCAAAAAGGGGTCAGGAGCCCTAAAAAAAGGCTCCTGACCCCTTTGCTCGCCAAGGACTACGAGAAACTAATCGAACGAGTCGATAAGGCGCTTCTTTGGGCCAATAATCGGAAACAGCAAAACACCATCACTGGCTCTATTAGGAAAGAACTTTAGAGAAACGCTATACATTGATGGATGAACAATCGACTCGTGAAGGATTCTCCCTGGGTGTTTCCGGTCAATATGCCCGGCCGTCGAGCCCACGGCTGGCCGTTCCGGGAGAATAGGCGATTCCTTATCCGACTTTGCCGGCGGGCCGGGATTAAGCCCTTCCGGTTCCATGCTTTTTGCACCGGAGTCTCAGCCCGGACCTGGAAAGAATCCTGGAAGGGGTAGGCCGCTTTCTGAAACCAAAAGACCCCTGGCCCATGCCTCCAACGAGAAAGGAGCCAATGGCATTGACCATTAACCCCTTGAAATAGTTGGTGGAGATGAGGGGGCTCGAACCCCTGACCTCCGGCATGCGAGGCCGGCGCTCTCCCGACTGAGCTACATCCCCACTATAACTTCAACGGAGCTAATATAGAGGCCTTAAGGGCGAATGTCAAGGCGTTCGGTCCTGATGCCGGCGGACAACGGCCCAGAGGGCTTTTATTTCTTCGGCCCGCCAGAGGGCGGCCAGCCCGATGTATATGGCCAGTCCTGACAATGCGGCCCCGCCCACCAGCAAGGCCAGCCTGGCCGTCGAGACGTTCCGGTCGAGTTCGTAACCGGAAACGACCAGAAAAACGACCGCGCCCATGGCCGCGGACCAAAGCAGGTTCTTGAGGACCGAGACGGCCACCGCTCTCCCGCCCATGGGCCCCAGCCGTCGGCGCAGGGCCGCAACCAGCAGGACCAGGTTGAGCATGGAGCCGGCCGAGCTGGCCAGGGCCAGGCCCACGTGCTTGAACGGGTTCATGAGAAGCAGGGCGAAGACGACGTTGCCCAGGAGAGAGACCACGGCGATCTTGACCGGGGTGCGGGTATCCTGGAGGGAATAGAAGGCCCGGACCACGATTTGGACGGCGGAGAGGGCCCACAGCCCTGCGGCATAGGCGATCAGTGCCTGGGCCGTGGCCCTGGTGGCGAGGGGATCGAAGCGTCCCCGCTGGAAGAGCAGTTGGATTATCGGTTCGGCCAGAAGGATCATGCCGACCACGGCCGGGATGGTGATGAAAAAGACCAGCCGAAGGGAAAAAGAGAGAGTCTCGGCCAAACCGGCCAAATCCCGGTCGGCGGCCCGGCGGGACATGGCCGGGAGCACGGCCGTGGCCAGGGCCACGGCGAAGACGCCCAAGGGAAACTGGACCACCCGGTCGGCGTAGTAGAGGTAAGATACACTGCCTTCCGGCAGGAAAGAGGCCAGGATGGTGTTGATAAAGACGGTGAACTGGTACACAGCCGCGCCTATCGCGGCCGGAGCCATGAGCAGGGCGATTCTCTTGATGGCCGGATGCCTGAAATTAAGGGAAAGGCCGATCAATCCGGGCTCGCGGGCCAGATAGGGAATCTGGAGCAGGACCTGGAGAAGGCCGCCGATCAGCACGCCCACGGCCAGGGCCAGGATGGGTGGGTCGAAGAAACGGGCCAGGAACAAGACCGAAGCGATCATGCCCAGATTGAGCATGACCGGGGAGAGGGCCGGTCCGGCGAACTTGCCCAGGGAGTTAAGGATGCCCATGGCCAGGGCGACCAGGCTGACCAGGAAGATATAGGGGAAGACGATCCGGGTCAGGAGCACGGTCAAGGCGAACTTGTCCGGGTCGGCCGAAAATCCCGGAGCGAAGGCCCAGACTATCCAGGGGGAGAAAAGAATGCCCAGGAGGCACACGCCGGTCAGAAGCAGGGACAACAGGGTCAGGACCGACTTGGCGATTTCAAAGGCCTCGGTCTTGGACCTGGCCGTCAGGTATTCGGTGAAAATAGGGATGAATGAGACGGTCAAGGCCCCTTCGGCCACCAGGCGGCGGAGAAGATTGGGGATGCGAAAGGCCACGAAAAAGGCGTCCGCGGCCTGGTCCGCCCCGAAAAAAAAGGCCACTACCAAGTCCCTGACCAGGCCTAGGATGCGGGACAGCAGGGTAGCGGCCCCGACCACTCCGGCGGCCCTGGTTATGTCATCGTGTCCGGACATCAACTTGGTGAAATATTCATGTTTAAACTTGACAAAAAAACTTCAATCAAATATAAAAATATTTTTGTTCGGTCGCCGCAGGCCGGCCTTGATTATTTTAAAATTCCAGATATGGAGGTTTTCATTTGGCCACCCACAAATCAGCCCTCAAAAGGGTCCGGCAGAACGAAAAACGCCGGCTGAGAAATCAAATGAACAAAACCCGGGTGAAAAATATCGTAAAAAAAACGCGCCAGTCGGCCGGGGAGTCGCCGGAACAGACCCAGGCCTCGCTGAAGGAAGCCATGAGGGTTATCAACAAAGCCGCTAACAAGGGCGCCATCCACCCCAAGACCGCCTCCCGTAAAATTGCTCGACTTTCCCGTTTTCTCAACTCCCAGACCGGCGGTTCGGTCTGAGCGAAGTCAAGTCCAGGACCAGGTTTTCCATCACCAGTCTGGCCGGAGCCGGACTGGAGATGAGGGTCAAATTAGCCTTCAAAAGGCGGCTCAGTCCCTTTTTCATCTCGGCCAAGCTCAATTTTTCGGCTTGGTCCAGGTATTGCCTGGCCGCGAAGGGGGGCACTTTCAGAGCGGCGGCCGCTTCGGCCTGACTCCGGCCACGGCCCAAGGTCGGAAGCAGTTTGGCCTTTAGCAGCAAACGGAAATGTCTGACCAGCATCAGCAGGACCGGCAGATGGTGTTCGCTTAAAAGAAGGTCGGCCAATTCAGTCAGGGCGTTTCCAATGTCCTGCCGGCCGACGGCGTCCCCCAGTTTGAACACACTGGCTTTGTGACTCAACCTGGCCGCCACCTTGACTTCATCCACGCCGACTCGTTTTTTATCCAAGGCATAGAGCGAGATTTTTTCCAACTCCTGGTCCAATTCCATAAGGTCAGGCCCGATTCTGTCGAGCAGTTCCCGGGCGGCCGCCTCGGTCATCTCCTGACCCCGCTCGGCCAAGGAGGTTTTGATCCAGGACAAAAGGTCCCGTCCTTTGGGTGCTTCAAAAACGACGTCCCAGTTCGCTTCCCGAATGGTCTTGAAAAACTTAAGACGCAGATCAAGCTTTTCGGCCGTAAAGACCAGGCAGGTCGATTCGTTGGGGTCTTGTAAATAGTCTTGAAAAGGCCGAAGTTCCTCAGCGGAATACCGGTCGACCCCCTTTAAAACGATCACCCGAGGCGGGCCCATGAAAGGCATGGTTTTGGCTTGCTCCAGGACTTGGACCGGGGGCATTTCTTCGGCCGACAAATGCTGGAGATTGAAATCCCGCAGCCCTTCCTGGACCAAATCCGTCAGACGGGCCAGATAACGTCCTTTTAAAAAAGAATCCTGGCCATAAAAAAGGTAGACCGGCTTGAGTTTCCCCGCAGACAGGTCACGTTCGAGTTCGGCGGGCCTCATCAAAAGCTCTCAAAAATCCCGTTATGGATTTTTTCGGCCAGGTCCACGGCCACGGTGTTTAAGGCGGCGGCGAGGTTGGATTCTTCGGTGGTCTGGCTTTGGGCCACGCCGTAGGTCCGGCGCTCAATCATATTGCCGGCTTCCCAGAGGACCCGGCCGTCGTCCTTGCGTTTGAGGACGGCGTCAACCATCACGCTGACCCGCCGGGACAGGGATTGACGGCCGGTCCGGCTCAAGGCCCCGCTCTCAATCCGGACGGCCTTGATATTGGCTTCCAGGACGGCGTCGGCCGCATCGACATTGGTGACGGACAGCAGCTTGGAGAGGGTAAACTGCCGTATCAATTCATTAGTCAAGGCCGTGGTCAGTTCGGTTCTGGTGGTTGAATTCTGGACCGTCGGAACGGCGATCCGGTGAATATCCCTGGGCAGGTTGTTGACGGTGCCCTGGAATGAGTATCCGCATCCGCAAAGCCAAAAAAAACAAAAAATCCAGGCCAAGCGTTTCATTCCTGATCCCTCCGGATTTCGGGCCGGTTCACCTGGATTTTGCCTTGGCTTATCTCTCGGTGAATGCGGTCCAAGACCCCGTTGATGAAAGCCCCGGAATCCTCGCTGCCATAGTTTTTGCCCAGATCGATGGCTTCGTTGAGGCTGACCTTGAGGGGAATGTCGGGCCGATGGAGCATTTCGTACAAGGCCAGACGCAAGACGTTACGATCGACTCTGGACATTCTGTCCAGGCGCCAATGCTCCGAAGCCTTTTCCAAGAGCCCGTCCAACTCGGCCAGATGGGCGGTTACACCGAAAAAGAGTTCTTGGGCGAAAGGCAAAGCCTCTTCAAACCCGCCATGGTCACAGTCCAGGATTTCCTTCAGGTCTTCGCGCAGAGAAAAATTCTCGCAAAACAAGGTGAAGGATTCCCTCGGCGATGAAGTTTGGCAGGCGTCGAATTGGAAAAGCAAGCGCAGAGCTATTTCCCTGGACAGCCTTCGGCGGCCTGTCATAAGAATCACCGGCCCGGGTTTATCTACGGCTATAACTGTTTGAAGAGGTTGACCATCTCAATGGCGGAAACGGCGGCCTGCCAACCTTTGTTACCGGCCTTGGTTCCGGCCCGCTCGATGGCCTGCTCGATGGTGTCCGTGGTAATAACGCCGAAGGAGATCGGCAGGCCCGTCTCCAGGCTCACTTGAGCCACGCCTTTGCTGACCTCGGCCGCCACGTATTCAAAATGGGGCGTGGCCCCCCTGATGACCGCTCCCAGGCAGATCACGGCGTCGAACCGTCCGCTTTGGGCCGCCTTTTTGGCCGTCACGGGTATCTCGAAGGAACCGGGAACCCTGATGACGGCAATGTCTTCGGGACTGGCTCCGGACCGAGTCAGGGCGTCCAGGGCCCCGCTGAGGAGTTTTTCGGTGATAAAATCGTTAAACCGGGAGACGACCAGGGCGAACTTCTGTCCGGCGGCGTTGAGGCGGCCTTCGATAAATTTCGTCATTTTCCCTCCTCTAATATTCGTCAATCATGGTCAGGGTGTGGCCCATTTTAAGGCATTTAGTCCGCATGTAGTTGATGTTTTCCGGTTTCGGAGGGATTTCCAGAGGCACCCGCTCAACCACGGTCAGGCCGTAACCTTCCAGTCCGATTATCTTTTTGGGATTATTGGTCATGAGACGCATCTGGCGGACGCCCAGATCGGCCAGAATCTGGGCTCCGATGCCGTAATCCCTCAGGTCCGGCTTGAAGCCCAAGGCTTCGTTGGCTTCCACGGTGTCCTTGCCCTGATCTTGGAGTTCATAGGCCCTGAGTTTATTGATCAAACCTATGCCCCGGCCTTCCTGATGGATGTAGAGCAACACTCCGCGCCCTTCTTTTTCAATCAGAGTCAAGGCGGATTTGAGCTGGTCTCCGCAATCGCACCGGAGAGACCCGAGAGCGTCGCCGGTCAGGCATTCGGAATGGACCCGGACCAGGGTTGGTTCGCTCGGATTTATTTCTCCCTTGACCAGGGCCAGGTGTTCGTGTTCATCGACCTGATTGGTGTAGGCGATGGCCTTGAACTCTCCGAAATAGGTCGGCAGCTTGGTCTCGGCGGCCCGGTGGACCAGACGTTCATTCTTCATGCGGTAGGCCACCAGGTCGGCGATGGTCACGATTTTCAAACCGTGCTGCCGGGAAAAAATCTCCAGGTCCGGCCGCCGGGCCATGGTCCCGTCTTCATTCATGATTTCACAGATTACGCCCGCCGGTTTCAACCCGGCCAGGCGGGCCAAATCGACCGATCCCTCGGTCTGGCCGGTGCGGACCAGGACGCCGCCCAGCCTGGCCCTCAAGGGGAAGACATGGCCGGGCTGGACCAGGTCGCCGGGCCTGCAATCGTCGTCCACCGCGGTCAAAATGGTTGTGGCCCGATCAGCCGCGGATATGCCGGTGGTCACCCCCCGGCGGGCCTCGATGGACACGGTGAAAGCAGTTTGAAAGGGGGAAGTATTGTCCCGAACCATCATCTTCAGATCGAGCTGGTCGACTTTTTCCGGGGTCAGCGACAAGCAGACCAGGCCTCGACCATATTTGGCCATAAAATTAATCGCTTCCGGTTTAACCTTTTCAGCGGCCATGGTCAGGTCGCCTTCGTTCTCCCGATCTTCATCGTCAACCAGGATAATCAATTTGCCCTGGCGGATATCTTCAAGGGCTTCTTCAATCGTGGAAATCGGCATGGTCCTTGTCCTCTGATATTTATAAAAAACCGTGTTCGGCTAAAAAATTTTCATCCAGTCCGGACCGGCCGTGGTCATGACCGAGGAAACGAGCCACGTACTTGCCGATCAGGTCACACTCCAGATTAACATAGTCGCCGACTTTTTTGAAGCCGAGGGTGGTCTGGGCCGCGGTATGGGGAATGATATTGACCGTGAAAGCCTCGGGCCGGACCTCGTTGACCGTCAAACTTATTCCGTCAATAGCCACGGATCCTTTCTCGATCAAGTATTTAGCCAGGATTGGGTCCAGTCCGACGGTAAAAACCAGGGAACGGTCCCGTTCTTTTCGCTCTTTGATCAAACCAAGGCCGTCGATGTGGCCAGTGACCAAGTGACCGCCCAGGCGGTCGGAAAGTCTCAACGCCCGCTCCAGATTGACCCGCCCGCCCGGCCGGGCCTCGCGGAGCGTGGTCCGGGACATGGTTTCGGCCGAGACATGGGCGGCAAAGGTCGGGTCTCGAGTTTCGTCCACGGTCAGACAGACCCCGGAGACGGAGATGCTTTCGCCGATGACCAGGGGCTCTCCCCAGTCGAATTCGGCCTCGACGCTCAGCCTGATTTCTCCGCCCAAGGGCCTGACGCCGGTCAAACGGCCCAAACCTTGAATGATTCCAGTAAACATCAAATCCTATTTTACAAGCTGCCGGTCCAAACGGCAACGTCCGGTCGCAAACTAATAACGGGGAACGGCTTCAACAATAAAATCCAGACCCAGGCGGCGAATTTTAACGATGTCCACCCTCAGGCTTTCGTCCACGGTCGCCGTTCCCGGTCCGCCGACCAGGGTCGGGGCCGTCCGGCCGCCGATTATTTTTGGAGCGTAACAGAAAATGATCTTATCGACAATCTTCTCGATGAGCAGGGCGGCGGCGTTGACTTCGGAACCTCCTTCGATCAACAGACTGGTCAGCCCCTTTTGTCCCAGCCGTTCAGTCAAGGCGGCCAGGCTGACCCGCCCTTGACAGAGAGGGAGGGGCCAGACCTCCACTCCCAGGCCCCGCAAGGCCTGAACTTTTACCTCATTCGGCGAAGGCCCGCAGCCGACGATGGTCGGACCGCCGAAATTCCGGTCAAAAATCCGGGCCGAAAGAGGCGTATTGAGGCGGGTGTCGACCAGAATCCGGATCGGGTCCCGGCCTCTTCTTCGTCCGGGCAGCCTGGTGTTCAAGGACGGATCGTCAGCGGCCGCCGTCCCCCGGCCGACCAGGATGGCGTCCACCCCGTTGCGGAGACGGTGAACATAGGCCCGGGTCTTTTCTCCGGTCACCCAGCGGGAATGACCGGAGGCGGCCGCGATCTTGCCGTCCAGGCCGGCCGCGCTTTTCAACAGGACAAAAGGCCGGCCGGTGGTGATGTGTTTTCGGAAAAATTCATTCAAGGCCGAACACCTGGCTTCCAGGACCCCGAGGTAAACCTCCAATCCCCTGGCGGCCAAATATTCCGCCCCTTTTCCGGGGACGTGCGGATTGGGGTCCCTTTCGCCGATGACCACCCGTTCTATACCGGCGTCCAGGATGGCCTGGGTGCAGGGCGGGGTGCGGCCATGGTGGTGACACGGTTCGAGGGTGACATAGAGCGCGGCCCCCCTGGCTTCGGCGCCGGCCCGTTCCAGAGCGACCACTTCGGCGTGGGGGCCGCCGGCCCGGGCGTGAAACCCGGTGGCGATGACCGTTTCGCCTTTGGCCACCACCGCCCCGACCATGGGGTTGGGAGAGGTTCGGCCCCAGCCTTTCCTGGCTTGGGTCAGGGCCAGGGCCATCATTCTTTCGTCCAGTGTTTTCAAGACTCGGTCGTCGAACCGCCCCGGCCCAATTCCTCCAAGGCCTGCTCGGCCCCGGTTTTTCCGCGTGAAGCCAGCAGGTCCTTCAATTCCTTGACGAAATCGTCCAGGTCCTTGAACTGCCGGTACACGCTGGCAAAGCGAACGTAGGCCACCTCGTCCATATTCTGCAGGGCGGCAATGACTCGTTCCCCGATCTCGGAACTGGGTATTTCCTTCTGGTTGGTCTCTTGGAAATAACGTTCCAGGGAATCGATAAAAGCGTCGATGGTTTCGACCGAGACCGGTCTTTTCTGGGTGGCCTTGAGCATACCCTCCCGGATTTTTTCCCGATCAAAGGGCTCCCGCCGACCATCTTTTTTGATGACCAGCGGTTGAATCTCTTCGACCCGCTCGTAAGTAGTGAAGCGGCGTCCGCACTCCAAACACTCCCGCCGCCGACGGATGCTCAGGCTGTCCTTCCCCAGTCGCGAGTCAATGACCTTGTTGTCCAGTTCACCGCAAAAAGGACACTTCATTTTTTTTCCACCTTGTGGGTTGGAATTCCGGCCTCGACCAACATGTCCGCCGAGAGTTGGTCTGGGTACCCTTCCATGTAATATATAGCCGCCACGCCTGAATTTATAAGCATTTTCGTGCAGATAATGCAGGGGTGGGTGGTGCAGTATAAAGTGGAATTGATGATATTGACTCCATGCCTGGCCGCCTGGATGATCACATTCTGCTCGGCATGGATGCCCCGGCACAGCTCGTGTCGCTGGCCCGAAGGCACCGATTCCTTTTCCCGCAGACATCCGATTTCCAGGCAGTGGGCCAAGCCCTGGGGAGCGCCGTTATAGCCGGTGGCCAGGATGCGCTTTTCCCGAACCAGGAGCGCCCCGACCTTGCGCCGCAGACAAGTGGACCGGCTGGCCACCAGGTCGGTGATCCGGAGGAAGTAATCATCCCAACTGGGACGGGCATCCATCACAGCTAGACCAGTTCGGGGTACAAGGGAAATCGGGTGCACAAGGCCAGGACCTTTTCCCGAACCGCAGCCAGGGTCCGGTCGTCTTCCGGCCGGGCCAGGGCCGCGGCGATGAATTCGGCCACCAGGTCCATCTCCTCTTCCTTCATGCCCCGGGTGGTCAGGGCCGGGGTTCCCAGACGGAGGCCGCTGGTCACGGTCGGCGGCTGAGGATCAAAAGGGACGGCGTTTTTATTGACTGTGATGCCGGCCTGGTCCAAGGCCTTTTCAGCGATCGATCCGGTCAGACCCTTATCGGTGAGGTCCATGAGAATCAGGTGGGTATCGGTCCCTCCGCTGACCAGCCGAAAACCGGCGGCCTTGAGTCCGGCGGCCAGCCGGGCGGCATTGCCCACGACCTGCCTCTGGTATTCGGTGAACTCGGGACGCAGGGCTTCCTGCAGGGCCACGGCCTTGGCCGCGATAATGTGCATGAGCGGTCCGCCCTGGATGCCGGGAAAGATGCTGCTGTTCAGGCGTCGCTTGTGCTCCTTCTTGGTCAGGATCATCCCGCCCCGAGGCCCGCGCAAGGTTTTGTGGGTGGTGGTGGTCACGAAATCCGCGTGAGGGACCGGTGAAGGATGGAGGCCGGCCGCGACCAGCCCGGCGATATGGGCCATGTCCACCATGAAAAAGGCCCCGACCTCTTTGGCGATTTCAGCGAAGCCTTCAAAGTCGATGAGCCGGGGGTAGGCGGAAGCCCCGGCCAGGATGAGTTTGGGTCGATGCTTCCGGGCCAGCCGGGCCACTTGGGCCATGTCAATGGTTTCACTCTCCCGGTCCACTCCATAAAAGACGACCTTGAAAAGACGACCGGAAAAACTGACCGGACTGCCGTGAGTCAGGTGTCCGCCGTGGTTCAGGTTCATGCCCAGCATGACCTCGCCCGGGGACATCACCGAAAAGTACACGGCCATGTTGGCCTGAGACCCCGAATGAGGCTGAACGTTGGCGTATTCGGCCTCGAACAAACGGCAGGCCCGCTCGATGGCCAGGGTTTCCACGCGGTCTACGTATTCGCAGCCGCCGTAATATCGGCGTCCGGGGTAGCCCTCGGCGTATTTATTGGTCATGACGCTGGCCGAGGCGAGCATCACCGCGGTCGAGGTGAAGTTTTCCGAGGCGATGAGCTCAAGCTTGTTTCTTTGCCGGTCTTCCTCACAGCGGATGGCCTGGTAGACTTCCGGATCAACGGCCGATAGAATATTTCTGTCCATTATCGCCATTCCCTAACCTGCTTGATCGAATATATCCACCCGGCGCTGGTGCCGGCCGCCTTCAAAGTCCACCGCCAGCCAGACGTCCAGGATGGACAGAGCCAGCCCCTCGCCGATCACTCTTTCTCCAAGGCACAGCACATTGGCGTTGTTGTGAGCCCTGGACATTCGAGCTAAGTATTCATTATAACACAAAGCCGCCCTGACGCCCTTAATCCGGTTGGCGGCCATGGACATGCCCAGTCCGGTCCCGCAGATTAATATTCCCCGTTCGAATTCGCCTGCGGCCACGGCCACGGCCACCTTCAAGGCGTATTCGGCATAATCGCAAGACTCGGCTCTTTCGGGTCCGAAGTCCTTTATCGTCAATCCCTTGGCGGCCAGATGACCCTTGACGGTCTCCTTAAGCCGCCAGCCGGCGTGGTCGCTGCCTAGAGCTATCTTCATCTTTGCCCGTCCTGATAATCCTTGAAAGACAAAGGGGCCGATGCATCCAACGGCCCCCTTCATTATAAATAAACCTCGATTTATGAACGGAAGGCCCGAAAAATAAGTGCGCCGTTGGTGCCTCCGAAACCGAAGGAATTGCTCATGATCGTCTTGACCTCGGCGACTCGGGGCTTGTTGGGCACATAGTCCAGATCGCACAAGGGATCAGGGTTTTCATAATTGATGGTGGGCGGAATCACGCCTCTTTTAATGGTCAGGACCGAATAAACGGCCTCGACGCCTCCGGCCCCCCCAAAAAGATGACCGGTCATGGATTTGGTGGCGCTTATGGGAATCTTTTTGGCTTTCTCCTCAAAAACGGTCTTGATGGCCTGGGTCTCATAAAGGTCGTTGAGATCGGTCGAGGTGCCATGGGCGTTGATGCAGTCGATCTCGGCCGGGGAAAGACCGGCGTCTTCGAGAGCCGCCCTCATACACCTGACCGCGCCCTCTCCGCCCTCGGGCGGCGCGGTCATGTGGAAGGCGTCGCCGGACAGGCCGAAACCGATGACTTCGGCGTAAATGGGCGCTCCTCGTTCCAGGGCCTGCTCCATCTCTTCCAGGATGACCATCCCGGCCCCCTCGCCCATAACGAAGCCGTCGCGGTCCCGGTCGAAGGGGCGGCTGGCCTTTTCCGGTTCGTCGTTGCGGGTGGAGATAGCCTTCATGGCGTTGAATCCGCCCAGCCCCAAAGGCGTGATCACCGCCTCGGTTCCACCGCAAATGGCGGCGTCGGATACACCGTTTCTGATGTAATGAAAAGCCTGGCCGATGGCGTGGGTCCCGGCGGCGCAAGCCGTGGAGATGCACAGGTTGGGACCCTTGGCTCCATATTCAATGGATATCTGGCCGGGGGCCATGTTACCGATAAGCATGGGGATGAAGAAGGGACTGATCCGGTCCGGGCCCCGCTCCAAAAGGAGATTATGAGTGTTTTCCAGGGTGGTCAGCCCCCCGAGACCGCAGCCCACGATGCAGCCGATCCGGCCGCTGTTCTCCAGAGTCACGGGCAGTCCGCTCTCTTCCATGGCCATCCGAGCCGCGGCCAGGGCGAAGTGGACGAACAGGTCCAAACGCCGGACCAGTTTTTTCTCCATGAAGTCTTCGGCGTTGAAATTACGCACCTCGCCGGCGATTTTGGTTTTGAAATTGGAAACGTCGAACTTGGTAATCGGACCGACGCCCGAGCGGCCGGCCATCAAAGCCTCCCAATTGGCTTCCACTCCCAGGCCCAGGGGAGAGACCACGCCCAGGCCGGTGATCACCACCCTTCTTTTATTCATCAGTTCCAAGGCGTCCCTACATTCTGTTTTTAATGAAGTCGATGGTGTCTTGGACCGTCTTGATCTGTTCGGCCTCTTCATCCTCGATCTTGATCCCGAATTCTTCCTCCATGGCCATGATCAATTCGACCAGGTCCAGGGAATCGGCCCCGAGATCATCGGTAAAAGAGGCCTTGGGCACCACTTCCGACTCCTCCACGCCCAACTGTTCGGCTACAATCTTCTTCACTTTTTCTTCAATGGACATTTATCAATCCTCCTACAAGAATAAATGTAGAAAAAACCACGATCACATGAACAGGCCGCCCCCGACGTGAATAACCTGGCCGGTCAGATAGCCGGCCGCATCCGAGGCCAAAAAGGCGATGACTTCGGCCACATCCTCCGGCCGGCCGGCCCGTCCCAGAGGAATCATGGTCAGGAATTCTTGTTTGATCTTCTCCGGCAATCCGGCGGTCATGTCCGTTTCGATGAAGCCCGGGGCCACCGCGTTGACCGTGACCTGCCGGGAAGCCAATTCCTTGGCCAGGGTTTTGGTCAAGCCGATGACTCCGGCCTTGGAAGCCGAATAATTAACTTGACCGGCGTTGCCGGTGACTCCGGCCACGGACGAAACATTGACGATCCGGCCCGAACGCTGGCGGGTCATGAACCTGGAGGCGACTTGTGAGCAATTAAAAACGCCCTTAAGATTGACATTCAGAACCAGGTCCCAGTCTTCTTCCTTCATCCGCAAGATCAGGGCGTCCCTGGTGATGCCGGCGTTGTTGACCAGGACGTCCAGGCGGCCGAATTTCTCCGCCGCCGCCTTCAGGTGATTTTCGACGGCGGTCCGGTCAGTCACGCTGAAATAGTGGCTTTCCGCCAAGGCCCCGCGTTCTTTGAGTCCGGCCAGGGCTTCCTGGGCCGCCGAATCGTCAGGGTCGAAATGATTGATGATGACGGCGGTCTCGGGACCGGCCATCCGAAAAGCCGCGGCCCGGCCGATGCCCCTGGAACCTCCGGTGATATATACTACCCGTTTAACTTCGGCCAATTATTGCCTCCTTGTCGGGGGTGCCGGTTCAAGTTATATTCCACATGTACCCTTGTGAGTCAAGCTATTTAAAGTCGTTTTCGGCAACCCGGTCGTGGGTCCGGCCTTCGGACGCTGCAAGAGACCTATCTTTGCAATTGGTTGATAACAGCCGGAATAATTTCGTACAGGTCGCCGACCAGGCCGTAATCGGCCACGTCGAAGATGGGGGCGCCGGGATCATTGTTTACGGCCACGATCACATCGGCCGACTGCATGCCCACCAGGTGCTGGACCGCCCCGGAGATGCCGCAGGCGATATAGAGTTTGGGTGAAACCGTCTTGCCGGTCTGTCCGACCTGATGGGCGTAGGAAATCCATTCCGCGTCGACCGCCCCCCGGGAAGCCCCGAGGGCCCCGCCGAGGAGTTCGGCCAGTTCCCGGAGCAGGTCAAAGCCTTTGGCCGACCCCAGGCCCCGGCCGCCGGCCACGATGATGTCGGCGTCAGCGAGATGGACCTTTTCGGACAGGTCCTCGATGAATTCGATGAATCTGGTCTTGGGGACCAGGCCGGGCCGGCTCGGTTCCACTTCGACCAGCTCGCCGGTTCGCCCTTCCCGGCAAGGGCCGGGCCGCATGACCTTGGGCCGGACCGTGGCCATCTGGGGCCGCCGGTTCGGGCACAGGATGGCGGCCATGATGTTGCCGCCGAAGGCCGGTCTGGTCTGGAGCAATAAACGGTCCGAATCCCTGATGTCCAAGCCGGTGCAGTCGGCGGTCAGGCCGGTGTTCAAGGCGTTGGCCACCTTGGGAAAGAAAGAGCGCCCGAGGGAAGTGGCCCCGCACAGGACGATCTCCGGACGGTGCTCACGAATCAGGGCCGTGAGGAGGCCGCCGTACTGGTCATCGGTAAAGGCCTCCAGAGACGGATCATCGGCCAGGTAGACCCGGTCCGCGCCGTAGGCGAAGAGGCGGACCGCCTCCTCCCGGACCCGGTGACCGAAAAGGACGGCGGACAGGGAAACGCCCAGTTTGTCGGCCAGGCGGCGGCCCTCGCCCAAAAGCTCGAAAGAAACCCCGGCCAGACTTCCCCGGCGTTGCTCGGCGAAGACCCAAACGCCCTGATAACCGTCGTCGGCCTTGGCTTCCTTTTTATCAATGGTTATAGCCTCGACCGGACAGGCTTCGACACAGGCCCCGCAAAAATTGCATTTTTCATTGGCCTGGGCGACTTGGTCGATGATTTCGACCGCCCCGAAAGGACAGGCTTCAACGCAGGCCCCGCAAGCGGTGCACAGGTCGGAATCAATAAACAGGCTCATGCTGAACTACTCCGCGCCGATAGTCAGGACCTTGTCCTTCTTCAGGGCCTCGATCAACCGCTCGGCCTGTTCCTCCGGCCGGCCGTCCAGCTTGGCTCGGGTTCCCCGAGGCTGGGGAGCGAAAATCCGGACCACCTGAGTCGGCGACCCGGCCAGGCCCACGCGGTCCGGATCGGCCGCCAAGTCTTGCAGACCGTAAACGGGTACGGCGATTTTCTTGGCCTTCATCTTGCCCCGCAACGAGGGGACCCGCGGTTCGTTGATCTCCTTGACCACGGTAATCAAGGCCGGCAGGGGCGTTTCCACCACGTCGCCGCCATCGTCCATCAGCCGTTCGACCACCATCCGCCGGGCTTGAGGGTCGACCTCGATCAGTCGCCGGACGAAACATACGTAAGGAATATCAAGCTGTTCGGCCAAGCCCGGGCCCACTTGGGCGGTGTCGCCGTCGACGGCCTGCTTGCCGCAGACGATCAGATCGAACCCGCCCAGCTTCTTCACCCCTTTGGCCAGGGTGTAACTGGTGGCCCAGGTGTCGGCGCCGGCAAAGGCCCGGTCCGAAAGCAGAGCCGTTTCATCCACTCCGTATTCAACCATCTCGCGCAAGGCCGACTCGGCCTGGGGCGGCCCCATGGTCAAGGCCGTAACCGTCCCCCCGAACTGATCCTTGAGCCGCAAGGCCGTCTCGACGGCGTAAAGGTCGAAGGGATTGACCATGCTCTCGACGCCCTCCCGCTTGAGGGTGTTGGTCGCCGGGTCCAGCCGCACGTTCTTGGTGTCGGGGACCTGTTTGATGCAGACGATGATCTTCATGATCGTCTCTTTACTTTTTGCGGCTCCGCCGGCCGAATTCTTTGTGGAGCTCCTGGCCGATGACGTTGCGCTGAATCTGATTGGTCCCCTCGTAAATCTGGAGAATCTTGGCGTCCCGCATCATCTTTTCCACGGGATAGTCCCGCATGTACCCGCTGCCGCCGAAAATCTGGACCGCGTCCGTGGTCACTTTCATGGCCACGTCCGAGGGAAAGACCTTGGCCATGGCCGAAACCTTGGAGACCTCCTTGGCCCCGCTGTCGATGAATCGGGCCGCGGCGTAGACCAAGGCCCTAGCGGCCTCGACCGAAGCGGCCATGTCGGCCAGCATGTGCTGAATGGCCTGGAAGCTGATGATGGGATGGCCGAACTGGACCCGGGTCCGGGCGTATTCCACCGCCGCCTCCAGGGCGCCCTGGGCCAAGCCCACGGCCTGAGCCCCCACGCCGGGCCGGGACTTGTCAAAAGTCCTCATGGCGATGATGAAGCCCAGGCCTTCCTTGGAGATCAGCCGGTCGGCCGGCAGACGGCAGTTATTGAAAATCAACTCGCCGGTGGCCGAGCAGCGGATGCCCATCTTCTTTTCACGTTTGCCGAAGGAAAAGCCGGGATCGCCTTTTTCCACGATGAAAAAGCTGGCTCCCCGCGGCCCCCGGCTGGGGTCGGTCAGGGCGATGACCGAATAGATTTCGGCCTCGCCGGCGTTGGTGATCCACTGCTTGGTTCCATTGAGCACATATTCGTCGCCCTCAAGGACGGCCCTGGTCTGAATCCCGCCCGCGTCGGAACCGGCCGTGGATTCGGTCAGGGCGAAGGCCCCCAGCTTGCCGGCGGCGATTTGAGGCAGATATTTCTTTTTTTGGTCTTCGGACCCGAAAAGAACGAGGGGATAGGCCCCCAGGCCCGAAGCGGCGTAGGTGCAGGCCACCCCGCAGCACACCCGAGAGACCTGCTCGACGGCCAGGGCCTGTTCGAAACCGCCCAGACCCATGCCGTCATAGGCCTCGGGGATGTTCAGCCGGAAAAGGTCGGCCTCGGCGAAATGTTTCATCAGGTCCCGGGGAAATTCTTCCTTCTCGTCCAGCTCGGCGCGGACGGGCAGGACCTTTTCCTCGGCGATCTGCCGGGCCAAATCTTGAATCATCAACTGGTCTTCGGTCAAAAAATAATCCATGCCTCACTCCTTCAAGGCTGGTCCACGGCCGTTTTATTGGTTGCCATCGACCCGGTTTTAGCCTGACGGACCCGGCCCGGGGCGGTCAGGCCTTCATAGTCGCGCAAACAAATCCGCAGGCGGCCGATCACGTCGCCCTGGACCAGTTCGGCCGCTGACCGAATCGCGTTCTTGATGGCCTGGGGAGACGAGCGACCGTGACTGATGAGGCCCACGCCGTTGATGCCCAGCAAGGGCGCGCCGCCGAATTCGGCGTAGTCCATCTTTTTCTTGAACCGTCTGAAGGCGCCGTGGGTGAGAACGACCCCCAGGCGGGAGACCAGACCGGCCATGAGTTCTTCCTTGATCATCACCCCCACGGCCTCGATGATCCCTTCGGACAGCTTGAGGACCACGTTGCCGACGAAACCGTCGCAGACCACTACGTCGGCCGCGCCGGAAAACACGTCCCGCCCTTCGATGTTGCCGATAAAATTCAGATTACTGTCCTTGAAAAGCTGTCGGGCCTGCCGGACCAGATCATTGCCCTTGGTGTCTTCCTCGCCGATGGAAAGCAGGCCTATGGACGGGTTTTCGATCTGGAGGGCCACCCTGGCGTAGGCCTGGGCCATCACCCCGAATTGAAACAGAAAATGGGGCTTGCAATCCACGTTGGCCCCCACATCGATGACCACGGTCCGGCCTTTTTTCACGGTGGGAAAGACGGCGGCTATGGCCGGGCGGTCCACTCCTTCCATCCGGCCCAGGACGACCGTGCCCACGGCCAGGGTCGCCCCCGAGTTGCCGGCGCTGACCACGGCCTGAGCCCGACCGGACTTGACCAGTTCAAAGGCCACCCGGATGGAAGAGTCCTTCTTGCGGCGAACGGTTTCCGAAGGGGACTCATCCATGCCCACCACTTCGGTGCAATGCTGAATTTCGATCAGTGTCCCCGAATATCCGGTCCTATCCAATTCCCGGCTGACCGCGGCTTCGTTTCCCACAATAACAAGCGACACACCCTGTTCAAGAGCGGCTTGGACCGCGCCTTGGACCGTGATCTCGGGCGCTCGATCGCCGCCCATTGCGTCAACCGCGATTTTCACCGGACCTAGAGCCCCTCATTTCCCCTTTGGACCGAATTCTTTTCTCGGATCAGGGTCGACCTTCAGGGCCGACTCAGGTTTCCGAAACTTCTATCACCTGCCGGCGTCGGTACATGCCGCAATGGGGACAAGCGCGATGGGGCAGTTTGGGTTCATCGCACTGGGCGCAACGAACCACGGTGGGCGCGGTCGTTTTATAATGGGTCCGCCTCTTTCGGCTTTTCATCTTCGACATTTTATGTTTGGGAACAGCCATTTCATCTCCTAAATGTTATTGGGGTAGTTTTTCTTTCAACTTCTTCAAGCCGGCCAGTCCGGGATGAACCTCCTCACGACGGCACCGGCAGGAACCTAAATTCTGATTTCGGCCGCAGACCGGACACAAACCCCGGCAGTCTTCCCGGCACAGAGGCTTGATGGGCAAAGCCAGGACCACGTGTTCCGCGATAATCGGCCAGAGGTCTATTTCCTCTCCGGGGAACATTTCCATGTTAAGTTCCTCGGCCTCCAATTCCTCCCGGCCCAGGTCTTCGGCCAAGGGCGAGTATACGACCAAAATGTCTTCCCTGATCGGCAGATCGAATTCTTCCAGACAGCGCCCGCAAACAGCCCTCAGTCCGGTTTGGACGGAGCCGCGGACCACGATTTTCGAGCCGGTCGGGGCCAGTTTGATGTGAACGCTTATCGGGGCCGCCGGGCTGATCGGTTCGCCTTCCAAACCATTCAGCCTGGTCCGGGCTTCCTCGATGGGTAGTTCGCCCCGGATTTCCAATCCTTCAGGCGGAATATCTGTGGTCTTGATTTTCAAAAACATTCATCTGCCTTACTTATAAGTAAAAAATCTAATCTAGTCAAAAAAGTTCACTTGTCAAGGTAAATCTAAACTGAAACAGGGCGTAAGGGCTTGATCCCGGCGCCGGTCCAAATCCATCAGGGCTTGGCCTGTTTAAATATCCAGGGCGGAACCGGATCGGTCTGACGCCACAATCCCCGGCCCGCGGCCCTGGCTTCCCCTTCCAAACGGGCCAAGGCGGAGTCGTCGGAATAACGCCGGTGCCACCAAGCCAAACCGGCCCGGACCAGTTCTTCTCCCAAACTCCGGCCGTCGGGCAGGATGACCTCGCCCACGATCCGGCCGTAGGCGTCGATGTCCTTGACTCTGACGGTGACCAGCCGGTTCTTGGCCAGACGAACCGTCAGGTCCAAGGCCGGCCGGGCGTAGGGCTGCCCCTTTTCCGGGCAGTCGATGCCGAAAACCCGGACCTGAACCGGGCGTCCCCGATCCAGTAGTCTGAAGGAATCGCCGTCGTAAACCCAGACCACCCGCCCCGTGGTTTCTTCCGCTCCGACGGCGGCCGGCTGGAAGGAAAGAAACGCGGATAAAAATAAAACCACGATTATAACGGCCTTCTCGGACATGGCCGACCTCAACATTTATCCGTGCCGGGAATCTCCGCAGCCGATGACCATAAAATCAGGTCCCGATCACCCGGCGGACATGGTCGATGATGACGTCCAAGGGGGTTCCGGGGCCGAAGTTGCCGGTCACCCCCATTTTTTCCAGGACCGGGAGGTCATTTTTGGGAATGAGACCGCCGGCGATGACCCGGACGTCGACCGCGCCGTGCTTTTTCAGGGCGGCCAGGACATCGGCGGCGATGATACGCATACTGCCCGTGCTGTCACTCAAGGCCACCAGGTCCGCGCCCTCCTGGACCGCCGTCTTGGCCACGCCCTCGGCCGTGGCGTATCGTCCGGTATAGATGACTTCCATCCCGGCGTCACGAAAGGCGTGCATCAGGGTCAGGGCTCCGCGTTCATGTATGTCGCAGCCCACTTTGGCCAGGACCACTCGTATCTTCTTTTCAGCTTCCGCCATGACTGCTCACCCCCTCAAGGCTTCCTTAACCACCGCCGGCGTCTCGATATCCTCCAGCGGGTCGTAGGGATATCCGTAAGCCAGCCGGATGGCCCCCACCACTTCCCCGATGGTGGCGTAAGCCTTGGCCGCTTCGATGGTCGGCCGCACCACGTTCCGCCCTTCCCGGGCCGCCCGGTGCAGTTCCTTTATAGTTGTTTTGAAAAGTTCGGGGTCGCGGTCTTTTCTGAGCTTACGAATGGCGGTCACGGTGCGGCGGCGAGCGGTTTCGGAGGGGACCTTATAGGCCGTCCGCTCGATGGCCCGGTTGATCGGACCCTCCTGGCCCTGATAGGCGTTGACCCCGATGATCAGCCTATGGCCCGAGGACTTCTCGTTCTGCACCTTGAGCCGGCTGGCTTCGATCTGCCGCCGGAGCCAGCCGGATTCCAGACAGGCCCACATGCCGCCGTTTTTTTCGATTTTGGCCAGATACTCGTTCACGCCCCGCTCGATTCTGTCGGTCAGCGCTTCGAGGTAATAAGAACCGCCCAAGGGGTCGGCCACCAGGGGCACGTTGGCCTCGTGGGTGATGATGTGTTGGGCGTCCAAATTGAAATGCCGGGCCTCGGTCGAAGGCAGGCCTATGGCTTCGTCCATGCTCGAGGCGTCGATTGAGTTGACTCCCCCCAGGACGCAGCTGAGGACCTGCAAAGTGATCCGGGCCGCGTTGTTGAGAGGCTTCTGGGTCTGCAAGGACAGACCGGAGGTCCGAATGCCGATGCGCAGGCTCATGGCCCGGGGAGTGGTCGCTCCCAACCTTTCCTTGGCTATCCGGGCCCACATCCTGCGGGCCGCCCGAAACTTGGCGATGGTCTCGAAAAAGTCCGACTCCGCGTCCAGGGAAAAGACCGTGGCCCCGATGTCGTCCAGCTTCAGGCCCCTTTTCTCGATGAGTTCCTCGTACATGGTCACGGCCACCCCCAGACACCCGGCCAGTTCCTGGATGGCGTTGGCCCCGGTCTGGCAGGGGTCCACCCCGTTGGGGGCGAAGGCCTTCCATTTGGGCGTATGACGGGCGCCGAATTCGATCAGGTCCAGGCAGACCCGGCGGCCTACTTCGTTGGGGAAATCGGGTGAAGCGTAAACCAGCTTGGCCCGAAACGGGTCATTGATGTTCGAGCCGCGCAGTCCGGCGATGTCGATCCCCCGGCGCTCCATCAGGGCCGGGAACATACAATAGAAAAACAAGGCGCTGGAGATCGAGGAATGGGCCAGTTCGTAGTCGATGTTTTCCAGGGGCAGACCCTCGAGCATGGTCTCGTAAACATTGAGGGCGTAAGTGGACACCCCGCCGCACAGCATGCTGTTCCAGGACGAGGGATGGTCGGGGTCGAGGCCGGTCTGGGTGGGCAGATCGGCCAGCAGCCGCAGTCCGTTCTGGCCGGAAGCGATATTGGCCCGGAAAGCCCGGTTGGTCTCCTCGGCCGAACTGTAGCTGACGATGAACGACTTGATCCACAGCCGATTGCGGTACATTTCCGGATAAATGCCGCGGGTATAGGGGAACCGGCCCGGATCGCCCAAGTCCCGCCCGTACACGAGACCGGCAACATCGTCCGGCCCATAAAAGACCTCGACCGGAAGGCCGCTCTGGAGTTCGGTTCGCACGATGCCTCCGGCGGATCGGTCCAGGCAGACTTCCGGGTCCGTCCTGGTTTTGGTCATGATTCAGTTCCTCCTGGGACTTATGATCGAAATTCCGCGATCACCGTCTTGGTTTTCCTTGATTAATTTGCCAGGCATTGTCGCAAAGGCCCAAGTATTTCGCCACTGGCGGTATGCCACCCCACAAAAACAAGTCGATTGGCTTGTTCGCCGGGCCAGGGCGCCCAATCGGCCCGGCCGGCCACGAAATTCAGCAGCATGGTCCGGTCCGGAAACCGGATCGTCCCCTTGACCCGGAACACCTCCGCCGGCAAAGCTTCAATGAATCGTCTGAAACATTCCTCATTCACCGGCCGATTTTCCTGAAAGGAAAAAGTGACAAAATGATTAGAGGCGGGCCCGGACAATCCGTGTTCATGTCCTTGAACATGATGGTTTGCGGTTCCGAGGAGATCGTCGCCCGGGCTGACTTCGGCTCCCCGCATCTCGGGCATAAACCAGATAACGTCCTGATCGATCAGGCAATGGACCGTGGGAATGATTTGGGTCCGGGGCAGGGCTTCGCGTATCTCACGAAGAGAGGTCCGGACCTTTTCCGGCGGGAGCAGGTCCACTTTATTCATGAGCAACAAGTCGGCCGCCTCGAGTTGCAGCCTGAACAAATCACCGAAAATGGACCGCATTTCCCAACAATCGGTGTCGAGCACGGTAATGGTCCGGTGGTCGGCCAACTTGCCGGTGAGGCTCTCCTGGCCCAAAGCCCGGATGATATTCCTGGGGTCCGCGATACCGGAAGCCTCGATCAGTATCCATCGGGGATGAAACCGATCGACGACCTTATTCAGGGTAATGGTCAGGTCGGTCAAAAGCGTGCAGCAGATGCAGCCGCTGGTGAGTTCGACCATCTCCGTGTTTTCACCTTCAAGTAGGGACCCGTCGATGCCGATTTCCCCGAACTCATTGACGATGATCACCGTGTCCGACATGTCCGGCCGGGAGGCGAGTATCCGTTTCATCAAGGTGGTTTTGCCGGCGCCGAGAAAACCGGAAACCACGATCACTTCGGCCCTTGTCTCTAATTTATCGGCCATGGGATGATCTCGTCGCCTTCCTGCATCAGCCCGCTCCATCGACTCGGAGTCCGACCCCTCGCGCCGCTTGGGTGCGGTTTCGACTATAAGATAAAAGATGGCCCCTGGTTATACCTGTCCGGCCGGGTCTTATCCCATTTCAGGCGAACCAATTACGCTCAGTGAGGATAGTAGTTCTTGGCCGTGTCGATCATGACCCGGAAGTTCTCCATTTTGCACTCCACCGGGCAGGTGCAGCCGGTGCTCAGAATGAATCCGCCCCCCTGGCCGACCACGTCGATGAGTTTCCGGCAGTACGCTTCCACTTCCTCGGGCCTCCCCAGGGACAACAAGGCCGCGGGCACGTCCCCGGCGAGGCACATATGACCCTTGAGAATCTCCTTGGCCTTGAAAATGTCGGTGGCGCTGTCCAGTTCGGCCACGACCATCTTGGCCGGCAGATCGAGGAAATAAGGCGCGTTTTTAGTGTAATCCTGGTCCAGGTGCATGACGGTGATCAGTCCTTCGGCGGCAAAGGCTTCCACCATCTTCTTCATGTGCGGATATTCGAAGCGTTCGTATATGTGAAGTGGATAATAAAAACAACCGCCGCGCTCCATGACCAGCATCACCCCGGGCTCGCCGCTCATTTTGGCCGAATCGACGGCTTCCTGAATCAGGTCGTCGAGCATGGCCTCCATGACCGCTTCCAGTTTATCGGGGATGCGGTAGATGTCCTTGGTGATTTCCAGCAAGGTTCGAGTGGTGGACAGAAACATCAAAGGCGACTGGGTGATGGTCCCGCACAGGCTGCGCAGGCCCCGGTCGCGCCAGGTCTGAAGTTCATGCCGGTACTTGCCCATCTGACTGCGGGTCCATTTGATAATGGCTTCCGCGTCGGCCGGATTGAACCGATCTTTATGTTTCAGCCGGAACCCGTTCCAACCCAAGTTGATGATCTCGTCGTAATCGTCACGGGTCAGAACTTCCTTTTCATCGAATTGCAGGGTGGTTTCGCCGCTCAGGTCCAGGCCGGGGATGAGGTTCTTGCCCACGGTGATCCCGGCGTAAAGGTTGGGCGTCAGGGCATAGCTGTACCCGGGCAGGATCATCCCGTCCCAACCGCCGACCTCATCGAAAATGTCGACGATGGCCCCAAAACCGGCTTTCCAGTCCTTGACGGCTCGGGCCGGGGAAAAACCCTGATGCTTGGCCGGAAAATAGACGTCCATCAAGGGGGCGCAGGGGATGCGGTCCAGGGGCTCCAATTTGACCGCGGCTTCCATCCGTTCCATTTTGGTCATGGTTTCCTTGGGCATTGTCCAACTCCTGAAATGGTCTTGGGCGGGTTAGAGACCCAATAACCGCTTGCACTGGTTCAGGCCGTCCATGGCGTCCTTGGTGTATCCGTCCGCGTTGATATGGGTTTTCACGTTTTCATTGACCACCCCGCCGCCGACCATGATCTTCAGGTCCTGGCGCAGACCTTTTTGGATCAAGGCCTCGACCACATCCTTCATGGGTTGAAAGGCCGTGGTCAACAGCGCGCTGAAGGCCAGGATGTCCGGCTTGATCTCTTCCACCGCCTCCAGGAAACGCTCCCTGGGAACGTCGACGCCCAAGTCGTGAACCTCGAAACCGGCGCCCTTGGCCACGGTGCAGAAAATATTCTTGCCGATGTCGTGGATGTCGCCCTGGGGGGTGCCGATGACCATTTTACCGATGGAATTGAGGGCGGCGGCTTCCATCTTCGGTTCCACCAGGGCCATGGCCCGATTGAACAGGTCCGCCGACATGAGCAGTTCGCTCAAATAATATTCGCCGCTTTCAAATTTAGCGCCGACCAGGCTCATGCCCTTTTGCAGGTCCCGCACAATATCGATCGGCGCTTCCCCGGATTCCAGGCGCCGGTTCACCTGTTCCAGCACCGCTTCCTCGTTAAAGGCCGCCAGGGCCTCGGGCAGGTCTTGGGCCATGCTCATCCCTCCATAATATATTAATCTGTCCGTAAAAGAGCTCCACCTCCATCCGGCCGCGTCCGTTTTTCCCTTATCCGTATGTTTCCGAAACATGATAGTTGTTTGCTTCCCAACCAGTCAATGAGCAAATGTCCGCCCGGATAATCTAACCGTTGTGGGCGGCCTGGAGGCCCGCTGGCGCGGGAATGACGTTAGTAACTATCCGTCATTATATCTGAAAGTCCACCCTGAATGCGCCTTTTTGACCTGACCCGAAGCTCCACCCGTCACCCCTGCGCCGGCAAGGGTCCGGAAAAAGACCATAACGAAGACCGAACTCCTTTGGAAAGTCGAACCGTCCAGTCATCTTTTCCATTGTTCTTTGGACCGATTTATGGTAAACAATCAGTCGCCGGTCATCAAGAGCCAGCTCTTGGACCGGTCGGTTTTTTACGAGGCTGATAAGGGGAAATCATGAACGGCGTGCGCACCCGATTCGCTCCCAGTCCGACCGGGTACCTCCATATCGGCGGGGCCAGGACGGCCCTGTTCAATTGGCTTCTGGCCCGCAGTCAAGGCGGCACGTTCGTTTTGCGCATCGAGGATACCGATGCCGAGCGGTCGACCGAGGAAGCGACCCAGGCCATTTTGGACAGCATGACCTGGTTGGGCCTGGACTGGGACGAAGGCCCTTACTTCCAAAGCCAACGCCTGGGGGTTTATCTGGAATACATCCAGAAACTGCTGGCCGCCGGCCGAGCCTATTATTGTCACTGCACGGTCGAGGAAGTGGCCGAGCGCCGGAAACAGGCCATGGCCGACGGCCGCAAGCCCAAGTACGACGGCCTGTGCCGGGATAAGCACCTCGGGCCGGCCCCCGGCGCCGTGGTCCGTTTCAAAAGCCCTCTTGGCGGGACCACCAACTGGCCCGACCTGATCAAGGGGCCTATCGCCATCGACAACACCGAACTGGACGACCTGGTCATCCTCCGCAGCGACGGCCTGCCCACCTATAACCTGGCCGTGGTCGTGGACGACGTGACCATGGGCCTGACCCACGTCATCCGCGGGGACGATCACGTCAACAACACCCCCAGGCAGATATTGATCTACCAGGCCCTGGGCGCGCCCCTGCCCCTTTTCGGCCACGTGCCCATGATCTTAGGCGAAGACAAAAAACGGCTGTCCAAGCGCCACGGGGCCGCGTCGGTCACGGCCTATCGGGACATGGGCTACCTGCCCGAGGCCCTGGTCAATTACCTGGTCCGGCTGGGCTGGTCTCACGGGGACCAGGAAATCTTCAGCCGCCAAGAGCTGGTCGAAAAATTCCGCATCGAGGACGTGGGCCGCTCGGCCGGGGTCTTCAGCCCGGAAAAACTCGTCTGGCTCAACGAGCACTATATCAAATCCTCGGCCCCGGCCCGCCTGGCCGACTTGGTCGCCCCGTTTCTTGAAGAAAAAGGCCTGGACGCCTCGGATCGGACCTACCTGGCCCGGGCGGTGACGGCCTTGCAGCCCCGGTCCAAGACCCTGGTCGAACTGGCCGAACAGGCTGAATTTTATTTGCTGGAAGAGGTGGAATACGATCCCAAGGCCGCCCGCAAGTTCCTGACTCCGGACCTGACCCCGGTCATGGACGAACTGATTAAATATTTGGAAAGCCTGGATCGGTTTTCCGAAGAGGGACTGGAAACTCTTTTTCGGGACCTGAGCGAAAAATACCAGGTCAAACTGGGCAAGATCGCTCAGCCGGTCCGGCTGGCCCTGACCGGGCGGACGGCCAGTCCCGGCCTCTTCGAAGTCATGGACATCCTGGGTAAAGACCGGGTTCTCCGGCGGCTGGCCAGGGCCGGAAATTTCATGGCCGGCCAGGCGGCGGCCCAGGAAAAAAGTTGACCGGAATCCCGGCCTGGACTATACTTGATTGGTGTTGGGGAATCGTCTAACGGCAGGACGCCAGACTCTGGATCTGGTTGTCTAGGTTCGAATCCTAGTTCCCCAGCCAAATTTTTTTGGTCCCATCGTCTAGCGGTCTAGGATATCGGCCTCTCACGCCGAAGACACGGGTTCGATTCCCGTTGGGACTACCAAGTTAAACCAGGCACTTGTCAAAAATGATGAGTGCCATTTTTTATTTTGTTTTAAAAATTCCAACCCTATTTCCAACCGAAGCCACCAGTCTATAAAATTCTATCCCCAAATCGCCCGGCCTGTATATTGCTAAATTGAATCGGTCGGCGTATGACCGGATTTGCCAAAACGGCCATAAGAGGTAAGCTTGGCTGGGCAAGGGGTTACTTAGGTTTAGCTGTCTCCATTCCTCCACCAGTTTAGGTTGACCGTATAGAAGCCGGTTCAAGTCTATGAATCCTCAAAATTGCACCCTATAAGGCCTTCTCAGGGGGTGGGGGGGACCGGAATGGGAAGGGACAGTTTAGAAATGAAATGGGGTTCACAAGCACACACACATACGCGCGTGAGGCGGGACGGGATGATCTGGGGAGATATAAGGTTTCTTGCCTGGGAAAACGGCGGAGCGGCGGGGGGCGGCGTTAATTTAATAGGCGTTTTTAAAGGAGTTAGCGAAAAGGACGCCTTCTCGAACCGGGAAAAATCCTATACGAAAAATATAAGAAAATTTAGGTAAATGGGCGGACGGAAAATGGAAATTGAAATGTTTTTTTCGGGGCCGGTTAAGGCTTCTGGCGGCAGTTCTGGGCGGGTGAAACGGGGGGGCGCTAAGGCCGGGGGCGGAGTTGCCCCCCTGGGTGGGCACGCCGGGGCCTTCGACGTGAATTAGGAGCACGCTCAAATTTTTCAGCGAATTTCTATTTATTGTATGGAGAATTAAATTGAATAAGCGGCCGGGCAAAGCGGGGTAAGCCAGCATCCATATCTAAGATACCAGTGGCCGGAATTGGGAGTCGAACCTCTTTTTTATTGAAAAGAAAGCCTTTATACGGCCGATGTAAGATGAACCTGGGTCAATACGACTAATGGTTTTTTTTCCATAGACTCCTGAAAAAAATAGGCATTTTGTTTTGGACTTAATTGGATTTTTTCGTTTGGTCGAGGTGAAGGGCAGTAAAAACTGATAAAATTGAGCTTTAATGTAAGCTTAATTTAATTAAATTATATATTATATAATATTATATCAATGTATATTTAATGTAATTTTCCGGCTTTCTTTAGAACTTCTAGTCCCCAGGCCATGACCCGGCGGATGAAGTCTTCGAACGGTTCGGCGGAGTCTTGGCTTCGGGCGTCAAAATCAGGCAGGTCATCTTTGGTTAGGCTTTTCATTTGGGGATTGGCCAGCAGGGCGGCGGTAAGAATTTCCAGGGCGGTTTGCTTGTAGTCCTGGCCCCAACCCGAGGTGTCGGGCCAAGGGGTCCAGGAGACCAGTTGAGCGCCCGGAAAGGCTTCCTGGACCACCTGGACCACCTGGACCGCTTCGGCGGCTTCATCAGGAAGGCCGGGTTCAGGAGGGCTTTGCAGGGCGGCCATGATTTCAGGTTTTCGTTGGCGGACCAGGGTCAAAGCCGTTTCCACATCCAAGCGTGGCTTGCCGTCGAGTCCGGTCAGAATGATTTTGTCTCTTTCTAACTTAGGCTCAATGCCAATCTTTTTTAATTCAGCCAAAGCATTCACTTTTAAATCTCCATCCTATCCGGGCCGGTCCAGAGGTCAGCGCCATTAGAAATAACCGGAATTTTCCCGTCATTCCTGTCACACCTGTCATCATCTAATAATTTCATATAGTTATATGGTGACGGGAAAGAATGCCCCTCAACCTTCCCGTCTTCGTTCCCGTCACGCATAAATAATTGATTTTCTTGATGTTGTGACGGGTGTGACGGGTGTGACGCTTCTTTCGCCGTTTTTTGGATGATCCATTTCCGGCTTTCGCCGTCACGCCGCTTGGTCAGCTCGAAGCCGGCTATCTCCAAAAAGGTTTGGGCCTTGGCAAGCCGTTGCCCCAGGGCGCTGGCATTGGCCGGCCAGGTTTTGGATTTCACGTGCCGGTGATCGGCCAAGGCTTCCAATTCGGTCAAAAGCTCCGTGGCGTTGCCCTCCCAGAGGTCACGGCCTTCCATTAAGTTCATTATGGAAGCAGCTACGAGGTCGGCCTGCAAGCTGGTCTCGACCGCCTCATGGCGGTTAAGTTGGTAAAATTCTAAAAAATGACCCTCGGCCCAGGGCAAGGCGCCGCCGATTTCGGCGGCCGTAATCCAGACCACTGAATCGGCCATGCGGGGCATACTTTTCAGGCTGACTTGGTTTTGATGCCTCAGGGCCGCGCCGACGCCGTCCAAAAGCCCGCCCAGGATTTCCGGCCGATAGGCTTCAAATTTCTTCCAGAGCTCGGCTTCCGACCGCCGGGTTTCTTCCGGCAAGGAGGGCAAGGTCAGGATGATCGACCGGTCGAGCAGGTCGAAACGGCTGGCTACCCCGGCGATCCCGGTCAAGATGATCGGGCGGGTCACGTCAAAGACGGTCTCGTCTTGGTCAGTATACAAGCGCCTAGTGGCCAGACCGCCACCGGTGGACAGCCGGCAGAGAGCGTCGCTAAGATTCGGGGGGCAGCCGCTCAGGTTGTCGAGAGTCAAAATCCATGAATTGGCGGCGGCGATACACAAGTCCCGTTCGTCGCGAGGGGCCGTCCTCAAATCAGCCACGGCGGGGTCGATCAGGCGTTTGAGCATCCGGGCCAGGGTGGATTTGCCTGAACCTTGAACCCCTTCCAAGATCAAAACGGGATAGGGTCCCTTGGGGTGCAGGGCGGCCAGAAGCCACCCAACTGTCAGCTCGAAAAATCCGGGTCCAGCCGGTAAAAATTCTTTCAGGCGCTCCAGCCCGGCCTTGGTCGAATTGGGATTGGGCAGAGGCCGCATATGCTGACCGCGCCTGAATTTCACCTGGGGATTTTCCAGGATTCGCCAACCGTCCGGTCCGATTTCGACCGACCGCCAGTCCGGATCACCCAAATCAAGGAAAAGTTGGCCCGCCTTAAAGCCCACCCTCGTGAAGATCGGATACTCGGGTCCGTCGAAACGAGACCGGGCTTCGAGCACCCCTAGGGCGTCTTCCATGGCCCCGGCGCTCGGGGCGTCATTTTCCCGCAGATAAAAGGCTCGGCCAAGCCAGTGGCGAAAAATCTTATAGCGCACCGGGTAATTTTCAAAATGCCCTTTAATTTCGAGGGTGACGTAAGCTTCATTGTCAGGCCCATGCCAAAAATCAAGGCCGTCGGCTAATAATACGAGCCGCTTTTTCTGAGACTCACGCTTTTCGCTCGTCTCCAATCCCTCAGTCGGCGTTTCCTTTTTAGTCAATGCTTGCGGGGGCTCCGACCTGGAGGACGTTTCGACCATTTCTATCAGGTCAGCTCGGGTCTCCCCGTCCGGGAGAGGATCGGCCAAATCCCAGCCTTCGGGCCAATCCGCCGGAACATCAACGATGCTTACTGAATATGCCCCGATTTTATGGGCCTGGCGGGCCACGTCGGCCGCATAGTCCCGGCCGGCCTGGTCATGGTCGGGCCAGATGGTAACGTCTCGGCGTTTCAGCGGGGACCAGTCTGCTTTTTCGGCGGCCTTGGCCCCGCCGGGACTGGTCAAGGCCACATAGTGAGGGAAAATATTTTCAGCGGCGTCGGAGGTTTTTTCGCCTTCGGTTATAAGAATCGGGGCGTCCGGTCGGGCGGTCAATTGGTCCAGGTGGTAGAGGGGTTTGGGCTGGGGCGGGTGCTTCCAGGCCCAGGAAAGTAAGCCGGTCTTGGTTTTCCACAGGGTGAGCGGGCGGATTTCTTTACCTGACGGGGTGTCCCAGCGCAAGACAAAAAACGAATTCCGGCCTTCGGGGGTCCGGTAGGTCCAAACCGCAGTCGGTTCTCCTAAATTATGAAGTGGCCTGGACGGGGCATGGGGCGGTAAATTGGAAAGCCATTTCTCAGAGGCTGGCGGTGTGGCCATTTTTTCGGTCTCCTGAAATCTTTCCAGGTCAAGGCGGTTCGCCAACATTTGGGCAGCCCTACTTTGGCTGACGCGGTGAACAGCGGCCCACAGGCTAATTAAATCCCCACCCCTTTGATTGGTGGCAAAATCAGCCCATAGCCCGGAATCTAAGTTGATTGAAAGGCTCCGGCCTTGTTCGCCGGAAAAATTTCCGCAGATGAATTCCCGGCCGCTCACTTTTCCGCCAGGGAGAAGTTCACCCAGCAGTTCTGGGCCAAGGTCAAGGGCTTTCTGGTTTATTTTCCCGAAGTCAGTCCTTGAAAAGGTGCGGGCCATTGCTCATCCCCCTGGCTCGATCTTGTGAATTTTGATAAATTCCAGCAGGTCGGCTAAGTCATACCTCACCGCCCGATTGAATTTTACGTAGGCGGGTGGTCGCCCTAAATGACGGTAATTCCTAAGAGTTTGGACGGCCAGGCCCAGGAGTTGGGCCGCTTGGCGTTCCGTCAAAAGTTGCATTTTTTCTTGATTTTTCGTGGGGGAACAGGTAATACTATTCACCAGGGCTACCTCCTAATCCAGGCGGTGGTTTTGGAAAGGCTCCGGGGCCGGCCAAGCTTTCCGGGGCCTTTCTTTTTTTCAAAATTTAGGTTTTCGACAAAACACCTTTTAAAAAATCTAATATATTCAACCACATAACTGATAAATAATAACATTTTTTCAAGTAAAAGTCAAATCAACCTGAAAAGCCGGGGTAATGCCATCTACCTATAGAGTAGGGTACAGGGGATAGGACGCCTTGTCAAGATAAATTTTGTTCTATATTATTGAAATCTATACTATATGTGTGGTGTGATTTAGTGTGATTTAGTGTGATTTTGTGAGGTTTTGTGAGGTTTGGTGTGGTATGACAATGCCATGAATGTGTAGGTGTTTTTAGGGTAAGGCGGCGGGGGCGTATTTAGCAATATTTAATAATTATAGCTCCTTAGATTAAAAAACCAGGCTTGGGGCAAAAGGTTGCCTTAGCCCCCTGAAATGAAATCAAAGCAGATCATCCTTAAGTCGGAGCGTTTGATGGTCGGGCTGGAGGGTTTGGGCCGAGTTTGGCCGGTCTCGGCCGCGCAACAATTATATGCCGAAGGGGAAGAAAGATTACCCTAATCGTTAAAACATCCACTCTCTAAACAAGCCAGGATAATAATAAAAATCAAAAGCATTTCAGGCATCGGCTTTCCCCCCTTCTATAACTTCCAGCTTGCCGGAATCGGTCTTCATCTCCGGCAACCCGATCACCGGCCCCCGCCGGTCCGCGATGGTTTGGTGGGTCTCGGACACCTTGACCATGGTAAAATCCTTGAAGATTTTTATGGCGGCGAGCTTTTCTCTCACTGGAATCTCGGCCCCATTGTATTCGTCAAGATAAATAATATCCAATAAAACGTCGTCTATCTCCCGGCCCTCAATCTTGGCCCGTTTTTTCACCGACCGCAACATTTTGTCCACCAAGGTCTGCGAAATAGTCTGAGGTTTCCGTCCGGAACCGGGCCGCGCCCCGCTCCTATTGGCCTTTTTTGCTGGATTTCTTTGACCAACCTTTCAAGACCCTACCTCCCGGCTTTGAGCGGATAGTTTTTGGTTGCAAATTTTTTTCAAAAGTCGAGCGCGTACGTGCCCGCCGTGGGTATTAGGCGGGGTGTGGGCCAGCCCCTCCCCCCGGTGGCGCCTTCCCGAGCGTTCAGCTCAAACGCTTAAATGTCCGGAAAGTTCTTATCTAATACCACTGCTGTCCCACAATTATATAAGGGATAACTGTTTTTTATCTGGGTGAGGATGGGGATAGGCATCGCGTTTGAGGAGTTTGATCAGGTCTCGTCGCTCGAAAAGATTGAGTTGGAGCAAGCGTAGTATTTTTGAAATGGAGAGGTTTATTTGGGCCATAAACTTCATGAAAGCCAGGATCAGGTAGACACACATGGCCACCCAGACCTGGGTCAGGGCAGCGTTGTGAGAAGCGCCCAGAAAGCTCTTAATCTTGAGGTTCTGCTTGATGCACTTGAAGAAAATTTCTATCTGCCAGCGTTCCTTGTAAATATCAGCGATGGTCTTGGCCGAGAGTTTGTGGTTATTGGCCAGGAAAACGTAATCTCGGTTATGGACGGGGTCGTGATAGAGGATGCGCCTTAAAGGAACCGGGCGCTGCTTGGATTTCTGTCCGGTCAAGCATATAGTCTGATCGTCGGTCACGCCTTGGCCTGGAGTGATCCTGCGCTTGGATAGGACCCGATAGCGGGCATTGGTTTTGAGCCTGGTGACGAAGAAAACGCCTTGGGCGGTCAGTTCCTGATACCAGGTGTAGTCATTGTAGCCCCGGTCGAAGACCACGATGGAGCCTTTGGGCAGATTTAGGAGCCGGGCGGGATGAATCTCGTGAATGTCGCCCGGAGTGACAGAGACAAAGGCCGGGAGGCGTCCGCCATGGTCCAAGCCCACGTGAAGCTTGATGGCCCCCTTGGTCTTATGAAAGTGAGCCCAGGGAAAAAGATTCAGGCAGAGGTCAATCACGGTGGCGTCCAGGGAATAGAGCTTGTTCTTGAAGCGGAATTTGTGCTTGGGGGCCACGGATTGACACCGATGAAGGAGAGTTTCGAAGAGGGCCTGGTAAAAGGTCCAGGGCTTCTGTTCGTTGACCCGGGCCAGCCGCCGAGGTGGTAGAGCTTTCGGGCCTGAGCCTTTAGATTGGAGACCAGGTCCCTCAGACTGTGCCGGCCGGTGAGTTGAGCCATGGCCAGGGCCAGGAACTGGGACCAGCGGTTGATTTTCCGGAGTTTGTTCCCGTGATCATACTTCTGGGCCAAGGCCTCGAATTCATGTCTCGAAATCAGTTTCATGATCTGGGCGAATATGGTATTATGGTGAGCCAAGGTCAGATATCCTCCCTGTTTTGCAAGATTTTTAGGTGAAATCATTGTAGCATAAAACATGAGGATTCTGGCCTTTTTCTTTCAACTTTATGGGACAGCAGTGATCTAATACACTTCGATAGAGTCATGAGGTCAGCAGCCATTTGATATGAAACATACACCAGTAAAAACATCTCTTGTACCAGATCAAGCCTTGACTTATACAGGTAATTTGCTATACATAAAACTTATATCATATTTTTTTCTTAACTTTCGGCCCTATAAAATGGAGGGTTCTTCATGAAAAATTTTATATTATCGCTATTTACAATGATGATATTTATTAGTTTAGACAGCATGGCGATAGCTAATAGTATTCAAGTCTATGGAAACATATCAAATCATAATGGCGCTGATAGTGTGGATCATTGGAATATAAATTTGAGTGAACAAAGTAGTTTAACGCTCAATGTATTAGCCAAAGAATATAAATATTTGGGAGATGGAAACCATCAGTATCTTGATTTTTTTGATGGTATTATAGGAAACGATCAACTGGATAGCATTATTTATCTTTTCACATTTTCTGGAAGTTTAATTGGCATGAATGTAAATTCTTCGGAGCCGGGTTGGGATAGCGATGGGTCTATTAATGAATGGGATGCATTTCTGACCATTGATACTCTTTCGAGCGGTGATTATATACTGGCCATAGGTGATGAGCCGTTAACTCAGGCCCAAGCTTGGAATGGATATAATACAGATAATCCATCTCAATTTTACACCGGGAACTATCCTTCCGGTATCGGGAAATATCAAATTACTTTCTTTGCTAATATTGACAACCTAACTGTCACCCCTAGGTCTATTCCTGATCCGATAATTGAACCAGTAATCGAACCCGTTCCCGGACCTACCGCTATACTCCTTTTGGGTCCTGGTTTAATTGGACTGGCTGGGTTAAGGAGGAAATTAAGAAAAAATATTTTATGGTGATACTTTACGTTCGATAATAAATTTAAAATCTTGGGAATGATTCAATTTGGACCCTTGATCATAATGATAATGTATATTTGATGATATGCTTTTAGAAGGACCTTATTAGGCGTAATCAAAAATGAAGAAACCATTTGCTGGTTATATATAGACTCATACAAAATAGGACACCTAGTCAAATTGCTACTCCACACCAAGGGCCTTAAACACCGCGTCTACAGGGTCTGAATAGAAACTAGTTTGGAATTTTGCGAACAATTCTCCAGGCACAGAAGCTATGTCCCCGACGCTACTCATTGGCAGGAGTATCCGCTTGGCACCGGAATCAAAGGCAACTTGAAGAGTCTCGGCAAGGTTTTCTACGGGTTTGATGCTTCCCCCCAAACTCATATCCCCAAGCACCACCAATTGATTTTGAACTGATTTACCCATCAATCCGGAGCAGAAAGCAATAAAAGAGGCCAAGGTGAGGGTATCGGCTGGTCCTGTATTGTGTAGTTCCACCATATGCAAATGAAAATCATGATCTCCGGCTTTGGCTGAGACGCTGACTCGATGCACGTTTGCCTTGAAATAATCGAAAGCTACCTTAATGGGTTCCTTGGATTTACTGCTAGTGCCGACGCCTGAAATGGAGAGCTTGCCGCTTCCACCTGACACTTGGAGTTCCATCCGGTAAAGCCCAAGCATATCCCCGCTTCCCCTGGTCACCGTGTGAAGAGTGCCTGGCTTCAAAGGACCGTCAGGAATCAAAAAACCACCGCCCTGTTCGGGGACGGAAATAAAATGTTCCTCCAGGGTCTCGTTGTCAATATAGCTGAAGTGGACGTCATAAAATTCCATGCCGCCTATTTTTTTTAGCTGCTCTTTGACACGTCTGCGAGCTTCAATGGCGTATTTAAGGCATTTTTCCACGGCTTCTTTGTCAAATTCGCCGTGGGGATAGAGTAGCTTCAGCAGACCAGAGACTGTTTTTCTGACTCCCACCACATCCCGCTGGTTTAAGTTGTTACCCAATTTAAAATAGCGGTCGATGGCGTCTGAATACGTCCATTTGCGAAGTTCCCTCAGGAATTCGGCCAGATAGTCAACGATGAAACCATATTGGTTCGTAAAAAACTCGGGGCGCATTTTAGGAATTTCCCAACCGGGAATATAGCTGTGCATTCGGTCGAAAAAGGCGGGGTCAATCATGGGTTCAGGGAAAGGAACGAACAAATGTCCCGTCTTGACTAAAGTGTCCACACTCTGGTTAATGTTGCCAATAAAAACCATGGCCGCATTGGCGTTGATCATGTCGCGCCCTCTGGAGAAGGAGCCGGAAGCCATGAAATCCTTCATGATCTGAACACCATCTTTGTCCTTGAAATTAATACCCGCCACTTCATCAAAGGCCACTGAGTCCCAAAGACCGACCAGCCCTACTTTACGGGTGTTCATATTGTAGAAAAGGTTGGCCACTGTAGTCTGACCGCCGGAAACAAGGATGGAATTAGGGCTTATTTCCTTATAAATATGGCTTTTCCCTGTTCCCCTTGGTCCAAGCTCGCAGCAGTTGTAATTATTTTCCACCAGAGGAATCAGGCGGGCCAATAGATGCCACTTAATTCTTTCTTCAAAAGCGGTTGGTTCCAGACCCGTGGAGCGAAGCAGCACATCAATCCATTGGTCAACTGTAAAAGCCCGTCGGCCTTCAAAAACAGCTTCCATATCCAGGTTAGGCATCTGGATCGGTTTCATTGACCGCAAGATAAATGGAGACACCTTCCTGCTTTCGTCATAAAAATATTCCAAGTCCAGAATGCACCAGATACCACCAACCAACAGCTTCTCATATTCCTTGACCAGAGCGCTGGATATTTCCACACTCTTGACGCCCATATTGGATAAGACGGCTTCGTAGATATCTCGCTTTTCGTTCAGCCTGACGGTAACCTTGTCGATGACCTTAAAATTACCCAATTCCTTGATTTTTGACTTGACCTTTTCAGCTTCATCCGGGCGGACGTAGTTTTCGGACAGGATGTTTTTAACCGTTTCCAATCCTTCTCGGATGACCTCCTCATCCTCGGAAGCACAGTACATACCTAAGAGATACTCCAACACGTAGACCGGAACGTTCGCTCCTTCCTTGAGCAGCTTGGTTAAATCCTTTCGGACCACACGTCCGCCGAAGTGCTCGTTGAGCAGTTGATCCAAATTGGGCTTGGCTTCATTTTCCATATCCAAATACCTCAAAACTCATCTTTGAAAGCCAAATCTATATGGATTGGAATACGAGCATATTCTATTTCGGTTTCAGGATCGCGCAGGACCAAGGAGTATTCCTTTTTATTGTCATAATCCTTGGCTTTGAGCGTCATCATGACCGATTTTTTGCGTTCATCAATGGAAGAAGACTCGGAATCAAAGGTGACCATTTCTTCATTACTGATTAGTTCGTTTCCTTCCCTTAAGGATACCATAAGTTTTCTCGGCCTGACACGCTCGGATACAGAATCAGTCTGAATGAACTCAAAACGGTGACGGTTGGTGACGATTTTTTTAATGGTGCCCAAAAGGCTGACCCCAACCAGGCGAATGGCGGACTGCTCCCGTTCTCTACCCCTCAACTCTTTTACCACCATTACCGGCACCACGATTTCCTGGAGCATGGCCCCGCCATGGAAAAATCTTGACCCACCGGTGAAGTGAAAACGGTTTGTGCCTTTAGGCACCCAGAAATTCATGGAAGGATCGGTGCCGGCCGTAACCTTGGTGTTTCCGGACCAAACCTTGGAAGACCTTCCCAGATTCCGACCTACAATATATCTCTTCTTGGCGATGACCGCACCAGATGGTTTTACTTCCAGGGTGCTCTTATCTATTTGCTCGGGGGACTTGTCCTGGTAAATGAAGCCGTGATCGGCGGTGACCACCACATAACCGCCGTTAAGGCTGTTAATGATGAAGCTGACCAACGCCCCCACTTCCTCAATCGTTTTCGCTACCGCTTCAAAAGTCTTGTGTTCACTGGCTTGCTTGTCGCCCACCGCGTCAATCTGATTGTGATAGACGTAAATCAGGCGGTATGGTCTGATAAATTCCCGACCTTGCAACTTATTCATGGACATCAAGTCTCCCGCCCGGATGGCGGCGCCTTGGTACTCCGCCAGAATTGAGGCCCGTTGCTCCAATCCGCCCACGGGCTTACCATTTACAAGGATATCGCCGGTTTCAGAATAGGACAAAGATTTATGGGGCAAAAGGGCCGCCATGCCCAGAGCGGTGTAACTGGGCAGTACGCCCAAGACCGGTTCTAAATCAGCCTTGAAGCGGTATTTACCATTGAATTCACCGGCCAATTCCTTCGCCGCTTCGTATCTGAAGGCGTCGCTGATAATGACGAAGACTTTATTACGCGGTGAGGCGTCCAGGACGCCTTGCACAAATTCCTTGAAAAATGAAAATTGTTTCTTGAAATCGGGCAATGACCAGTTCTCAATCAGCCCAGGGCCGCCCTCAACTTCCAAGAACCCGCCCCAGGCCAGGGCCAACTGGTCCATGAACCAACCGCTGTAGCAATCTTCCACCGCAGTTTGCAGGCTTTTCAAAACGTCCCAACCGCCCATTTCGACTTGGTCCGCTTCCAGATGGAATCGACGATAGTTTTGGTCAAAAAGGAAAAGTTCTTCCGCATAGGCTTTGAACATGGATTGAGGTGAAGGATAGCTCAACCCTGACTCGAATTTTAGGCGGTGTTGGAATAATTCGATAGCGCTGGACAAGGCGTTATAGGTGCGTCTGAACAGGTTGGTCTGGTTTTTCTCTCCCGTTAAGCGCCCCGCCCAGTAACCATTTAAACGCTGATTAATGACCTGGGAAAGATGACCAAAATCGTTTTGGGAATCGATGGACGGTATTCTGTCCCTGATTTCGCGGATGATTTTCTTTTCCACCGTTTCGAAGGTCATGACCTCCAGCAAATCGCCGATGCTATAATTGTCAATGATTTCTTCTATTTTAAGCAGCTTTTCATAATGATTGGCTATCTGGTTGAACTGCTGGTGATAGCCCATATGGTTTCGCCATTGGGCGACAAAGACCGAAGCGTTCAGCCCCAGCAGAACCGGTCCCAATTTGAAATGGTCCAGGGACGGCGGCAGATCGGTCTTGAGGGTGGAGGCAAAATCCATCACCAGGAGACGAATAAGCAGGTCGGTCAGTTTGGGGTTTTCAGCCGTATATCCGAAGGTCTTGGCCATCAAGTCCCAAAATGTGGGGGCCAGCCCATATTTTTCGATTTCTTCCCAGAGGGGCGGCGTTTGGTCAGGGATGAAACGGCCTCCAGGGCAAAAACCGCTAAAGAGACTCAGGCAGATGGAAAAGACTTCGGGGTGGTCGGCCTTGGCCACCACGGTCAACATTTTAAGGTCCAGGTCGGTTTCACCGTCAGTGGGGCTGACCCATTTCTTCAGCTTATTACGGCGTTCTTGACTGAGGAAAAAAGCTTTTCTGGATGATATAAAGGGGCGAAGCGCCTGGCTGTTCAAACCCAGTTCATTGATAATGAGGGACGCTTGGTCGGCCCGGAAGGTATGACTGTATAGCCTGATGTCCAAAAGCCAGTCGTTTTCCGGGGCCGGTTCTTCAAAGGGGGCGTAAATCAGGTAACGGCCTTCCCGATCTTCCAGTTCGAGCCGAACCTTGAGCGCCAAAGAGGGATGGTCGTTTTGATTCAGAATGGTTATGCCGGCGAGTTCCAGGGACTTGACAGTTTCCTCGAAATCTTTTTCAGGGTCATACCAGAAAACAATCCGGTATTTACCTTCCGCGAAAAGGCGTCTCAGACTGTCCTTGATTTGTTGGGTTTCCATGCTTAAATCATGATTCAGGTCGAATAGTCTGCCTTGAGTCATTGGTCTTGCTGCTCGCCGGTGACCGCTTTACGTTCCGCCAGGAGAGAGCCGAACTTGCCGTAGTTGACTTTCACCCCGTCGTCTAAATCCAACTTGAGGCGCAAATCGGCGTAGTGCCTGAGTTCTTCGTCAAACCGGGCCAGTTCCTCTTGCTTCTTTTTGAGCGTGTCCAGTTCCTTCTGGACTTTCTTTTGGATGGACGCCGAGGCGGCAGCCTTCTTTTCCTTTTGCAGATATTCCAGGCGGGCGTTGAATTTGCCCTGAAGGGGAGTCACATAAGCGCTCCGCATCCGGGACAGGGTGGATTCGTTGTACCGGTGCAGGTAAACCAGGCCTTCGAAGGCCTTCTGCTTGCCGCTGGAAAAAAGCCAGTAGATGGGCCGCTTTTTGTAGGTCTTGAGGTGGTCCTTGAAAAAGCCGGTGCTCAAATAGCGGCGAATGGTCTCAATGGGCGATTCCCCGCGCTTGGGTCCCAGGTCGTCAGCCACGAATTTGAGATTTTCCTTCAGGATCTCGGGCGACCAGGTCACTTTCATGAATTCCACAAAGCGATGGGCGGCGTCATCCGGAAACCAGTCCTGGTCCATCACGGGCACAATGCCGTCGTCATCGGCCGGGAATTTTTTATACCGGGAAGGATCAAATCCTTCATTGCCGCTGTGGGCGTAAATGAGTCCTGGTTCATCCAAGCTGTACCGGCCCATCATGCAGCCGATGGAGTAGGAGATAAGCTCCTTTATGGTGTCAAGCCGCAGTTGAGCCTCCAGTTCATCTTCGGTCTTGTCGCCGCCGTAACGGTAATACGGGTTGCAGGTCAGGGTGATTTCCCTAAGGGGCACGGCCGGAGTCAATTCATCCTGCAAACCATAGGCTTCTATGAAAATGCGGTTGTTTTCTTCCTCCAGCCGCTGCATCTCCAGGGTTATTTCTTTCCAATGAGCGCGGAGTTGGTTATAGGTTGATTGAAGGGTGGGGTGACGGTAATCGGATTGAAGGAGGGGAAGGCTGGTGAAGTCCCAGGAGGTTTCGTAGGAGTTCCAGTCTAATTTCGAATACTCAATTATTTTATTTGTTAGTGACGAAACATTAGTAGAAAAAGGTTTTTTCGATATCGGAATATTTGAGATATCACCACTCGTAAAGCTCATTGAAGGATTTAATACTGTCATGATAAACGATGAAATCTTTGAACATAATAACCCAAGTATTGGCTTAATATATTCAGGATTATCAGGAAATGCTGATCTGCCGGTGTCATCAAACACAAAACAATTTTCTCGAAACCTAGCGGCGAAGGAAGAAGAGCTTAGTTTAGTCCAAGTTATACCAGGCTTGAAGTAAAACCGCGTATTTTGAGGTCTTGAACGTAATTTTCCATTTTCATTTCGGAAGTTTCGCAATTCTAAACCGTCATGCTGCCAATTAACCAGCATTTCATTGTTTCCAAACCATTTTCGAAATTCTCCCCCACTATTACATGGGTACCATTTTTCATTACGTTTTCGGCTTTCTTGATTAGAATGGCAATCAAAAGCGATGTTGTTTAACGAGACTTCGAACCAAAATCTCTGATAAATAGTATTGTCACCCGTTGCTAATCCTGCCCTTGGTGATGCAATATTGCCAAGCAAATCTGCATGTAGAAAAATATTTAAGCCCTTCTCACTCACCCAATACGCAATTGGGCTGCCGGGAATTTTTTTGAAGTCGGCGGCGGAAGCGAGAAACGGATCGGCGCGCTTAGTTTTTATTTCATTTTCTTTCTCCGCCTCACAATGTCCATCAGTTAGCCTTAGATATGCACCTTTATAATTATTTTGCTTCATATTTTGTATGATAAAAGACGTGGTTGAAACAACTTCACCGCCTATACTGTCAAATGCCCGTGGTCCAAGATGAGCCATAGAGAGTATAGTGACGTTATTGAGGAGATCATTACGTAAATTCTCAAATGATGAAAGAAACATCCAGCTTTGCATGGTGATCATTCCACAATAACCTTGCCTTAACGCCAATTTCAAGCAGCGCTCAATGAATACAGCGAAGAGGTCGGATTTGCTGTTTGGGTAGGCGTCTTTAGCCCATGCCTTAAGCCGGCCATTCATCCCCTTGCTGCCCATATAAGGCGGATTGGTCACTACGCAATCATATTTCTTAGCCAATATTTCCGCTTGCCGAACAATCTGTTCCAATGGCTTTAGGATTCTCTTGAAAACCGGCTTATCTTCTCTGTCCAGAGCTTCAGCGATTGTGGAAAGCTTTGCCGCCGATGCTTCAGGAATTTGAATCAAAGAGCCCAAGGTCTTGGCCTGTTTAAACAGGTTAATCAGTTCAGCCACATCTCTCTGGCTCAGGTCTGATTCTTGCCTGATTTCCAAAGAAGCCTGGCGGTCCAGGTCATCAAACAGCTTATCCCCGCCGACTATTTTTTCCTTTTTCTCGGCCACCAGTATATTGGCTGTTTCTTCAGCCTCAAGCCCGTGGGTGCTCTGGAGGGCCATGACCTTCAGCTTGGGCGGCTGTTCCCGGCTCAGAATCCGCCGGTCATCCCGCAGCGCCCGCATCATCAAGGCGAAACCCGCCATCTGGGCGGCCCGGTCGTCAATCTCCAGTCCGTAGAGATTCTTTTCCAGGATCAATTTAGGGATGTCTCGGGTGCGGTAGCCCCGTTCCAGGTAGATTTCCTTGAAGACTTCATAGGCTTCCACCAGGATGTGGCCCGAACCGCAAGCCGGGTCCAGAAAAGTGATCTCCTCGGGGTCGAGTTCCTTGGGGGTAACGGCGTCGATCTGGGCTTGGACTTCGGGGTCCTGTTCGGCGGGCTCGATGTAATATTCCATCTTGTCCCGCAAGGTGGATTGGGGATAAGTAGCCAGCCACTTACGCCCCAAAGTATTCTGGACCAGGTACTGGACAATCCACTTGGGGGTGAAAAGCTGGGTGGCGGCGGGGATGTCTTCGCTTTTGACCACCTGGCCGATGACCTGTTTTTTCTTCTCGGAAATGTAGAACTGGTATATCCAACCTATGATCTCCACTTGGTTCCAGTCTTCTTCGGGGATGTCTTTGACCATTTTGCGGATGGGGGAATTGGAATGAAGCAAGTTGTCGGGCAGCAAAAGCTCGGTTTCGTCATTGATAGACTCGAACAAGAAAGGCATGCTCCGGTGCAGGGCGTTGCATTGGGCGATAATCAAGAGCCGGTAAAGCTCGTTGTCTTTATTCCCGGCCAGGCGCAATGCCACTACCTTTTCTTTGTCCAGTCCAGGCAAGTTTACGCCGGCGGCGTTTTCCAAAATTTCGGGGATGTTCGAACCAGACCGGTTGCTCAAGACACGATAGCCGTGTTCCAGGTAGTCATGAAGTTCCATGTAACGCAAGGCCATGAAGCGGTTGAACCAGGTATAGGCCATGGCCTCCATGACTTGGTCGAAACCTTGACGCTCGATGCGTTCTTCCAGTTTTTGCCTGAGTTGGCCGACCTTTTGGGGAAAGGGTCGCCCGTCGATGATAGCCAGGTCGCCCTGGAATTCAACGGGTTCTGTTTCTTTTTGGGACAAGCCCAACAGCTTGGCCCGGTCGGTGACGGCCTGGATGAATTCCCGCCGGGCTTTGGGGGCGTAGGCCTTGATCTTGTTGGTGTTCATATCGAATGTTCCTACTGGATGCGGATTCTCAGTCCTTTTTGGACCGCGTCCATGAGTTCATCACGAACCTTGGAGACGTATTCCTCCACGTCTTGCTTGGTTTCTAAATAGGTCTTGCTGGCATAAGCGGATGGTTTGATGATCCTGACTTTGGGGACTGGTTTGCGTTCATCCTTGGTTTTAAAAGCTGCCTCGATATGGCTCAAGGCTTCCTCGAATTGCTCCTTGGCTTCTTCCATCCGGTAGCTGATTTGAGGGACGCTGTCATCGACTTGGATTTGCTTCTTGGTTTCCTGGAGAGGGTAGAGGCACTTGTTCCTCAGGTCGCTGTCCGCATTCTTGGCCTCCAACTCTGCTTTCAGGTTTTCAATAAGCCGATCCACTTCCTGAGTTGCGGACTCCCGTTTTTCCTGGACCACCTGCTCGTTGATTGCGCTGACCTTGGATATCAGGCCGCTCACTTCATGGAGCATGCCGTAAGGCGCCGGCGCTTCGGTGATTTGATTCATGCGGTTCCAAGCGGCGGATGCTTCCGGGTATTTTCCGATGATGGAAGCGTTGGGTTTGTATTTATCCAGGGACTTTCGCAGGGTTTCCCAAGTCGATTTCTGGTTGGTGTAGAAGTCCTTCAAGGCGTGGAAGTCATGGGAAGTATCCGTCAGGTCCTTCTGACGCTTATTGAATTCCTTTATGAATTCATAGGGGTCGTTAATGGACAGAAGGGCTTTCAGAAAAACCATACCTTCATCGATTTCCTTTTGGCCGGGATAGTGGCCCGTATCGGCCAGCGGTTTCCATTGACCCAGGCTTTCTTGCCACTTACCAAGTCTTTCCTTGAGGAAGGCGGCCAGTTCATCCTGCTTTTCCCCGCCGATGGAACCGAACAATGTTTGACCCAGTTCCCGCGCCTCTTTCAGGTCTTTTTCACCTATGATTTTTCTTTTGTGAATCTTGACCGTTTTCCATTGACCGGTTTTGGTCAAGGGGTCGATAGCTTTTTGGGGGTCAAGCCTGCCTTTGTCTGTGGAATCAAGGTTGATTTCGCCGCCCATGAACAGACGGGCGATAAGCAGCACCACTTCCCATTCCGGCCAGCCAAAGGGACGTTTGGAAAAATGCTCCACCAGATCGTTAAGATAAACGATCTGATTGGAAACGGTCTTCAAATGGAGGTAAGTAAGCACTTCCTGCAAGGCTTCAGAATTGACCGCGCCCAAATCCATTTTGAGTTGCTCTTGAGTCAGGTCGTCGCTTTGGAGAACCAACCTGATTTCCGGCTGGGGATTGTTGGTCAGGTGCTTCAGATAGCTGAACTTGTTGTAAATATTTCGGATAAGGAAATCGAGGGCTTCATCAGCCACGGCTCTGGGAGAATTGGCCTTGAGGTCCAAGGTGTTGCCCAAGGCGTAACACTCGGAGTTGATCATCAGGTCTGCAACCATACCAACGATGCGCTCGCGCCTTTGACGGTTGTCATCCTGTTGGTTCCACAGAATCCGTTTCAAGCTCGGGGAAGCGGTCACATCGTTTTTGTTCTTGATGTATTTGTCTGTTTGGACATAGGTCCTGAGTTCCCGCAGCAGGTCCTTATTATCGGGGAGCTTGAGCAAGGCTCTAGGCGGTTCGCTGGTGTAAATGATGCACCTGGAATCGCTGAATAGACTGTATTGGTCGTTAAGGGGGGTGATGACTTCAAGGGTCAGGTCGTGCTCACCCCTGGTGCCATAAGGGACGCCGTCGCATAAGCGGTTAAAGGCGTAATCACTCTTGTACTGGTCAAAACGGTGTTTGGTTTTTCCCTTCAGGACATCCTCATATATGATTTCCCTTAAAAGACTGGGCTCGGCGGAAGAATCCACGACTACGTTTTTGATTGCCCGCGTAACTTCCCGTTCCTCATTGGTCAGGAAGAAATACAGGTCGCCGCTCCGACTGACCAGGTTCTCCTTTTCCAAACGTTGCAAAGCTTCTTGAATCTTTCGTTTCAAGGCCAGGCGGTCGGCGTCGACTTCGTCAATACATAAGGTAACTAGTGTCCTGTGTGGTTAGTTCTTTCATATAATAAAGAATCGTGATATAGTGCCAGACATGGCACGAGCACAAGAAAGATATGTGTTGAAAGAGGAGGAGCAGCAGGAGCTTGCGAGGCTGGTTCG
>Ga0209163_1000559_pt1 | contig 64934 bp, 47 predicted proteins | sample MTBAKSrepl2MetaG_FD_187457 | JGI IMG/M metagenome (GOLD analysis project Ga0209163, IMG submission 187457) | Enrichment culture microbial communities om Arthur Kill intertidal strait, New Jersey, USA, that are MTBE-degrading - MTBE-AKS2 (Arthur... | ecosystem: Environmental > Aquatic > Marine >...
ATGTTGTCGAGTCGGTAGAATCCAAGTTCAGCGAATGGAGATCAGGGAACGAAGTTGTCCGCAAATTATGCGCAATTACTTAATGCGCTGTGTATAGATTGTCCACCACGGACAGCGCGAACATGGTTATTAGACAACTTATAGGTGCAGTCACTTGGTCCATTTGTGAAGTCCAAGTACATCGCGCAATCTTCGCCGGTACCAGACGACCAGTACCACCCCTCAGTATCCGGAAAATAGGTGGTATCAATGACCGGAAGGTGCATTGAATAATCCACGAGGGAATACAGTTCGTTGAACGCGGGGAGACGCCAATCCTCGTAACCCGCAAGGGTCAGGCTCTCACAATAGGATAGTGCTTGGTCCCAAATGTAGGTCCCAGGAGCCGTAGCTTCCTGCCACATGAGCCCTGTTGACGGATCTGTTACTGTCCCATCTCCGTTGTCAATGAAATTGCCATATGCGGAAGTCGTCACAACAATGAGTAATACAAGAAGCCCATTCCCAGCCAAGCGCTTTCCCCATTTCATGGATCCCCCCATGCCGAATTCGAGCTCGTCTCAATTTTCAATATCGTCTCGCGCTGGTACCATCATTCCCCGTCGTGGCCGTAGAAAGGTTCTCCAGGCTGAGGGCATGGTATTTCGCCGGTGTTGTCATAGCACTTGGTTTGGCCTGTGTCGGGGATCGGCCAGGCGTGAGAGATTCAGCAAAGAGCCAAAACCAGGATAGTCGAGAGTCCGAACACAAATGATTTCTTTGCCATGGTTGATACCTCAAATGAATTCAACAGCAATTATCTCTCACAGAGTCACCCGCCTTCGCCCTTTCGACGAACTCAGGGCTATGGCAGGGCAGGCAGAGAGTCTGTTTTGACAGGATTTACAAGATCATCACGATTGTTGTTTTCTAAAATCAAAGACCAAACATCCTGTTAATCCTGTCGATCCTGTCTAATTTTCTTCTAATAACTCAGGATTTCGACACTGCCGGCGCTGCTGTGCACGATGTAAAGTTTGTTTCCATCCGGTGAAACTACCAGATTCTCCGGCCCATTGCCTCCAGACAGCAACGGACTGCCCAAATCCAGCTTGACGTTATCCTGCGTGTTGATCATGGTCACTGTGCTGTCGCCCCAGTTCAGGACATAGAGCACATTTCCGCCCACAGCCATTCCTTTTGGGTTCTTGTTCGCCATCTCCCCCTCGTTCTTTATTGCAATCGTCTTAACCACTGTGTTGCTGGTCGTATCAATGACCGAAACCGCGCCATCCGACGTATTATGAGAAACATAAATGTATGCTCCATCCGATCTGGCTGCCACGTCATAAGCTCCGGTTCCTACAGGGATGCTGGCGATGACTTTGTGGTAATTGGCTGATCCGCCGTCCAGGTCAACCATGTAAACCTTGTTAGTCCATGGGCCTGCTACGTAAAGCCGGTTGTTGACTATGGCCATGCCATACGGATCCGCGTCCTCGCCGAGCGCGATCGTCGCCAAAACCTCTTTTGTGGCTGCATCGATCACCTGCACATTGTCTGCTCGGTTGCAAACATAGATCCGGCTTCCGTCCTGGGAAACAATCACGTTCTGCGGCCAAGTGCCCACTTCGAACGGCGTTGTTCCAGACGTGTCATTGGTTGTATTGAACACAAAAAGCTTGTTCTGCGACTCATCGACAACATAGAGTTCAGGCGAGGCAGGATTCATGGCAAGGGCTGTAGGAACAGGCGATGTCCCGCTTAGGTTGATCTGCCCGGAGACATACGGATCTGGATCTGAGAAGTCTATTTTCAGGAGGCAGGCATTCTCCCTGCTCGACACATAGCCTGTTGTTCCGCTTACAGTAATAGCAATGTCAAAGGGAAAGTTGAATTCATCGCCCCCTACAAGCACACTTTTTTCCCACGCCGGATGAATGACAGCCTTGAGGCTTCCATCAGAAGGCGACAATGGGCTTGCGAGACCATCGTTGTCCACCGCCTTGACGCCGAAATAATAGGTCACCCCCCTTTCGAGTCCGGTTACATCGAACGACGAGTCCGCGACCAGATTCGTGTTCGCCTTCAGGTTGACCTGATCGCTGCGGGACCCGTAATAAACATTGTAGCCGGCCACATCCGGTGACACGCTGGCCGTCCACGAAACCAAGACCGAGGAGCCGGAACTCTGGGAGGCAGTCACTCCCGTAGGTGATGCCGGTGGCTTGGGAAGGGTCATGGGGCTTTCAAGGATAGTAGTTTGACCTGGCAGAACAGCGATGTCAGTCAATTGGAACGTCTCAAAGCCTGCTTTGTAGGCCGTGATGCTGACTACCCCCTCCTCAACTCCCTCCAGCAGAAACGATCCATCGGAGAGAGTCTGCGTCAAGACGCTGCTGCCATCTACTGAAACCGCTGAAACCGTGACGTTGTCGTGGGGCGGCCCCCCTTCGAGCAGCACTTTGCCCCTGATGCTCCCCACCGGCGGAATCATCATGACAATCCTGACAAGGGCTGTTTCCCAGGGAGGCACGACCACGCCCACCCTCTTGACGGTCTTGTAGTTGGCCTGGGTGAAGAGAAGCGTGTAGGTTCCTGCAGGCATATTGCTGATGATGAAGCTGCCCGTCGTATCCGTTCCGACAAGGGGGATGTCCGTCCCTTCCAGCTTGACGCTGATCCCGCTGTGGTCCGTCTTGTCGCTGTAAAAGGCGGCGCCTACGATGGAGCCGAAGGCCGTGCCGGTGGCCGCGGTGAGCTCTCCGTTGAGCAGGGTGGTTTGTCCCTTCCTGATCTCTATATTCTGGAAACGCCGCGCTCCGTAGCCTTCCGCCTTCACGAACACAGGGTAGGTTCCTTCCGGGACGCCGTTAATCGTGTAGGCCCCGGATGTATCCGTGAGTGCCAGATACTGGGTCCCTGCAACGTTAATGAGCACCCCTGCATGATCATCCACATTGCTCAAAGTGAAGGTTCCGGAAAGCGTCCCCCTGTTGGAGTTGACTGAAAGGTTTTGCGTCGGCTGAAGATTTGATCCTTTTGCCACTGTAATTGCCGTTTGCCAGCTGACATACCCTGGCATGATCGCAATCAACTGGTAACTGCCGACAGGCACATCGTAGAAAGCATAGTCCCCGTATGCGTCCGTTGTTGTCAGATAGGTTGTGCCTACGTCTCTTCGCAATGTGATCAGGATTCCGGTAAAGTTCCCTAGGTCTTGAAGCCGAAATGTTCCCGAAACGCTCCCAACCACTGAAGGAAGCATGAAGGGGTCCATGACTGAATCCTGTCCGGCGAAAACGGGGACATCTTTCATCGTTATCGCGCCGTAGTTCTCCATGCGCGCTTGCACTGCATAGGTTCCTTCAGGCACGTTTGAAATCGCGAAGTTGCCGGCCGAGTCCGTGTAGGCGTCATACGATGTTCCGGGCACATACACATGAATGGCACTGTGATCCGAAGCTCCTTCGAGCTGAACCGTGCCGCTGATGCTGCCCGGGGGTTTCATCAAAAGCGTTTTCAGGTCGACGCTGCTTCCGGCGACCTGGATGTTCTCCACCCTGATAGTGCCGGTGTTGTCGGTGCTCGTCGCCGTAAAGGAATAAATGCCTTCCGCCAGGCCGGTGATCTCAATGTACCCTGACTGGTCGGCAAAGCCGGTTTGAAACCAGTCTTCCACTCCATCCCCATCCGTGTCTTTTCCAACCGTGACCGTGGGTCCGACATCAAGAGCAGACCTCATCGCTTTTCTTGTGGCTGTTGTTGTGAGGGGTGCGATCCTGAGTCCTGCGATCATCTGTAGAATAAAGAGGGCATCCTCCATCCTGATCTTTTTATCCCCGGTCTGATCCTGCGGCACATGGTCCGGCTTCAAGCCGGCGTGGAGCTGCAAGACCCGAATGGCGTCATCGAGAGAAGGCTGTCCGTCCGAAAAGATCAGATCCAGCGGCACGAGTTCGCCTTCCGAGCCGCTTATTCCGGATCCGAAGACCGGGTCTTTCCCCAAAGCGGTTGCCGTGATGGTAAAATCATCGCAGGTCGGCGCATTGGCGATGTAGGCTCCGCTTTCATTCACCGTCTTTGCCTTGACCTGAGCGGATCCGCAGGCGACCGTCACTTCGGCCGGGTGAACCGGGTTGCCTGCTCCATCCTTGACATAACCGGTGACGAAGCAGACCTGCTGGATATCCAGCAGGTTCGCGCTGATGCTGTAGTCTGCATCAGCCCTGCCTGCCACGAAGAGCGTCACCAGGAAAACGGTTGGAAAGATGAGTTTTTTCATCGGTTCCGTCTCTTGTGTCTTAGGGCTCCATGGTCAGGGCTCGTAGCACAGGACTTAAGTTCTGCGTCACCGAACGCCCATTGTAGGCCAGGGCTTTTATCCGCCTCCGGCGGATTAGCCCTGCTCTTGCAGCCCTGTCCGTGCAGCCCTAAAGGGCTGACCTACGGGGGTCTGGCTGGCCTACGGGGGTCGACCTAGCCTGCAAAGGTCTACTCACGCAAAGAAAGCGCTATTTCTTACTTGTATTGGTTTAGTCTTCTCTGTGAACCCTGTGATCCCTGTGTGAGATTGTGTTTTTGTTTTACCTCACTCCTGCGACCGACTGCAGTATGTAAATCGCTTCCTGGATACCGATCGTGCCGTCCTCATTGACATCCGCTTTGACGTTAACTGGGTTTTCGACCATGTCTCCCGCGATTCTCAAAGCCAGGATCGCGTCGCCAAGGTCCGCCGGACCGTTTTCGTTGAGATCGCCCATGGTGCCCGGGAAAACATAGGTTCCCCCTGCCACATCGCTCGGCAACCAGCCGGGCATGAAAGCTTTGGCCTTTAGGGTCATGGTCTTTGACATTGGAATGGGTGCGACATAAGGAAAAGAGTTCTCCGTCGGATCGCTCCCATCGGTGGTGTAGCAGATGACTGCGCCGGGGGTGGAACAAGTCAGGGACACCGCTTGAATCGTTCCATAGGTTCCGGGCAGGGGTGAAAAAACCGGGCTTGCCACTTTAAGCTTGGTGCGGGCCAGGGCGATATTCCTTGTGACCGTACCCCCGATGGGGATCTCCACATTGGGCAGGGTCAAGGTGTCATAACCCGCCGCGGATACGGTAAGGTCGAACATTCCCGGATGGATCATGCTCAAGTAGTTCCCCTCCAGAACAGACTTCAGAACAAGACCTGAGATCCTTATTTCGGCCTGCGTTATTACCTCGTCCGTGATTTCATCCGTCACCGTGCCTTTGATCCAGGCCGCTATGCCGAAGCCAGCCGGATCCAGGATCTTTCCATTGGGAAGGCCGTCCGAATCCCCGTAGCCCCAGTCTTTCAGTTTCACCCGAACCGACTTTCGGTCCCCACTGAAGGTCGCCTGGGTTGAGAAGTCAAGCCACCCTTCAATCGGGTTGTAAAGGTACCACTTGGCGCCTGCAGGGGCGTCCTGAGAGAAGTAGATCGTGACTTCCCCTGGATTGGCAGGATTGAAAACCGTGAGGTCCATGCTCATGATGCCCAGGGGCATGTAGGGGCGGGCCGCATTCGAAACCGAGGCAGGATCGATGGACTCGACTGCACCGATGGCCGTCACAGTCGGGTCGATCTTGCGGGAGACCCCCATCTGGCCGTTGCCCACGGCGGTTTTAAGGCTTTTCATGTCGATTTCATTCACATCCGGTATGCCGTTGCCGTTGAGGTCTACGCTCGAGTCCACTTCCTGGTCATCGGGTATGCCGTTGCCGTTGAGGTCATTGGTCGTCGCCACCGTCGTGAACGATCGGGCGTCGGACCAGACCGAACCCAAAGAGCGGTTGTCGTAGAACCGCACCCGCCAGTAATAGGTCTTGCCCCAGGTGAGGCTCCCGTTGGGCACGGTCAGGCCCGTGAGACGCGCACCGCTCAATGTGGAAAGCACCGTGGAGGAAAAGTCACTGGTTGTGCTGACCTGCCACTCGGTCTGTCGATGCGTGTCGCCGCCGTCGGGATCAGAGAAGGCGCCTGTGCCGAGAGTGACGGTAAGCGGGACATTACCTGCACCGTTCGCAGGACTCGACAAGGCCGGCTTGTTGGGCCGCTGGTTGACGGTCCCGGTTTTCGTGACCGTGAAGTCGTTCCCCCCGAAACATCCTGTGATTCCGTCACTCCAGTACCAGGATACGGAGCCGGAGCCGGCTGTGGCAGAAGAGAGACTGAAGTAGATGGACGAGGTGTTGGTTCCTCCATCTTCAGGAAAGGAGACCAGGCAGATGTAGTTCGGTCCGCTCACGAGTCCACCCATGGGGATGCCTCTGTAAGCGAATCGAAAAGTATTCTGATCCTGGGTCACCGTAAGGGTCGTCGTCTCGGAAGCATTGGAATCCCCGCAGGTGTTCCAATGATTGGAGCTCGTGTAGTTCCAGACGCCTGTCGCATCATAGGAATAAGTGGACGACTGCTTGGTGACCGTGATGTTGTTGCCTCCGCTGCAGATCTCGTAGCCGTCCGTCCAGGTCCAGGTGACGGTTCCCGAACCCTGGGTGCTCGACGAGAGTCTCACAAAGAGCGTTTCCGTGGTAATGCCGTAATCCTCCGGATATTCTATCACGGCAATGTAATTGGGGCCGCTCACCCTGCCGGTGTGGATCCCCTGGCTATCCACATAGGTAAAGGTGTCGCCGTTTTGGGTGATGTTCGTGAAGCCCGTCTCCGGCGAGTCGGGTGTACAGTAATCGGACCATCCGCCGGACGTCGTGTATTTCCAGATTCCTGTGGCATTGTAAGTCGGAGGCGCCTGCTGCTTGGTCATGGAGATGTTGCAGCCGCCGTTACAGTAATACCCGTAGCCGCTCCAGGACCAGGCAATGGTTCCCGAGCCGTAGGTGCCGGAGCTGAGGGTAAAATTCAGCGTTACCGTTGCCGTGCCACCTTGATCCGGATAGGATGTAGACAGGCTGTAGGCCGCCCCGTTTACGGTGCCGGTGTACTTCTGCCCTCTCACCTCGATGACGATCCTGTCTTCTGCCTGGTTGACCGTAGCCACACCCGTTTCGTTAGGATCCGCAGGGCATCCGCCGCTCGCCCAGTTGTTCGTCGTGGTGTAGGTCCACAGGCCTGTAGCGTCGTAGGTCGCGGCGCCTGCGCCTACGGGAAATAGGAGCACTGCCAGAAACCCCAGGGTAATGATCAACCGCTTTTTCATGGCTTGGTCTCCTTACCGAAGGAGGTGACTGTGAAAACCCGATTCCTACAGAGCAGCCCTGAAGGGCTGGCCTACGGGCCTTCGTTGCGGATCGACAGGCTTGCCCGCCGTGTTTGTGGCGGGGACGTCGATCCCTCCACTGTACCCCTGAAGAGGTGGTCATTTTATCCACGGATTCCAAAGATTATCTTGATTTCAAATCCTGACAAAAAATCTGTGTTAATCAGCGGAATCTGTGGATACTATTTGTTTTATCCCCCCTCTGTGGCCTCTGTGTGAAACAATGATCTTTTCGTTCTTCTAAAAGCTCAAAAGCTTCCATCTCACACAGAGTTCGCAGAGAACACAGAGCTTTCTTGATTTTCTTCTTTTTGGGAACTATGAAAGCACACCCTCTGTGGACCCTGTGATCTCTGTGTGAGACTATGTTTTTGTCCTACCTCATACATGCGACCGTCAGCAGGATGTAAATCACTTCCGCCATCCCGATCCTACCGTCCCCGTTCACATCCGCTTTCTTGTTGACCCACGCCGGGCCGTGGCCGATCAAAGCACGCATACCTATGATGGCGTCAGTCAGCGTCACAAACCCGTCGGCGTCCAGGTCCCCCGCAACCTTGGGAATGTCCATCCCTCCCGTCACCGTCACGATCGTCGCTGGCGATGCCGTCACCAGCCCGTCCGCATTCCTGGCATAAAACACGATCCGGTGCTCTCCGTTGTACACGAAGTCCCAGTAGGACCCCACGAAGATCCCATCCAGCACCTGGTTCACCTCGTCGGTCAGGTCAAAGGTGGGCAGGCTCACTTCCGGCGCTTCCAGATCCCCCACTTCCCCGGGCGGCACATAGTCGGGCGGCTCCAGCACCGCCCACACCTTCGTCTTTCCAGAGAGATCCGAGACCGTGACGCTGAACGGGACCAGAGCTCCAGCCGTCACCTCCAGGTCTTCCGTCTGGCTCAGGATTTCGGGAAAGATCCCTGCAATCGCAAAGTTCCCTCCCAGACGCAACTGGGACAGTACGTAGGGCTTCCCCTCCACAAGCCGGGGAGCCATCAGGCTGTAGGGCCTCCCGCACGCGGAGAGCTTGGTGATCGTCTTGAGATGGCTCTGCCGGAAGGTGTCCCCGCTGAACAGGCGGTCCATGAGAAACTGGGTAAAGGAGATGCGGCCCTTGAGTTCCAGGTAGGCGTTCCCCTCATCCGTGCAGGTCAGGACCATGCGATCCGACCCAGAAGGCGCCAGGTCGTCCACAAAGCTCCCGGATTTGCACGCTTCGATCATCACCACCGCCTCCCTCCCGGTCAGGCTCTGGAAGACTGACAGGGATTCGTGAACCTGGCTCGCCGTGATGATCTCTCCCGGGAAGACTTCAAAGGTGTCAAACCCGCCATGATCGATCAAGACCAGATATAGGGGGCCGGTACTGGCTTGCTGCGCGGCCCAGGTCTCGATGGCGTTCCGCAGTCCGACCACTGTCGGATTTTTCTCAGTGACCACAGGATCGCCATAACCGTCCCCGTTGATGTCCTGCCAGGGGACAGGATTGAAGTAGAAAATATCCTCCATTCGGAATCCACGTCCCAGGAAGCGGCTATAGACCATATTCGCCAGGTACTGCGTCGCTTCCTTCATGGTATTCGTTACGGCTGCCCCGCCTCCGGCAAGGAGAATCAGGTTACCATAGGCCTGTTTCTGATCTACAACGCTGCCCCCCACCACTAAGTCTACCTTGGCCATCTGCCCGCCGTAGTTGGCATAGATCGTTGCCGGACCGGCCGCGATTCCGGAAACCACATTGCCGCTGACTGTGGCCTTCGCAGCATCGGAAGTTGTCCAGTTCACCTGGGCCGTGCTCAGGTCGATGACGCTTCCGTCGGTATAGCTTCCGACCAAATTGAGCGGGGCTGTTTTGCCCACATCGATTTGCTGGGGCGCTTCCACGATGGCCAGCTTTACCAACTCCTTGAGGGCGCTTCCCTCGCCTTCAAAGAGGAGGGTGTAATCCCCTTCGTGCGTGCCTGTGACTTCGACATAATAATTCCCCGGCCAGAGATAGAGTTCCTCGTACGCTTCGCCGCTCCCCTGGGTGCCAAAGTTCATCAGGATCCTATCCTCTGCATTGTAGACCTTTACATTGAAGTTTACCCCTTGGGTCATGGGCTTGATTGTAATGCCGAAGTACCCGTAGCTGCTAAAAGTCACACCAAAGAAATCGATGTCCGTATCGCTGTGCGTTCTGGCCTGCTTTCTTGTTCCGGCTGTGAGGCCGTTGGCGAAGGCCTTGGTGTTGTTTCCCTCAGTCTCTCGATCTGCGTCTGCCACCTCGGTGATCTCGATGGTGTAATCATCTGCCGAGGAAACCCCTGTGCCGGTCACCCTGAGGAAATAGTCTCCCGGGTAAAGCCCCGCCGATAATGTCGAGGAGGCGCCGCTCCCTGGAGCAGTGATGTGGTTGATCACCGTGTCGCCGATCAGGATATCCACGTTGTAATGGCCGGGTGCGCTGGAAGCTGTCTTGAAAGTGAAATCCAGCATCTTCGTGGTGGAAAGGGTCAGCTTGTAATAATCTGTAGCCGTGTCATCGGAGATCCTCCCGCCCATGGTTTTCCCCACCTCGATGGCATTCGCCTGCTGAAAGGTATCGTTCGGTTCCACCTCCAGGCCGTCATCGACAGGACCGGATGTGAAGGTCAGAAGAAACGGCTCGGACGCGTCAATATAACCCGCCGGCTCCATGGCCAGGGTGTAGTCTCCTGAGGTCAGGTTGACCTTGGCCGAAAGGTCTAGGCCAATGGAAAGTCTGAATATTTCCAGAACACTGCCTTGCCTGTCCTTCAGAAGGAAGCGGTTGTCCGATTGCGTCGGATTTGTGAAAGCAATGAATAAGGCCCCTGGCTGGGTGAGGCTTAATTGGTAATAGCGCCGATCCTGCGTATTCAGGAGTACATCCTGGTACGCTGTGCCATAGTTTACGGTTATGGTTTGCTCCGGCGGGTTAAAGCCTTCCAGATCAAGGTACATAAGACCATAGACCTGTGCGGCCGCGTAAGTCATTTGATCAGCCTGGACCTTGAAGAAATAGTTTCCCGCGGTCAGGCCGAGATCGATCCACTGCTCCACGGGGTAATTGCTGTTGCCTGCTAAACTAATCATTCCCACAGACGCGCCTTGGCTATCCAGTATATCCAGAAGGTATTTGTTTGAACCCATAGTGATCATGGACACACGGATTTTCCGGCTATCTGCCAGGGTAATCTTAAAGTAGTCCACGTCTTTCGCCGTGCCGCTCGGAACAGTGAGATCCGCTTTCAGCATCTTGTTCGGAACAGCAATGGGAGTGGCCTGAGCCATGGTGTCGTTGTCGGGGCTCTCGAATAGGGGATGGGCCACGGCGACCGTCACGTTCTGTTTTCCTAAAGCGCCGGCCTTGTCCGTGACGGTAACGATCATGGTATGCTCCCCAACCTGCGTGCGGTCGGGCGTCCAATAAATAAGGCTGCCGGACGTAATCTGTACACTTTTGGCAATGCTCTCAGGATCTACAGAAATGGTAAGTATCTCCCCGAAGCCCGGATCCAGAAGATCCGGGTCATCGGCAGTGACCTGGTAGAGATTGGGCACGTCCCGGAACCAGGTGGTCGCTGTCAAGAGAGAGGTTATTTGGGGTTTTCGATCGATACCAGTGGCTTTGCTGTTGATTATGCTCAGTTCACCCATGCAGATAATGCGTTTATCGGGGATAAATATCACCCCCTCCGCAGACGTGTTCGTAATCTCCAGGTCCTGGAAATATGAAACATCCGGATTCGTGAAAGACACCGTCTGCTTCCCCGTTCCGTTGAGGATGACCTTGTGCGTGCCCGAGGCACGGAAGCTGACTGGCGCATTACCTTGCCAATAATCACTGTGCTGTTCAAAATCCCCCTTCACCTTCAGGGTCCCTGCCGAGAGGTACTCATGAGTCCCCGCTCCATCAATCCAGTACGTGTTATGACCAAAAAACGTCGCCTTGCCCCCTACCTCCACCATATCCAAAGCATTCACCATCTGCAGATACGCATTGCTACCCGTAACCGTCAGGTCCCCGTCAACTGAACAACTCCCTCCGTTCACATCGAGAAGACCATAGACCGTCGCATTCCCTCCCACACTCAACACGCCGCCGCTCACGTCCAGAGTATCCCAAATGCTCACATTGCCGGTAACTGCTAAGGTATGACCTGCCAGATCCAGCGGTCCGTTAACAGTCAGATCACCCGTAAGGACCTGGTCATGGGAAAGGGTAAGCCCAAAACCGCCAACCTGGGTGAAAGAAAGCGCGGTTGACGGCCCATAAATTAGCTCACCTGCCACCGTAAGAGGCGATGTAAACACCACCCCCTCCGCAGAGGTGTTCGTAATCTCCAGGTCCTGGAAATATGAAACATCCGGATTCGTGAAAGACACCGTCTGCTTCCCCGTTCCATTCAGGATAACCTTGTGCGTTCCCGAGGCACGGAAGCTGACTGGCGCATTACCTTGCCAATAATCACTGTGCTGTTCAAAATCCCCCTTCACCTTCAGGGTCCCTGCCGAGAGGTACTCATGAGTCCCCGCTCCATCAACCCAGTACGTGTTATGACCAACAAACGTCGCCTTGCCCCCTACCTCCACCACATCCGCAGCCTTCACCATCTGCAGATACGCATTGCTACCCGTAACCGTCAGGTCCCCGTCAACTGAACAACTCCCTCCGTTCACATCGAGCAGAGCATAGACCGTCACATTCCCTCCCACACTCAACACGCCGCCGCTCACGTCCAGAGTATCCCAAATGCTCACATTGCCAGTGACTGCTAAGGTATGACCTGCCAGATCCACTGGTCCGTTAACAGTCAGATCACCCGTAAGGACCTGGGCATGGGAAAGGGTGAGACCAAAACCGCCAACCTGGGTGAAAGAAAGCGCGGTTGACGGCCCATAAATTAGCTCGCCTGCCACCGTAAGGGGCGATGTAAACACCACCCCCTCCGCAGACGTGTTCGTAATCTCCAGGTCCTGGAAATATGAAACATCCGGATTCGTGAAAGACACCGTCTGCTTCCCCGTTCCATTGAGGATGACCTTGTGCGTGCCCGAGGCACGGAAGCTGACTGGCGCATTACCTTGCCAATAATCACTCCGCTGTTCAAAATCCCCCTTCAACTTCAGGGTCCCTGCCGAGAGGTACTCATGAGTCCCCGCTCCATCAACCCAGTACGTGTTATGACCAACAAACGTCGCCTTGCCCCCTACCTCCACCACATCCGCAGCCTTCACCATCTGCAGATACGCATTGCTACCCGTAACCGTCAGGTCCCCGCCTACTGAGCAGGTGCCACCATTTACGTCGAAAACCCCATTAATGGTCAGACTGCCAGGAATCACCAAAGAGGTCCCGGACAGATCAAATGAACCTTGGACGGTCATGTTGTTTCCCACTGTCAAACTGCCGCCGTTCACATCAAGAGTATCACCAGAATTGATCGTCAGGTTGCCACCCACATCGAGACTATGGCCAGCCAAATCAACAGGCCCGTCTATAATCAAATCACCGGAGACGCTCACATCATGCAAAAGCGTCAACCCGAAACTGCTAATTGTAGAAAACTGCAATTGTGTATTCTCATCGTAGGTGAACGTACCTGCCACGTTAAGGGCGGATGTGAATGTCACGCCTTCCGGCGAGGTATTGGTGATCTCCAGGTCCTGAAAGTAAGAATTCCCGGGATAGCTGAAAGAGACAGTCTGCCCCGAAGTGCCGTCCAGGATCACCTTGTGCGTCCCTGAGGCGCCAAAGCTGCGATATGCGTAGTTGTTAGACCAGCTCGAATCCTGTCGAAAATCTCCGCCTACCTTCAGCGTGCCGGCGGACAGGTATGAATGGGTGGTCTCACCATCCACCCAGTAGGTATCGTGGCCATAAAATAAGGCGTTTCCTGCTACCTCCACCACATCAGCCTCGTTGATCATCTTTAGGTAGGCATTACTGCCCTGCACCGTCAGATCCCCGCCTACTGAGCAGGTGCCACCATTCACATTAAGAAGACCACTTATGGTCAGATTATCCGTTATGTTCAGAGATTTGCCGGCAAGATCCAACGGCCCATCTACAGTGAGATTACCTGACACAGACAAGTCATGCAGCAGCGTCAACCCGAACGTGCTGATTCCCGAAAATGCTAGTTCTGTGTTCTCATCATAGATGAAAGTACCAGCCACGGTGAGGGGTGATGTAAAAGTCACGCCTTCCGGCGAGGTATTGGTGATCTCCAGGTCTTGAAAGTAGGAATCCCCCGGATTGACAAAAGAGACGGTCTGCCCCGAGGTGCCGTTCAGGATCACTTTGTGCGTCCCTGATGCGCGAAAACTCGTGGAAAACCACCTACTGAATTGACTGAAATCACCCTCGACCTTGAGTGTTCCTGCAGAGAGATCGGCATAGGTCGTGCCACCCTGCACTCGGTATGTGGATTGACCATTGAAAACGGCGTTGCCAGCCACTTCCACCAGATCCGTGTCATTGACCATCTTCAGAAGGGCATAAAACCCATCCACCGTCAAATCGTCACTAACCACACAGGTCCCGCCGTTCACATCAAAAAGCCCTTTAATTATCAGATTGCCCGGAATGACCAGGGAGCTCCCGTCCAGATCAAATGAGCCGTTAGAGTTTGTAGAGCCCTCCACGGTCAGATCGTTTCCCACTGTCAAATTGCCCCCGTTCACATCAAAAGAACCGCCCAAATTAACCGTCAAATCACCTCCCACGTCGAGGGTGAAACCAGCCAAGTCTACAGGCCCGTCTACAGTCAAATCACCAGAGACGCTCACATCATGCAAAAGCGTCAACCCGAAACTGCTAATTGCTGAAAACTCCAGTTCTGTGTTCTCATCATAGATGAACGTACCCGCCACGGTGAGGGGCGAAGCAAAAGCGACGCCTTCAGAAGAAACGTTGGTTATCTCCAAGTCCTGAAAAAAGGAATCTTGAGGATATTGAAAGGTAACCGTCTGCAAGGACGTTCCATTCAGCACTACCTTGTGGGTGCCTGATGCGCGAAAATTCGATGAATAGGTGCCTTGGAATTGTGTAAAGTCACCGCCGACCTTTAGTGTGCCGGAAGACATATAGGCATAGGTCGTACCACCTTGCACCAAGTATGTGTATTGACCTTTGAATAGGGCATCTCCCTCCACTTCTACCAGATCCGTATCATTGACCATCTTCAGAAGGGCATAAGACCCATCCACCGTCAAATCGCCACTGACCACACAGGTCCCGCCGTTCACGTCAAAAAGCCCTTTTACGGTCAAATTGCCTGGAATGACCAGATAGGTTCCGTCCAGGTCAAAAGATGCTCTGGAAAATGCAGTACCGTCGACGGTCATGTTGTTTCCTACTGTCAAAGTGCCCCCGTTCACATCAAAAGAACCATCTGAATTAACCGTCAGATTCCTATCCACATACAAATGGCCGCCACTAAGGTCAAATGATACGCTTGAGCCTATCGTCAGACTTTCCACCTGCAAAGATCCTGTGTTGATGTCCACATCGGTCTCATTTACGTTCCAATCGCCGTCCACACATAGAGCATGGCCGTTCATGTCTGCTGCGCCACCGAGAATCGTCAAATTGCCCTTTATGGTTGCATCACTTTGTAATGTCCATTGTCCCGCGATATACGCATTACCGGTAAGGCGGACGCTGGGGCCTGATTTGACTCTTATCTTATCTATGTACCAGCCGTCGGCATTGCTGATTTGGTCGGAAGTCAGACGAAACCGGATTTTCACGGCAGCTTGGCCATCGTATGGCGAAAGATCCACGAGTTTGGCTTGCCAGGTGAGTTGCGTTCCTGTGAAACTTGCAACTTGACTCCATGTACTGCCGTCGTCTACTGAGATCTCGACCTTACAATAGTCCTTGCTCTGTTCGACATCATAGCGATGCCAGAAAGTCAGATAGGCGCCCTGGGCGGAAGTCAGGTCAAGGGTCTCACTTGTGAGGGATACATCTGAATTGTTCGAGTAATTTCCTTCAGGACTGTCGGCCCAGCATCCATTCCCCTCGAATGGTGACAAGCTGATCCCCCACGGAGGATTAGGAGAAAAATCTCCTTCTGCCGTTTCTCCATCGTCCGAGAGAAGGGTCGTCATTTGTCCGGGTTTGTTGATCTCGAGATTCTGAAAATGCGAGTAGTCTGCTGAGGAACTCTCAAAGCTTAGGGTTTGAGGACCACTACCGTTCAGAACGACCTTGTGGGTACCGGTGGCAGTGAAGGCGTTGTGGTTATCGGCCAATCTGGGGTTCCAGGCATCGCTATTATAGTTACCCTGTTGGGTAAGGTTGCCGCCCACTGTCAGGATACCGGCGCTCAGGTAGTCCTTGGTAGAGGCGCCCGCAAAGGTCGCATTGCCTTTGACTTCTACCTCGTCTGCTGCATTCACCATCTGTAATCGACTGTCAGCCCCGGTGATGAGAAGATTCCCGTTGATGGTGAGCTTGAACCCGTTAATGTCGAGGATGCCCCCGTTTACGGTCACGTCGCCGGTAACCAAAAGATCTTCCCCAAGCGCGTAGCCGTTGCTGTCGACTGTAAGGTTGTCCAGGGTGATGGTCGCGCTCGCCCATTGCATGGTCAGAAGGAGGAGTGAAGAAGACCAGGCGGCAAAAAGAAATGAACGATAAATCTTTTTTGCTAAGCCTGTAGCACTCATTTTGAGCCTCCTTGTTTCTTTTGTTGGGGCTCTTGGCTTCGCGGCGTCGCGTCTTGTGACCATTATTCAGTCACTGCGTGCGGCGCCGCGTATTCCTGTTTGCCATGGGTTTATGCTCGTTCCCTTTTCAAGGATTTTCCCTTGCGGATCTCATGGGCACATTTCGAGTTTTACTTCGGCCCTTGAATGCCAATGAGCGCGCTTTGCTTTCACTATGCATGGACACAGACCGAGACCCTTTCTTTCAAAGCAGGAGGTCAAGTAATCACGAGAAGGAGATAAGAACGGGCCTATTGACGAAAAAACCGGTTCACCTGGCTGAAACATTCGGTCAGGCAGACCGGTTCACTCCATCACAAGCAGAGAACATCAGGTTCATTGAGATGCCCTCCATGAGGATTGAGGTTGTGAGTATCAATGAAAACGAGGAAAGGGTTAAGCTGGTAGGTTTTTCCCCTAAGTGCCCTATATTTCGAAAATTAACCATCTCACACACAGACCCGGATGTCAACACGGCAATGCCGCAAAACACTCTTGACGGTTTCCTAGAAGCTCATGACCCTCACAAGTGTCGCCCCCGCGCATGAATACTCCATAGGCGTATAAAAATCCCCCTTAATCCCCCTTTTTCAAAGGGGGAGGTTCAATGAGGTGCCGTCAGGTTTTCCCCCGCTTTAGTAGGAGGCATGGGGAAATATTCTATTTAGTGCAAACCGGATGCCGCGGGAGCGCTTCCGGGATTATAAAATTACCGACATAATATTAGCGACTTACAAATGGCGAAGGGCAATCCCCTACGAAGAAAAGGTAATATCACGTCGAATGGTGAAGGGTTCTACCATTTTGTGGCAAGATATTACACACTTGACTCCCTCCTCCAAGTTTTCTCGGGGCTCGGCATCCGAAAAGGGCTCAGGGCCCTCCTCACATCACCTCGGCGCACAGGGATCGACACGCGCCACCTCCAACCGAATCGCCTGCGAGCATTGCAATTCCCGGACGCCTCTGGTAGGCTCGGGACATCACACAAGGTGATTCTTTCCTCCGACATGAAGGGACGGCCGAGAAATGAAGAAAGCCTCTTATCGAAATCGCATGCAGAAACTGAGAGAGAAACTGGCAGCCGGTCCTCTGGATACCCTGTGGATCATCCAGCCTCAAAACAGGAGGTACCTGTCGGGATTCAAGGCGGAGGACGGACAGCTCACGGAATCCTCCGGTTCTCTCCTGATCACCAAAACCGCCTCTCTTCTTTTGACCGACTCCCGGTATACCACCGAAGCCGAGACCGAAGCCGTGGATTTCGAGGTCATCACCTTGAAAAAAAGGCTCGCCGACGGCCTTCCAGATCTTCTTGCTCGCCTGGGAACGAAGAAACTGGGCTTTGAGGAGAATCACGTGACATGGGGGCTTCATCAGGAATTGACAAAGAGGCTGAAGAAGCTTTCCCCGCCCGTTCGCCTTTTTCCCCTCAAAGGCCTGGTGGAAGATCTGAGACAAGTGAAAGACAAAGATGAGGTCAGGGCCATGCAGGCATCATCAAACCTCATGTCGGCTATTCTTGCCGAGATTTTCCCGAACCTCAAACGCGGGCTGACGGAAAAACAGATCGCGTGGCAGATCGAAGGCCTTGCCCGGGAGGGGGGCGCGGACGGCCTGGCTTTTCCGTCGATCGTGGCTTCCGGCCCGAACAGCGCCCTGCCCCACGCGGTCCCCACGGACCGCAGGATCCGCGCCGCAGAACCGATCACCTTCGATGTGGGCGTGAAAGTGAACGGCTACTGCTGCGACATGACGAGAACCATCTTCTTGGACGGTGCTTCCCCAAAATTCAAAAAGATTTACAGGACCGTGCGTCAGGCTCAGCTTGCCGCCCTGAAACAGATTCGTCCGGGAGTCAAGAGCACTATTCCGGACTCCACAGCCCGCCGGATCATCCGGGATGCCGGTTTCGGCGACTACTTCGGCCACTCCCTCGGTCATGGGGTAGGCCTTGCCACCCACGAAGGCCCGCGGCTCGGACCTGAAAAACCGGTTGAGCTCAAGGAAGGCATGGTCGTGACCGACGAACCGGGAATCTACCTTCCAAGGCAGGGTGGGGTCCGGCTGGAAGAAATGGTGCTGATCGAAAAAAACGGCGCGCGGGTCCTCACGAAAGATGATCATTTCTATGACTTCGATGAATAGCCATGCACCGTGCACCTTGAGCCTCCTTTGAGAAAACCACGGAGGCGAGTGGGCACATGATGGACAAAGGGAGCACAAGCCACGCAAACCACCTAGCCGACCACTTCACCCACCATCTCCGGGTCGAGCGGGGTCTGTCAAACAACACGATCGAGTCCTACAGCCGGGATCTTGTGCGCTATTTAGATTTTCTAGAAAAAAGAAAAATATCCCCGCCCTCCGCCTCACAGGCCGATCTCATGGATTATGTCTCCTCCCTGGCAGGAAGGCTCTCCATGAGGAGTATTGCCAGGAATCTATCCGCCTTGAAGATGTTCTACCGCTTTCTCGTTTCCGAAGGAAAAATCGAAAACAATCCTGCAAGGCTTCTCAGCGCGCCCAAGCTGCCCAGGCGTCTCCCGGGGGTCCTCAGCTCAGAAGAGGTGGAACGACTCCTTGCTCAACCGGATCCAGATACCGCCCGGGGAAATCGGGACAAGGCCATGCTGGAACTCCTTTACGCTACAGGGTTGAGAGTCTCGGAACTGGTCAATCTCAAGACAAGCAATGTGAACATGGAAGCAGGGTACGTGAGGACCATTGGAAAAGGCTCCAAGGAAAGGATGGTGCCCGTGGGAGCCAAGGCCCTTGAAGCCTTGAAGGAATACATACTCCATGGCCGGCCTGCGTTCCTCAAGCAGAGGAACTCGTCCTTTTTGTTTTTGAATTCCCGCGGCAAGCCGCTCACGAGACAGGGGTTCTGGAAGACCATCAAGCGCCTCGGCCTCACAGCGGGCATCAGGAAAGAAATCTACCCGCACGCGTTGAGGCATTCCTTCGCAAGCCACCTCCTGGAACACGGAGCGGATTTACGATCCGTGCAGATCATGCTCGGTCACGCCGATATCTCGACGACACAAATTTACACTCACGTCACCCGGGAGAGGCTGAAGCAGATCCATGAGAAGCATCATCCACGACCCTAGCCTCCCCTCCTCCCCTCCCTTGATGCCCGTCCTCCGTAGCAGAGCTACTGCGGAGGATGGAGGAGGGGAAAGGGGAGGGTGGAATAATACCCGTCACCCAGGCGAATCCCGGATCGGCGTCCAGGACAGGCACCAGGGTCCAAGACTGCTGGCTTTTCCTGGATTCCCCGGTCAAGCCGGGGAATGACGTAATAATTGGATCCTTCGAGGAAGTTTCATACAATACAGAAGCAATAAAACAACGACTTTTTTTCTTCTGTCTCCTGTATGCTGTATTCTGTCTCCTTCTTTAAGGCGGCACTTTAGGCATTGAGGTCATGGGTAAAATCCTCCAATTCAAGGAATCTCCGCCCGGCAACGTGATCACGCTCAAACCCTGGGAATTCCGGGCCGCCGGCTGGGAAAGCCGGCATTTCATCCAGATGCTCAAATCTCAGTCGGCCAAACTGGAAAAACACCGCAAGGAAGTCCACGAAAGCGGAAACTGCGTGTCCCAGTTGCCTCCCCACTTTGTTCTCAGCGGCAGCATGGCTTACACGATCCAGGGGTTGTTTTTCTACAAGACCAACGAGGCGAAGATGAGGCAAGTCTATTACCTGGCCGGGCTGATCGACTGCATGATCAACCGGGTCACCCCGCTTCTGAGGACCGACGTAATCAAGGACATTTACAAGAAGGTCATGACCCTGAAGGCCATGCTCGACATGAGCTGGTATACCTCTTTCGACCAGGTGCTTTTCCCCCTGGATTCCCATCTCTACAATGAGTTCGAGTATAAGAACAGGATATCCCGGGCCGATACGGCCCCGGAGCTATACCGCCTGATCCGGGAAGGAACCGACGAGATGTTCGACATCCTGGCCCTCGAATACACCTTTTACACTCCCCGGAGAGCAACCTGACTCTGTTCTTCCCGCTGCCGGAGAGCCCCTAGCGCACTCCTCTCCCCTTTTGGTCGCCCTATCACATTGTCATTGCGAGGGAGTGCAACGACCGAAGCAATCTCACAAGAGATTGCCACGCTCCCTTCGGTCGCTCGCAATGACGCAGGGAAATTAACGCATGGTTTTCCGGGGTGAGTGGGGAACCTGAAATTTCCTGTTGACTAACCCGGAATGCAGTGCTAATTTGTGTTTTTGCCGCGGGGTGGAGCAGTCAGGTAGCTCGTCGGGCTCATAACCCGAAGGTCAGAGGTTCGAATCCTCTCCCCGCTACCAAGGATTTCAAGGACTTACATCGATCCGGTGTAAGTCCTTTTTCGTCAGTGGGCTACTTTTGGGCTCTCTTCTTGAGTCTTCACCGATCAACAGATTTACCCTCATCGTGGATGATTAAAACACCTCCGGTACCACCGCGAGGCTCTGCTACGAGGCCTTGGTGGTACCCTTGGGAAATCACGTGGACGGATTGATTTGGTTTTGCGCCGGAGGGTAATCAAATGATTTGATTTTTTAGGGAATTCCTGGCAATATTCCACAATAGAAGAGGGGAGGTGAGTATCATGCAGTTCAAAGAGAGACTAATAAAGGAGATTCAAGACATGCCTCCGGAGGATGTCATGAACGTCTATGAACTGGTCCTTGATCTCAAGAAACAGAAAAGCGCCCCTTCAAAGCGGAAGAAACCAGCCTATCTCGAAGTCCAAGAAATCTTGAAAAAGTGTACCGGGTCATTGTCAACAGATATAAGCCTGATGCGTGAGGACAGGTTGTGATTCTGTTTTTCGACACCTCTGCACTCGTCAAGTTTTTTCACCGGGAAGAGGGTACTGATGTAGTCACTTCTCTGATCACAGATCCAGGGAATAAAGTGTGGGTGTCGGAGTTGGCCAAACTTGAGTTTGGATGTGCCCTCCATAGGAGATACCGAATGAAGGAGATTGATGAGGATCAACTCACGAGGGCCTTGGATGGTTTTTCTTCAGAATTCTCCCGGTTCAATACAAGTAAGATCGGCACTGCGGTACTCGATGAGGCAGAGACCTTGGTGAATCGCCTTGGAAAGTCAATGGGTCTAAGGGCTCTAGATGCTATCCATCTTGCCACATTCAGCCTGTTCAATCAGCTTGAAGAGATGCCATTTGTAGCAACGGACGAGATCCTGCTCTCGGCCGCTCGATCGATACGAGCAAGAGTGATAAACCCTCTTCATGGCCCAGAAGTCATTTCCCCTTAAAGCTCCTTTCGGTATTCGGAAGCGAACGAAGGTTTATCAGGCATCGTGTCTCCTTTTCAGGGGCAAAGAGATTGGGAGGTCTGCCGGCGCTCTTGAATCGGTACTGGAATGTCAAGTCACCCTATTAAGTCAAGCAGAGAACCTTGCTGGGACTTCGATAGGGTCGCCAGACCAGACTTATTGAAATCACCAAATTAATGCGCCTCATAACCCGAAGGTCAGAGGTTCGAATCTTCTCCCCGCTACCAAGGAAATCAAGGGGTTAACCATTGTGGCCGACCCCTTTTTCATTAGCTATGAAAGGCGGCTTTTGGCAAGGATCGGATTGCAGCGAAGCCGAGAAATGCGAGCAAAGTGCCGAAGATTCCCCGTCACGAGTTCCAGGTTGTGATAAACAGCCGTCGCCGCAATCTGAAGCTCCGCATCAGCAAGCACTCGGCCCGCTTCCTCCAGCTCGGCGGAGAGCAACCCGTACACTTCGGCGACGGCAGAATCAAAGGGCAGCACCGTCACGCTTGGCAGGATACGCTCGCGGATGTTGCCCGGATGTCGATCCCTCGCCTCTGAGCGAAATGCTCCCCGATACAATTCGCCGACAACGACGGCGCTCGTATACTGTTCCTCCCGGGGGACGCCCCTGAGCCATTCCACATATGACTTCGCAGGGCGGGACCGGAGCAATTCCGAGATGGCGTCCGTATCGAAAAGATAAGCCATGGGGCGACCTAATCCAAGGCAAGCTGCCTGCGGGGTTTCGTATGTTTTGACCCTGCAAAAATTTGTACCAACTCCTCCGATCCCTTCCAGCCGCCGGCCGCGCCGGCCGACCCTGAAAACTCGCTTTCTTCGGGCGTTCCACATGCTCCAGCACATCGGCTTGCACAGAAATGAACGTCCTTGCTTTTTAAACTGCTTAGACCTATTTTGGTCGCGGTCATCAAAGGCTCAGAAAAATAAGGAGGATATGATGAAAAAAAGGGCTCTTGTTGTGCGCGCACTGTTCATTTTTTATTCCGCCGTCTGCCTCACGGCCGGGTGCAGCAGTGAGGAATCCAAGACCGTCGTGACTCCCGAGGGAAAAGCGACCGTGACCACCAAGACCGAGGGAGAAAAAAGCGTGGTCAAGGTCGAGACAAAAGAGGGGACCCTCACCGTCAAGTCGGGCTCCCAGACTGTCACTGAAGCCGAGGTGGGAGTTCCCATTTACCCCGGCGCCAAGGTCGTCTCTACGAGCCAGATGGTGGAAACAAAAGATGCGGGATCGGGCAAGGCCTCGACCTACTCCTTGACCACCAATGACGGGTTCGACAAGGTGGTCTCCTTTTACAAGACCAATCTGAAGGACATTCAGCACTCCATGGATCAGACCATGGGGGATCAGAAGATGAGCATGTTCATGACCGGCAAAACAGGCGATATGAGGACCGTCCAGGTCATGGCGAGCACCTCCGGCGGACCGACCAACATCCAGATCACGAAGGTGGTTGACAATTAAGAAGAATCGTTGAAGGGAACCTGGGCCTGCCCGCGGATTTTTGCAGGCCCATTGCCACCCAACGTGGATGTTCTCTATTTCGGTTTCAGATTTTCCACGATCTCTAATGCCAATCGCGAGAACTGCGCCTTTAATTCCACTGCGTTAATCTCTGCGAGCATCTCCACCGGCCATCGAGATATTTCATCTGGGAAATCCTTAACTTTTCTCAGGGCAACCGCCAGCCAGTAAAGATCAAAACCCGGGTCTTTTTTTGCAGCCAGCTTTGCCATATCAACCATGGACTCCTTCTTCAGAATGAAGAAAAGATCCACGGCATCTCGGGGCTCTGCTCGCCCGAAAAATGCAAGTAATTTGTCCACGACGAGGTCTCTGTAATCATTTATCCTGACGCCTAATTCGGAATCTACAGGCTCTTCAAATCTAAACGGTGAATCATAAGCGAGTTGAACTCTCGTCTTTTCCTTCTGCCAGGCCACTTCAAATTCCACAAAACTTGAAAACCTTCTGGTGACGGTTACGTGTATGCCGTCACTGTTCAGTCGATCAACGAGTATCCCGGAGAATGGAAAAACCAGTCCCGCTTCTGCCGTGAAGAGATCCAGGTCATATGATTTTCTATGACCGAAATAAAACTCCGCCAGTGCAGTGCCCCCAGTCAGATAAAAATTGGAGGCATCGGCACTCTTTTGAAAAGAACCAAGGATCCTTTTCTGTATTTCAGATATGATCCCTTTACCTTTTAGCATCGAAATAATCCTCCCAAAGGCCTCTCACCTCTGAGGGCAAACTCATTTCCCCTAAAAGCTTTCTTATTTCTTCCCAATCGATTTGAGCGACATCTTCGGAACGGCCGTGGGTCAAGACTTGCTGGATATACCACTTCCTTTGCCAGGGATCTTCAAGATCAACTTCATTCTTGGACCAAACAATATATCTCTTGGGGCGCATAAATCCACACCTTCCTTCTCTTCCCCTTATGTCCCTTCTTATCGGCTCCATCTTGACTGGCCCTTATCAAATCAACATATCTTGTTTTCGCAACGATCAGAGAATCGGCGAGACCAGGGGTAAAGACGAAATATTTGTCATTGTTCCCTATCCAGGATTGTATTGCAAGGATCTTTGCGGTTCTTGCCAGGGTTGATCAGACGGCACCAAGGCTTCGACCGGCAGGCAGGATATGCCTCGGGATGTTTCCCAAACGGCGATCCCTTGCAGGTGAGCGAAAGAGGCTAGGGAGGTTTCGTGGGTTTCACAGATTGGCAAGGGGTTATTCAGGCTGAAACCGAATAACCCCTTTCTTGTTTTTCTCTGAGGCCTGGAGACTCCGGCTCACTTCCGGGGTTTCTTTTCGCACACCTACTTTTTTTTCGCCTGCACCTCTTTCAGCTCTTCCGCGGTCCGGCAGATTTCCTCTCCCTGAATCGACACATAGCTTTTCGGCAGGGCAAAACCGTATTTTTCGTTGAAGGTGGTCTCACCCCAGAGGCAGTCTTCGACCGCCTGGTGGTCTTCCGCCCTCATAACCTTCCACCCTTCCGGGGTTTCCCAGGCAAGGGGCCTGCTTTCCACGGCCTTGATCAGCTTCTCGGGATCCGTGGTCCCTGCGCGCTCGACAGCCGCCTTGATGAACTGGACGCCCGCATAGGTCTCCCCTGCCATGTAGTCCGGGTACTCCTTGAATCGCTCGTAGTAATCCTTGAGGAACTTGCGGTTCATGGAAGAATCAGGGGAATTGAAGAAATGCCGTGAGGAAACATAGATGCCTTCAGGCATGTCCTTAGCCATGGGCACCAGAACCTCCAGGGCCCCTGCTACAGGGAAGGCGAACTTGATGTTCTTGAACATGTCGGTGGGCAGGGCCTGCCTGATGAAGATCACGGCGTCGCTGCCCCACAGAGGGGACCAGACCGCATCCGGTTTGACTTCATTGATCTTGTTGATGTACTCCATGTAGTCCTTGGAGAGGAATTTCGGGAAAAGCTCGCCCACGATCTGCACGTCGCGCCTGAGCTCCATGAGCTTGGTTTTGAAGCTGTTCCAGGAGGAGTGGCCGTAGGAGTAATCTGGACCGATACACATGTACCGCTTGTAAGGCTTGGTGGCCATGAGGTGAGCTCCGGACCGGGCATGCATCATGGCATTGCTGAGGGTACTGAATACATAGGGGTGAAAATCGACGCCCGTGAGCTCGTCCGCAGCGGCCTGGGTGAGGATAAGGATCTTCTTGTTGTCCCGCGCCATCATGCTCAGGGCCGTGGCGAGCCCGCTCGACGTGGGCCCCATGAGGAAATCGACCTTGTCCTCGTTGATAAATTTCTTGGCAAGGCCCAGGGCCACGTCTTTGTTCAGCTTCGTGTCTTCGACCATGGCCTCGACTTTTCTGCCCAGGATCCCGCCGGTCCCGTTGATTTCATCCACAGCCATCTGAATGGCCTGTTCGCCGTGCTTGCCATAGCCTCCCATGGGTCCGGAGGCAACAAACATGGCCCCGATCTTGATGGGTTGCGCCATGGACGGGACGGCGCAAAGCAAAAGAGCCATGCAAAGCCCTGAAGCCACCAGTGCCGTAGAAAACTTTCGAGATGTCATATTGCCCTCCTTGGAAAGAATGGTTTCATCATCATGGGCCGGGTGACGTCGCACCCGGGTCAATAAGCAGTCGTGTGGTTGCGCTGTGAAGTGGAGGCTGGGACGATTCGTTCCTCGCGTGCCGGATTATCCTTCATGGTCCATTGCATGTCAAGGGGAGGCTTCATCGCCTTGTCAGCCCGCCTTCGTACCTGAAAAGGCGGGTGCAGGCCGTAGCAGCGGCGATGAAGGCAAAACCACAGGATGAGGAGGCTCATCGATTCTCTTTTGAAAGCCCCGTGCGAATGGTGTAGGGTTGAAAAAAAACTGTTTAATGTCCGGAAAGGGTTTTCCAATGATGGACCTATCATACACCTATCCTTCTCGCCGATCCCCGGTAATAGGCCGCGGCGGCATGGTGGCGACCTCTCAACCCCTGGCCGTGGCCGCCGGACTTGAAATCCTGGCCAAAGGAGGTAACGCGGCAGACGCAGCCGTGGCCACCGCAGCGGCCCTGAACGTGACCGAACCAACGTCTACGGGCATCGGCGGGGATTGTTTTGCTCTTTTCTACGATGCCTCTGCCGGCAAGCTGACCGCACTCAACGGCTCCGGCCGCGCGCCCGCAGCCCTGACTTTGGAAAAAGTCCGAAGAGAACTTGGGTTGACCCACGAACCCTCTCTCCCGCCCTATCACCCTTACACGATCACCGTTCCCGGCGCCTGTGCAGGATGGTGTGACCTGGTTGCGCGCCACGGGTCTCTGCCTTTGCCGGCAATCCTGGCGCCGGCTATCCGGCTCGCCGAGGAGGGATTTCCCGTCGCTCCGGTCACCGCCTACTTCTGGCAGCGGGGCGCCGAGCAGCAATTGCGGACCGCGCTGAACGGCAGCGAGATGACGATCGGGGGTCGGGGTCCCAGGGCCGGTGAGATCTTCCGCAATCCCGGGCTTGCAAGGACCTTCAAAAAAGTGGCCGAGGGAGGAAAGCGCGCCTTCTACGAAGGCGAAATCGCGGAAGCCGTTTCTTCGGTCATCCGGCAGGCAGGAGGTTGCATGACCGCGGAGGACCTTGCCTCCCATGTTTCAACCTGGGAGACCCCGGTGAGCACCACCTATCGCGGCTTGCGTCTCTGGGAATGCCCGCCCAACGGGCAAGGCCTCACAGCCCTCATCGCCCTCAACATCCTTGAAGGGTTCGACCTGCCCCCAGACCCTCTTTCGACGGATCGCCTGCACCTTGAAATCGAGGCCCTGCGCCTGGCCTTTGCAGACACGCGATGGTTCGTGGCCGATCCCTCCATGGTCCCCGTACCCGTTGAAGAACTCCTCTCAAAAGACTACGCCGCCCATCGCCGCGGCCTCATCGACCCTAATTTCGCGAGCCTCGATCAGGATCGCGGCACTCCCGCAGCCTTCTCCGACACGGTTTATCTCTCCGTGGTGGACCGATCAGGCAATGCGTGCTCTTTCATCAACAGCAACTACATGGGCTTCGGGACGGGCATCGTGCCCAGTGGGTGGGGCTTCACGCTCCACAATCGGGGCCACAACTTCAGCGTCGACCCGGCCCATCCCAACAGCCTGGGGCCGGCCAAAAGGCCTTATCACACCATCATTCCTGCCATGATCACCCGTGACGATCCGCCTTCCCTTGTCGGAAGCTTAGGTGTCATGGGCGGTTTCATGCAGCCTCAAGGGCACCTCCAGGTCTTTCTGGCACTGACGGATGGTTTTGATCCCCAGTCGGCCCTTGACCTGCCCCGGTTCTGTATCAGCGACGGCACGGCAGGCGGCGTGGTGGCTCTGGAGCAGGGCATTCCGGAAAAAACCATTGCCGATCTCATGGAGCGCGGTCATGTGGTGGAGCGGCTGGGCGGCTGGGGCCGGGCGCTGTTCGGACGGGGGCAGATCATCCTGCGCGACCGGGATACGGGCATTCTGACCGGCGGGTCCGATCCGCGAGCGGACGGCTGCGCCATGACGCTGATTTGAGGCGCAGCCGAGATCCTTGACAAAAAGCCTTTGTTTTTATTATACTTACCTTTACCGGAGCAGCCTCACCTCACAAAAGAATCGGGGCCTTATCCTTGACAACCCCATCCTTCATTTCACCCGAAAGCCTTGCCCTCCCAGGATGTCCCAAGGGTTTTCAAATCTTTCCTCACAGGGGAAAAAATCTATGAACTTCAATGCGGTGGAGTACTTTTTTCTTGTGTGCGCGGTTGTGGGAGGCGTGTTTGTGGTCGCGCGAATCGTCATGCAGTTCGTGGGGATGGACGACGGCGGCCAGGCTGATCTGGATATTGCCGGCCACGATGTAGGACACCACGTCAGCTCGTCTCACTCGGACTCTGATGCCGGCTTCAAAGCCCTTTCCCTTCACGGCCTCAGTTCCTTTCTGCTCATGTTCGGTCTTGTGGGATTGGCCTTGTACCGGCAAAGCAAAATGGGGCTTCTTATTGCGTTGGCGGGTGGTTTTGCTGCAGGTTCGGGCGCCGTTTGGCTCATCGGCAAGATGTTTTCCATGATCACGAAATTGCAGTCGAGCGGCACCATCCGGATCGACAGCACGGTCGGTGCCGAAGGCACGGTGTACCTTAAAATACCCCCGGAGGGCTCCGGGAGGGTCCTGGTCAGGGTCCACAACAGCCTGAGAGAGTACGATGCCATGTCCAGTGACAAAAAGGAAATCCCATCCGGAACGCCCATCCGGGTCGTCTGGGTGGACGGAAATGTCCTTGTGGTCGAAGAAATCTAACGATCTTCACGAAGAGGAGGCACTATGGATGACGTCGGCTTGTGGGGCTTAGCGATCATTGCGCTTCTTATCCTCATCATTACCACCATCATTTTCCTGGCCTCCCGTTACAAACGGTGCCCTTCCGACAGAATCCTCGTCATTTACGGCAAGGTCGGCCTGGGCCAGTCGGCCAGGTGCATCCATGGAGGGGGCGCTTTCATCTGGCCTCTTATTCAGGACTATTCCTACATGGATCTCACGCCCATGACCATCAGCATTCCCCTCCAGAGGGCCCTGTCTCTGCAGAACATCCGAATCAATGTGCCGAGCACCTTTACCGTGGGTGTCAGCACAGAGGAAGGAATCATGAACAATGCCGCAGAGCGGCTCCTGAATCTCCAGCAGAAAGAAATCGAGGAAATGGCCAAGGAAATCATTTTCGGCCAGCTCAGGTTGACCGTGGCCTCCCTCACGATCGAGCAGATCAACCAGGATCGAGAAAGCTTCCTGGATTCCATCCGCAAGAACGTGGCTCCTGAATTGAACAAAATCGGCCTTTATCTCATCAATGTGAACATCACGGACATTACCGACGAGTCCGACTACATCGAGAGTATCGGGAAGAAGGCTGCGGCCGAAGCCATCAACAAGGCCAAGGTCGACGTGGCGGAGCAGGAAAAGCTCGGCTCCATCGGGCACGCGGAGGCGACAAGGGAAAAGGAAATCCGGGTCGCGGAAAACGTGGCCGCGTCCGAGAAAGGAAAGAAGAAAGCCGAGGCGGACCGGCGCGTTTTTATCCAGCAGCAAGAGACCGAAGCCACGATCGGAGAGGCCCAGGCCAACAAAGACAAGGAAATCAAAGTCGCGGAAAACGTGGCCGCGTCGGATAAAGGAAAGAAAAAGGCCGAGGCGGACCGGCGCATTTACGTTCAACAGCAGGAAGCGGAGGCCGTGATCGGCGAGAACGCCTCCAAAGCGGACATCGCGGACGCAGAGGCCCAGCTAGCCATCAAACAGGCCAACGCGCTGAAGCTGGGGGAGGTCGCACGTCGTGAGGCTCAAGTGGAAATCCAGAAAGCTCAGTACAAGGCCGAGCTTGAAAGGCTCAACGCCGAGGATGTGGTGCAGCAGGAAATCCAGAAGCGCAAGATCGAGATCGCCGCAGAGGCCGAGGCGGAACGCATCAGGCGGGAAGCCAAAGGCCAGGCTGACGGCATTCTACTCAAGTATGAAGCGGACGCCCGGGGCATCAAGCAGGTTCTGGAGAGCAAGGCCGCGGGCTATGCCAATCTCATTCAGAGTTGCGACGGAGATGCCAAGGCCGCGGCAACCCTTCTCATGATCGAGAAGCTGGAAGAGTTGGTCACCATGCAGGTCGAGGCCATCAAGAACCTCAAGATCGACAAAGTCACGGTCTGGGATTCCGGAAACGGTGCGGCCACTTCCGGTTTTCTTTCCGGTTTGATCAAGAGCCTGCCCCCTCTTCACGAAATCGCCAAGATGGCCGGTCTTGAACTCCCCCAGTACCTGGGCGAGATGAAAACGGCAAAAGTCGAAGAGGAAAGCGAAAAGCGCTGAAGACGACTATGGCTCGACGGCCCTGCAAACGAGTTCTGTGATGTCCATGACCTTCAGGTCGAGTTTCTGTCTTCTCGCACTCGTTGCAATGGTCCGGACACATTGCTGGCAGGCGGTGACAACCACGTCGGCGCCGCTTTGTTGAATCTCCTCGATCTTTGCCTTTGCCAGTTTTCCGGCAAGCTCGGGGGCTGCCATTTCCAGGTTCCCGCCCCCTCCACAGCAAAGACTCCCCGCCCTGTTGTGCTCCAGTTCGATGAGGGTCACGCCCGGAATGGCCTGGATGATCTTTCGCGGTGCGTCAAAGATCCCGCCGTGCCTCCCAAGGTCGCAGGAGTCATGGTAGGCGACGCGCACCTTTTCCAGGGGCTTGAGGCGAAGCCGTGTGCTCTGTATAAGCTCGTAAATATACTCGGTGGTGTGCCGCAGTTCGATCTTCGCGTCATAGTATTCTTTCCATGTGCGATAACAGGAGGGGCACGAAAACACGACCCTCTCGGCTCCGAGTCTGTGCACGGCTTCCAGGTTGTGCCGCGACATTTCTCGAATCTTTTCCGGGACCCCTGCTGCAAGGAGGGGAAACCCGCAGCACCACTCTTCCCCCCCGAGAAGGGCGAAATCCACCTCCGCCCGCTCCAGAATCCTGGTCATATTTTGGGGGATCTTCTGGACCATGGGGAAGAAGGACGCGACGCACCCCACGAAGTAGGCCACCTCGGCCCTGTCTTTTTCATACCTGTGACCGGGGAGGTCCTTGAGGTCATCGCGCCAATCCCCCCTTTCCGCATTGTCTTCCTCGGAGATGTTGTGAGATTCCAGGATGGAGGAGACGAGCCGGGAGGCTCTCTCGTCCAGTCCTCTCTGTCTCGCAATGGCCTCGCGCATAGCGATCACGATCTCGTGGGCCTTCATCCCGCTCGGGCACACGGTCGCACAGGCGCCGCACAGGAGACACTGGCCGAAAATATCCCGGGTTCTTTCGGAAAGATCGACCCGGCCCTCCTCGTGGAACCTGGCGAGCTGGATCTTGCCTCTTGGCGAGGCTTTTTCCAGCAGGATCTCCTGGTAGACCGGGCACTGGGCCAGGCACATGCCGCATTTGGCGCACCGCTCAAACTCCTGGAAAGGGTTCTCTTGTGGTTTCATGGTTGTCTCTCTTAGAGGAAGCTTCCCGGATTGAGAATATTCTTGGGGTCAAAGACTCTTTTGATCCCCCGCATGAGATCAAGGGTTCTCTCGCTGAATTCCAGGCCCATGTACTTTTCTTTTCCGATCCCTATTCCATGCTCCCCTGAAAGGGTCCCTCCCAGAGCAATGACCTCCTCGTACATGTCGTGGATGAACTTCTCGACCCGCTCCATCTCTTCTGCGTTCTTCACATCCGTCATGATGTCGGGATGGAGATTTCCGTCTCCGGCATGGGCAAGAACCCCGACCTTGAGGTTGTATTTCTTGCTCAGCTCTCCGATTCTCCTGATCATTACAGGAAGCTCGCTGACCGGCACCACGGCATCTTCCACAAGAAGGCTCGGGGTCACCTTGTAAATAGCCCCTCCCACGGACCGCCTGGCCTGCCACAGCCTGTCGGCCTCTTCCTGGGTTTCGGCCGCATCAACCTGCACCGCCCCTCGCTCCCTGCAAAACGCGGCAACCTTTTGCCCTTGCTTCTCCACGGACTCCTCGTCCCCGTCCACCTCAATGAGCAGGAGCGCGGCGGCGTTCGGAGGGAAATTCGCGCCCCCCACATCGCGGATCACGTCGATGATCACCCGGTCCATGAGTTCGAGGGTCGTCGGTACAATACCGGCGCTCACGATGGCCGAAACGGTTTCCGCAACCTCCTCCACGCTCGAGAATAAGGCGAGCAGCGTTTTTGTCGCCTGGGGCAGAGGGATCAATCGGAGCGTGACTTCCGTCACAATCCCGAGCGTGCCTTCTGAGCCGACCAGAAGACGGGTCAAATCATACCCGCTCACATTCTTGACTGTTTTTCCGCCGGTCCTGATGATCTCGCCGTCGGCGAGAACCACCTCGAGACCCATGACATAGTCTCTCGTGACACCGTATTTGACCGCTCTCGGACCTCCCGCATTGAGCGCCACATTCCCGCCGATGGTGCAGACCGCCATGCTCGCAGGATCAGGAGGATAGAAAAATCCTCGCTTCTTGGCTTCCTTCTGCAAAACCAGGTTCACGACTCCAGGCTGCACCACGGCGCACCGGTTCCGAATGTCTATTTCAAGAATGCGGTTCATCCGCGTGAAGGATATGATCATCCCGCCCTGCCTGGCCACGGCGTTTCCGCTCAGATTCGTGCCCGCCCCTCTGGCCACAATCTTGATCCCCTCCCGATGCGCCACTTTCATGATCCGGGAAACTTCTTCGGTGCTTCGAGGCACGATCACGGCATCGGGCGTGAATTCCCTGACAAAGGCGTCATAGGAATAGCTCGCCAGATCCTCAGGATCCACAAAAAACCCATCTTCGCCCAAGACGGCCCTCAGCTCATCCTGTATCTTCCTGTCGAGCATGATTTTATCCCTTTCTTCCTGTTTCAATTGGTGAGAGGCGTTCCTCGTTCGAAATAAGGCGTTGTAGTGTAGCGCCAGAAAGGGCAGATGCCAAGAGACATCATCAGGCGTGCGAAAAAAACATGGGGTCATCAGCCCCTGCCTTCCCCTGTGCCCCATGCCGGGGAGAGGCCGGGGTGAGGGGGCTGAGTGGTAAGCGATTAAATGCGTTGTATTCGGTGCGGATTAAGGAGACGAGGAGAACTGCATTATAGAAACCGGGACAATCTATTTCTCTCCTGGGAGAGCTCCCAGGAGTAACGGCGGTCTTCGAGCCTGTTCATATCGATTTCAAGCGAACTCGCATAGGCCTCCGCGCATTTCTTGCACATACAGCCTTCGTATTCCCATTCCTTTTTGGTCATGTTACCGACATAGCTTCCGCAGAGCTCACAGAATCTTAAGTACTTGCCCGTCGCGCACTGCTTCACTTCCATCTTTCTTCCACCCAGCTTCATCTTCAGGTTCATAGCCACTCCCGCGCGTTTTTGATGATGCCCATCTTCTATGCAAGCTACAGGCCAGAGCTGAAAAGCAACTCCACAGGGTATCATTTGCGCTGCGAGGGCTCTCGATCCCCGTTCGGGTCTTAACCGGTCATGTTTTCGAGTTTGACAATTTATTCGGAAATTTCAGCGTGTTATGGCCAAACGCCGCAACCCGAAACCTCTCTCATCCTCTAGCGTCAAGGACCGGGTCGAGTATATGCTGCCAATCTCATCTCCCTTTGTCGGCTTCCCCCAGTATGTAAAGTTTTTCCACCGGATGGAAGTTTGCTTCCCACAAGTGGTAGCCGCGTACCCACCGGTCGTTCACCCCGAGGGCCTGCACGGCCACCCTCATCGACAAAAACCTCTCGCCGTACTACCATATCTTGTTGCTTTTTGTGCGGGTTCCCTTTATCTTCTCCTATCTTAAATTCTGAATCATGACGACGGAGCTATGTATGACGAAGAAACCCGCAATCCTGTGTCTCCTTGCCCTTTTCATTTTGAGCTTCTTCTCTGCCCTGCTTGATCAGGCTGAAGCCCGCCGCCTCGGGGGCGGCCGATCCTTCGGGAGCCGCCCGAGCTACCAGCGCAGCGCTCCCCAGCCTCAGCGAAGCACACCCAGCCAGAACCAGGGGACCCAGCAGGGGCAGGCCTCGCCCACATCTCCCGCGGCCGCACCGAGGCCGTGGGGAGGAATGCTCGGAGGCCTGGTCATGGGCGGATTGATCGGTTCGCTTCTTTTTGGCGGCGGCTTCACAGGTCCAAGGCTTGTCGATATCCTGGTCTTCGGCGGCCTTGCCTTTTTGCTCATCCGTTATCTGCGGTCAAAAAGGATGGCTACAGAGGGTTCCCTGGGGTCTTCCTTCGAAACGCCGTTGGGCGAACCTCAGCCGCCGTTAAAGGAACGGAAAGCATCCGCCTCGGGATCAGCAAGGGAAACCGGCCAGGCTGGGGAGCCTGCCATTCCGCGGGATTTTGATCAGGCCGACTTCATGAAAGGCGCTAAAGCGATGTACGTGAGATTGCAGGAGTCCTGGGACCGGAGGGATTTGGGGGACATTCGCCAGTTCACGTCCCCCGAAGTCTGGGCGGAAGTCAAACGCCAGGCAGAAGAGGATCCTCATCCAAGCAAGACAGAAATCGTGCTCTTGAATGCCTCGCTTCTTGACGTGAAAAAGGCGGACGGTCAGACGGTCGGGTCTGTGCTCTATGATGTGCTGATGAGGGAAGCCCCGCAACAAACCGAGACGAAACAGATTCGAGAGGTCTGGCACTTCAGCCGTGACGAGAACAAACCCGGCTCATTCTGGATTCTGGAAGGAATTCAGCAGGTGGAATCGCAGAGCATAAGGCCTGCACAAGAATAGCTTTTTCTTTTGCCAAAGAGAGCAATCCTTTAGTCAAATTGGACTCACCGCATGAAAACTCTTGACTGAATCCACAACACAAATCAGAGCGTTGGGTCATGGTATTTCAATTTTTCCCAGAATTGTTTGTCTTCTTTTTCCCAATTGGGACCGAATTTTCGTGAAAAATAGGCTCCAAATCGCTCGAACCATCGCCGCCAAGGGTGATTGCCTTCTTGCTTTGCTTCAAGCACATCATTTAAGTACATGGCGATGTTGGCCATTTCATCTTTGGGTAAATAGGATGCAGCCCCTTCAATGTAAGATCTCTTTATGTTCTCAGTATTCAGGGCATGGGCAGTCAACATGACCGCAGTCACCCCCTTTCTGTTCGCGAGATCAAGAAGTCTGTACCCTTCCACACCCATAATATCAAGAATAGCCATATCAAAATGCTCAGTCTCCAGTAATGCTTTCCCTTCTAGATAGTTGGGGGCCTTTCGGACTCTGCACATCGACAGTAGTTCCTCGAGCGAGGCCAAGACGTCAGGCTCATCATCTACTATCAGTATCCTCTTGTTCCTAAGCAAATCATGTTCACTCTTCATATTAGAGGTTTCCTTCCTTCTCGGATTAACTAATCCTCTTTTTCACTTTGTTTGGAATGAAGCTCCTCGCGGCAGGTCACGTGGTATCCTGGATACCATCTTCTAAAGCCTGCTTTTCAGTCTTAGGCGCCAGTCATAATAGTTCCAGGCCCTTTCAAAAGCTTTCCCTCCTGTGACCTGCCCCCTGATTTTGGCAATTTCCTCTTTGGGATATGGATGGAGGTTTCCAATGGCCATCGCCTGATATTGCAATCGCGCTGCTTTTTCCGCCCATATCGCCGAAACACACACCTCCTCAATGCTACGACCGGCGATGAGATTACCATGCCCTTTCAGAACAATCATCCAATGAACTGCCATAGCATCTACTATTCTATGGGCCATATCAAAGGTATCCACGAGTCCGTATTCTTCGAATACAGGCACAGTCTCTCCAAATGTGGTGGCACCTAAGTTATCTACCGCAACGAGTCGCGCGCCGGCAACACTTAATGCGACAATTGTCGGAGAGTGAGTATGGGCAAGCGCCATGACTTCCGGGCGCCTCTGGTAGACTGCAAGGTGTAAAGGGATTTCTTTCGCGGGATCAAGACGTCCTTCAATTTTGTTCCCACGCAGGTCAAGACAAATAATGTCGTCTTCCACGGTTTGCCCAGGACTTATCTTCCCGTTCATCAGCACATGATGTCCATCTGCCGTCCTAGCGCTGAAGTGGCCAAGTTCATCCATGATGCCTTCAGCATCCAAAATTCTGCAAGCCATAACCAAAAGCTTTTTTTGCGCTTCCATATCTGCCATATAGATTACTCCTTAATCCCTCCTGAAGACCAAGTTTACTTCCATGCCTCGTTGTTTCAAAAACAACCTTTTGACCAACCAGGCGCCATTATATTCTAAATTCTTCATCCAACACTTCAGGCGCAAACAAATCTTCTATCTTAACCAGCCTTTTGGAGAGTCCCTGTTCGTGATGATAACGCAAAAAGGTTTCCAAAGCATCGCGATTCTTCTTGATGCCATAGGGCCACCAGTCATCTCCCAAAATCGACTTGGTTCTCGTCAGCTCTGAATGGATCCACGGAAGAGTAACGTGAAGCGCAGCTGTCTCCATATAGCTTTGAACAGCTATGTCTTTTGCCCTGCAGAAAGCCTTGTAAAAACTTCTGGCAAGCCACGGGTGCTTCTGGTAAACATCCCTTCGAATAATCACCGTGTGCATAATAGGGAAAATACCTGTTTTTTGAAAGTACTGCTCCTCAATCTCACGATAGTTGGAGAAAAGCCTTTTGACGTTCGGAGAGCCTTTCTCAAAACTGGAAGGGGCCCGAGCCGTGAAAAGGGCGTCAATTTCGCCATCATCCAGCATCTTAGATAGATAGGTATCCTGGGGAATGGGTTGCAAGTCGATGCCATGGGGCAATGTCATCGCGATTTTCTCCACACGCCCAGCCATCTCCTCTCCCCCGCTTCGCCACTTAATCTGCCGTGGATCGACCCCATACTCGTCCTTAAAAATCCCACGAAGCCAAACCACCGCAGTAATTTGATATTCCGGTAACCCGACGATCTTTCCTTTAAGATCCTGCGGCGTATGAATTCCTTTATGAGCATTGATAAAAACGCATGAATGTCTAAAACATCTGGAGGTAAACACAGGGATGGCAATAAATCGATCGTCACCTCTGGACCTCAATATTACATATGAAGAAAGTGATGACTCAGATACGTCGAATTCTCGATGCCTCAATTGGCGCCAAAATATCTCCTCCACTGGCAGTGGCAAGAAATTGAGTTCAATACCCTCCACCATTACTCTGCCGTCGACAAGCGGCATCACGCGATCATACGGTGGACAAGCAAAAGAAAGTGTCAATTTCATGCAAGATATCCCGTTCCACAGAGTTGTTGACCTACCAAAGAAATCACCTGTCGTCCCATAACTTACAAAACATTTGTACACAAAACTTTTCTTTCCAAAGATCGCACAATACGTCGACACTGTTAGCTCGACAATTCTCCTATCGAGTCCAAATAATAGTTAAGCTCATCCCGTATATTGCTTACAAAGAGCTCCTCAATGCTCACAGCTCGTTTAATGAGCTTCTGCTCAGACATGTATTTTAAGAATGCCTCAAGAGTTTTCTTGCTTCCGCTCAGTGAATAGTTCCAAATATCATCTCCAAAGAGACTTTTCGAATTCTCTATTTCATCAATGACCCATGGTAGACTGACAAAAAGGGCATTAGTGTCATAAAGTCTTCGATAGCTAACCTCCTTGGCCTGTACGAATGCCTTATATATACTGCTGACCAACCACGGATTTGCTTCATAAAGTTTGCTTTTTATCACAAGCGTATGCATAATTGGAAAAATACCTGTTCGTTTGTAATAATCGATTTCGACTCTCTTATAATCAGGAAATATACGACTAATATGCGGCGAGTGGTTCACAAACAAAGGCGGTAACACAACTGAAATCAACGCATCTAATTCACCTCTTCGCAACAACTCGTCAAAACTTTGCCCCTTCTTAAGGAATTTCACATCTATATCTGTTGGCAGTTGTATTTCTCTAACAGGTTGCCCCACGACCCACTTCACGTCTTGTGGCCTGACTTGGTACTCATGCTGAAGGAATCCTCTCACCCAGACAGCAGCAGTCATTTGATAGTCGCCGACCCCAATGCGTCTACCTTTGAGGTCCTCAGGTTTCTGGATCCCTGCATTAGACCTGATATAGAGACACGATTGGCGGAAAATCCTAGAAGGAAAAACCGGTAGGGCAATGAAACGATTATCACCTTCCCCGCGCAGGATGGTATAAGAAGACAAAGACAATTCCGAGACATCAAATTCCTCATTATTCAGCATACGCCAAAAAAGTTCACTTGGGCCGAGCGCAATGTAATTAAGATCGACCCCCTCAATCTTTACTGTGCCATCCATCAAAGCTCGGGTTCTGTCGTAATTACCACATGCAAGGGTTAGCTTTAACTTTGACATGTCTATTTCTCCAAAATCTCGATTTAAGATCAGATTAGTCTCTTCCCCGCAAAAGTAGCTAGCGGCATGTTAGTCATCCGGCCAAAGATTCTCTCGCGGGTTCGGTTTTCGCCGCTTGCATCTTATTTCTAGCAACCTGACGAAAGAAACCAAGCGTGAATAAAATCAAAGCGATGACAAAAATGTATTCGTTTCTTGAGAACAACGCTGCCAGGGAAAACAGCGAGGATAGCAAAAATGTGATCGTCTCATCCAATCGAAGGGGCGTTAAACAATATCGGGACACACCGATTTGAAGAGAAAAAATTGTCAGGAGAATCGCTATCACTTGAAGTGCTGAACCAAAGAAACCCGTATCAGGCATTAGGAGCGTTACGGGGGCATAAACAAAAAAGAAAGGCAGTAGATATTTTGCAAAGGCGGCCTTCACCGCCTCCCAGCATGTTTTCCAATAATTGGCGCCCGCCATCTGTGCTGCCACGAGCGCACCGATAGCGATAGGGGGCGTGATGTGGGAACTAATCGCGGATACAAAGCAAAAGAGGTGTGCCGGAAGCGCAGGAACACCCATTGTCACTAGTGTCGGAACTGCTCCAAGAGCGACCAGCATGTAGGCAGCCGGCGTTGGTACCCCAATGCCCAAAATCATGGAGAAAACCATAGTGGCAACCAGGGCGAGCAACAGGTTTCCTCGACTCAAATCCTCTATTGCCAAGGGAAGCTTGACTGCCAGGCCGCTCGATACGATGGCTGAAACGACGACGCCAAGCAGAGCGCATATCATGGCAATGCCGCATGCCGAGCAAATGCTTGCAACAAGTTTGTCAACTATTTCCTTGGCGTCGAGTCGAAGATCCCTCCTTACTGCAGCGGAAATTAACCCCACCGCAAGAAGCGTCAAAATACTCCAGAAGCTTACGAAAGGAAGGGTATATCCTTTGATGAGAAAGAATACCAAAATACCCAGAGGAAGAACAAAGATAGGTGCGTCGAGAACAAGCTGCTTACCCTCCTTAAATTCCATTCTCGCGTGAATCTTCATTTTTTTCGCGGTCAGGGAAATATAAAAAAAGACGCAAAGCACGTAGATCAGGGCAGGTACAATAGCAGCTTTTGCAATCTCAATATAAGGGATGTTAATAATGCCAGCCATCAAGAAGGCGGTGGCTCCCATAATAGGCGGCGTCATTTGTCCCCCGTTCGAAGAAACTGTCTCAATAGCTGCAGCCTGCTCAGGTGTATACCCGCTCCTTTTCATCATCGGGATGGTAAATGACCCCGTAATCGTGATATTTGCAACCGTGCTTCCCGTCACTGTACCGAGAAAGGAGCTGCCGAATAGGGCAACCATGGCTGGTCCTGAACTCACTTTCGAAGCGACCCAGCGTCCCAAACCGATGATAAAGCGCGTCCCACCAAATGCATGAAGGGCCCCCCCAAAAAAGATAAAAAGAAACAAGTAAATGGCAGACATGTCCAAGATTTCGCCGTATACGCCTTTCCCACTTCCCAACTCCACGCTGATCCACATAAGAATTCTCACATAAGAGATAGGAGGAACCGTGAAAGGGGCAGGCAGAAAACGTCCTAGGGCAAGGTACGCGATAGCAACAACGCTGATAATCGAGAAAGTCTTTCCAAAAACTACCCAGTTTCCGATAATCAAGATGATCACAATCAATGACCCGGCGACCATATCGGTAGGCGCAGGCCAAGATGTGCGGTAAGTCAGAATATCGTTCAACTCAATCAGCAGATATCCAGTTACAGACACAGAGAGGAAGAGCAGAGCAGCCGCAAGCCGCCGATGCATTTTGTCAGTAGCCTCATGCAGCAGGGAGAGAAAAGTAATTACCAGAGCGAAACCCAGATGGGTGATAATATGTGCGTCGGGATCCTGAAGAAGAAATTGGGTGTATAACAACTGATAGACTCCCATCGCTAGAGCAACGATTGTGAGCAGGAATTTGATGGTCTTGTCTGATCTGTTCATGCTCCTTCCCCTCTCTCATGTGTCAGAGACATAGCGCTTATTTAAGAAGTTCAGCGAGATCTTTAAGTTCGACACCTTTCTCTTGATAAAATTTCTTTGCGCCTGGGTGTGCCTGGTACAGCTTAATAGAAGGCATAGCCGGCTTAAATTGAGGCGTCATGTGAGCGCCCATCGAGTGAAATCTGGTCCACTCTTCCTCGGGAGTTTCCCAGATAATCCTGGTAATCTCATACACCACGTCGGCATCCATCCTCTCATCTGCAAAGAAGAAAGTAGGATCGTTAAAGGCCCACAATGCGTTCGGCTGTGTTACAGGGTCCAAGGCTTTTGCGGGGACCCTGACCGGAAGAGTCGCATATTCTTTATCTCTCAGTTCCAAGAGGACATCTTGGTCAAAACCTACGAAATACACCGGACCTCTTGTCTCAAGCCTCTCTATGAAACCCCCTTTGCTGAAGTTGTGTGGGTATGTGTGGTTGAAAAGAAGAATCGTCGCATCGACCAGCCCATCCTGCATTTTGGCTGCGCCTCCGCCGTAGCCTGTGTAAACGAGTTTAACCTTACCCGTCAACCCGTATTTCGCAAGAATTGCTTCATGGTCTTTTGTATTGGAGGCTCCTGTTCTTCCGAGGTCGACGGTTTTTCCAGCGAGGTCTTTGACCGACTTAATATTTGGATCATAGGTGACGATGCACTGGGTCATTGATGTCGCGTTGGCAATGAATCGCTCTCCTAAATAAGTACCTCTCTTCTCTCCCCATTCATGGCCTGGACGATAGTGAATATGTGAAAAGGAATTGATTCCGATGTAATCCTGAGGTCTTTCCTTCGCCATGTCTACGTTACCGGTAATGCCCGCAGTTGAAACCACCTCCGCTCTGAGCAAATTTGATTTTTCGTTTATAAATTTGGCCAGCGCTTGGGCGAAAATATACCATGTATCATCTGTTCGACCACCGCCAATCAAAACGCTTCTCTTCGCCGCAATGCTAAAAGGAACAGCTATTAGCCCCGCTACAAAAATGCCAAGAACAAGAATAATGAAAAATGTGCATCTCTTCATAACTTTTCTCCTTTCTTCCTCGAAAAACAGTTTTTCCCTCTATTTAAAATGACTCTACCGGCTGCTATGCGACTATTACACGCAAACTTCACCTGAGCTTCTCCCGATTCCTATCCGATGATGCCATTTCCTGAATCCCCCCTGCTCCGTATTTTTTTATCTTTACCCCCCCTGCAACCTTGGGAAACTCCGAGACAACGAGCAATTCATCCGGCAGCTTGTGTTTCGCTATTTTGTCGCTTAAGAAATCACGTATTTCTTTTAAAGACATCCGAGCATCACCTCTCGGTATCACACAGGCGCAGATGCTTTCCCCGAGAACAGGGTTGGGAGTCCCGACAATGCAAACCTGCTCTACTCTGTTGTGCTGCAGAATCAATGATTCAATTTCCGTAGGATATATCTTGAGCCCGCCGCGGTTTATTAGATCCTTGCTTCTCCCGTATATTGTCACGAAGCCATTGTCGTCCATTGATATGAGGTCACCTGTGTGTAACCATCCATCTTTGTTCAATTGTTTTTCAGTCTCTTCGGGGTTCTGCCAGTAGCCTTTGAGCACGTGAGGACCGCGGACCATCATTTCACCAACCTGCCCCGATGGTACCTGTATACCTGTTTCAGGATTCACGACCTTTATCTCGGTCCCAGGAAGCGCTCTACCCACGGTTTTTTTGCGAACTTGGAGCGGCGTTTTCCAAGGGCACATGGTCCCTGCACCAGGGCCTATCTCCGAATTCCCCCAAAAAGAAGTGAGATAAACGTTTCTGTCTTCTCCCCACTGAATCACTTCTTCCGGGCATACCTGACCAGCAAGATAGCCTGCCCTCAGACTTGAAAGCGTGTACCTTCCAAGGTTGGGATGATTCATTTCGAGGATGTAATGAGTGGGAGATCCATGTTGGATAGTCGCTTTTTCCGTATCTATGGCCTTGAAGGCCTCCTCGGGGGAAAAAGCCTCCAGAAGGACAACAGATGCCTGAATAAGGATAGGTTGAATCAGCGTGCAACCGCAACCGTAGGAATGGGTTAAGGGTAACACTCCCAGAAAAATATCGTCTGCAGTTGCCTTCACGCCATCAACGTATGAATATCCACCTCTTACAACTTGGAAATGTGTAATCATCGAGCCCTTCGGGATCCCCGTTGTCCCCGAGGTATATATGAACATGGAAAGGTCACGGTGAATGTCTATTAAAGGAGCTATGAATCCTTTCTTTTTCCCTCTCGAAACTAATTCGTCAAATGAATAAATCCCTTGCCCTTCGTCTCCTTGGAGCGAGATGACGGACAAGAGAAGAGGTAGATCCGGCCTTAGCTCCCGGACAAGGCCAACACGATCGAAATCCACCCCACCCTCTTGCACAAAGACTGCCTTGGCCTGCGAATTACTGAGAATAAATGAGAGTTCCTGGCTCTTGTACGCAGGGTTCACCCATGCCACAATGGCTCCGATTTTCTGAAGCCCGTAAAAAGCGAAATACAGTTCTGGGCAGTTGGACATGTATATTGCGACCCTGTCCCCTTTTCTGATCCCCATATCTTGCAAGCCTGCCGCAACCGCATCCGATTGTTCGTTCAGTTTTTCGTACGTGATTCGATCGTCCTTGAAGGAGATGCAAAATTTCTTAGGAGCAATTCCCGCGCTTCTTTCCAGAGCCTGCCCAACTGTTAGATTTTTCAAATCTTCATAGGTAGTGGTGACGCCGTGGTTCTCCATGTCTTACTCCTAGCAGTCTTTCGGTCTTCGGTTTTCCGAATCTTGTAACACATTGACTCCATTGACTAAATACAAATAGACCGAAACGGCCACTGAGTGATTTTAAAGATTACAGAGCAAGGCCGAAAGGCTCATGGCCTTAGTTATTCTGAGGCGCGACCATTCCGGGCTGAACCCAATTGACCCTACCCAACGCATGCTCTCCGCACTGCATTAGGACAACCTGGTTAGTTCCGAACTTCGGTCAAAGTCCATGAACAAAAAGATCTCTTCTTGCTGAAAAGCAGGGAAGGAGCGATAAGGGTGACAAACTCCTACCTGGACCCTCTACCGCTACCTTAATGTGATCATTTGATGAGATGACTTCGATATTGAATCATATTCATTTTTGTCGCTTGGGTGAAAGATGTCAAGCCTTTTCTGATTTTTCTCATAACCCAATTTTTGTTTATTAATTCAAACTGTTAACCCACCATTTTCTCGATTTTGGAAAAACAAGACAAACTGAATTGAGGTCAATATCTCCTTCAAAGCCGCATCTCATGAGGGACTTCCTGCCGTGATGGGTTGTTGTCAACGTCTCGCCAAAATTCGAAATATCATGGAGCTGTCTGAATCTCGTCATTGGCTAGGATTCTGAGAAGCTCATATTTCGACACCTTACCTCTTTCCGTCTTAGGTATCTGATCTAAGACTCGGATAATCTTCGGGAGTTTGAAATCGGGGAGTGTCGCTCTGCAGTGGCTCACGATATCCTCGGAACTGATTTTCATTGTCTCCTTCGGTACAATGAAGCAGGCGACTTCTTCTCCATAGATCCTATCAGGCACGCCAATCGTTACAGCCTCTTTTACTCCAGGGTAATGCATAACTCGATCCGTAATCTCTTTCGGGGAAATATTCACTCCTCCACGGATTATGAGATCCTTTTTTCTCCCAGTTATAAAAACATAACCCTCGGAGTCTTTATATCCGATGTCTCCTGTTCGAAAACCCTCTTTGGGAAATGGATCGACTTTCCCTCCCTCATTAAGGTATCCCATGGCCAAAGATTGTCCCCTGACAACGATCTCTCCTTCCTGGCCCTGTGGCAATTCGTGTCCTTCTTCATCTAAGATGAAGATTTGCTTGTGCAAAAAGGGTGTCCCGACCGACCCTATTTTGCTCTTTTTAGGAGGATTTCCTATCATCCAGCCGGCTTCGGTCATACCTGCCATTTGATTGATTCGAATTCCGTAAATACTTTCAAACTCAGATTGCTTTTCGACCGATAACGGAGCGGAACTGCTCGTCATGTACTTCAATGTAGGCACATCATTTTTCCCTAGTTCGACCGGATCGCTCACAAGGATATTGATCACAGTTGGCACACCGGAGGATATGGTCACATTATATTTCCTGAGCCATTCTGGAAACTTCGAGCGAGAAAACTTCCTTGCCAAGATCAGTGTAGCCCCGACTCTCAAAGTGGAAAAAATACTCAAAAGCTGAGTTGAAGCCCAACTGTAAGCACGGTATTCGAGCAACCTGTCGTCATCCGTGATTTGCAGCTTTTTGATCACTTCGTCCACCATCAGGAAAAGCCCTTTACGAGAAATTACAACTCCCTTTGGTGTCTCTGTGGTCCCTGATGTGAAAAGAATCTCAGCTATGTCCCCGCATTCACCAAGAGGTTCGTCAAAAAATGGGCTAAAATGTTCGAGAAGAGAAAAGATGTCTGCTTCCTTCTGGCTTGCATCCGAGTAGCCAAATGAAATTGGTCCGCCAGGTATCCATTTGGAATCCAAATCCTTATCGTAGAGGCAAAGCTCCGGTTTCACCCTATTGATTATCCTGGATATGTTCTCACGACTCTCTTCAAAATTGATCGGGCACACGATGGCCCCATATCTCAGGACGCCGAAAAGGATAATCAAGGTTTCAACGCTGTTCTTGCCAATAAGGCATATTTTACTATTTTTCGATATTTTCCTATCCTTCAGAAAGTTGGCCATCCTACTCGTGTACTCACTGACCTCGTTGAAACTCAAGCTCTTGTGCTGATCAACGCTTATGATGTAAGCTTTTGACCCGAAATATCGTTGGCTATCCAGCAGAATTGTGTGAATACTCTTGATTTCTTCCTGCGTGTTACCATTCCGCATAGGTTTATTTCCTCAGTGCCGCTTGAATATTTCTCCTATGGAGAGCTTTGCTACCTCCCAGTCCTGGCAAGGAGGTTAACCCACCCATTCATATGACTTTTTCCCTTATTGATCTGTTCCTTGCTGAAGAACCTATCTAAGGAGACCTGCTTAATGGGATAGACCGGTCGGTGAAAGTCCTCTTCGTAACCGAACGGAATGGTAGCGTCGATTGCTATTCCTCCCTCAAATCGCGTGTTCGATGCGGTCCAGTCTTTTTCTCCCGCTGTCATCCGTTCAGCAGGCATAAATGTTTGGCCAATGCCCCCTGGAACAGGACTGAGGATATCGGTTTGAGGGTTGACCCGCGTGGCTATAGCCCACATAATATCGTCCATGCTGTATATGTCGACATCTGTATCAACTGCGATGGCAAGGCGCATACCCTGGTTGCAGCTCATGATAGCCGTAAGGAAATTTCGCTGCCACCCTTCTTCTATCTTGCTTCGTTTCTTGACCTGAATAATGCAGCCGCCCCAGTCAGTAAAGCAATATGGGATGTTCACATCTTGGATAATGCCCGGCTGCAATCGTTCGCACAATTCGAAGATTGCCCCCTCCCTCACGGTGGTATCGATGTTGCTGTCATCAAGCATGTGTACGCCGAGAGGAAAGATGATTGGTTTTGATTCCGGCTTTCGCATGGTTATTCCCGTGACATGAAAGGTAGAAGCCTTGTAGGCCTTTCCCATATACCCGGGCCACTCGGGATGGAACCAGGCTTTGCCTTGTTTTCCCATCTTTTCTGCCGCGGCTGTTTCGAATCTGCGGTCTTTCGGCCTAAGGTAACCCTCCAGAACCAGCTCAGCATCTGCAAGGGCAAATGCATCTGGAATTGTCCGGCACTTGACTATTCGCAAGGGGCTGCCTTGTATAGCACCCGCAATACCGAGTTCATCGCAACCTTTTGGCAAAATGACGTAGTCAAAGCCTGATCCCGCCATGAGATTGGCAGCGGGAGGAATGCCAAAGCACATGGTGAGAGGAATGCCTTTCTCCTCATTGTAGTGCTCTACCTGAACTTGCCACATATGCGAGCCCGGAGCAGCATTAAAGGTGCCTACATTGCCCCACCTGAAAGACATTCTGTTGTAACCTACGTGTGTTCCCTGCTTGAAATATTTGCCGACCACAACGCTTTGTCCACTTCCGATGGTCAGTTCCGTTTCGAGTGGTGTATGCCGAATCGCCAGAACCCATTTATTGACGTTCAAGTCATCCGTGATCACATGCTCTTGAACAGGAGCTTCAGTTTGATCAATTTCAACGGGCGGTATTGGATGAGTGAGCGCATACGCGAGAGCTTTAGTCCGTTCCGTGTCACTCTGCCAGCCGAACAACTTGTTCATCACCGAACTATTTCCGAAGAGGTTCGTCACTGCCCTTAGGTGGTCATAACTGTGAACCCTGTTGAAAAGAATCGGAATGCTGCCATCCAGGTGTTTTTGCACCCCGGTAATCTCTAGATCACCATTAACTTCCACATCAGTTTCCAATAACAGGCCCTCGGATTTGAGCCAGTTGAGGGTGCTCCGCAAGTCTTTGAGATGATCCTTGCCAAAAACTCCTGTCATGATTTTTCACCTCCATCCCAATGTTTTTCAGACGTGTAATACTATCAAAAAATTGCTTCTAAGCCTTCAGTTGCGTACCTTTCAAGATTCTATAGGAGCAAAACCCATGACAGATCAACTCATTTTTTGTTATATTCTTATAACTTATTTTTCTGATTTTGACACCAATTCAGATGTGAAATTAAGTTTTTTTAAGTAGGATTTTGTTATGTTGAATATGAACCAGTTACGAGCATTTTATTATGCGGCTAGGTCTCTGAGCTTTTCTGCGGCTGCAGACGATCTATTTGTGACCCAACCAGCAGTAACAAAACAAATTAAGCTCTTTGAAGAATCCTGCAATTTGAAGCTTTTTGCGAAAAAGAAAAACCAGATATCTCTAACCGACGAAGGAAAAAAGGTTCTGATCTATGCGTCGCGGATATTTGAAATGGAAAAACAGCTAGAAGAGGCGCTCAGTGGGATTCACAATCAAAAGCAAGGTTCGCTTCGTGTTGGAACCACAAAGACATATGCAAAATATTTTATGCCTAGACTGCTGGCCCCCTTCCAGGAATCCTTTCCAGGCGTGATAATCGATCTCGATGAGGGAAGTTCTCTTAGCATGACAGAGAGCCTGCTGGATTTTAAGAACTCTCTTGCAATAGTGCCAAAGGTTCTAGATCATCCCGATATAACATATCAACTCTTAATGCTTGAAGAAGTTGTAATAATTGCGTCACCAGAACATCATCTGGCGCAAAAAGGTTTAATCGGACTGGGAAGCCTAGCTGGCCAACCCTTAGTAATGAAGGAACATGGATCTGGTACCAGAAGGTTTATTGAAAGACTTGCTCATGAGGAGAATATTGCTTTTAACGTGATAGCGCAAACTAGCAATATGGATTTCATAAAGCAGCTCGTTAGAAAACAACAAGCCTTGTCATTTGTTGTTAAAGCAGCGGTAGAGACCGAACTTGCGGCAGGAGAGCTAGTTGCGATACCCTTTGAAGGCCTAAACCTAGTGTTGGAGATTTATCTCGCGCACTTGCGCGATTACGAGCTTCCTTTTGTCGCTAGGGCTTTTCAGAATTATCTTCTCTCTCTTGTGCATCCAACCGATCTTGCTACCGGGGCTCAAGCATTTATAGAAAGAATTTCCAAAAAAGGTGGATGGTCAGACGGTATCATCCGTTTTCTATGATGTGCTGATGAGGGAAGCCCCGCAACAAACCGAGACGAAACAGATTCGAGAGGTCTGGCACTTCAGCCGTGACGAGAACAAACCCGGCTCATTCTGGATTCTGGAAGGAATTCAGCAGGTGGAATCTTAACAGCCTTTAAGCCTTTCCGCAGCAAGTCCCGGGGCCTGCGCAACCGGCATGGCCTGGCGAGCTGCCGCAACATGCCGTATCCCCGGCTCCAGGCAACGAGCTTTTCTTAACCCCCGATAGGGAAGATATAGGGGAAAGCATTTTTTTCATGTTGCCGCTCCCGCACGACCGGCATTGCAACTCGTCCTCTGAAGTCGCGACGAGAATTTCGCTGACCTTGCCGCAGTCCAGGCAGAGAAAATCAAAAAGGGGCATCTTGGACCTCCGTGGATCGGCACGCTGCGAGAAGCGTGCCTCGTACAGTCTTTCTCGGTTCGGGAGAAAGTTATCCTGCTCTCCGGCAGGGTTCCGGGGCCGACGCCTCTTCTCTTGGAATTACGCCCCGATATTCGTTGATCGCCTTCTGAAGGGTCTTGACCGCCAATCGGATACAGTGCTGCTTCTGGTCCGGGATTTCAATGAGCTCCCTGAAAACATCCCGGTCCTTAAACTGCATGGCTTCGTCCAGGGTTTTTCCCTTCACCAGATCCGCCAGGGCCATGGCCGCAGAAATGGCTCCCGGACACCCGAGCACCTGGTACTTGACGTCTTTGATGCGCCCGTTCTCCATTTTAAGAAAGCACTTCATCGTGTCGCCGCACGGCCCTGTGAGTTCGGTCACGTGGTCAGGGTCGGAGATGGCTCCCATGTTGGGTTTGTTGAGATAGTATTCGATTGCCCTATCCGCATATCCTGAACCGGAGAGCAGATCCCTGACAAGTTTCAAATCCTGTTCGTTTTCCATGTGCTGTACCATGGTTTTTACCTCAATGAACGCATCCTCCGCCGGCGCCGTGGCCTGCGCAGGTTTGATCCAGCGTGAATATCGGGAGAAATCCCGCCTCGATGAGCTTTAGGTTCTCGGCAACGGAACCCTCCACCGCCCTGTACACGGTAATCCCCGCAGAATTCAAAGCGGCCAGGGCCCCGGCCCCTATTCCTCCGACCACGACGGCATCCACCGGCCTTCCGCCGAGGGCACTGAGAGGCTGGCACCGGCCGCGGTCGTGTTCCCTGTCGGGGTTGTCTATGGCTTCAAAAGAACCCTTTTCCCTGTCCACGATCATGAAACGGCTGGCCGAGCCGAAATGGCCGTAAACCACGCTTTCCGGGCCTTTATCCTCCTGGATTGGAAAAGCAATTTGCATTCACCTTCTCCCTGGTCTGTTCCTTTGCTTCTTGCTCGAAACCTTTTCTAATACTCCTGAACTGTAGATCAGTCAAGGATATTTCGCGATTCGACGTCGAGACCAGGGCGGTTTTGTTGACAAGCGGAATTTCAGCTTTAGATAGTGTGATAATGACGCTTCTAAGAATGACGGCCTCGTAAAAAGTCCTGGAACAGAGGCTTGGTCATTGCGAGCCCTTCGACTTCGCTCAGGGTAAACTCCGCGCGGCAATCTCGTAACTACCCGTTTGTTCATGAGATTGCCACGGCGCTTCGCGCCTCGCAATGACGGGCTTGGACTTTTTACGATTTCATCGAGATTAGGAGGCCTGAAATGAAACAATCCAGGACCATTCAGAAAGTTTTCAGGAGCAAGCCGACCATCGAAGGCGCCGGGGTTCACCTCAAGCGGGCATTCGGGTACAGCCAGGTCCCCCTTTTTGACCCTTTCCTGCTTCTGGACGATTTTCGATCGGACAATCCTTCCCACTACCTTAAAGGATTTCCGTGGCATCCCCATCGCGGAATCGAGACCATTACCTATGTTCTTCGCGGAGAGGTGGAACACGGCGACAGCATGGGAAACAAAGGCGTCATTTCTTCAGGCGATGTTCAATGGATGACCGCCGGGAGCGGAATCATCCACCAGGAAATGCCGAAAGGCGACCCTGAAGGTTTCATGGAAGGCTTTCAGCTCTGGGCCAACTTGCCCGCCTCCCACAAGATGATGGGACCCCGGTATCGGGATGTGAAAAGCGACCAGGTCCCCGAGGTGACGCTGGACAGCGGCACGAAGATCAAGATCATCTGCGGAAAGGTCAACGGACAAAGCGGGCCTGTTCGTGACATTGTCATCGACCCTGAGTATCTCGACATCACCGTTCCCCCTGAGACGGAGTTTTCCCACCCCACCAAACGGGGACACAATGTCTTCGCCTATGTGATCGGCGGTAAAGGATACTTTTGCCGGGAAAAAACACCTTTCGCCTACGAGGTGGAAGGCGCCAACTACTTCGACATGCAACGAGACCCACTGATCGGGAACGAGACGCTCGTTCTATTCGAAGAGGGCGACGAGATCGTGGTGTCCACTGCGAAAGAGCCGATCCGCTTCATCCTCATCTCAGGCAAGCCCATCGGGGAACCGGTTGCCTGGTATGGACCCATTGTCATGAACACCCAGGAAGAACTGGAAATCGCCTTTGAAGAATACCAAAACGGCACCTTCATGAAGCCCAGGCGTTCTTAGGAGTTGCACGGGATCTATGTGACCCTCGCTCTTCGGTAGCCCTCCCACATGGCACTCATCACCTTGCGAGGCTCGACACAGTCACCTACCGCAATGACCTCAGGGGCGATTTTTTCCAGTTCCTCGATGAGTTCCTGGCCCGAGGATTTCATGCCGGTTGCTAGGACAACGGTCTCCGCGTGAATCCTTTTCTCCTCCGAGGATTCATCCACGTAATCGATGCCATGACCCGCCACTCGGATTGCTTTGCTCTTGGTCAGGAGGTTAACGCCTTCATCATCCAGGAATTTTACCAACTCCAAGGCGTTACCCCAGGCCATGTCTGCTGCAAGGGTCTCCAGCCTCTCCACGACGGTCACGTTCCTGCCTTGTCTGGCCAGATACAAGGCCGTCTCAGACCCAATCAGGCCTCCACCGATGATGACCACAGAGGATCCGACCTTCTCAGGGTGAAGCAACGCTTCGACCGCCGTCAGAACCTTGCCACTTTCAATTCCCTCCCCCATCCCCTCCATCCTGGGAATCATTGGAACGGCTCCGGTAGCGGCAAACACGACATCGGGGTTCAGATTCCGAACAGCTTCCGGAGTTGCTTCTTTCCCCAATTCCACGTTGACACCGAGTTTTCGCATCTGCGTCTTCAGGTACTCAATGAGTAGCTTGTAATCCTCTTTGAAATCCGGGACTGCGGCAGGAATCAAGTTCCCTCCCAGCTCCTTCGTTTTCTCCCAGAGCACGACCTTGTGCCCTCTGAGCGCCGAAACGCGCGCCGCCTCCATTCCCCCCGGTCCTCCGCCGATCACCAACACCGTTTTCTTCTCTTCCGCCTTGGTGATCGCCAATTCCCTTTCTACGCCCGTAGCCGGATTCACGGCACAACTGCAGTAATGAAATCGCCTCACCCGGTTGATACATCCTTCGTGACAACCGACGCACGGGAGGATATCCTCTGGTCGTCCCTGCTTCACTTTGTTCACCCACTCCGGGTCGGCAAGGAGGTATCTCGCCAAGGCGACGAAATCCAGCTTTCCTTCCTGCAGCGCCCTTTCCGCCAAGTCCGGATACCCTAGCTTGCCGGAGGAGAGGATGGGAATTTTCACAGCCTTTCTTGCTAATTCCGCCAAATGCAGCGTGCCGCCTCTGGGGGCTGTGGTCGGAGGTTGGGCAAGGTTGTAAGTCTCATAGCAGCCCGCATTAATCGTGAGAGCGTTGACCCCGGCAGCTTCGAGCCGCTTTGCTACCTCGATTCCTTCTTCAACGGTCCGGCCGCCCTCCAAAAAATGAGTCAGCGGATATTTAAAAAGAATGGGGTAATGATCCCCGGCCGCCGCCCTGATCGCTTCCACGAGTTCAATCGCAAGCCTGAGCCTCCCGTTTAAGTCTCCCCCGTATTTATCGGTTCTTTTGTTCCAGAGGGATGTCATGAACTCGTCCAGGAGGTACCCCTGATGGCCGTGAATCTCGATACAGTCAACTCCTGCAAGGGCAATGATTTTCGCCGAAAATTCAAAGTCCCTGACTAACTGCTCCACCTCCTCGGTCGTAAGCTCTCGGGTTGTGACATGTTCTTCGCCTTCAATCGGGTATTTGCCCGGGGCAATCCTGGGTGGATTCCCATAGGGGTCTCTAAAGCTGGGCAAAGGAGAAGGGCCTACCAGCCCTCCATGGGGCAGAGATCGATCAGGCGCTATAATGCGGCCCAGCCCCACGGAGAGCTGAACGCACAATTTAGCCCCGTAATCGTGAACGGCTTGGGCGAGTTCATTGAGCCACTTGCCGGATCGTTTGTTGCTGACGGACGGGCCGCCGATGGTCACCTCGAGGTTGGGAGTGGGAAGCATGAAGGTCGTCTTGATGAGCCCGACTCCCCCCTTGGCACGAGCCGCGTAGAAATCAAACGCTCTCTGGTCCAGCGGAGCTTCCAACGTCGGCAGACCCTGCTGGATGTTAATGGCATCCATGACAATCCTGTTCCTCAGGACCATGTTCCCGATACGACCCTTCTCAAACAATTTCATGGGCACTTCTCCTTGCAGTGGAATCTACATACTTTCCAGTCATTCAAAAGCATCCTCTTTTCTTGAGGTCCTGTGCCACGTCCTCGAGGTCATATTCGGCAAAAGTCTCTTCCGTGGGAATTCCTTTTTCAATGTCCCAACCGCGCTCGTCATAGTAGTCATCGAGCAGCCTTTCGCAGTCTTCGCGACTCAACGGCGTCCCAAAGTAATCGCACAATCGCAGGGTTCCACGGTCCGCCGTCTCCAGAGGCCCAAACCATCTCTCGGGAAAGACATCGTCTTTCCTGGTAAAACCGAGCCTCACGTTCAATGCCTTGAGCAGGTGCCAGTTCCTCCTCGCCGCCTTTCTCAGCTCCTTGAGTGTGGTCTCAAATCCCGTCACCGCGGAGTAGATCTCGCTCCAATCCTCGCCCCGGAAAAAACTGTCGACCCGGCCTCTCAGGCAACCCATGCCCACGGAATTCATGAACGCCACCCAGTCTTCTCCATAAGGCGTCATCCTTGCGATGTTGAAGTACTCCGGCCTGGGGAAAATCCTCTCCAGTGCATCTTCAGGGACCCCCCTGTCCACGAGCCATTCCCTGAACTTCTCAGGAGGCGCATCCTTGGACATGTAAAGCGTAATGGCCCCTTGAGGCGCATGAGCTCCCCTCGGGTTGACCACCTGGCTGAACTCGGGCCCGCTCATGCGATTCATCCGCGGATCGTAGAGAGGCTCCATTCCCTTCACCTGGACCGCATATTTCTCACACCCCCGCCCAATGTCCTTTATCGCCTTGCGGTATCCCTGCGCCAAGAGGCCGCCGATTCCCTCATTCATGCTGGCTTGCTTGCTAAGGAACATGGCGGTCTCAAAGTCATGCTTTAGCTCCACCCCTCCCGTGTCTTCCTTTGTCAGGACCCCTCTTTCATAAAGCTCTACGGCCCAATCAATGAGAGCTGTGTAGGAGTGAATACACAATCCCGTGCGCTGAAAAAACTCCTGCAGCTTTACGTTTTTCTCATAGCTCCCTGCTTGACAGCGGGCCGCCATGTGCACCACTCGACCATAGAAAGAAGAAACCCAGGCCTCCAGCCCGGCATATTCTCCCTTCTTGATCTTCACATGATCCTTGCACCCTATCGGGCAGGTCGGATCCGAAATCCTGCCCGCCTTGATGTTATCGAGGTAATATTCAGGGCTGTAGAGACGATAGGCTTCCGACGTCGGAAACCGTCCTGTCCAGTTGTTCATCGACATCCCGTGGACATCCGCCCATCCCCCGAATCCATCCATCGTCCCCAAGTCCACCATCTTCTGATAATCGCGGAAGTTCTTGAACCGCTCCAGGATCATTCGCGTCCGTTTCATCAGCCGGGTGGGATCCACCACCCCGAGACTCTTGTTCCCACAGGCAATGAATGCTTTGACATTCTTTGAACCCATAATCGCGGGAAGTCCGCCTTTTCCCCAAGTAGTGCATTTGTCGACCAGGCAGACGGACAAATTCACAAGGCGCTCACCGGTTGTTCCCATGGCAAGAACGGAGTAGTTGCGGCCGTGTTTCTCCCAGAGAAGGTCCGTTGTCTCATAAAGGTCCTTACCCCACAGCCCGGAAGCGTCAAGAATGTCGACTTCATCACCATGGATCCTGATGTAAACCGGTCTCTTTGATTTACCCCTGACGATGACCTCATCGTAGCCGGAAAGCTTCACGTTGATCCCGAAATCACCTCCCGCTGTTCCTGATGAGATAGTCCCGGTCGACGGCCACTTCGACATCACAGAGTTTTTGTTTGCTGCGGGTGCCGAGGTGCCGATGATCGGTCCCATTCCCATGAAAATCATGTTTTCAGGCGAAAGAGGATCAACTTCGGGGTTCAAGAGATCCCAGGCAAATTTGCAGTTCAACCCAAAGCCGCCCAGATGCTTCCGGGCTAACTCCAGGTCCAATGCCTCCTTCTTGATTTCTTCCTTCGTCAGGTCAATGTGCAAGACCTGTCCTGCATATCCTCCGACTTTCATGACGTTTCTCCTCTTTGCTTTGTGTCCTTATATTTAAGCCACAATCACCTTCGATAGACCACCTCGAATATCCTGCCCAAATTTTCAGCACCCCTAAGCCGCTGCTGCCTCCCCCACTCGTCCATGGGCAGGTAATCCAGGGCGCCGTAGAGGCATGACTTGACGCACTCCGGATCACCGCCACACAAATCGCATTTCATCGCGCACCCTTTGATGTAATGATACAAGGCTCCTCCAAAGGGACACGCGATCACGCAGGTCTTACATCCAACACACAGGCTCTCTTTGACCAAAAGCGCGCCTGTATCCTCGTCCCTCGTGATCGCTCCCATGACACAGACATCTGCGCAGATGGGATCATGACACTGCTGGCAAACGACCGGGATATTCTCGTTCGTCCCCCCGCCGTTTGTCTTCATGACTCCTATCCGGGACAAATCCAAGTTGCACTCCCCTTCGTGCGCCAACGAACATGCCATCTCGCAGGAATGACAACCCGTGCATTTCTCAGGCTTGATTACTAATGCCTTATCCATTGGTTCCCCCTCACTAGGATTTTACGAAGTCCTTGCCCAAAAATAACGGCCTTACCCGACTTAACCACGTTTTGCGGACGGATGTCTCGTCTTTCCCGAATAAATCGAGTAACACGTCCAGTTTCCTTCCTTGACGAATGAGGCCCCAGATCAGTCCCGTTTGCTTTCCCGGGTTTATGAATTGCGCGCCAAGACACCGGTTCTCTACAATAATGAGCCTGTGATAGTAGGATGCCGTGTTACGTTCCAATACGGATATATCCTTCTCCTTGACCCCTGACTCCTCGAGCGCTGCGACGGTCTGACCGAATGCCACCACGTGATGCCCAAAGATATTCATGTTCAATAGGCTTTCTGAGCCGGGGTATTCCAAATTGAGTCCGAGGCTATTATACCCAGCGACGGCACCTTGCCTGTTCGCATTGTGCCAAAACAAGTTCAATGCCGGTTTCCCTGTAACCCTATCGTTTGTCTCGACGCAATCTCCGCAGGCATAGATCCCTTCCACGTTGGTCTCCATGTGCGAGCCGACCTCGATTCCTCCTTTGATGCCTACCTGGATGCCTGCGTGCCGTGCAAGCTCAACGTTGGGCTTCATCCCAATCGCCCATACCATCGTGTCACATTCCAGCTCGCGGCGATTCGTCCTCAAACCCTCGACGTTTTCAGCACCTACGATCTCCGTCGCCCTTTCATCGACTGCGACACGGATTCCATTCTCTTCAAGAGTGTTTTTTACATGATCCGCAGCTTTCCGATCCAGCCCCAAGGGCAGGATCCTCGAAAGTCCTTCGAGGACTTCCACCTCATAGCCTCTCATTCTGAGCGCCGCGGCCACTTCGATTCCAATCGCTCCGGAGCCGACGACGACGGCTTTTCTTCCCTTGTGCCCTACGATGGCGTCCGCATCGGCGAGGCTCTTCACGACAAAGCACCCGCTCTTGCGATTTCCTATCTCTATAGGGCTGCTCCCGACTGCCAGGATGAGACGGTCGAAGCTCAGATTTTTCCCATTTCCGAGCCGTATTCGAGCCGCGGCCGGTTCCACCTGCTCAACCTTCAGGCCGAAGAGGATCTTTATTCCCAGGCGGTCGTAATCGCCTGGGGTCTTGACATAGGTCTTCTCCCGGCCGATTCGCCCCGATATGTACTCCGGTAAAACGCACGGCGAATACAGGCTCTCCGTTTCCGCCGAAATCATGGTGATCTCGTCTCGGCCGCTCAGCCTTCTCACAGCCGCCGCCGCGCTGAAACCTGCAATACCGTTCCCTACAATAACCACCTTTTTTCTTGACATCTTTTCCACAAGGCCCGGTCTTAATCCCAGGCGGAAAATCTCGATTCAGAACGCAGGTCCTCTGTGTTTGGGTCGGAGCACGATAAAGAGCTCTCTATGCCGAATTCATAGCTTTTACCCAGATACTATATTTCACGTCTATGCACAACACAAAGTCAAATTGCTTTTCTCTGGCTGGGCACCGCGCATTTTTGAGCGCGGATCGTGGAGTCACGGGTTGTCGCATAAAGCAACAAGCTTGCCACAAAGGCAAGAAAACAAATCATGAAGCCCATCTGATATGCTTGGCCAGCCCCGGAAGGACTCATCATAACCTCTTCGATCACACAGCCAATTCCATGAATGAACACTCCCCCACCCATCATCGTGAAAAAATTGACCCCTGCCATCGCCGTTCCCGACATTTCTTCAGGCATGATTTCCCTTATATGGGCGTAACTAATTTGAGTAAACGAATTCGAGAAGCCAAGAAGAAACAATATCCCTCCCAATGCATAGAACATTAAAGGATTCTTCCACTGCGCCAAGATCAATGTTGCAACGGATGAAACCGCAATGGCCAGAATAAGAGTTTTCTTTCTGGACCTGAAAATCCGGTCTGATAGCATTCCTCCTACTGGCGCTCCCAAGGTATATCCCACGCTCACCATGAGTAGAAGGTTTCCAGCCAAGACGGGCGGAAGCCGAAGACATTCGATAAGAAAAGGCCCAGCCCACAATGCCTGGATCGAGGCAAATGCCCCGTAACGAAGGAAGATACTCCAGGAAATGGCCCAGTAATTCCACTTTGAGAAAAGCGTTCTTAGGTAGGCTAAAGGCGCCATGGACGAATTACTTTTTCGAGAAAAGTCACTCTGGTTGCCCCCTTCTAAACTCGGTTCCCCCACTAAAGCAAACAAACATATGGCCAGCACGGTATTGATGCCCGCAAAAAGATAGAAGGATCCCCGCCACCCGAGCTTCTGGCAGAGAATTGCAAGCGGACTCGTAGCTGCCAAGCTTCCCAAAGAACCTATCGCAACAATCAAGCCAGACATGGTTGCGAATTTCCTGAGATCAAAAAGACCGCTGAGAAGTTTCAAGGAACCAATGAAGTTTCCAGCCATTCCTACCCCGAGTAAAGCCCGCCCCACGCTTGCACCGACAAGACTCCCGGCTTTCGCGAAGATAATGGCTCCCATGACGGCCATGAAATTCAGTGCCGTCATCGTTCTTCGCGACCCTATTCTGTCCAAGAGAATGCCCATCGGCAGTTGCACCAACGCAAAGGAGTAAAAAAAGACAGCCCCCAAAACGCCAAGTTCATGGGGGCTGAGGTTCAGGTCACGTGTCAGATTCGGGGCAATGATCGCACTTGAACTCCTGTAAAACATAGACATAACTTGGAGAGAAGCACAGATCGCAAATATCAGCCACCGGCTACCTCTCCTACCAATACGCATCCTGGTCTTCACCAATCAAATTCTTACATTACTTGGAGCTATTGCCCTTGGGTCTTATACCGCAGGTGGATAGATCGCTTATGCGACCATGCCCTAGGGCCAACTTGCACGAAGTTGTTTGCTCTTCTCACAAAGTCATCAGGTCCCAAAGTACTTATCCAAGCCCATGTGCTCGTGGAGTTCCAGAAATCGCTTTCTGCCCATTTTTAACAGGAGCGAAACATAGGCCCACCCCTCGTAGGGAAGTGCGTAACGCTCAAGCCCCGGCTCGGTGCATCGGCGGCATGGAGGGTGTTTGCCAATGCGGCGCCTGAACCGGGACGCCCCGGCGGAGCTTAGCATGTCCGCCACAGGAGTGGTTCGGATGTTCCCGACGCTTAAATCGACTAAGGGACACAGGTACACATCCCCCGTGCTTCGAACAAAGATATAGTTGAAGCCGCAGGAACAAGGCTTTTTCATCTCACCCCTGTCAAAGTACTCGGCCAGCCTTTCTCCGTGATAGACCCACCGTGACGTTTGTTTTTGATAGAATCGCTTCATTTTCTCGATGTCATCTGGCTGGAACGCAAGCTCCCGAGACCTGTCCAAATTGAGGTATCGGCCTTCGGTGATGATGCATGGCGAAATGATCGTGAACAGACCTCGATCGTCGGCATAACGGACGACACCGTCGAGCTCATCCACGTTCATCGGCAGCACGGTTGTCTTGAGACCTAGGATCAGCTGGGGGTGGATCTCTCTCAAGCGCATCAGGTCGTTGATCGTTTCGTTGAGTTTGGGCCATGCCCCTTTGAAGTTCCTGATCCGGTCATGGACCTCTCCTGCGGCATCCATGGCGCACACGATCACCAAGCCGATCGACCGATCTCGGAGACTCCGGAGGATCTGCTCGACCTGCTCCACCACCCGCTTGCCAAGGAGGGCGTTTGTGGTGATGGCGATAGATCGAAGCTTGTTCAGGTTGAGCGGCAAGAGACCCGTGACAAAATCGATCAGATCTTCTCGTAAAAAAGGTTCCCCACCGGTAATATCCAATTCCCGCAAGTCGCCAAACACGGAAGAGGAAAGGAATTTCAACCATTCCTCCACAGGCAGATCTTGCACGCTTGGCGGGATCTTCCAGATATTGCACATGATGCACTTCGCGATGCAGCGGTGGGTGATCTCGAGGCTCAGGGCTTGGGGCCTCCCGGGTTTTCCCGTGACCTTCAGCAAGCGGTAGCGGAGAGCGTTTTTCCCCAACTGAAAAGCAAGCTTTGCACAAGACCCCGTCATCTGGCCCTCAATCTCAAAGCCAGTGAGGGGTTGACAGGAGAGAAATAGAGGTGTTTCAAGCAACCCCACCACACGCCTGCCTGATACGAGATCTGTTCGGCCGTGAAAAAAAGGAAAAAAGAAAAGAAATTTAGCCGGGGTTTCTTGACAAAGAACTCCGTCGTTCCGGCCAGGACATGAGCGCAGGCGATGACACCCGACACGGCGGGCAAAAACGGAAGAAGCAGCACCGCCCAGGGCAGGTAGTATCGAGAGACAAAGGCGCAGCAGTGATAGAGAAAGGCCCCATAACTTCTCAGCAAAGAGAGCAGCAAGGTCGCAAACCGAATTGGAAGCCCACGCTTGCGAATCCTGACAAACTTCACGCATCCATGCACAAGCGCCCACAGCCAGCTCAATCCTAAGGGAACCAAGCTACCCCCCGCAAGGAGGGCAAGAAAGATCAAAGCCCAGAACAAGGTGGGCGCCGGAGGAAGTACGAGGCGCTTTACTCTCGAAGCATGGCGTTGCTGCAAAAGGGGCTCCGAGGTCCCGTATTCGAACCGGCGGAAGCAGAAATCCTTCATTCTGTTTCTGTGCCTGTGAAATACCCTCCCCACCGGGCGGTAATCGATGAGGCGCCCTAGATCCTCCGCTCTCCAGCACAAATCAACGTCTTCACCGACAAGAAGATCCTCCCTGAATCCCCCCAGTTGGAAAAACACCTCACGTCTTGCAAGCAGGTTGCAGGAAGGGACATAGAAGAAGCGTTCGTTTCTATTGGAGCGTTTAAACCATGAAGCGATTTTCAGGGAGGACTTGACCTGCTCGTACCTGTCCAACCCATTCTCCTTCATGGCAGAGTCCACCACTCCGCCCACCACGCCGACCTCCGGGTGTTCAAAGGCCGGCACGAGTTCCTTGAGCCAAAGGGGATCGACTACGCAGTCTGAATCAAGAAATACCAGGATTTCGCCCTTTGCCGCCGCCGTCCCCAAATTGCGACACGATGGGGCCTGCAGCCGCTCTTTGAGGGAAATCAGCCTGACGGAATATCGGCTTGCCACCACGGGGGTCTCGTCCGTGGAGGCATCATCCACCACAATGACTTCTATCTTTTCCCGAGGGTATATCACCCTGTGCAGAGCATCCAAACATGCGGCGATGTCTTTTGGCCTGTTTCGAACGGGGATGATGACGGAGACCGACGGCCACTCTGCCATCGGTTCGATCCCCCCTGGGGATAGATAGCCTTTTCGGACAAGTCCGTCCAAATACCGCTTGACCTTTGAAGGATCCCTGTGAGAGAAGCCAGCGGCGATCTCCTGAAAGGTCAGGCTCTCTCCCTTTGCCAGGCGGTCGAGAACCGGTTTCCAGGATCGGTGAAGGGCCACGGTTTTCAGGGGAAACCGCGAAATGAGATAGAGGCTTCCGTTCACATCCTGTGCTTCAACCTGGGGTCTCAGCCGGAAAAACAAGGTGTCGCCTTTTTCGGTCATGTTCTTTATCCCCCGGCCGACCAACCAGAGTCAACGGTCAAAACAGCCCCGGTGACGCACCGACTCTCTTCTGAGGCGAGCCATCGAACGGCACGGGCTATGTCTTCCGGGGTGATCCGGCGATCCTGAAACAAGTGCCCCTGAGAGAAATGCTTATACGGTTCACCCTCAAGACCTGCCTGAGTCGCAATGCCTTCGAGGCTCACGGATTCCACGGTCCCCGGGCACACCGCGTTGACATGAATGCTGTGGCTTGCCACTTCCATGGCCAGAGCCTTGGTAAAACCAAGCACCCCGTGCTTTGCTGCACAGTAGTGTGTGGACAGTCCGAGCCCTCTGATGCCGGCCATGGACGCGATGTTTATGATCTTGCCATACTGCCTTGCAATCATGCAGGGAAGAACATGTTTGGAGCAGAGATAGGTCCCTTTCAGGCACACGTCAATGACTTCATCCCACGCGTCCTGAGAAAGCTCCGCGAGGGGATAGAGAGAAATCACTCCCGCATTGTTCACAAGTATATCGATAGAGCCCCATTGCTCAAAGACACGATGGACCGTTGACTGTACCTGGGCCTCGTTCCGGACATCACACACAAGACCCAACGCCCTTGTGCCGAGCGAAATAAGGTCCTCTGCCGCTTTCTCAAGGCTTTGCCTGGTAGAGAGTGGATAGGGGATAGTTGGGAGGTCATGGGCGATATCTGCAAGGGCGACGGAAGCCCCCCGCAGGGCCAATTCCTTCGCGATCGCCAACCCGATGTTCCTCGCACCCCCTGTGACCAACGCATTCTTTCCGGCGAATTCTTTGTTCTCTTCCCTTAGCAAAGCACTATTCCTTTACGCCCCCTGCAAAGCCATGCTCTTTCAGAAAGGAGAGAATCCCATCGACCTGCGTCTCAACAGTGCCGGTGAGCATGCTCCCCCTTTTTTCAACCCTGCTGCCCATCAGGAGTTGCTGAATCCGTTCAAAAGCCTCAAGACGGCTATCCGGTGTGAAGACCTTTTTCGGCCTCGGTCGTGGAGAAAAGATCGTTCTCACGAGCGTTCTGGCCGGAGCCTCCTTTTCCGAATAGACTCTTTTCTCAAGCGGGACGGAGATCGCTCTCTGCTTATCTTCGAATCGGGGCAGCCGCACTTCCAGGCCCATGTCGACACTCAGGACAGCCGGTAACGAGCACTTGATGATCTCCCGGACCCCCCGCCCTGCTCTTCTTTCGGCCTCCACCGTTCCTGTCCCCGGGTTTGTCATCAAAGAGACCACGGCCGAAACAAAAGGAAGCCCGAGTCGATGGGCCATATAGGCGCCTACTTGCCCGCTCTGCCGGTCCAGGGACTCCTTGCCGCACAGGATCAGATCGGCACCCATCTCCTTGATCGCTCTTGCAAGAAAAAAGGCCTTGCGCCATGGGTCCATGCCCTGATCGGCCTCTATCTGCACCAGGCGATTCGCACCCATCCCGAGGCAACGTCTCACTTCCGGCTCGGCAATTATCGGCCCAAGGGTGAGAATGGTGACTTCACCTTGTCCAAGGGATTCCTTGACACGCAAACCCATCTCAAGCGCAACTTCGTCAAAGGGGTTTACCATGGGAATCTTGTCCTCAGGCTCCAGAAATTGTTCCGAGGGATTCATCCCGGTCCTGACATAGACATGATACAGCTGCTTGATGCAAACGATAATCTTCATGTTCACCGAATCGACGAGGCGACGATCTCGACCAAATCCATCACCTTGGGCGCTTTGCCTGCCTCAAGGTTCTTGATGCCGTCCTCAAGCATCGTCAGACAGTATGGGCAAGCGGTTCCTAGAACCTCAGCCCCGCTCTGAACCACCTCCTCGGCTCGGATGAGGTTCATTCGTTTGCCCGGTTTTTCATGAAGCCACATGCTCCCCCCTCCGCCCCCGCAACAGAAGCCCCTTTCTCTGTTCCTAGGAAGCTCGAGAAGCGTCACACCAGGTATGGATTTACCAATCTCCCTCAGGGGCTTGTAAACGCCGTTTCCCCGCCCCAGGTAGCACGGGTCGTGAAGCGCCATCGTTGCGGGAAGGGAATACTTGAGGGCGATCTTATCCCGCCGGATCAGGTCTGCAACATATTCGGTTGCATGAACCACCGGGAAGCTTCCCCCCAGAGACGGATACTCGTTTTTTAGTGTGTTGAAGCAGTGAGGGCAAGGGGTCACGATTTTTTCAAAACCATGTCTCCTGATTCTACGGATGTTCTCCTCTGCGATTTCAACAAAAAGGCTCTCCTCCCCCAGCCTTCTTGCCGGGTCCCCGCAGCATAACTCCTCTTTGCCGAGAATTCCGAAACGGACTCCGCCCGCCTTCAGGATTTTGACCATGGCCCTCGCCGTCTCCTGATGCCGCGGGTGAAAAGCGCCTGAACATCCCACCCACAGCAGAATCTCCCCCTCCTCCGCCAAGAGAGGAACCCCACGATTAAAGGCCCAGTCGGTCCTGCGGGCGATTCCTCTTCCGTAGACGTCCTTGTAGTGCAGAAGATTCCGGAGGGTGGCCTTGGCTTCGGAAGGCAAAGCGCCTTCGCCCATGACCCGGTACCTCCGCATTTCCATAATCTTGTCCAGCGGCTCCGCAAAGACTGGGCAGTGCTCGACACAAGCCATGCAGGTGGTGCACGACCAGATTTCATCGTTCGATACGCTCTGTTCCAGGAGGGAAGAAGAGACCTGCATCTGCTCCTGGAGGCTTTGGATGACCTTTCTAGGAGACAGAGGCTTTTCAGCAATGGCCGCGGGGCAGTTCTCTTCGCACCGGCCGCAGGAAACGCACGCTTCTGCGTCGAGGAGTTGCTTCCACGAAAAATCACTCACCCTCTTGGCCCCCGGAACGTCCCCCCGGAGGGAGAGGTTCCTCAGTTGACCGGGTAGGTTTCGCGTTTTGTAGTACACATTCAAGGATCCGGCCACCAGATGGCGGAGGAAGGTGAAAGGCAAGCAAGCCATCAAAAATAAAACCGCAAAAAAATGAAGGCGAATCATCAACTGCATGAAAAGAGGCGACGGCGACAACACAGTGGAGAAGACGGATCCCACAGGGGATTGCCAGGTATACCCCGCCCCTAAAATGGAGAGCCTCGCGCCCTCCGCCAGGAAACCCGTGACCACGATAAAGACAAGGGTCAGTGTCGGAAGGATGGTTCTCCCGGATATCGCCTCTCTGCGCCTCGCCCAACGTCTCCCCAGCATGAACGCCAAAGCGCACAGCATGGCGAATCCAAGGAGGTCGAGAATAAGAGAGACCAGGTTTGAAAGCGTCCCGGGCAACCGGGGACGGAACTGAGATACCAACACGACGAGTCCAGGCGGGACGACCCCCCAGAACACGAAGACATGGGCGGCTCCTCGAAGCGGGCGCTTCAGAATCTTCCTGGACCCTAAGAGATACCCCGCGAGGGTGGACAGACTCCCTTTTCGGAATTCCTTTTGCCCCGCAAACCAAAGGGAAGACCGTCCGGTCAATCCCTTTCCGAGGACCAGAAGAGCGACGACGAAGAGGAGCGCATCCAGAGAAGTCAGCATCCCGGTCCTCCTCGTTCGTTCCTGATTCTTCGGGTGTAGAAACGAAAACCTCCCCACAGGAGTCCTGCAAGAAACAACTGATAGATCCAGGCCGAGGCGAGAATACCGGGCTGCCCTGCAGAGTCTGCTTTGGGATGCATAAACCCGATCATGTCGTTGTGACACTTGGTGCAGTCCTGATCATTGATCGGCTTTTCTTCCCCATGGGCTCCGGCGCCCTGATGACAGCCCAGGCAATTGTTTCTGTCATAGGCCCTGCTGAGATTCTGTTTGCCGTGAGAGACAACCTGCAGCGAGGGGAACCAGGAAAGATAGTCTTCCCTGCCGCACTCCGAGGGGTGGCACCCGGCACAGGTTTTTTCCAGAGCCCCGGGATGAACGGATGACAAAGGATCTCCTTTTCCCAGAATCCGGTGTTTCGTGTGACAAGAAGAGCACTTTGGCCGCCGGTCGCTATCCCGAGAGAGGCCATGCCGGTTTTCCTGCTCGTGGCATTCCGTGCACGAAACAGCGCTTGAGGTTTTCATCGTTTCATGGGATTCATCCTCGATTTTGCCATGGCAGTCTAGGCAGGAGAGGGCCGCTCCATGCGAAGAGTGTTGGAAACCCTCCAAATCGATCTCAAGAGAACTCCCTCTGCTGCCCTGCTGGTGGCAGCGAATACAGTCTTCGGGCGTGTAGGCGCAGAGGGCGTTGATCGAAGAGCCACAGACAAACAACGAGCAAAAGACAAGGAAACCAATTCCCCTTAACGAAAACATCAACCCTCCCTCAATTTCTTGATCAGCCGTGGCAAAACCTCGTGCACGTCTCCCACCACTCCTAGATCGACAAAATGAAAGATTCTCGCTTTTGGATCGGTATTGATCGCGATCACGAGCTGGGACTTCTCCATTCCCACCGTGTACTCATTGGCTCCTGATAGCCCACAGGCCACCAGAAGGCGGGGGGCCACGGTTTTCCCTGTTTGCCCGATCTGGCGTTCGTAGGGAAGCGTCTGCCAGTCAATCACCGGCCTGGTGCCGCTCACTGACCCTCCTATCGTTTTTGCGAGGTCATGAATGACCTGGAAGGCCTCCCCTTTCCCAACGCCGCGACCCCCGGTGATAATGATGTCTGCTTCTTCGAGATCCAGGGTCTCCGGGTCAGGCTGAACAAGGGACCTCAATTCGCTCTTTGAGGCGTCAAAACCGGCCTCAGGGGAAACAACTAGAACCTCGGCCTTTCTTGGTTCCACGTCCTCTGAGGAAAGGACGGAGGGAAGGAACGTCACGAGATGGGGTGGAGGGCTTTCGAACTCCAGTTCCTGAAAAAGATATCCGTTTGCGATGGGTTTAACGGCCTTTACTTTACCCTCGGGATCCATGTTCAGATCCATGGCGCGGGTCACCAACCCTGTCCCGAGC
>Ga0209163_1000567_pt1 | contig 64359 bp, 54 predicted proteins | sample MTBAKSrepl2MetaG_FD_187457 | JGI IMG/M metagenome (GOLD analysis project Ga0209163, IMG submission 187457) | Enrichment culture microbial communities om Arthur Kill intertidal strait, New Jersey, USA, that are MTBE-degrading - MTBE-AKS2 (Arthur... | ecosystem: Environmental > Aquatic > Marine >...
GTGGTTCGGGGTCGAAAAGTGGTACGAGAGGACAGTCTGGAAGAGATTCTGAAGTGAAGTCCGGATGTCACGGACGTCCGGGAGATGCACGGAGATGGGTAGTCTATCAAGAAGCGGGGAGCAGCATTTGACCGATGGTTATTCCTCTGTCTTTGCCGAAGCCAAATCGTTCAGGCCATGTTCATCTCTGACCGTAATCGTCTTGGACTCCATCAGAATCAATCCCTGCTCCACCATCTTGGCGAGCGCCCGGGATAGGGTCTCGGGGGTGGTTCCAAGAAGATAGGCCATCTGTTCTTTGGAGATCGGCAAAGAGATGTTTGCCGCGCCTTTCTGTTCCCTGGAAAGATACAACAAGTAACCGGCGAGGCGTTCGGGAACTTGCTTCAGTGCAAGATTTTCAATCTGAAGGGTCAGTTCCCGATGTCTCCTGGAAAGAAAGGTCAGCATGTTCATGGGCAATGCGGGTTTCTTGGAGATGATGTCGAGGAACTGTTTCTTTGGAAAAAACAGGCAGGTGCTTTTTTCCAGTGCCTGTGCCGTGGCGGGAAAAGCATCACCGTGGTAGAGGGCCAGTTGGCCGAAAGGCTCGCCCGTCTCAAGAACATACAATATTTGTTCCCTTCCTTTGACGGACACCTTGGTGATCTTCACGCGGCCCGCCACCACCACGTAAAATCCCTCACTGAATTCCCCCTCGAAGAAAATGACCGACCCTTTCCGGTATTGCCTCTTGGATGCGATCCGGGCAAGGGAGTCCAAGTCCGATTCAGAGAGTCCCTTGTAGATGGGCATTTTGGAGATGGTATTTTTTAGATCGTCCATTCGGGGGTTTTGTCCTTAGGGCGCACACGAAACTTATATTTTCAACCCAACCTATTAAATTCACATTTGATGATCAACAAGAAACTGGCGGAAAGACCCGCTTCCAAAAATTCGTTTTCTTGATCCAGGTCAAGGAAACCTGGTGATGCTTTCTTTATGATTAAGGAAAAACCACGGGATCGGGTATTTCTAATCAGGCGGATGCACGCAAAGGAGGAACCCATGAAGAGCCTGAACATCTTTGATTCCAACGATTTCTCAGAAAAGGGGTTCAAGAAGTTTCTTGTACACGACTCCCCCTATTTCAAGATCATCAACTTCAATTTCAAGGCGGGCCAGGCCCTACCGATCCATTCGCACGACATCGAAGGAGAATTGTCCTTCCTCGTTTTAGAGGGGGAAGGAGCTTTCCTGGGCGCGGATGAAAAGACCGTACCTGCCAAGACGGGGGACGTGTTGGTTTGCGACATCGCCGAGCCCCACGGCGTGAGGGCCGACACCGACATGCGTGTTCTGGTGACCATCGCCCCGCCCATATGATCGGGAGCAGAATCTTTCTTGGAAGGAGGTTGCACATGAAACCGAGAGGCCCTCTCATGATCGAGCACCGGCTTATCGAACGGATGCTGGAAATCGTGCGCAGAAAAATTTCCGCCATGAAAGACACCGCAGACGCGGACCCGGTTTTCATAGACACGGTGGTGGATTTCATCAGGACTTACGCGGACCGCACCCACCACGGCAAGGAGGAGGACATCCTGTTTACCGCGCTGGAAGGAAAGAAACTGTCCCATTCCGACCAGGCCCTCATGGAGGAACTGGTCGAGGAGCACAAGTTCGGGCGCAGAACGGTAAAAGCCCTTGTGGATGCCAAAAAGGAATATACCGCCGGCAAACGCCAGGCCGTTTCCGCCATCATCGAACATCTGGAAACCCTGGCCAGGTTCTACCCCGAGCATATCCGCAAGGAGGACAAGATCTTTTTCCCTTCCACGGAAAAGCTTTTCAGCCAAGAGGAACTGGATTCCATGCTGGCCGAGTTCCGGGAGTTTGACCGGAAAATGATACACGAAAAATACACTGCGGTTGTCGAACAGCTAAAAGGATAAGGAGGGCAAAGTGAAACCAAGACAGATCAAGGAAGGGATTTTCTGGCTGGGCTCCCTGGACTGGGACCGCCGCCTTTTCGACGCCCTGATTCCCCTGCCGGATGGTACCACCTACAACGCCTACCTCGTTCAGGGCGAGGACAAGACCGTTCTCCTGGACACCGTGGACATCCCCAAGGTGCCGGAGATTTTGGAGCAGCTTCAGGGTGTGGAAAAGATAGACTTCGTCGTCTCCCACCACGCCGAACCGGATCATTCCGGCGCAGTGCCGACGGTCTTGGAAAAGTACCCGGAGGCCAGAGCCGTCTGCACGGAAAAATGCAAGGCTATGCTCATGGACCGGTTCGAAATTTCCGGGGACCGCTTTCTTACGGTGGCGGACGGGGAAACCCTGGACCTCGGAGGTCGGACCCTGGAGTTTCTGCACATGCCCTGGGTCCACTGGCCTGAAACCATGGTCACCTACCTGAAGGAGGACAAGATTCTCTTTTCCTGCGACCTGTTCGGCTCCCACATCGCCAGCACCGATCTTTTCGTCAGGGACAAGGCACGGGTTTTCGAGGCGGCCAAACGTTATTACGCCGAGATCATGATGCCCTTTGCCAAGCTCATCGCCAAGCACCTGGAGCGACTCGCACCCTATGACATTCAGCTCATCGCAGCGAGCCACGGCTCCCTTTATGATGATCCCGCCTTCATCATGGACGCCTATGGGGAATGGGTCCTGGGCAAGCCCCAAAACCTCGTGGTCATTCCCTATGTGTCCATGCACGGCAGCACCCGGATGATGGTGGACTTCCTGACCGACGAACTTGTTCAGCGCGATGTCGGCGTGATGCGTTTCGACCTTACCGAGGTGGACATCGGCAAGCTGGCCATGGCCCTGGTGGATGCGGCCACTATTGTGATCGCCACGCCTACTGTGCTCACCGGCCCGCATCCAAAGGCCCTGTATGCCGCCGCCCTGGCCAACCTGATACGGCCCAAGGCCAGGTTTGCCTCCATAATCGGGTCGTACGGATGGGGCACCAAGGTGGTGGACCAGATTGCGGCCGCTCTGCCCAATCTGAAAATTGAGATTCTGCCGCCGGTCCTCGGAAAGGGAATCCCGAAGAAGGAAGAAAAGGCCGCCCTATCGGAAATGGCCGACCAGATCGCGCAGCGGCATCGGCAACTTTAACGGGGTGCGCATAGGGAAGCTGTTTCTGTGCGTGACCGGAAAGGAAATCGTGTTCCATCCGGTTATCTGCGCATCTGAATCTTCACAATCCAAAGGAGGAAGACCATGTTCTGCTTTCAGTGTCAGGAAACGGCAAAAAACCAAGGTTGTACCGTCAGAGGAGTCTGCGGCAAGCCGGAGGAGACGGCGGACCTTCAGGACCTGCTCATTTACGTGTGCAAGGGTATCGCGGTCTACGGGCAAGAGCTCAAGGAAAAGGGTGTGGTGGACAAAGACGCCGCCCGCTTCCTATGCGAGTCCCTCTTTACCACCATCACCAACGTGGCCTGGGACGATGATGTCATCCTTAACCGGATCAAGAAGGCGCTCAAGGTCCGGGACGCTCTCGCTGAAAAGGCCGGCGTGGATGTGTCAGGCGCGCTTCCGGACTGCGCCACCTGGGCATCGCAGGACAAGGAGGGAATCGTTGCCAAGGCCAAGTCCGACGAGGTCCGCATTACGGCGGCCCGGAACGAGGACGTGCGCTCCCTCAGGGAGCTTCTGATCATCGGTTGCAAGGGGATCGCCGCCTATGCCGACCATGCCGCGATCCTCGGGCATGAGAAAGATGACATCTACGGCTTCCTCATGGAGGCCCTGGCGTCGACCAGCAAAGAGCTTTCCGTGGATGAAATGGTCGCCATGGTCATGAAGGCGGGCGAGACGGCGGTCAATACCATGGCCCTGCTGGATGGGGCCAACACCTCCGCCTACGGGAACCCTGAAATCACAGAAGTGAACATCGGTGTCCGGAACAATCCCGGCATCCTCATCTCGGGCCACGACCTCAAAGATATGGAGGAACTGCTCAAGCAAACCGAAGGAACCGGGGTGGACGTTTACACCCATGGGGAGATGCTGCCTGCCAATTATTACCCCGCCTTCAAGAAGTACGATCACTTCGTGGGCAACTACGGTGGGTCGTGGTGGCATCAGAACAAGGAGTTCGAGTCCTTCAACGGCCCCATCATCCTGACCACAAACTGCCTGATCCCGATCAAAGGAGACAACACCTACCTCGACAGGCTGTTCACCACCGGCGTGGTCAACTACCCGGCCGCGAAACACATTGAGGACAGGCAGGCCGGTGGGGCAAAGGACTTTTCTCCGGTGATCGCCCGCGCGAAAACCTGCCGCTCGCCGGTGGAGATCGAGTCCGGCAAGATCGTGGGAGGTTTTGCCCACAACCAGGTGCTCGCCCTGGCCGACAAGGTGATCGATGCCGTGAAATCGGGGGTCATCAAGCGTTTCGTGGTGATGGCCGGATGTGACGGCCGCCAGAAAACGCGCGGCTACTTTACCGAGGTGGCGGAAAATCTGCCCAAGGACACGGTGATCCTCACGGCGGGATGTGCCAAGTACCGTTACAACAAGCTCGCCCTGGGCGACATCGGCGGAATCCCCCGTGTGCTGGACGCCGGGCAGTGCAATGATTGTTATTCCCTGGCCGTGATCGCCCTGAAGCTCAAGGAGGTGTTCGGCCTGGAAGACATCAACGAACTGCCCATTTCCTACGACATCGCCTGGTACGAACAAAAGGCCGTGGCCGTGCTGTTGGCTCTTCTCTTTCTCGGGGTCAAGGGCATTCGCCTGGGGCCGACATTGCCTGCTTTTCTCTCTCCGACCGTGGCCAATGTGCTGGTGGAAAAATTCGACATCAAACCCATCGGCACGGTCGAGCGCGACATCGCCGCCATGATGGCCGGCAAGTAAGACGCGAAAACGAGACGGCCCCCAAGCACCGCAATGGAAGGGGGCCGTCATCATCGGTGGTGCTCCCTTTTAGGTGGCACCCATTTCGCGGGGAGATCCTGTCGCCGGTAGTGCCGGTAATGGCCTGATAGCCATGGAGCCGAAACCCGTGGGCCCATCAGGCTGGGTCGAAGCGATTCAGATCATCGTGGGTAGGCCAGGCGAGATGAGAAGCCAGGACCTGCCTTGACTGCCGACTCGGCCGTTGCCATAGCGGCCTTTCCAAAAGAGGAGGCTGCCCGGAAGCCGTCTCACCGGAGGAGAACCTGCGCGATGAATACCGTTATATGGTTTTTGAGGACATCTGTGGCGAACCTCAGGTGAAAGAAATAGCCCTGTGAACCGCCGTGAATTCGTGGCTTGATCATCGTTTTGGGCCACATGCGACCAAATGCGGAATACAGCCTTTTGGGTGGGCAGTGCCCACCCTATCGGAAACCTCAACGCCAACGCGGAGCCAAGCATCCTGGAACGGCGTCTCCCAAGGTGATGCCGGCAGAAAACGAGACCCGCCTGGTCGGAACGATGATCAAGGCCTGAATTCGCGAGACGGCTTGTTCCTGAAGGGGGTGTACTCCTGCGTCCAGGCTCCGAACAAGATGTGTATGCTGCGCGCGGTCACGAGTTGCGATTTCCCACATCCCCCCCGCCCTCTGGCAGAGGGACGGGGTAGGGTACATAAAGCGCAGTGTGTGGACGCGCGAGCTATGGTCTCGCCGCGCCCACCGTCGGATCACGCGCCCCGATGAGGACGCGCCTGGGTCGGGGGACCCGCACGGACGCGTGCCATATTTGGTGCCGAATTTCATCTTGACACGCAGCCCGGATTCTGCCGTGACTTGCACTAACGCCAAGCAACTGTCTATCCTTCTTGAACTCGGGAGGCACTATTAATACATCAAAAGCACCCGTTATTACCCTTGCCGTGATGTTTGCCGTGATATTTACGGCACAGATGGCACATGCGGACGCTTCCCTATGGCTTTTTCCCCATCAGGGGGGGACATCCGTAAACAGTAGCGACGATCCATGGTTGCACGAAAGCTATGTCGTCGGTCCGGAAGACTTCGTGCTGGAAATCTATAACCACGGCGAGGGAAAGGAGGATAACAAGGCCACAAACGTACATTTGATTGTCGCTGTGAAGGACCTGGATGACCTGACGGCGGTTACGGTTCACGGAATGACAATCGTGCCTGGTGCGTTTGTTTATGGGTCTCCTGTTTATCCGAGCGGAAGACAGATCCCCTCCCATGGTGTTTTCCCAACCTGGTACACCGAGGTTGAAATCGGTGACATCCCTGAAGGTGAAACCGTTGAGGTCCCGGTCTATGTTGAGGGTACCGAAGAGGTGATGGTACATTTCGACGCATACGGCTTGGGAACCGCCAAGGGAAAAGGAAAAGATAAGAATGCCGTGAGCAGCTACGATGTCCACAACCCCTTTTCCCATGATGTGACCATTGTCGGAGGAAATGCGGAACCACCGCAGTGTGATTACATTAAGATTGTGGCCGCGCCAGGCGAGCTAGCCGGGGAGTTTTGGTTCGAGAAAACTGCGATCAGCAACACGGGGAACGACCAGCAAGTTGAAATCGACATCACCTACAGATAGCGAAGGGCACCTGCTTTTTTCACAGCTTTCATTGAATAGAATCTCGATCCTTCCCTCAGAGGGCAATGTGGTCAGACTATCCATCGAGCCCGAAATTTCCGTCCGGTTGTATGCCAAGGTTCGTGACTCTTTGACTGAGCCTGGACCTTATCGACTGACGGCCTGTGCCGGAAAGTTCGTCTCCTGTTGTGACGGAGTAAGTTTCTCCGTTGATGTTCCTCAATAAACCTCTTGCGAAATGATGCGAAACCGGGCCGGCGAAAGCCGGCCCTGCCATTCATCACATACGGTATCCTATCCCAGTCTCAACCGCACGTTTCCAGAACCTCTATTGTTACCGGATGAAATGAACCGGTATATCCGGACTGTCATTGTGCCGTCTATGACGACTGCCGGTAAAGATTATCCCACGTCAAAACAATGCGAATTTCAGGGCAAAAAGGGGCGGATCGTTTTGGACCAAATTCGAAAGATTGATAAATCCCGGCTAATAAAGATTATGGGTATAGTTGGCCCTCACGTTCAAACTGAAGTCATTTCAACCCTGGATGCAGTGTTTTGCGTAATAAGATCTACATACGAGCGGATGAATCAGACGGGAATTACTTGCGTATTTTTTCGTAACAGGAGATCATGTCTTCGCAGTCGAGGACGGCTGTACTGATATGCTATCTGCAACCGTACAAAGGGGCATGTACGACCACGACCAGGCCAGTGAGGCGTATGCGCCCTTTTCGAAAGCCAGGCCGCGGTGGATCTGCAGTTGCTGAATCCCGCTTTGGGGCTGATGACAGGTTGGGGGTAGAATTCGGGCCGAGGCGAAGCAGGGCAAGAGAGAGTCTTGAAAGGTAGCCGGAAGGGGATCGGCCTGATGCGGACCCCGGGGGATCGCTCAGGTCGAGGGTACACTCAGGTCAGCGGAAGGTTGAGCTGGGAGACGGGAGGCCAGCGGCCCCTCCTGACGCTTCATTTGATGCTTTCTGAATGAGATTCGCATAAACAGACTCGCAAGGGGGATGCCCTGGATCAGGTCAGCGTCTGGGGGCGTTCTTCCCGGAGCCGTGTGCAGGGAGTCCGGAAACGAGGCCTAAAGAAGTGACTGCTCCACCCGTGAGGGGATTCGCGCGCAGTGCATGCGTGCCGCTCTGAACTGCAGACAGAAAGGAGAACGGAAAGTGAAAAGCAAAGGATGTGTCTTGACCTGTGTGATGGCCTTCCTGCTCGTGATGATATCCGTGACGATGTCTCCGGCAGCCGAGGAGGCACCCCGCATGACCATCGAGAATCTCAAGGAAACGTTGGGCAGCCCGGATGTGATCATCTTGGATGTTCGCTATGGCATTGGCTGGACCCTTTCCCTGCACAAGATCAAGGGGGCCTTGCGGGAGGACCCCAAGGAGGAGACCAAGCAGTGGGCAGGCAAGTACAGCAAGGACAAAACCATCGTCACCTATTGCGCCTGAAAGGAAGAAGGCACCAGTGCCCGGGTGGCACAGGATCTGATTACCCTCGGTTTCAAAAGAGTCCATGCCCTCAAAGGTGGATGGGACGAGTGGACCAAGGCCAACTTCCCGGTAGAGCGCAAGTAGGCCCTCAAGATTTTAGAGCGAGGTTCTGTTCAAACTGCAGAGGAGTTGACAAGCGCATCGCAGCCTGTTGGACCCCGAAGGGAAGATTGCTGGAGCTGATTGCGGGATTCGATATTGGTCGTTCGGCATGCATCGTGCGATTCGGGGCTGGGCTGCGGTTGAAGGCATGCCCAGCCACGCTGCCATATTCCGGAGCCGATTTACGATGATGCCTGTCCGCAGGTGCCTGCCGGCGACCATTGGCTCCGGTAGCCGAAAGGGGTCTTCTGGCCCGGAGTGGGTTGGTGCGTCCAAATTCGGACGAAAGACAGGTGGATTTGGGGAAGCGGTGTCCCAAGCCCCCCATAGGATCACGCACGCCGCGATGACGACGCGCCTGCGCGGGGTCACTCGCGAGGTCCCGCACCGAAAGGGGGGGGCGGACCACGATAACTATTTGAAATGCTAAGAAAAAGGCATAAAGGCTGACCCATTTTAGGGCTTAGAAGGCTGTTTTTTTTCGGTGCAAATTGGGCTTCTAACAAAAAGACAGCCATCGTATTGGAGACAATCGATAGTGGCTCATCCGGTGTTGCCGGGTGCCGGCCAAAAGGAGGACCAGCAGGCCAGGTAGGCACGAGAGGAGCACCTTGCCTTCGGAGGCAAGCACGGCGGTTGTGCGTTTGCTGGTGCCTGGGAGCTGGGGCGTCTGGCCCGCTCTTGACGGACGGTGCGCGCATCCTGCCCGCACCGCGGAGAAAACGATGCACCCTCGCCCGGGAGCACGCGGCAACACCGGATGCGCCAAGAAAAGAACCCCTCCCAGGCGAAGCACCCCCTGTTTTCCCTTGACATGCCGAAGCCTTGATTCTTATAGTCCTCTCTCGCAGATGGTGCAAATCCGACTTCCTCACGCCACCATAGGCCACGATCAGGAGGAAACCCCATGGCAGTAAAGTACACCCCCGAACCGTTCACCATAAACATCCCGGACGGTGTTCTCGACGATCTGCGCCGGCGTCTGGCCATGACGCGGTGGCCAGATGAGATCCCGGACTCAGGATGGAAATACGGCGCCAGCCTCTCCTATATAAAGGAACTGGCGGCCTACTGGCAGTCCGCATACGATTGGCGGGCCCAGGAGCGTCTTCTCAACGGGTTTGCCCAGTACCGGGTACAGGTGGACGACATCCTCTTGCACTACCTGCACGTGCGGGGGGTGGGACCCGATCCGCTTCCTTTGGTTCTCACCCACGGGTGGCCTGGTTCCGTTTACGAGTTCGTCAAGATCATCGGGCTCCTGACCGATCCGGCCCGCTTCGGGGGAGACCCCCGGGACGCCTTCACCGTCGTCGCTCCTTCCCTGCCCGGCTACGGGTTCTCCCACGTGCCCGGGCAGCGTCGTCTCAACGTGGAGGATATCGCGGCCCTTTTCACCCGTCTCATGACCGACGTGCTGGGCTACAAGCGGTTCGGGGCCCAGGGGGGTGATTGGGGGGCCTTCGTGACCGGCCGCCTCGGATACGCCCACGGGGAGCATGTGGTGGGTATACACCTGAACATGGTGCCCGTGGTTCCCCACCCCAACGATCGGACCAACCTGACCGACGCGGAAGCGGAATTCATCAAGGGACACAAGCCTTTTGCAGCCGAAGAAACCGGTTACCAGTGGATTCAGGGGACCAAACCCCAGACCCTGGCATACGGGCTGAACGATTCCCCCGTGGGACTGGCCGCATGGATCACGGAGAAGTTTTACACCTGGACCGATTGCCACGGCGACATCGAGAGCAGGGTGAGCAAGGACGATCTGTTGACCAACATCATGCTCTACTGGGTGACCGGGACCATCAACAGCTCCTTCTGGCTTTACTACCAGATGCGCCACCATCCATGGCGTCTCGGGTTTGGCGAGAAGATCGACGTCCCGACGGCCATGGCCTCCTTTCCCGGCGAGATCACGCGGCCGCCCCGTGAATGGGTGGAAAGGGTCTGCAATCTGAAGCGATGGACTCCCATGAAGGCCGGAGGGCATTTTGCGGCTTTGGAGGAACCCGAAGCCCTGGTGAAGGACATAAGGGGCTTTTACCGGGAACTGCGGGCCGCCTGATGGGTGCCGGAAAAAAACAGTTGGGCCATGCCTATGGATAAGGAATTCTGGACATACAGCGAGGTCATGGAGTTTTTCCATGTCGATGCCCGTTTTCTCAGCGAGCTGGAAGAAGAAGAGATCGTGTGCCCGGTGTGCCGGGAAAACCCACCCAGCAAGCTTTTCACCGTCGGCGAGCTGGAAAAACTGCGCCTTGCCAAGATACTGATCGAGGAAATGAACGTGAACCTGCCCGGGGTGGAAATCATCTTGCGCATGCGCCGGGACATGATCGCCATGAGAAGGCAATTCGACACGATCTTGGAGGAGCTGGCGAAGTACCTTCAGGAAACACAGGCCGCCGCTAAAGGCAAGTGACGGGAACGGCGTGCCGTAGGGCCGTTCACAAACGAAGATTCTCCCTCACACCTTCCTTGTAAAGTTCGGCCATCTTCTTGGCGGCTTCCAGTATCTCTGCATCTTCGGTCTGGGGGACCTTCACCACAAGCTTTACGAAAAGGTCTCCCTTTGACTTGCTCTTGACGTCCACCGCCCCTTTTCCCTTCAGCTTCAGCGTCTGACCCGCCTGGCTGCGGGGAGGCACCTTGACCTTCACGCGGCCGTCCAAAGTGGGTATGGTGATCGTGGCCCCGGCCATGGCCTCGTGCACCGTGACCGGGACCTCCATGTAGAGGTTGTCCTCTTCCCGTCTCAGGAAGGGATGGGGTTGCACGCGAACGACAAGGTAGAGATCCCCGGGCTGTCCTCCGTTTCGGCCCGTTTCTCCCTTGCCGGCCACGCGTATCTTGGCCCCATCTTTGATTCCTTGCGGTATGGTGACGCGGATCCTCTCGGTGCCAGGCTTCCTGCCGGACCCACCGCACCTGGCACAGGGGCTCCCCATCTGACCTTGACCGTGGCATTGGGGACACGGTCTTGTGAACTGCATGGGACCCTCGGCCACGGCAAGGCGCCCGGACCCACCGCAGGCGGGGCAGGGCATCGCGCGGGCCTGCGGGTCCAACCCCGTGCCCACGCACGCCTCACACGGCTCCATTCTCTCCATGGTCAGGTCGGTCTTGAGACCCCTCAACGCCGAGAGGAAGTCCACGGTTATCTCGTGCTCCACATCCCTTCCCCTGGCGGGCGGCGCCGCGGCGAAACCGCCTCGGCCAGTGCCGAACCCGAAGAGGCCCCCGAAGATGTCTTCGTAACTCTGGTAGCGCCCGAAGCTCTCGGCGCCCGCACCCTGCTCTCCCTGCCCGAAGGACGACCAACTGCTGCGGTATTGCCTTGCCTTTTCCGCATCGAACCCGGCTTGGAGGCCCTCTTCCCCGAACTCATCGTAAAGCTTGCGCTTTTGGGGGTCTCCAAGGCAGTCATACGCCATGGATATTTCCTTGAACTTCTGCTCGGCTTCCTTGTTGCCCGGGTTGATGTCCGGATGCCATTTCCTGGCAAGCTTGCGGTAGGTCTTCTTTATGGTGTCCTGGGACGCGTCTTTGGAAACCCCCAGGATTGTGTATAGATTTTCTGCCATGAACCACCCCGACGCGGCCTCGGATCGCAGGCGATCTCGAGGGTCTGTCCACGACGGTCAGGGCCGCCCTTGCGACCGTCACCGCAGGTGAAAAACCGTGACAAGAACTGCGGGCTGCGTTGCGCAGACACGTCCGCCGCGCCTGAAACCTCTGCAAACGGTTACCCGTGAGCAATTATAGTCCGGCGGCATCAAAAGTCAAACGGTTAAGAAGTGTCTGTCCACAATCTGCGCGTTCGGAGCCCTCAACCCCGACTCTCTCCCAGGCAGGGGCGCAGGAAAGTGCAAGAGGTTCCCGAGCACGGGACACATGGCGTGAACGAACACGGTGAAAACGGTTGTCAAAGGTCCCGCCTGATTTGACACCCGGTGGGCCTGCCGTTATAGTCACAACCATTGGAAGCCGTGCTTGGCCTGCCTGTGCCCGGAAGGGGCAGAGTGCCCCGCCAGCAACCCGAGAACCGCATAGGCACACGGGCGGTATGGCGGTCCGGAGCTGCAGTCAATGGGTCGGTGCTGCAACTGAGAAGGTCCACAAAGGGAGACCAGAGCCATGGAAAGGGAAAAAGCACGGACAAGGCTCCTGAAGATCTTGGATGGCGCCCCCACCTTAAAGGACACCTTCCTATCCCCGGACGATTTCGAGTCCAAGAGACAGAAAATGCGTACGGTCCTGGCTGATTTGCTCGCAGCCACCTTCGAGGACAACCCCGCCATCCCTCCACTGGAGTGGGTCCTCGCCCGGGACGCCATCACGGTGCTGCGCAACATCCTGTCCGCCAGAAGCGAGAGACTGGCGGGCTTCAGCTTCCTGCGTTATGTGAACGACCTGGTAACAGGGCGGGACCTGCACGACCTTCCCGCACCGGCCCCTGGCTTTCTGGCCGAGGTGGAGCACCTGGTGCGAGGGGTCATGGGCAAGACCGGCGTCTATGAGGGCAAGGCTCCGGCATTTTCCAGATATGAGGGGGTCAAGGCGGCGAAGATGCGGTCTGTGGAGCTGTCACGGATGGCCCGGACGGTCAACAAGCACATGGCGCGTTATCCTTGCGGGCTTGATGACGAGGTCATCCGTGAACGGGCACTGAACAAGTCAAGGATACTGGAGCACTTCGGGGCCACGGAATGGGAGTGGGAAGACTGGAAATGGCACACGCGTCACATCATCAGGGACGCGGACACGCTCAGGTCTCTGGTGGGATTGACCGAAGAGGAATACGAAGCCGTCTCCTTGGCCCGTGCACACAAGATACCCTTCGGCATCACTCCTTATTACCTGTCGCTCATGGATAAAGATCCTGGCCGCGCCAGAGATTATGCGGTACGGGCCCAGGTGATACCCACCGTGCACTACGTCACAAGACTCAAAGAACTCAGGGAACATGGCGACCGGTCCATGGATTTCATGCTGGAGCGCGACACGTCTCCCATCGAAGGCATCACCCGACGTTACCCCATGATCGTGATCCTCAAGCCGTTTCTCACCTGTCCCCAGATCTGCGTGTACTGCCAGAGAAACTGGGAGATCGAAGACGTCTATTCGCCCCTTGCGGCGCTTTCCGGCGAAAAGCTGGAAAAGGCCCTCCAATGGATCGCCGCCACCCCGGAGATAACCGAAGTGCTCATCACGGGGGGAGACCCTCTGTTGCTTTCCAACGCAAAAATGGAAGCCATCCTCCAACGACTTTCGGCGATGGGTCATGTGGAAAGGATAAGGATCGGCACCCGGACCCCTGTGACACTTCCCCAGAGGATAACCGATTCCCTGGTCAAGAGCATCCACCGCTTCCACAGCCCCGGAAAAAGAGAAGTGCTCGTCGTCACCCACTTCGAGCACGCTTACGAGATCACGCCCCAGTCTATGGAAGCGGTGCAGAAGTTCCGTCGTTGCGGAATGGAAGTGTACAATCAGCTCGTTTACACCTTTTACAACTCGCGCAGGTACGAGGCCGCGTTCCTGAGAAGCAGGCTCAGATTGATCGGTGTCACCCCTTACTATACCTTCAACACAAAGGGTAAGGAAGAGACCGATGAATACCGCGTGCCCATCGCACGGCTGCTGCAGGAACAAAAAGAGGAGGCACGGCTGCTTCCGGGACCCGTCCGAACGGACGAAATCGTTTTCAACGTTCCGAGGCTCGGCAAGAACTACCTGCGGGCAAGCCAGCACCATGACATACTCACCGTGCTTCCCAACGGCCGGAGGGTTTACGAGTTCCACCCCTGGGAGAAAAAACTCACGTTGGTGGACACCTACATTTACGAGGACGTCTCCATTTACGAGTACCTGCAAAGGTTGAAGCAGGCCGGGGAGGACCCCTCGGATTTCAGGAGCATCTGGTACTACTACTGAGGACGGTGGCACATGGAGCAAGAAACCCTTCGCACCATGCGCGTGCACGCAGAGGACATCTTCAGGAGCTGCCTAACCGCGGTGGACCCTTATGAGGCCGTGCGGCGTCATGTGCGTATCGAGGCGGGCAGGCTGATCGTGGGAACGGAAAACCGGATCGAAGCCGCGCTCGAGCTGAAGCGGTATCGTCACATTTACCTGGTGGGCGGCGGCAAGGCCACCGCCCCCATGGCGGCCGCCCTGGAAGAGCTCCTGGGGACCAGTCTTCACAAGGGCCTTGTCAACGTCAAATACGGGTTCGGCCAGAAACTTGCAATCACCGAGGTAACGGAGGCAGGCCATCCGGTTCCGGACCGAAACGGTGTGATCGGAACCGGCAAGATACTCCGCTTGCTCGAGGGGGCACGAGAGGAGGACCTGGTCTTTTCCGTCATATCGGGTGGCGGTTCGGCGCTGCTGCCCCAACCTGCCGGGAACATCACTCTATCCCAGAAGCAGGAAATCACCCGCATGCTTCTGTCCTGCGGCGCCGCCATTGACGAGATCAATGCCCTGCGCAAGCACATCTCCCTCTCCAAGGGAGGGCAGATGGCAAGGGTCGCGTTCCCGGCCACCGTGGTGAACCTGATGCTTTCCGACGTGGTCGGCGACAGGACCGACGTGATCGCCTCGGGGCCCTTCACGGCGGATGCCTCCACATTCCATGAGTGCCGGGATATTCTTGACAGGTACGATCTGGCGGACATCCCCGCCTCCATCGGCGCCTACATAAGCGCCGGGGTGGAGGGGCGGATCCCGGAAACCCCCAAGTCGGGAGACCCGGTTTTCGACCATGTGTTTCACCTGGTGGTGGGAAGCAACATACAGGCCCTGGAAGCTGCCGAACAAAGAGCCGCCGCGATCGGATACCGGACCCTTCTCCTTTCTTCCATGGTGGAGGGCGAGACCCGGGAGGTGGCAAGAGTGCACTGCGCCATCGCCAAAGAGATCCTGAGCACCGGTCGCCCCCTCCCTCCGCCGGCCTGTGTCATCTCAGGAGGAGAGACCACCGTGACCCTCCATGGCCAAGGCACCGGGGGACGCAACCAGGAGTTTTGCCTTGCCGCTGCCCTGGATCTTGCAGGGGTCAGCCCACGGGTCGTTATCCTCAGCGCCGGAACGGACGGCAACGACGGACCCACCGACGCGGCCGGGGCTGTGGTGGACCCCTTCACGGTGGCCAGGGGAAGGGCCGTTGGAGCCCATGCCCGCCGTCACCTTCGGGAAAACGACGCCTATCCCTTCCTGGAAAAAACCAAGGACCTTCTCAAGACGGGCCCCACCCGTACAAACGTGATGGATGTAAGGCTTGTCCTGGTGGGTTGACCCCCCCCCCCACACACACGCCGGACTCCACCCAAGGACCGCGTCGTTCCACGCATTGGGGCGACACCATGCCTTGCGGATGGTCGTGGATCTTTGACAGCGCTGCGGGCTTTTCGTATATACGGTGCGCGTCCACAAACCGCGCTTTTTATACCCTCACCCAGGCCCTGTCCCAGAGGGCGATGTGGGAAATGGCAACTTGTGACCGCGCCCAGTATTCGCCGATCAAGCAACCTTGGATCGGATGCAAAGTGCCCTGGCAGCGTGCTGCCGGGGGCGCTTTTTGGAAGATGCCGGCTAAGCGGGCGCCGGCTCAAAACCGGACGGGGAGAACGAGGAGAATATGAAGACAATCAAGGTCAAGGAGATAATGGTTCCACTGGAGGAGTATGCCACCGTGAGCGAAGAGGCCACTCTCCACGAGGCCGTCATGGCGCTGGAAGAGGCGCAGCGAAGCTTTGAGAAAGACCGTTACAAACACAGGGCCATTCTCGTGTACGACAAGAACCGCCGCATCGTGGGTAAACTCAGCCAGCTCGACTTGGTCAAGGGGATAGAGACAGGCTACCGGACGATCGGTGATCTCAAGGGGGTTTCCCGTTCCGGGTTCAATCCCGATTACATCAAGGCGCTGATAAAGGAGCACAGCCTCTGGCAGAAGCCCATGGACGATCTTTGCGGGAAGGCCGCCCGCATGAAAGTCAAGGACATCATGTACACCCCTGAGGAGGGAGAGTACGTGGAAGTGGACGTGACCCTGGATCAGGCCATCAATCAGTTGGTGATAGGCAGGCACCAGTCCCTGCTGGTGACAAGGTCCGGCGCCGTCGTGGGGGTCTTGAGACTGACAGACGTCTTCAACAGGGTCTGTGAGGCCATAAAGGCTTGCGAGATTTGATGGCGCGCACGCCCGGGTTATTCGCTCCCCTCCCCCTGAGCGATCACCACGACACGGGCACCCGGACTTTGTTCCCGGCCTTGTTGTTGAAAAGGAGGTACCGGTTGTTCTTGCCGTAAAGGTAAAGATCCCTTGTAAGGGCCACGTCCTTACGGCAATAGGCCTTGATCTGTTCGATTTTCCCTTCCTTCCACCAGCGAAGGGCTTGCAGCCCGTCGGCGCTCTTTCGAGCGCCGAGGGTCGCCGCGGCAAGATGGTCCAAGGAGAGGCGGTAGCCCAGGTAGTTGTGCACCTCCTCAAGTATGTCGCAACACGGCAGTGTGGAGAAGTCGAAGCCAGTGTATCCCCCCAGGACACGGAAATCGAACCGTTTGATGTTGAAGCCCACCACGAGCTGCACGCCGCCGAGCCTCTCCAGGAGGGCGGGCACGTCCTGTTCCAGGTACTCGAAGAACGCATCGGCTCTGGAATCGTAGAAGACGGCGCAGCTCAGCCCCATGAGGTCGGCCCGATGCCAGCCTCCCACCTCCTCGAACGACCGCTGTGTCTCTATGTCGAGCACCCCGTAATGAACAGGACGAGGGGGCTGCTCGAGGGGTTTAGCTTCAGGGAGCACCACCTTGCCGACCGGCGCATCCGCCTCGCCCTTCGGGCGGACAGGGGCCCCACGTTCGAGTGCCTCCAACAGATACAGGCACGCTGCCTTGTCGATGGGCCGGTTTCCGGAACCGCACCGCGGCGAGTGGACGCAGGAGGGACACCCCGAGGAACACGGGCAGGAAGCCACCGCCTCACGGGTCCCGACGAGCAGGTCCCGGGCCTTGTGGAAGGCCAGACGACTCAAACCCACCCCACCGGGCACGGCATCGTGTATGAAAACAGCCGCACAGCCCACCTGAGGGTGGAAGGGGGTGGAGATCCCTCCCAGATCGTTTCGGTCGGTCATCACCAACAGCGGCAGTATCCCGATGGCCGCGTGCTCCATGGCGTGGATGGCTCCCATGAAATGCAGGTTCTTCGACTCGAGAGCCTGTTGGACCCCAAGGGGCACCTCCACCCAGAAGCCTTCGGTTTCAAAGACATTGGGCGCCAGTTTTAGGGGAACGATTTGCAGCACGCGGCCGGTGCGGGTGTGCCGTTTTTCGTACCCGGTGACCTGGTCCGTGACCCGCAGACGTCCGTAGTGGACCCGTGTCCCCCAGACGCTGCACGATTGCTGCCTCTCCAGGATCTCGGTGCTTTTGCGGGTACGGACCCTTGTATGGTAGTCCACCTGCATTTCAGAGACCGAAACCGTTGCCCCGCTTACGTCGAGGGCCCGGACCACATAGGTCCGGCCCATGTGCAGGTAAACGGCGCCGGGATGGGTTTCCCGAAACGCACGAAATCCGTCTATCTGGCCCACGGTGTCCCCACAGCGCCCGTCGACGATATGAAACTGCTTTCCGGCGCCCCTCAGGTCCACCTCCCGGTGAGGTTGTCGGCGGGCCGCGTAAAGCCTTTCGCCCTGCTCGTCCCGGAGAAGTTCCCCTCGCCCTTCGAGCCTCTGGGCTTCCCTGCACACCGCGGGCTCCGCCAGCAGGGGTTCCAGGGGCTCCAAGGGGAGCTCGCAGGCGGCACAAACCAGGTGCCGCGAAACAATGACGGGGTTGGTGGGGTTGATCACGGCGCTTTCGGGGGAACGATTGAAAAAATCTTCCGGATTGCGCATGAAATACTGATCCAGTGCGTCCTGTCCGGCCACCAGCACCACGGCCGATTCCTGCATGCCCCTGCCAACCCTGCCGGCCCTCTGCCACGTGGCCATGATGGTCCCCGGGTATCCCACGAGAAGGCACAGGTCCAGGTTCCCTATGTCGATTCCGAGCTCCAGCGCACTGGTAGCCACCACCGCGAGCAAGCGTCCATCGGCGAGCCCTGCCTCGATCTCACGTCTTTCCTCCGGCAGGTATCCGGCCCGGTAAGCGTGAATCCGTGAGGCGTATCCACTGCCTCTGTCATGGACCCACATGGCGATCAGCTCGGTGAGGCGTCGGGATTGGGTGTACACAATGGTGCGCAATCCCCTGTGCAAGGCCGCCTTGAGGAGCAATATGGCGGTTTGGACGGCGCCGCCGTCCGGGTTGACGAAAACCACGTGGTGCCTTCCTCTGGGGGCTGTACCGGCAGCCACGACCTGCACGGGCAAACCGGTCAGTTGGACGGCGAGCTGCTCAGGATTCGCTATGGTGGCCGAGCTCAACACGAAGACCGGGCGGACTCCATGATAAGAACAAACCCTTAACAGCCGTGCAAAAACCAGGGCCATGTGGGAGCCCATGACTCCCCGGTAGGTGTGCAGCTCGTCCACCACCACAAAGGCGAGGCGCGCGAAAAAGGAGGACCAGTTGTGGTGATAAGGGAGCAAGGCGAGATGGAGCATCTCGGGATTGGTGATGAGGAGGTTCGGTGGAGATGCGCGCAGGCGACGCCGCTGGCCCGAAGGGGTGTCGCCGTCATAGATGGCGGCGGTGGGACGGATTTGCTCCGCACCCAGGGCCATCCGTTCGAATGTCTTGAGCTGATCCTGTGCCAGGGCCTTGAGCGGGAAGAGATAGAGGGCGTGCGTGTGGGGATCGCAGAGCAGCCTTTCGAAAACCGGCAAGTTGTAAATGAGCGTCTTGCCGCTGGCCGTGGGGGTGGCTACCACCACGTTCTTTCCGGCGCGTATGGCGTCGGTGGCTTCCACCTGGTGGCGGTACAGGTGCCGAATTCCGGCCCGCTGTAGTATAGTGACGATCTCACCGTGCCAGGGCCTTCCAGGTTCCGCGTACTGCTGGGTCGAAGGCGGGAATTCCTTGTGGTACACCACAAGGTGCCCAAGCCGGGGGGAGTTCTTGAGGGAGTGGAGATATTCGGTAACAGAAACGCAGCGGGTCATGGATATACTGCGCGCAGTCACAAACTGCGGTTTCCCAGATCCCCTTCACCCTCTGGGCGAGGGCCGGGGCGAAGGTATAAGAAGCGCAGTTTGCGCACGGGCGAGGGATAATGGGTTGGCGCATGCATCTGTCGCACCTCATCGTCCACCTGCCGGCTCGAAGTTCGGCTGGAGGGTGAGCATTGTGGTCGGCGCATCCTCCAGGGGGCAGGGCGCTGGGGGTGCAAAATCAGCATAGGTCTCTGATGGCCGGGTGTCAAGGAGGGTCGTCAGGAATCGGCCGGAGCTTGTCTTTCCGTTTTTTTCGAAGCTGGGCGTGCGTGGAGCCGGATTTCCCCACAGACACATGGACAGCCCTTTTTCGGTAATCGGGGAGGGTGTTGAAGACGTGGGCGTCGTGTGTTAGATTTTGATCATGCGGCGGGCGGTCATAAATTGCGGTTTCCTAGATCCCCATCTCCCTCTGGGTCGAGGTGAGGGTATAATGAACGCAGTTTGTGGACGCGCGCAGTATAGTCAGTTCGGCGCCTTCAGCGCATGGGAAGTCACTGCACACTCGGGGGCCCGGGGTGGACAAGAGAACATGAAACGGTTGCAGAGCTTCAGCGCGGAGCAGGTGGAGACGGTCGACGAAGCAACGTCCATGGCCGAGGAGCTTGTCAGCAATGCCTACAAGATGTCCGCAAGCCAGTGGCTTCGCAACCGGTACGACGTGAAGACGCTCGTCCACCTGTCTCCCCACGAGATCGTGGAGGGTCCCTTCGCGCAAGTCATCCGCTACCTGGGGAAGAAGGAGGATTGTTCGCTTGGTTCCCTTGCCTACGATTTCTACAAGATATGCCTTCAGGATCACAGCATCCTGGCCGCCCTCGCCAGGCGGCCGGATCTGGAGCTTTTCCCCTTCGCTCTCTACATCTTGTCCCATGAGCTCATCCACATCATCCGTTTCAGCAAGTTTTTGCAGAGCTTCCACGCGTCGGAAGAGGAAAAAATGGCCGAAGAGGCACGGGTGCATGCGAGGACCCGGGAGATTCTGGAACCCGTTCGCGTCTCCGGGGTGCGGCCGGTGTTTGATTTTTACAGCCGGTGGCATGCCCCCCTGGACGTTGGCGTTGTGAGCTTGCCTTCTGCCTCGTGAGGTTTTAGCGCGGCCCCAGGCGACTCGGGCTCCCCGGGGTGCGCCACCGTGTGTCCCCTCTTGACAAGCCGGGATGGGACAATATATTTACGCCAAACCCTTTCGGAAGGTCGGTCCGAGGCGGTGCCGGAACCGAAAGGGGTTTTGAGAGCCAGTAGGCCGGACCGAAGGGGTCGTTATCATGACCCCGAGAGGAGATGGCGGGAGGATCAGGGAAATGCCGATTTACGAATATGAATGCACCGAGTGTGGAAATGTGGAAGAAGCGTTCCAGAAATTTTCTGACAAACCTTTGAGCACCTGCAACAGATGTTCCGGAAGACTGCGAAAGCTCATTTCGACGAGCAGCTTTCATCTAAAGGGAACCGGTTGGTACGTGACCGACTACGCGAACAAGTCACGAAGCAACAGCCCATCGAAGACAACCGAGTCGTCGGCTTCTTCGGAGGCAAAGAAACCATCCTCCGAAAAAGCTTCCTCCGAATGAGAAGTACCTCGCCGGCGCGTTTCCTTTTCCAATGACTGATCGGAAGGCTGCCTGAAGGCATGGGGTTGAAGCGAAGTGCTCCGGCCCAGGGTAAGCCTTCGTCGTGATGGGGCAGTGGGCCAACCGGCAGCCGAGATTGGCCGCAAAAAGGCGGAGAGGCTCTTTACAACCACTCGGAGGTGATTATTTTAACCGTTGGATTTATGCACGTAGTGTCACGGCATTGGTCAACACGGTACCCCGTTCAGCTAACATGGCCGAAGGGGGGCGCGATGAAAGGAGGTGAATGGGTAGAGGGTTTTTTCTTTCATCCAAGGGCTTACTGCGTTGAATCCATGCTAACTTCTAGCCATCCCAATTGCTAAAAGGAGAAGGAGGAATATGAAACTCAAACCTTTGCACGATCGAATCCTTGTAAAGCGCCTCGAGGAGGAAACCAAGACCAAAGGCGGGATCATCATACCCGACACCGCGAAGGAAAAGCCGGCCGAAGGCAAGGTGATAGCGGTGGGCAGCGGCAAAGTGCAGGAAGACGGCACCAAGGTGCCTCTCGAACTGAAGGAAGGAGACAGAATTCTTTTTGGGAAGTACTCCGGCACCGAAGTGAAGATAGAAGGGGAAGAATACCTGATCATGCGCGAGGATGACGTATTGGGCGTCGTGGAGGGCTGATGCGCCAAACCCCACTTCTGGGCGCTTGTGACAAATCGCACGCTTCTATGCTCCTCCGGCAGGGGCGAGAAGAACGAGGTCGAAAACAAGGAGGATAGATCGAACATGTCTGCTAAAGAAATCAGATACGATGTGAAGGCCAGGGAGGCAATGCTCCGGGGCGTCAGGGCCCTTGCGGATGCCGTTGTCGTTACCCTCGGCCCAAAGGGTCGAAACGTGGTCATTGAGAAATCGTGGGGCGCCCCCACCGTGACCAAAGACGGCGTTACCGTTGCCAAGGAAATCGAGCTGGAGGACAAGTTCGAGAACATGGGGGCGCAGATGGTCAAGGAAGTGGCCTCCAAGACAAGCGATACGGCAGGGGACGGCACCACAACGGCTACTATCTTGGCCAGGTCGGTTTATGAGGAAGGTCAGAAACTCGTGGCTGCCGGCAACAACCCCATGGCCATCAAGCGAGGCATCGAGAAAGCCTGCGAGGCGGTGGTCAAGGAGTTGGAGAAGATGAGCAAGCCCACCAAGGACCAGCGTGAGATCGCCCAGGTGGGAACCATCTCGGCCAACAACGACGAAACCATCGGCAACATCATCGCCGAGGCCATGAACAAGGTGGGCAAAGAAGGCGTGATCACGGTGGAAGAGGCCAAGAGCATGGACACCACCCTCGAGGTGGTGGAAGGTATGCAGTTTGACCGTGGATACATCTCCCCCTATTTCGTAACGGACGCGGAGAAGATGGTCGCTTCCCTCGATGAGCCCTATATCCTGATTAACGAGAAGAAGATCAGCAGCATGAAAGACCTGCTGCCCCTGCTCGAGCAGATAGCCAAGATGGGAAGACCGCTACTGCTCATCGCCGAAGACGTGGAGGGAGAGGCACTGGCCACGCTGGTGGTCAACAAGCTGCGCGGCACCTTGCAGGTGGCGGCGGTCAAGGCCCCGGGATTCGGGGACCGCAGAAAAGCCATGCTGGAAGACATCGCCGTTCTCACCGGCGGGCAGGTGGTGTCCGAGGATCTGGGCATCAAGCTGGAAAACGTTTCCCTTGCCGATCTGGGTAAGTGCAAACGCATCACTATCGACAAGGACAACACCACCATCGTGGATGGCGCGGGTGCCCGCAGTGCCCTCGAGGGGCGGGTCAAACAGATCCGGACGCAGATCGACGAGACCACCTCCGACTATGATCGCGAGAAGCTGCAAGAGCGGTTGGCAAAATTGATCGGTGGTGTGGCCGTCATCAACGTGGGAGCCGCCACCGAAACGGAGATGAAAGAAAAGAAGGCCCGCGTGGAAGACGCCCTGAACGCAACCCGTGCTGCAGTGGAGGAGGGCATCGTTCCCGGCGGCGGTGTGGCGCTGGTTCGGTGCATACCTGCTCTGGAAAAGGTGAAGGCAAAGGGCGATCAGAAACTCGGCATCAAAGTGGTCCAAAGGGCCATGGAGGAACCGTTGCGCCAGATCGCGAACAACGCCGGCGCCGAAGGATCGGTCGTCATCGACAAGGTCAAGAACGGCGAAGGGGCTTTTGGTTACAACGCCGAAACAAACGTTTATGAGGACCTGATGGAAGCAGGCGTCATAGACCCCACCAAGGTGGTACGTTTTGCCCTGCAGAATGCGTGCAGCGTTTCCTCCCTCATGCTCACCACCGAGGCCATGGTCGCGGAAAAGCCTGACGAAAAGAAGGAGATGGGAATGCCCGGCGGCGGAATGGGCGGCGGAATGGGCGGCGGAATGGGCGGCATGATGTAATCGCCCGGCCAGAGCCCTTGGCTTTCGGAAAGCCTTATGTAAAAAGGCCTTCATGGCTCCCATGAAGGCCTTTTTTTTAAGATCGGCGATGCCTTCCCTTCCACCGCGAACGGCGCGATCCTCCCCGTACCTCAAGGAATTGCCACCTCGACCATCCCTCCGGCAATGATTCCGCTTCAACTCAGGGCGTGGCCCATTCCTTTACGAGCACACCACAAGCCACGGGACATGTGAAGGCATTTCGGGCGTGAGCGATGATCGGCGCAGGGAGCGGTGTCGCCATACCCGAACCAAGCCCGAACAGCGCAGGCAACACGACGCACGGTGGCCTCTGCCCACGGTGACTCGCGCGAAACGACGATCGATGCGGGGATTTCCTTGACACCCCTTGCACCCTAGCCTAAAAACAGAGTTTCCGGGGAGCATGGTACCAACAAGCCGCCTGGCCCGTCACGCCGACGCCGCTTAGGAGGCCTCGGCCCACGAGGATCTGTTTCCATTCCGGAGGAAGCCATGGATTACAAGAAGACGCTCAACCTTCCCCAGACCGATTTTCCCATGAAGGCCGACCTTCCCAAGAGGGAACCGGGATGGCTCAAAATCTGGGACGGCATGGATCTGTACGGGCTGATGCGTGAACAGTCGGAAGGTCGCCCCCGCTTCGTTCTGCACGACGGGCCTCCTTACGCCAACGGACACATCCACCTGGGGACGGCCCTTAACAAGATACTCAAGGACATCATCGTACGTTCGCGACAAATGGCCGGGTTCGATGCCGTTTATGTGCCGGGGTGGGATTGCCATGGCCTGCCCATAGAGCACAACGTGGACGTGGAGCTGGGGGACAAGAAGCTTTCCATGAGCCAGGTGGAAATCAGAAGGCGCTGCCGCGCATACGCCGAACGGTTCATAGATGTTCAAAAGGGTGAGTTCAAGCGTTTGGGAGTCAACGGTGAGTGGGACAACCCCTATTTGACCATGGCTCATGAGTACGTGGCCACCATCGTTCGAGAATGCGGCAAATTCGCAGCCCAGGGCAGTCTCTTCAAGAGAAACAAACCGATCCACTGGTGCACGAGGTGCAAGACCGCCCTGGCAGAGGCGGAAATCGAATATGCCGACGAGACATCGCCCTCCATTTTCGTCAAATTTCCGGTGTTGGACGATTTGGGCGACGTGGCGCCGGTTCTTTCGGGAAGGGATGTTTTCCTGGTCATATGGACCACCACTCCCTGGACCATTCCCGCCAACCTGGCCGTTGCCCTTCACCCCGAGATCACATACGCGGCCGTGGCCGACGGGAATGGACAGGTGCTTGTCGTGGCCAGGGAACTGGTGGAACAGAGCATGAAGGCCTTCGGCATGGAGCACTACGATATCCTTGCCTCCTTGGACGCGAAGGTTCTGGAAAAAAAGAGGTGTCGGCATCCGCTCTACGACAGGGAATCCATGGTCGTTCTCGGTACCCACGTCACCCTGGACGCGGGCACGGGCTGTGTGCACACCGCCCCGGGACACGGGCAGGAGGACTACGACGTCTGTTTGCGCTACGGGATCGAACCGTACTGCCCCCTGGACGAAGACGGCCGTTTTGCTGAGGATGTGGGCTATTTCCACGGCCAGTTCGTATTCGACGCCGACCGCCAGGTGATCGCCAAATTGGAGGAAAAGGGAATGCTCCTGTCCCAGGGCATCCTGGAGCATTCTTACCCCCACTGCTGGAGGTGCAAGAAGCCAGTCATATACAGAGCCACCCCCCAGTGGTTCATCTCTATGGACGCCACGGGACTTCGGCAAAGCGCCCTTGCCTCCATCGACAAGGTGACATGGATTCCGCACTGGGGCAGAGACCGCATTTACGGCATGATCGAAAACCGACCGGATTGGTGTGTCTCCAGGCAGCGCTCGTGGGGAGTGCCCATTGTGGCCTTTTACTGCACCCAGTGCGGTTCAGTGAACCACGGCCCCGAAATTGTGGAGCACGTGGCCCGCCTCTTTGAAAAACAGGGGGCCGATATCTGGTTCGAGGCCGATGCAAAGGATCTGATGCCCCCCGACACGACGTGTTCCCAGTGCGGGGCGGACACCTTCCAAAAGGAGACCGACATCCTGGACGTCTGGTTCGACTCGGGGGTGAGTCACGCGGCCGTCCTGGAACGTAGGCCCCGTTTGCACTGGCCTGCGGACCTTTACCTCGAGGGCAGCGACCAGCACCGGGGATGGTTCCACAGCTCTTTGCTCACGGCCGTGGGTACCCGGGGCCGGGCCCCTTATAAGGCGGTCCTGACCCACGGGTTCTTTGTGGACGCCCAGGGACGAAAGATGTCCAAGTCCGTGGGCAACATCGTGGCCCCCGATGAGATCATCCGCAAGTACGGAGCGGAGATACTACGCCTGTGGGTTTCGGCGGCGGACTACCGTGATGAAATAAGATTTTCCCATGAAATCCTCAAGCAGCTAAGCGATGCGTATCGCAGGATCCGCAACACCTGCCGTTTCATGTTGGGAAACCTGAACGATTTCGATCCGGTCCGACACACTGTCGCGTACGACGCCATGCCCGAAATCGACCGGTACGCCCTGCACAGGCTCCAGGGCCTCATAAGGAGGGCCCGGACGGCATACGATGCTTACGAATTCCACATCATTGTGCACGACCTGAACAATTACTGCACCGTCGATCTTTCCGCATTTTATCTCGACATACTGAAGGACCGCCTCTACACCTCTCCTCCGGACTCGGTGGAAAGAAGAAGCGCCCAGACGGTTCTCCACGCGATGCTCCACTCGTTGGTGCGTTTGATGGCACCCATCCTCGCCTTCACCGCAGAAGAGATTTGGGCACACATGCCCCGCACCGAAGGCCGGCAAGAAAGCGTGCACCTCGAACAGCTTCCCACACCCGATGACAAGTGGGTCGACCCCGAAGTGGCTCAGCGATGGGAGCTCCTGCGCAGGATAAGAGGAGAAGTGACCAAGGCATTGGAAGAGGCGCGCAACCGGAAAGAGGTGGGGCACCCCCTGGATGCGACCCTTGTGGTGTCTGCGGGAAAGGAGATTTTTGAATCGTTGTCGCCTTACGCGGACGAGCTCAAGAACGTTTTCATCGTATCCGACGTGACTCTGGTGCAGGACGCACCCTTGGAGGGCGCCTATGCCAGCGGCTCTGTAGAAGGTTTGTTCGTGCACGCACGGCCGTCTCCGAGCAAGAAATGCGAGCGGTGTTGGGTCCACGATCCTTCCATAGGGACGTTTCCGGCGCACCCTTCCATCTGCAAGCGCTGTCACGACGCGCTCAAGGTGATGGGCATGGCGTGAGCGGGGGACTTGGGTGTGAGCCGTTCTGCAGATCTGCTTCTGTCGGCAAAGCCGATGGAATGCGATAAGACGCACGGCCTTGATCATCGTTCCGGCCACGTTCGACCACGAACGGAACACGGGCTTTTTGGCGGGCGGTGCCCACCCTGGCAAAACCTCAATTCATGCGGGGCTCCAGGGTTGCCTCCCCAACGTTGCGTAACAGGAGGCCGCTGGAAAACATGCCTCCCCGGGCCGGAACGATGATCAAGGCCAGACGCACTTTGAGGGATCTTCGCAGAGGGACCAAGGATCCATGTGGAAAAAAAAGTACGCTCGTCTGGCCCTTATCGCCGTTCCGGTGGCCCTGCTTGACCAGTTGACCAAGGCCATGGTGCAGAGGCTGGTCCCTTTGCACCACAGTGTCACCGTGATTCCGGGATATTTCGAGGTGACCCATCTTCACAACACAGGGGGGGCCTTCGGGCTTTTCGCGGGCGAAAGCGGTCTTCTGCGAACCGGTTTGTTCGTAGTCCTCTCTTGCATTGCGCTCTGGGTGGTCTTCCTGTTTTACAGAAAGACCACCCCTTCCCACCCGTGGTTCGCAGCCGGGCTGAGTCTTGTATGCGGTGGGGCGCTGGGAAACCTATTGGACCGTCTCTTGTACGGGAAGGTGATAGACTTTCTTCATTTTCACGCCGGCCCGTTCCACTGGCCGACTTTCAACGTGGCCGACAGCGCCGTCACCACCGGAGTGGCCATACTGATGTTGCAGTTTCTATTGAAGAAAGCCCCCGTGTGATCCGAATGGAGGGTCCGGCCCCGCTCATGAACCGGGCCCGGCCTCTTTTCCATAGACCCCAGGCAGTGTCATGTATCCCTTACTTTTTCGCATCGGCCCCATCCCCGTTCATACTTACGGCGTCTTTGTGGCCGCCGGCTTCCTGGCAGGTTTGACGGTCGCCCTTCGACAAGCGGCCAGAGAGGGAATCGACAGCAACCGCATCCTCGATCTGTCTTTCTACGCACTGATCGCCGCGGTGGTGGGTTCCCGTGTGGCCTATATTCTTGTGAACCCCGAGCTTTTCCGGAACGATCCGCTGGAAGCGCTGCGCCTTTGGCACGGAGGTCTCGTGTTTTATGGAGGATTTCTCGCCGCCTTGGCCGTGCTTTTCTGGTACGTGAAGCACTTCCGACTGCCCTTCTACAAGACGGCGGACATCATGGCACCCGCGCTGGCACTGGGACAGTCGCTGGGCCGTCTGGGCTGTTTTTTTGCAGGATGCTGCTACGGCAAGCCCGGCGACCTGCCGTGGTGCGTCACTTTCACCCACCCGGAAGCCCTCGCCCCAAAGGACTTGGCCCTGCATCCGACCCAGCTCTATTCCGCAGCCTCCAATTTCGCGATTTTCTCCGCCCTGCTCCTCCTGCGCTCCCGCAAGCGCTTCGACGGGCAGGTGTTGTGGCTCTATGTGTTGCTGTACGCCGTCTCGCGATTCATCGTCGAGCTGTTCCGAGGAGACGATCGCGGGGGCTTCCTGTGGGGCCTCCTTTCGCCCGCCCAGGCCCTGGGGGCGCTCATGGCCTGCGTGGCGCTTTTCATGCTCCTGGCGCACAGCAGAAAGGTGAAAGAGGGCTGATGGAGATCCCTTACACCCAACTGGAAAGCTACCTTGCCGAAAGGGCCGAAAAACAAGCCCCTCCGGTGACCCTGATCCATGGGGAAGAGCTGCTGACCGCACAAACGCTCAGGAAATGGCTGGATGCCACGGTGCCGGCCTCCCAGCAGGTTTTCAACTACCATCCCATGGACGGCGCCGTCTGCGGCGTCGCGGACCTGCTGGAGAGCCTCAACACCTATCCCCTTTTTCCCGGCACCAAGGTGGTGGGTCTGCTTGACACACGTATCTTTTACACACAAAAGGAGACCGGATCCATACTCAAGAAAGCGCAAGAGGCATTCCTGGAATCGGACATGAAGAAGGCGGCCCGCTTTCTTTTGGACTATCTGAGCGTGGAGGGCAAAGACCTCTCGGACCTTGATCCCTCCGATCCCGCAGGGTCCTTGAGCGCCGACGCCGAGGAAGCGACGCCCGGTGAGTGGGTAGAGCAGGTCTATCGTTTCTGCCTGGACCAGGGCCTTGCGGTTCCCCCCTGCATCGACGATGGGAAGCTGGTGCAGGAGGCACTGCAGAAAGGGTTGCCGCCGCGCATCCGGCTGGTGATCACGGCCCAGGTAACGGACAAGAAGCGCGAGCTGTACAAGTATATCCAGGAGGCTGGGCTGATCATAGACTGTACGGTTCCCAAGGGGACAGGAAGGGCGGACCGCAGTGTGCAGGAAAGGCTCTTGAGGGAAAAGATGCGCGAAACACTGGCCCCCCTGGGAACACAAATGGGGGAAAAAGCTTTCCATCAGCTCTGTGAACTCGTGGGCCACGATCTGCGAGGCTTCGTCGCAAGCCTCGAAAAACTGGTGGCCTACACCGGGGCCGGAAAGGAAATCACCGAGGAAGACGTGGGCCTTCTGGTGAGCCGGACGAAGAAGGATCCCATTTACGAGTTCACCAGTGCCTTCGCAGAAAAAAGGACCGAAGAGGCCCTTTTCTTACTCCGGGGTCTTCTGGCCGACGACTTGTTGCCCCTGCAAGCCCTGGCAGCCATGGTGAATCAGATCCGCAAGCTTCTCGCCGTCAAGCATTTCGTGGAGGCGCGGGGGGGCTCTCCATGGAGACCCGGGATGGATATGGCCATGCTCAAGCGCGTCGTGCTGCCCGCTGTCCAGGAGCACGATGCCTGGCTGACAGGAGTCCTGGCCACATGGAACGCATCCCTTTCCGATGAAAAAGGGCCTAGATCCAAGGCAGGCAAGGGGCCCGCCGTGAAGACGGATCTTCTCATCGCCAAGAACCCCAATAACGCCTATCCCATCCTGCAGGCTTTCCGCAGATCCGACCATTTCACACGGGAGGAATTGGTCCGTGCCCTGGGGCACCTCCTGGATGCCGACCAATCCCTCAAGTCCACCGGCCAGGACCCACGTCTCATTCTTGAGAGGGCGATCGTGCAGATTTGCGGCGTTTCCAGGCAGCAACGCCGCTGAGTTCCCCCTTCGGCACACACGTATTCCCGTCCGTTTGGGCTTTGCCCCATGACTCAAGCCGCCTGGGGATTGCACTTTGCCGCTGAAAGATCTATAAGGTTTCTAAGAGTGAGCCTTCTGCACGTTTTCCGTCACTGTGACGTGCAGTCCAATCTTTCCTGCCTCCTCGATTCCCCGGTCTTCGTCCGGGGGATTTTCGGCCCAGGGGTTTTGCAGGAGACTCCGGTGCGACACCATGTTCGCACAGCCCCGTCACCCCAAGCCCCGAGCCGGATGGATCGGGGAGGCTTCCATGAGTCGTGCTGACGTTCCCTAACTGTGTTGATTGTCTGCAAGGACCCTGGTCATGGGAAGGGACCCCATGGGCGTCGTTGCCGTCACCACCACCGAGCCGTTCGATCCGGGAGCTTTCTACCAGGCTTTCAATGAACGCGAGACAGACGCCACCGGAACGGTGGTGTTGCACCATGGCAAGATCAAGCATCCCGGAAAGCAAATCGAAAACTTCCACCACGTGGTGCTGGAGACCGTTGTGGAGCATCCCGAGCGGGCGTTGCGGTCTCTGGGGGAAAGGGCGGCCTCCCAATACGGTTTGCACCAGGTGATGGTGGTGCACAGGTTGGGGGTCGTGGGGCGTGGGGACGACGTGCTGCTTGTGATCGTCTCGGCAGCCACACGTGAAAAAGCCTTCCAGGGATGCGCCCGGATAGTGGACGCCATAAAGGGAGAAGAGGTCATAAGACTGGTTGAAAAATCGGGTCCTTGCGCGCCATCTTCAGCGAGGACAAGAGGACTCACTGCGAATCGGTGAGAAGGGGGGGGAGGAAAGGCGATGCAAAAGAAAATAACGGTGACCGCACTTGTGGAAATGAAGGCAAAGGGCGAAAAGATCACGATGCTCACGGCCTACGATTTCCCATTCGGCCGCATGGTCGACACCTGCGGTGTGGACATGATCCTGGTAGGGGATTCGCTGGGCAATGTCGTTCAAGGGCAGTCGAGTACCCTGCCGGTGACCATGGACCAGATGATCTATCACACCGGCATGGTGACCCGTGCGACGCAACGCGCTTTGGTGGTGGGCGACATGCCCTTCATGTCCTACCAGGCCGACGTGCGCGAGGCCATCATGAACGCGGGACGATTCTTGAAGGAAGCAGGAGCCGCGGCCGTCAAATTGGAGGGCGGGGCCGCTGTTTCCAAGACCATCCGCGCCATTTCCGAAGCAGGGATCCCCGTGCAGGCCCACATCGGTCTCACCCCCCAGTCGGTGCATCAGCTCGGGGGGTTCAAGGTACAACGGGACGAGGAGCGGTTGCTGGCAGATGCCCACGAGGTCCAGGAGGCGGGCGCTTTTTCCGTGGTCCTGGAGGGAATCCCAACGGAGATCGCCAAGAAGATCACCGAGTCCGTCAGAATACCCACCATAGGTATCGGTGCGGGTATCCACTGTGACGGACAGGTACTGGTCCTGCACGACCTTCTGGGGCTCAATGAGGGCCATGTTCCCAAGTTCGTCAAGCAATACGCCCAGTTGGCCCAGGATGCCCGACGGGGCATCGAGGGTTTCGTCAGCGAAGTGCGTCAAGGGCAATTTCCCACCAAGGCACACAGCTATTCGGCATGAAGGCCCCAAGGATCGCCCGACAAATGAGGTGAGCGCCATGACGCCTAAACCGTCTTTCAGCATTGTGGGGTGCGGAAGAGTGGGAACGACCCTGGCAAGAATCCTGGCCGCAAAGGGGTATCCGGTGGCAGGGCTTGCCAGCCGCAGCCTTTCGTCTGCAGAGGCCGCCGCCGGCCTGCTAAGAACCGATCGCGTGATGCGGTGGCCCTGGGAGGCAACCCCGGGGGCGGACGTGGTCCTTATCACCACCCCTGACGATACCATAGAACCGGTTTGCCGGTCCCTGGCAGATCACAGGGGATTTCGGAAAGGAGCCGTCGTATTGCACTGCAGCGGCGTCCTGTCTTCCGCGGTTCTGTCGTCGGCACACGCGTGTGGCGCCCATGTGGGTTCCATGCATCCTTTGCAGAGCATCGCATCGAAGCAGGAAGATCCCGGGATTTTCCAGGGAATCCTGGTTTCCGTTGAAGGGGATGAAGAGGCCAAGGAGATGGCCCGTCGCCTCGCACAAGACCTGGGCGCCCATTGCGCCGAGGTGCGAAGCGATGCCAAGACCCTCTACCATGCGGCGGCGGTAGTGGCGTCCAATTACCTGGTCACCCTCGTGGACCTTGCCCTTGCCCTCAACGCCACGGCCGGCATCGCACCCCAGGAGTCCGTAAGGGGACTGATGCCCTTGATCCAGGGCACCCTTCGCAACATCGAAAGCCAGGGGATCCCCAACGCCCTGACCGGCCCCATTGCCAGGGGTGATGTGCAGACGGTGCGAAAGCATCTGCATGAGATCGGGGCCAGGTGCCCCGATCTGCTCATCCTTTACAGGACACTGGGGGCACACACGGTGAGGCTCGCCAGAGCCAAGGAGAGCCTCACCGGCGAAGCGGCCGAAGCGCTTGATACACTGCTGCAATGAAAACGGCCCATAGGAGAGGGGCCCGGCGGGAACCTGTTCCCCCGCAGACGCTGCCCTGACCTCTGGAAACCCTCCGGAAACCCGCCGGTACCAGACGTTACAAGCTGCTTGCGTCCTCGACTTTCACAAGAACCATAGACCTTTCCACATCCAGCAAGGGAAGCCTGTAACGCCGAATACCGACGGAGAACCGGGGCGGCGAAACCGCGTCCGGCGCCGACATATCCAGCCTTTCCATTTCCTCGTCCACCTTTCTGCCTTTCATGGACAGGATGGTGCCGCCAGGTGTCAGAAGGGGTATGGCGAGCCTTGTCAAGGTGGCCAGGTCGCACAGTGCCCTTGCCAGTATAAAGTCGAAACGTCTCGCCCCGGTTCGTGCCAGTTCTTGGGCGCGCGCGTGGACGATTTGCAGGGACCCGATTCCCAGAAGACCGCGAAGGTGCCTTTGAAAGGAAACCTTCTTCCTTGATCCGTCCAGCAGGGTGATGGAAAGTGCGGGGATGGCTATTTTCAGGGGGATACCGGGGAAGCCGGCCCCCGATCCCATGTCCAGCACGGTAGAGCCTGGGGGCAGAATGCTCGCAGGCGCCAACGAATCGACGAAGTGCTTCACCGCAATGCCTACCGGGTCTTTTATCGCGGTCAGGTTCACCCGGCGATTCCACCGCACGAGCTCATGTGCGTATATTCGGAACGCGTCGAGCTGTTCTCTGCCGAGAAGGACCCCCAGGGATGCGGCGCCCTCGCGCAGGAGCTTCTCCCATTGGGGGGAGTCAATCTCCATCGGGTGCTTTCAACTCCACCATCGTGGCCCCCCATCCCCCGGCCTCGGGCGGCGCCTGTGCAAAAGAAGCCACCAGAGCGCTGCCGCGAAGGCATTTGTGCACCGTCTCACGGAGGAAGCCCTTTCCTTTGCCGTGGATGATGCGTACCCTGAGAACGCCCGCTTCGCGGCAGGCACGCAAGTACTCCGCCACGAGATCCCTAACCTCCCGTGGCTGAAAGGTATGAAGATCGATGTGGTCCTCGAGGGGTACTATCACAGGTTCCATGTGCCTCGTCTCCCAGGGTAAGGCCTTTGGCTGTTTTCATGTAGGGGAATCCACAGTGGATGGAGGTGAACGGAATCCCGGTGCATCCTGGGAAGCCGTTCACAACGGTCTTGGAACAATAGCAGCCGGGACCATTTCCTGTAAACCCCGACCCTGGAAAACCCGGAGCCATCTCCCGGCAAGACCCATTCACCGGCCGGCCGCAGCGACACGAAATTGACACACTTCACCACGGATCGCGTTTCGAGGTACCCAACGAGACACACAGGTCCCCTTTTTCGATGCGGCCCCGGTGATTGCCCCGCTAGGCCCATGGGTTGTCCGGTGGAAGAAGGGAAATGGCAGATTTCTTGCAATTACCTTTCCCATCGGTTCCTTGCATTCGACGTCGGGATGTTGTGATATCCTTCGGGAAAGGAGTGGACGGGCCCCATGGACCAGACCCCCAACGCCCTTGCCATCCAAGATGCGCAAGGGCTTTCGGAAGTGATCATTCAAACGTTGCGCGGCATCAACAACAACCGCCAGCCCCTGACCACGTCGCTGCTCGCCGAATCGCTTTCCCGGCAACCCGCTATCGCGGAGTTCCTGGAAAAAGCGGGCGAAATCTCTCATTCAGGGCCGCGCGGCAAGAAAAATGTGCCTCCACAGGACCCGGCCGCGGCGGCATACAGTGCCAGGATACAGGCCCAGCGGGACAGCCTGCTCAAAGAGCTCGACTCCAAAGACCTGGAACTCACCATGGTGTGGTCGTTCTGCCAGAGGGCCGTGGCTTCCCTGAGCCGCCTGATCCGGGAGCCGCGATCCGAGGCCCTTCTTACGGCCATGGAAAGGCTCAGGGAGTCCCTCAACGAAAAGCCGGACATACAGCAAGCCGAGGAAGCCCTGCGCAGCCTGAAAAATGTGATCCTCCAGTCCGATTTCCAGCACGAAGAAAAGCCCGCCGACAAAGAAAGGGAGTCCTCCCGCCTGTCCGGCCTCCTGGGCCGCATCACAGGCGGCGTGCGCCAGGGCATGTCTGCCGCTCTTCCACCTCAGGACCCCTCCCTGGCCAAATTCAAACGGCTGGTCCTTTCCGTCCTGGACGAGTTTCGCTTCGACCTGGGGGAAACCTATCGCAAACACCTTGCCGGTTTGCAGGAGAGGATAAGGGAGGCCAAGGAAAGCGGCGATCTATCCTCCATGAGGGCGGAGATAATAAGCCTGATCCGGTCCTACATGTCGCACGTGCACAACGAACGGAGCCAGGTGGTGGAGTTTATCGAGACGGTAGGACGGGACCTTTTGGAAATCGAAGGACAGCTCACGTCCTCTTTTTCTGCGGCGCACATGAGCCTAAAAACGAACAGCGATTTCCATGGAGACATGAAGCTCAAAATGGCGGACGTGCATGAGGCGCTGTTTGCCGATACCTCCCTTGCAAACCTGCGCACCCAGCTTGTCACAAAACTCAACACGATCAAGACAGCCATCGAGGAAAAACACGAAGAAGACATGCTCCGCCTGAGGGAGGCCGAATCGGAGATGCGCAAGCTCCAGGTCCATCTCAAGGAGCTGACGGGCCAGGTACAGCAGATGGAGCAGCGGGCCTCGTCCCTCGAGCAGGAAGTGATGATCGATCATCTGACCAGGATATACAACCGTCGAGCTTACGAGGGGCGTCTGAGGGAGGAGATGGAGCGGTACCGCCGCTACAATCAGGCATTCTCCATGCTGCTGGTCGACGTGGATCACTTCAAGAACGTGAACGACCGGTTCGGACATGGCACCGGAGACAGGTGCCTCCAGGAAATCGTCGCCCGGGTTCAGTCGCTTCTGCGCGCTCCGGACTTCATGGCCCGCCTGGGGGGAGAGGAGTTTGTGATCATCCTCTCGGGAACGGAGAAGCAAGGAGCCCTCAATGTGGCGGAAAAGGTGCGCAAGAAGGTGGAGGAAACACATTTTTTTTACGGCAGCGAGCAGATACCGGTCACCGTCAGTGTGGGCGCTACGCAGATGTCCCCTTCCGACACGACGGAACGAGAGGTTTTCGAAAGGCTCGACGCCGCCATGTACGATGCCAAGAACGCAGGGCGCAACAAGGTGGCATGGCGATGATCCTATGGGGGCCGGGGGGGGGCGGTCTCGAAATCCTATTGGTTCCAGCCCAGGGGATCCAGCACCTCCCGCAGGTCGTCGGTAAGAAAGGTGGGCAGCATGAAGGCGGCCCTGTGCACGTTTGCATTGTAGTAACGCGTCTTGAATCCGGCCCTTTCCACCCGGCGCAGATCCAGATCGCCGATGGGAGACGGCCCTTTCGATGCGAAGGAGAGGCACCAGAGGCCACCGGGATAGGTGAGGTTGGACAGCAGGTACAAGTGGAGTTTCTCGAAGAAAGGTCTCTGGTTTTCGAGCATCTTCCTCTGGACGACGATGTCGTAAAAGGCGGATTCGGCCTGGGCGATGAGGATGCCCTGGGCGGAAAGCAGGGCCGCCGCGTTCTTGTAAAAATCACGGTCGAAGAGCGGTTCGGCAGGGCCGATGGGGTCCGTGGAATCCACGATGACCACATCGAAACGTTCGTTGGCGCTGGCGACAAACCGGACTCCGTCTTCGATGACGACCTCCATGCGGGGATCGTCCAGTGATGCACTGACGGCAGGAAGCGTCTGCCTGCTGGCCCGAACCACCATCTCGTCTATCTCCACCATGACGCAACGTTCCACCTGGGGGTGCCGGAGCACTTCCCTTGCCGTTCCGCCGTCCCCCCCCCCGATGATGAGCACCCTGCGGGCCTGGGGGTGCACGAAAAGGGGCACGTGCGCGATCATCTCGTGGTAGACGAACTCGTCCCTTTCAGAGAGCATGATCTTCCCGTCGTTGAGGAGCATGCGGCCGTGGTCGCATGTCTGCACCACGTCCACCTGCTGGTAGCGACTCCGGTCGGAAAAAAGGGTTCGTTCCACTTTGAATCTCACGGCCACGACGCCGCGATAGTCCTCTTCAACCCACAGGTTCATTCCGTTGTCCGTGGTCATTGGTTTCCCCCGGTGCCTGTGGCACCCAACGGGCCCGCCTGAGATTCACAGCACGTGGTTGGTGAAGGTGATGGCGTATCCGCAGTCGAATTCATACAGACTCCTCTCCACGGCGCGGTAACCCTCCGGTGCGAGGGGGAAAACGGGTCGCGCACCCAGATGGTTCCCTACGCTCGTGGTCAGAACCAGAGAGAACCTGGTGGGTCGGAATATGGACAGGATCTTGTGAACCACGGCCCTGTAATCCCGTTCCATGATGTTGGTTTCGAAGCTCGCGTACGATCCGTTGGGTTGAGGGGTTACATGCACAGTGAAATAACGGTCCTCGTGGATTCCGTTGACGGAGAAGCCGCAGGGGGCAAACAGATAGCAATCGGTAAGCATGTCCGGGTACACATCCCCCAGCCTGGAAAGACGAAGGGATGCGGCTGCCGAACCGACGCTGCCGGCTGCGAAGTACTCCATGGCCGTGGGGGAAAGCCCGTGCATGAGGACCTCAAAGGTGGCGTCCTCGGCAGGCCGCGTCTTGTTGTGGGAAGAGTAAAAGACGTGGACATGGTCGTGGTTGGCCGGTCCCAGACGGTAGCTCTTGCCCTTGAAAAACCCCTCCAGATAAGCCACCTCCCTTTCGAAGTCCGAGGGCTGATCGTTGGGGTACATGAGGTTCTTTCTCTGGTAAAACACGAACTCCACATCCCGGGAGGACACAAAGGACAGGATCTCCGGCAGGGCCCTTGTGAGTGCAGTCCTCCCGCAGGTGATCATGAGTATGCGGTCTTCCCAGACAAAGAGGCTCGATTCGGAAAGCAGGTAGGCGTCCAGATGATTGTTGGACCGTCTGCTGATGATTCTGGATCTCGTTGCCGCCACCACGGCTTCCCATCGCCCGTCCGGGTCGGCGCGCAAGTCACGGGCGGGACGGCGCAAGATGATCTCCAGCTTCTTCTCGGGCCCTTCAAAGGCAGCGGCCTGGTTGGTCAACGGCAAAACCCTTTCTCGGCGTATCTCCAAGCCCCTGTAGGAGGAGCGTCATCAGGGACTCGACCCCAAATCCACATTTCGCGGGGCTCACTGGGCCCAGAAGCGCGGTGGGACGGGCCGAGGGATTCCGGTGTCCGGGCCGGTTTCCCAGAGCGCCCCCCCGGCTCGACGCCCGCTGCGTTCCATCCGGACCCTTTGGCCGGCGCCGCCTTCGGAACCACGCCCTACCCTCATCCCTATCTTCCCTCTATATCAACCGCCCCCGTTCCGTCAACAGGTGGGGGGCCCGCAGACAAGGCGAAGGCACTTGACTCGACGGCCTTTCTTCCTTCCAGGGGTAAGACAACAGCGTGCGCATGAGGCTCACGAGTGTTTGCGGCATCCGCACAGGTTAGGGGACTTCAGAGTGAACCACGAAGGTTTGCGTCCTACGGTACGCTGGCTTTTTGTGGTTTTTTTGCCGGCGGCCACCGATCGGAATCCAGCCGGGGCAAGGGATTCCAGGAAAGGAGAGGTTCGACCGTGAATAAACAATTGACCGTTGCCGGTCCTCGTGGTATATTTTTGACGTTTTTGGAGGGATGGCCGAGTGGTTTAAGGCGGCGGTCTTGAAAACCGTTGAGCGTCACAGCTCCGTGGGTTCGAATCCTACTCCCTCCGCCAGGGTGCCCGTCCACCTGGAGATCATTTTTTCCCCAAGGCGGTCTTTCTTATACCTTGGGCAGCCACAAACTGCGCTTCCTATACCCTCACCCCGACCCTCTCCCAGAGGGCGAGGGGGATTCAGGAAATCGCGGTTTGTTCCCGCGCGCAGTATACATATGCGGAGAGATGGCCGAGCTGGCTGAAGGCGCTCGCCTGCTAAGCGAGTGTGGGGCGAAAGTTCCACCATGGGTTCGAATCCCATTCTCTCCGCCATTTCCGAAGTTCACGAACACACCCCTGAACAAAAACCCCAGCCTGGCAAACCTTGGCAACGCGGTGCTCAATCGTCAATCGTCAAAGCCGTTTCTCCAACCGGGCCCATGCCCAAAGCCCCGAAGTCATCCCGGCCGCTGCGAAGATCGAGGGCGATGGGCTGCCGCCCTGCCCCCAAGCTACCTGTAATAGCGGATTGCGTACTTGTAGCCCTGCTCCACCAGGAAGAGCTGGCGGTTGACGGCGAAATCCTGCTCCTCGGTGGCCGATGAAAATAGGGTGTAGAAATGGGACATGTGCTGCGAGATTCGGGACAGGACCTCCAGGCATTGGAAGGGGATCCTTTCCAGGGCCACCTGAAGGTTTCCCTGGGGGTCGACCTGAAGATCCACACTCCTCGGGTCATACCCATCGGGGATTTCGCGCGAGGTTCTTACCGGCCGGTAACAGGTCTTGCCGTCTTTGATGAGCATGGTCAGGCAGCCCCTTTCGAAACCCTTGCGGATCAGGCTGGTGCGTATCTGTTTGAAGAGCCCCTTGTACTTATGGGCAAATGATCCGTACTTGTACTTTGGGCTCGCTCAAGAATAACTTCCCATTCTGATGCGCCTATCCATCGTGCATGGCAGCGTTGCTCGGCGGTTAAATGGCCCGCCATTTTTCCTCCTCGCGCCTTGCCATGCGCGCGCCTCGACGCCTGAAAACGCGAATTTATTCTCACGCGAGCCCTTTGCGGGTGCATCGTCGACGATGCGTGCGAAAAAGTCGATTCCCACCGGTCTGGCCAGGTGGCGCAAGAGATGGAGTGCGAGGATTTCCTTTCTGTCGAGGCCCTCCAACGCATTGGCGACACCAAGGTTCGAAAGAAGGAAACTTTCAAATACACCGAGCGATTCGGCCGCCTTTTCAGGGAAGCCGCTGGTCGTGGAAATGGCCTTGATGTCGTCTCCTGCCAGTTCCGTTTGGCACATCTTCCTCGCGATTTCTGAAGCTTTCATCATCCTCAAGCGTTTATAGGCCGTCAGAAGAAAGATCGCGTCGATCCGGTGTGTATCCCTGGATTCTGCACCCCTGCCGTGGCTGGATTCCAGCTCCGGTTCAAGCCGGCAAAGCCATACGGTTTCACAGCATGCTCTTGGCCCTGCCGAAGGCTGGACCAGGAGGACGAAAACGTATTGTAAGACCCAGACGACCGATAACGCAGCCAAAGACGTTGTCTTGGGATTTAAATCAATTCTTCTCCTCTGTGTCATGCACATCCGTTCTGTTTCCCCAACCGCCCCGCGCACTCCGGTCGTGCCGGACCTGCTGACGGTTCATGGGCACGCGGCAGCACCCTAGGGTGGCACCATGCGGCCCACCCCCATGTGACCGTGAAGCAGGTGTTTGAAATTCCAGGAGAAAGACAATGGCTTTCCGTTCTCCACATTTTCTTTGACAAGTGCACGGCACTGGATTAGGTTGCACGCGTCCTTTCGACCTTCCGGCGAACCACATCCAGTCACCGAAACAGCAAACCGAGGAGGTACCCGATGAGGGAGAGACCGACCCCGAAGGACATCTTTGCAGGGATGGAAGCGGCCTTCAAACCCCAAGCGTCCAAGGGGCCGGACCTGGTTTTCCCGTACAAGCTTTCCGGTCCGAGCGGTGGAGACTGGTACATCATGGTCAAGGATCAGAAATGCCAGGTCCGGGAAGGCCAGGCGGAAAAAGCCACCACCACCATGAAGCTTTCGGACGACGACTTCGTCAAACTCATCATGGGCGAGTTGAATCCCATGATGGCCTTTACTTCCGGCAAACTGAAGATCGAGGGTGACATGATGAAGGCCCAGGTGCTGGCGACCCTCTTCGAGGCCCCGAAATAGACGAGGCCGCCGCGTCCTTTTCCTCAGAGGATATCCATGAGCCAGCAGATCCACAAAGTGCTCTTCACGTCGGACCTTTCCCCGGCCTCAAAATACGTGTTCGACTATGCCGTGGGCCTCGCAAACAAGTACGGAGCAAAGATCACCATCATCCACGTCATCGAGGAAATATCCGGAAGCATAAGGGGCATGCTCGGTGGAATACTCGGCGAAGACAGGATAGGAGTGCTCCGGGAAAAGTACAAGGACGAGGCCATGAGCGTTCTGGTGGGAAAAGCGACGCACCGGATACGTGCCCTGATCACAGAGGGCATCGAGCTGTTCTGCAAGGACGCCACCGCCGAGCTTCCGGAATTCGACTCCCAGACCGACGACGTGGTCGTGACCTCGGGAAGCGTCGTGGACGAGATCGTCCGACAGGCGAAGGAGAGGGGCTGCGACCTTATCGTCATGGGCTCGCGTGGCCACGGCCTGCTCGCCGAGGCCGTGCTCGGAAGCACCGTTCGGGGGGTGCTGAAGCGATCGGAGATACCCATATTCGTCGTACCCATACCAAAGAACGTGGGCTGAGCGCTCCAAAAGGGGCGCTCTTGGGGTCGGGGGGCATCTCTCCATACGTGCCATGGACCAGGCGAAGGCATTCTTGGCACCCTCAAACGGATCTTCGCACCCGCCAAGGACCAGGACATCCCCTACGCAACCTTGCCCCGAAAGGTGTGGCCGAAAGCGGTATCGAGCAGGTTTCCAGGCTCCGAGGCAGGTTCGCGCCCAGTCCCCCCCAGCCATGCAAGGAACGCAGGACATTCAGGAAGACTGCGTTACGGGTGCATTTTCACCAGGTGTGTGGCATGTGGGCCGACAACCATGGAGACGCGGAGTTTTGTGGCCACGGCGGGCGTGCGGCCGCCCGTGATCCGTGGCTCTTACGGCAGGGAACACCCCATCCGCAACACATATTGGGGGGGCCCCGGACAGACGCTGGCCACACGCTCCGGGAACGGCCCCTGCCTGCGCCGGAGGACCGGCATCGGTCCGGTCCCCTTCACGTCTGCGGCGCCACGAACAGGCACCGATCCGAGGCACACCGCAGAGTCTGTGTCAGATCCACGACACGGGGGCCGTGCGGGTTGAGCACCACGGAGAGTCGGTCTTCACGGGTGACGGTCATTTCCCGCTCGCCGTCCAGTGCGATGGCCGCCTCTTCGCAAGAAATGGGAATGGCCTCTTCGGGCCCGAACACCCGGTGCGAGGCAACGGGGACCCAGCGGATCAAGCCGGGAGCGATGGGCGCCCTCACCTTTGTCCCTCCCGGGCCGATCGTTATGTGCAGAGCCTTTCCGCAGTGGGGGGGCATCTGGCACAGGTAACCCCCAAGGGAGGAAAACCCGATGTTTGCCGGGTCCGCACGGGTGAGGAACACCTCCTTGAGCGTGGAAACCTCCCAGACGGCGCGGGAGGCCACGAAGTGGTGACTCGAGACCACGATGTCCACAAGGGCCATGTCCACCAGCTCCCCTTGTCGGCGGATTTCGAGGCGTGGTTCGCGTCTCGTGACCCCATCCTGCGGCATATCGCCCGTGGCAATCGCTCCGGCCGCGATTCCTGCCAGTGTGCCTTCCACCATGTAACAGAATGCGTTGTTCGTTCCGGTGGCGATGGAAAGTAGGGGCGTGTCCCCGCTCGCCTTGGCCACCACGCGATTGGTGCCGTCCCCCCCAAGGGTGATGATGCAGGCCACGTTTTTTTCTGCGAGCATGGCCGCGGCCCTGGTGGAGTCGTCCTGGGTCTCTTCGAGCACCATGTCCAGAGGGATCACCCTGGCAGAGACATCGACGCCTTCGGTGGAGCGCTTCCCGATGTTGTAATTGTCCGGCATGATGAAGACATCCGTGACTCCCATGGAGTCAAGTCCCACAATGACCCGTTTGACGATGTTGGCCTTCTCATGGTTGGGCACCACCGTCCCGTGCGCCACGAGCCGGCGGATGTCCTTGCCCGACGCCGGGTTGGCGATGATCCCCACGGGCCTCATGGAACCACCTCGTCGGATGGCGCGCTCGCGCCCCCATGAGGGCGCCCTTGGTTTCCCTCTGTCGTTCACCGCCTGCCTCCTTGTGCCGTTCCCGCCCTCCGGGGACCTTCCCTTCCGCACGCCGCCGGTCTCTAGAATAGCCTTGATGATGTTCCGGATTCCGGTTATAGCCATCCGACACGAAGGTGAAAGGAGGCCCTTTCGCGAACGTACGGGGGGGTTGGGCGCGAAGGGCCTGAAGAAATCATGCTGACAGATAGCAGATGCCCATGACGGCGTCAACGGGCGTCCATCGAGAACCACTGACCGAGTGCATACTCCAAAGGAGGCGACCATGGACTTGACAAAGGAGCAGTTGGCCGAGATGTACACCAATCTTGTGCGCGCCCGGAAACTCGACGAACTCATCGTCAAGGCGCTGCAAACCGGGAAGGCCATGGGTTTTTTCCACAGCGGACAGGGCGAGGAAGCTGTGGGCATCGGAGGTGCCTCCTTCCTGCGTGACGATGATTACCTCTATCCCCACCACAGGGGACACGGTATCGCCTTCTTCCTGGCCAGGGGGATCTCTCCCAAGGAATGGGTGGCCCGGCATTACGGCAAGCGGCTCGTGGAAGCCCCTGAGGGGCCGACCATGGAAGAAAGGGGGATATTCGGTCTTGCCGGCACCATCGGCGGCATGTTCCCCCTGGCAACCGGCTGGGCCCTGGCGTGCAAGAAAAACAGTAGACAACAGGTGGTGGTCTGCTTTTTCGGGGATGGCAGCTCCAATCGGGGAACCCTTCACGAGGCCATGAACCTGGCTTCGGTATGGAAGCTTCCCGTCGTCTGGGCCTGCGACAACAATCTCTACGCGCAATTCACCCCCCTCAAGGACGCCTACGCCCGGGAGGACGTGGCGGACCTGGCCCCTTCCTACAACATGCCCTCGGTGGTGGTGGACGGGCAGGATGTGCTTGCCGTTCACGAGGCGATCCAGGCCGCGGTGGCAAGGGCCAGGGCCGGGGAGGGACCTTCGCTGGTGGAAGTGAAGACCTACCGGTACAGGGCCCACGCCGAGGGAATGCCCGACGTTTCCCACGCGGACCCACGGCCCAAGGAAGAGCTGGAGGCATGGAAGAAGCGGGATCCCGTGAAGCTTTTCCGGGAAAAGCTCGTCAAGTCGGGCGCCTTGACCCAGGGGGAAGCCGACAGGATCGACAAGGAAACCGATGCCGAAATGGAGGCCCTCGACAAGCTGGCCATGGACAGTCCCTATCCCGAAGTGACAGATCCCTCCATCCTCGACAGCCTGTTGTACAGCGAATAAGCCAAGGAGGCCCGAACATGAGAGAAATCACCTATATTCAAGCGATCAACGAAGCCTTGGCAGAGGAGCTGAGGCGGGACGAGAAGGTCTTTGTCATCGGTGAGGACATCCAGCTCGGGGCCTTCGGAGCCACCACGGGCCTTGTCAAGGAATTCGGCCCGGAGAGGATAATGGACACCCCCATTTCGGAGACGGTGGTCGCAGGGTGCGCCGTGGGGGCCGCCATGACCGGTTATCGGCCCGTGGCCGATTTCATGTTTGCCGATTTCATGTACGTGGCAGCGGACGAGATCTTCTTGCGGGCGGCCAAATGGCGCTTCATCCACGGCGGCACAGTGAAGCTTCCCCTGGTGTTCATGGCCGCCATGGGGGGCTATGCGAGAATCGGCGCAGAGCACTCCCAGAGCCCCGTCTCTTACTACTTGCACACACCGGGGCTCAAAGTGGTGGTCCCCTCCACGCCGTACGATGCCAAGGGGCTCATGAAAACGGCCATCCGCGACAACAACCCCGTGGTATATTTCTACCACAAGATTCTCTTGGGAACCCCGGGCCAGATTCCCGAGGAAGAATACACCATCCCCCTCGGCAAAGCCGACATCAAGCGAGAAGGGACGGACGTAACGGTGGTGGCCACCGGCTTCCAGGTGCATTCGGCCCTGGCGGTGGCGGCCGAACTGGAGGGCAAGATCAGCGTGGAGGTGATCGACCCGCGGAGCCTGGAGCCGCTGGACATGGACACCATTGTCCAATCAGTGAAAAAGACCGGAAGGGCCGTGGTGGTGGACGAAGACACGAAGCGCTGCGGCATTGCCGGCGAGATCGCCATGCAGATCTTCGAAAGGGCCTTCGACGACCTGGACGCACCGGTGCAGCGCGTGGCAGCGGCCAACTACCCCATTCCAGGGGGCATGCTCGAAAGCGCCGTGCTGCCCCAGGCAGCCGACATCAAGGCGGCCATCGAGGCGGTGGTGGCCTGAACACGAGCAAGAGGAACAGATGCATTACGATGTCATTGTCATCGGTGCGGGCATAGGGGGGCTGTCTTTCGGGGCCCTGGCAGCCGCTTCGGCTGCAAAGAGGGTGCTCATTCTCGAAAGGAACCGCTCGGTGGGCGGCCGGCTGTATTCGTACCGGAGGGACGGCTTCACACTCGACGTGGGTGCCCACGTCATATCCCGTTCGGAAGCCGGTCCCCTGGGCAGCATCCTGGAGATACTGGGAAAACAGGGCGACATCCAGTGGGAACACGTTCGTCCCATGACTTCGTATCGTGGGGAGATCTTCGCCTTTCCCAAGCAGCTCGCGGGCCGTATCCCCCAAGACCAGCACCAGGCATTGATGGCGCTCATGCGCGAGATGGTGGGCATGGATGATGACGCCACCCACAGCCTGGACGGTGTGGATCTGCGTTCCTACGCCTCCCGGCGCGTGCAGGATCCGCTGGCGCTGGCTTGCCTGAACAACATCTGTGTGGTCTACGTATGTGTGCCCGATCATAGGGCGAGCGCAGGCGAGTTCATACGCTGCATCCGTGACGAGGCCAGGGCCCGCAGAAGCGGGTATCCGCGGGGCGGATGCGGCGCCATATCCGATCGCATCGCAGAGGGAATCAGGGAAATCGGAGGGACGATCCTGACCGGCAGCGCCGTTGAAAGGATACTTGTGGACCGAGGACGGGCGGTAGGGGTTCGCACGGGGGCCAACGAGTTCAGGGCTCCCGTCATTGTCTCCAATGCCGACGGGCCCCGGACACTGCTGGATCTGCTTCCACCCGGAACGCTCACAGAGGCCGAACATGCCCGCATCGCCCCCATGACCTATTCATACAGCATGCTCATCGTGAGGATGGCCCTCTCGCGGCCCGTCACCGAGCACCGTCTGGTCACCCATATCGCCTCTCTGGACCCCAGGGCTTACGAGGAAGACCTTTTGGCCGGTCGTCCTCCCGAGGAAGTGAACCTGTTCATCCCCGTGCCGTCCAATTTCTCTCCGGAGTGTGCCCCCGAGGGACACCAACTGCTCACCGCAGGCGTTTGGCTGCCCTACAAAACGCCCAAGATCGATCGGCTTCACGACGCGGTCATGTCCACCGCCACCCGCATTTTTCCCCAGATCCCGGACGCCCTCCTGTGGACGGACGTTTCGACCCCCGAGGATCTGAACCGGGCCGTGGGCGAAGACGGAGCCATCATCGGCCTCGGCCAGACGGTGGACCAGGTGGGTTCCCGGCGTCTTGCCGTCACCACGACCGTTCCGGGGCTTTATCTTTGCGGGGCCGAGGCCGGGGGCTCCGGCGTGGGCATCGAGCTTGCCATCCGCTCGGCCCAGGAGCTTTTCCAGCACCTGTGCGACGGCCCCTGGCAGGCGCGGTGACTCCAAGACGGGCTTCCAGCCAAGAGGGGCTCCACATGCTAAGGGCTTGTGGAAAAATAAGTTCCCCTTTTCAGGTGTCGAGGCGCGCATGGCAAGGCGCGAGGAGGGCGAATGGCTGGCCATTTAACTGACGAGCAACGCCGCCAGGCGTGATGGATCGGCGCATCAAAATGGGAAGTTATTTTTGCACGAGCCCTAAGTTGGTATGAACACCCGCCCGGGCTGCAAGAAGATATCCTGCCCACGGTCACAAATTGCAGTTTCCCACATCCCCCTCGCCCTCTGGGAGAGGGCCCGGGGTGAGGGTATAAGAAGCGTATTTTGTGGATGCGCAGTATATGCACGCCTGCGGGCTGGCAACTTGCTCGCATCCACGCGGCAAGACGGGCAAAACGGCAGCCGGCCCAGACGATGATCAATGCCGACAAACGCCCGGTATGGCGACATCGTGTTCCCCGGTGGGGATTCATGACTCAGGAAAGAGGGAGGTCCCAATGCCAAAAAGACAGATGACGTGGGCCCCTGCGCGCAGGGCCTCGAAGGCCAAACTGCCGCAAACGGTGAAAGACCGGGTGAAGGCCCAGGCGGATGCACTCATCGAGTCTTTCCTGAAGCCGGAACATGTGAAACCTGTGCCTGAAGACACCACGCTCAACTACATCGTGGATATTTACTCAAGATGGCATGGACACTACTTTTATTTTTGTTCAAAGTACTGTGTTCCCGGCCCGAATGCCCTGGTGCCCTCCTTCGAGGAGAGGTTCGCCCGGCTGGAACATGTCGGTACGGACAGGTACAACCTCGCGTACAAACGGCACACCGGACAGTGGTGGCCGGTCTACGAAGGGTTGTCCCTCGACAAGTGCTTGGAAATCGTCAAGAGCGATCCCCTTTTTCAACCATAGTGTCCTTGTGCCGCCTGCGCGCCCGAAAGGGCAACGGTTCACCAACCGGTGCGAAACGATTGTCGACAGCTATTGTGCCAAGAGGAGGTGCCGGGAAGGTGATGCCGTCAGTTCGCACCAGGCCGGGGACCATCCTTTCGGCAGGAGGAGGGAACATGATGTCTCTGGAAGGAATAAGGGTTCTCGACTGGACCATTTATCAGCAGGGCCCCGTTGCGTCGGTCTTTCTTGCCGACTTGGGCGCCGATGTGATCAAGGTGGAGGCCAGGGAGGCGGGGGATCCCGGAAGAGGTGTCCTGTCGCTTCTCAAGTCGACCATGCCCAAGGGGCCTACCGTCAATGCGTATTTCGAAACCCTGAACCGAAACAAGCGGGGAATCACCATCGACCTGCGCAAGGATAGGGCCGGGGAGATCGTCTACCGTTTGGTGGAAAAGTGCGACGTCTTCGTGCACAACTTCAGGAAGCATGTTCCGGAAAAACTTGGTCTCGGCTACGAGGTTCTTTCTCGCATCAACCCCCGGCTTGTCTACGCGGTGGGCTCCACCTTCGGACCGGAGGGACCCGAAGCCGGAAACCCCGCGGTGGATCTGATCGCCCAGGCCAGGAGCGGCATCATGAGCGGGGTGACGGAACCGCATCAGCCGCCCAGGCTGACCCTGGGCGGTCTTGCCGATCAGGTGGGAGGAACCACCCTGGCCCTGGGCATACTGGCCGCCTTGATCGCCAGGGACAGGACGGGAAAGGGGCAAAAGGTCGAAGCCTCCCTCTTGGGCAGCATGTGCTGGCTCCAGTGGTTCCAGCTTTCCTTCGCCCTTCAGATGGATACTGAAATGAAGATCCTGGACCGGAGGAAGGCGAGAAACCCCCTGTGGAACCACTACCCGTGCCAGGACGGCAAGTGGATCATCCTCGCCATGCTCGATCCCGAGAAGTATTGGGTCGATTTTTGCCGTGCCATCGGAAGGGAGGATCTTGTCACCGATCCCCGGTGCAAGGACATGGTCGCCCGCTCAAAGAACGCAAAAGCCGTCGTGGAGATGCTCGATGAGACTTTCATGACAAGGCCCCGGGACGAATGGATACGCACGATCAGGCAGGCGGGGGACTTCGTTGTGGACCGGGTCAGCTCCATGCCCGAGGTCGTCGCGGACCCCCAGGTCCTGTTGAACGGATACGTGGCCGACTACGATCACCCCGTACACGGGGCCTTGAAGATAGTGGGGCCCCCGCTGCATTTGAGCGAAAACCCTGCGACGGTGCGGAAGCCTGCTCCTGCCCTGGGGCAGCACACCGACGAAATCCTCAGTGAAATAGCAGGCTATTCCAGGCAGGAGATCGAGAGGTTCAGGGCGGACCAGATCATTTAGGAGACACACGTGGCCTGAGGCACCTGTCCCGGCCGGCCTCCTTTCATGCCAGAGGCTCGTTTTCCACCAGATTCCAGATCCCGCAGGGACACACCCCTGCGCAAAAGCCGCACCCGATGCACTTGTCTGGATCCACCCGCATCTCAAAGCCGTCGGGGCCGTCGTCCCGGCGCGAGATGGCGCCCTGGGGGCAAAGCGTTTCACACACCCCGCAGTCCCGGCACACGCCACACGAAGCGCAGGCCGCGGCGCTTTCTTCCAAGCTGCCGAAAGCCGTTTTTCTGGGATCGAAGTACTCGAGCCTGATTCTGGAGCGATCCATCACGCCCATGGCGTTTTTTATGCCTCTCCTTCCTGCAAGGATGTCGCCTATGGCCGCAGCCGCCTTGCGCCCCGCCCCGATGGCATCGGTGAGCAAACCGGGCTTTACCATATCACCGACGGCGAATATCCTGGGGTCCGACGTTTGGAAGTCCTCGTTCACCAACACATACCCTGCCTTGGTGGCCACCGTGGCCGGTACGAGTTCCAGATCGGGAACATCGCCTATGGACAGGATCACCGTGTCGGCCGGCAGAACCTGCCCCGTGGTGAGCACCACCCCCAGGACCGTGATTTCGTGGGTGTAGCAGGGCCAGAGGAACTTCACCCCCAGGGCCTCGGCAGCCTTTCTTTCTTCCCCAAAAGAGGCGGGCTCCTGAACGTCTATCAGGGTGATCTGCTTGGCACCGAGTCGATGTGCCTCCGTGGCTGCGTCACAGCCCACGTTGCCGGCTCCGATGATCACGACCTTCTCTCCTACGGATGTTTCCCCCGATTTTGCCTTGCGAAGAAACTCGCTGGCATGCACCATCCGCTCTTTGCCTGGTACGTTCAGGGTGCGTGGCTTCACGGCGCCTGCCGCGAGGACGAGAAAGTCGTAGTCCCAGACGAGCTGTTCCACCTCCTCCCGGCCCAGACGCTGCTGCAGCCGCACATGGGGAATCACCTCGCGGACACGGGTCAATTCGAACTCTATCACCTCCCGGGGTATCCGTGAACCGGGTACCGTGGAGGTGATCTTGCCCCCCAATTGCGTTTCCATGTCGTACACCACTGCCTCGTGGCCTTGCAGCCGCAACTGCCACGCAACGGAAATGCCGGCCGGGCCTCCTCCCATGACGCCTATCCTCCTTCCTGTCAGGGGAGGCATTTCAGGAAGGCGTGCCACCTGGCTCGCCTTTCCCAGCCGCGACACATCCACCGGCGCCATGCCCGCCATCTGGCGTGTCCAGCCTTGCATGCACAGGTGTGGACACAGATAGCCGCAAACAGTGGCGGGAAAGGGAGTGTATGCCAGGGCCAGGTCTACGGCCTCGTCCACGCGCCCCTCCCTTATGAGGCGCCACCTTTGCTGTACCGGCATTCCCGTGGGACAGCCTGTCTGGCAGGGGGGCAGGTGCTTCTTGTTCTCCCACACAGGAACATACCTGCGAAGCTCCCCCGAGGCGATAAGGGGTATGGTCCCTTTTCCAGGAGGCAGTAAATCGCCCACCAGGCCCCCCGCACCCAATTCCCTTTCCCACACCTCCCCGGCAAAATCGTGCACAGACCGTCTAAGGCGTGCCTGTTTCTCGTGGGGTCTGCGTGCCGTCAGAAGCTGCCACGAGGCCGGGTCCGAGAGGATCGAAAGAAGCTCCACTCTGCCTATCTTGTTCAGAAAGACCCTGAGGTTGCGGACCAGCCAGTTCCAGTTCTCCTCGTCAATGGGCGCCAGCCTGGCGTCCGCCTGGCTGAAGCCCTTGTGCAGACCCCTGAAAAAGATCTTGCCGGCCACCATCCCCACGCAGGGTCTGTGCCCGAGAACGCTCTCAGGATCCTGGGGGTCGTGGCCGCATATCACGGCGATTCCTCCTGCCATGAACTCCGCAAAATAGTCCCCCACCGACCCCAGCACCCACAGCTCGGGAGGATCGAAGCGGGGGTTGTGCTTGGTCATGGTCATGCCGCGGGCACCGATGTTTCCCCCCACGTAAACCTTACCCTGGGCCATGGCATTGGCCACTCCGTTGGTGGCGTGGCCGTGTACCACGATTTCCGCACCGGCGTTGAGCCATCCCACGTCATCGGCCGCCGGTCCCATGATCTCGATGTATGTGCCGGGAAACCCCATGGACCCGACCCGCTGGCCCACAGCCCCTTCTATGCGCAGTTCCACGGGGGCTTTCCCCGCGGACCACAGGCGCCCCCCGATCCCGTGCTGGCCCCTGGCATCCACGCGCAGTCGCCGCTGCCCCCTGGCAACCGCATTCTGGATGATTTCCTCGAGGACACGGCTTTCGAGCCTCAGGTGGTTCCGCTCCCCCACCACTGTATAAAAATCCCGTGCGTTCATGGTGCTGCTCCAGATATCTTGTCTGTACTGCACGCGGTCACAAATTGCGATTTCCGCCTTTCCCCCCGCCCTCTGGGAGAGGGACGGGGTGAAGGGACAAGAGCGCAGTTTGTGGACGCGCGAGGTTATACATGGATAGACAGGGATTCAGACCACGTATTGGATCTCAAGCTTCTTCGCCGCCTGATAATCGTCTATTCCCAACGCGTCCGCCATGCCGATGGGAAGTGAGGTGGAGCGGCCCAGCGGGGCCACGATCTTCTTCAGTTCGATGTCGAAGCTCAGAAAAACGTCCACCAAGCGTTCGGCCACCTGCTCAGGATCCAGGCGCCTGTATAGGCGAGGGTCCTGGGATGTGATTCCCTTGGGGCACAATCCTATGTTGCAGATGTTGCAGCGGTCCGACTCGGCCCCCAGGCACCCTGCCGCGGCCTGCATGAGGTGTTTTCCCACCTGGACCCCGCTGGCGCCGAGCATGATGAGGGCCGCGGCATTGGCGGCCAGGTTCCCGTTCTTTCCAACGCCTCCCCCGGCAAAAAGGGGGATCTCGTTTTGTTTGCCCACCTTGACCAGGTTCAGATAGCAGTCCCGGATATTGCTGGCGATGGGGTGGCCCATGTGGTCCATGGAAACATTGTACGCGGCTCCGGTGCCCCCGTCCTCCCCATCGATGGCCAGGCCGCCGGCATAAGGGTTTCGGGTAAGATTGTTGAGCACCGCCAGGGCCGTGGAAGTCCCCGAGATCTTGGGATAGACCGGCACCCTGAAACCCCAGGCCATGGACATGGATTGGATCATCTTGGCCACGGCCTCCTCGATGGAGTACTTGGTCTGATGGGTAGGGGGACTGGGCAGATTCACGCCTGTGGGAACCCCCCTGATCGCCGCGATGAGCCGGTTCACCTTGTGCCACATGAGAAGACCGCCGTCTCCCGGCTTGGCACCCTGGCCGTACTTGATCTCCACGGCACAGGGGTCTTCCTTCATTTCGGGCAAAGCATGGATGATTTCGTCCCATCCGAAGTAACCGGAGGCAATCTGCAAGATCACGTACTTGAGAAAGCGTGAACGCAGCAGCCTCGGGGGGCATCCCCCTTCCCCCGTGCTGATGCGCACCGGCATGCCCAGCTCCTCATTGAGGTAGGCCACTCCCATCTGGAGGCCCTCCCACATGGTGGGAGAGAGGGCCCCGAAGGACATGCCTCCCACGATCAGCGGGTATATCTCGCGCACCGGCGGCACCCACCCCTCATCGGCAAGGGCCCTCAGGCTCTCCTCGGGAGGCAGAATGCGACCCAGGAGGGTTCGCAGTTCGAATTCATGTCTTCCCGCGTCCAGGGCCGGGTCGGTGAGCATGGAAATGCGGATGAATTTGATCCGGTCCAACAGGCTGGTGGGCGCATTTCTTCTGCCTCCCCTTCGCCGCGGCTGCCCCCCCCGGTTGATATGGAAACGCAGTTTGTCGCCTTCGTCGCTGCGAAAGGGTAGGATCGCGTCGTTGGGGCAGACCAGAGAGCACATGGCACAGCCCACGCACGCATAAGCGGGGTCCGTCTTCTGGCGGATTCCGTAGTAAATCTCAAACGTGCTGCTGGGCGCCTTGTCCAGACCCACGGGGGTCTTGACGGTCCTTTTCCGGAAAACCCCGCACTCGATGGCGTGGACCGGGCATAATGCCGTGCACCGGCCGCACAGGGTGCACTTTTCCTTGTCCCAATGGATCTGCCACGGCAGATCTTTGGTGCTCAGTGTGGAAGGGGTAAGGGATCCGCTTGACGGCATAGGTTCACCTCCTGACGCTCGGGGCGCACAATGACTGTATCCAGATGCATGGGTTGGAAATCCCTCCTCTTGTCCCTTTTGGGGAGCGCGGCATCCAGACCGCACACCTCGGAGCTGAAAACAAAGCAGCCCGGTTGTCCTCCCACTACGCCCGGTCGCAGCTTCTTTCTGTCCTGCACCATGAACACGCTCTTGTCGGGAAGGCACCCGATCACGCAGTTGGGACCGTCGATGATAAGGGGCCGGCACGCCTGTTTGAGCCGGCTCAGGAAAATCCCGTTGGGGTGCTTCTTCAAATCCTCGTCCTGAAGGGGGGTGATGACGTGTTTGTAGGCTTCGATGCCAAGATGGAGCCTGAACAGCGTATAATGCAGGATGTGCGTGAAGACCTCCGAATCAGATTGGTATCCGGTGTATCCCGGAAAACCACGGGACGTGAGAAACTCCCTGATGGGCACGAAGGCCGTGTTCTCGCCGTTGGTCATGGTGGCGAGCCCCTGAATGAAGAAGGGGTGGCATGCGTAAAGGTTGATGGCATAATTGGTGTTCTGCCGCCCCTGCGCCATGATGACCCGGGCCCTCAGGTCCTCCCTGTCCAGGTTGAGGTGCTCGGCCACGCGCATGGGGTCTCCTATCTCCTTTATCATGATCACGTCGGGCCAAAAGGAAAAGACGATCATGTCTCCCTCGGCTTCTCCCATGGCCCTGAGGATAAGACGCGTCTGCAGGAGTTTATCCTGAATCTGTGCTGCATCCAGGGTCTCCCATTCTTCCGGATACTCATAGGCCCGCACCAGATAAATGTCCCTTCGGGGGACACCCGCAGGCGGTGTCTTGGGCAGCTTTATGGAGACCTTGTACTTGGTGATGAAACCAAGCTCCATCATGTAGGCGTCCAGGCGCCTGAGCCCCTGGGTGGTGAAAATCCCGGACAAAATGGGGGCTTCCTTGAGGCTTTCAAAGGGCCCGCCCAGATCGCCCAAGAAAAGCCCCACCCCTGATCCGTCGTGTCCCTCGCGCATCACATCCAGGGCCTTGATGGCTGTCATGGGCGAAAGGGCCTCCTGGCTGGTCACTGCGAACAGTCGGCACATTGTCTTTGCTCACCTCTTCAAGAAAATAAAAAAACCCATCCTGCCTCCATTGGCAGGTGGGTTTTTGAACGCCTTTGTTCAAATCACACAAACAATAAGATGCTGAACGAAAAAATGCAAGAAGAAAATCACCCCCCATGACCTTCATGCCTGGTCAGGGGCAAAGAACCGGTGCACGGTCATCTTGACGAACCGGCACCTTTGGAGTAATCGGGAGAGCATCGGTTCTTCGGGGCCATCCCTTGGGACGGAATTGCAGAGTCGCGCCTTCGTGGACCGGAGGGCGTGGGCTCGTTGTTTGGTTAGAAGGGAGGGAAGCATGGCGGGAAAAAAGATAGGTATGACCATTACAGAACATATTTTGAGAGAGCAGCGACAAAACCCCGGCGCAACGGGGGCGTTCACGAACCTCCTCAACGAGCTCATCGTGGCGGCCAAGGTAATAAACAGAGAGGTCAACAAGGCTGGTCTTGCGGAAATACTTGGCAAAACGGGAAGGGTGAATGTTCAGGGCGAACAAGTCCAAAAACTCGATGACTTTGCAAATGACATCATACAACAAAGAATGGTGCATGTGGGCGAACTGTGCTGCATGGCCTCGGAAGAAGATGCCGATCTCATAGACATCCCACCGCAGTATCCCAAGGGCAATTACATTCTGCTCTTCGACCCCCTCGACGGGTCCTCCAACATAGACGTGAATGTGAGCATAGGCACCATCTTCGGGATTTACAGAAAGCAGAGCCGGGAGACCTCCCTAGACCTTCTCATGAAGGATGTCCTCCAGCCGGGACGCCGCCTGGTGGCGGCGGGCTATTTCATTTACGGTTCGAGCACCATAATGGTGTACACCACGGGAAGGGGCGTGCACGGGTTCACCCTGTATCCGAGTGTGGGGGAGTTCTTGCTCTCCCACGAGAACATACGCATCCCCGACCGTGGAAGGATCATTTCCGTCAACGAGGGCAACTACGTCTTCTGGGACGAAAAGACCCGGGCCCTGATAGACTATTTCAAGAAGCGGGATTCGGCCACCGGACGCCCGTACACCTCCCGGTACGTGGGCTCGCTGGTGGCCGACTTCCACAGAAACCTGCTAAAGGGTGGGATCTTCATGTATCCGGCCGATCTGAAAAACCCCGACAAGCCCTCGGGAAAACTCAGACTCATGTGCGAGGCCAATCCCCTTGCCATGGTGGTTGAGCAGGCAGGAGGGTATGCCAGCGACGGGAGCCAGCCCATCCTGGAAATACAGCCCATGGAGCTGCATCAGCGGGTGCCCCTCTACATCGGGAGCAAGGAAGACGTCAAGCTGGCGGAGCAATTCATTCGGGGGGATCGAAAGTCCTGATGCCGGCCGGAGAGGCAATGCCGGCTTCCTACCGGAGAATCGCGGGACTCTGCCCACTGAGCCAAACGGTGACCAATGAAAAGGGGCCTGATCATTTCTGATCTGGCCCCTGGCATTTCTGGCTTCCCGTTTGTAACCCTGCTCATAACCGTTCTCGTTCTCCCGCTGTTAACCAAAAACCATTGGGAATCACTGAGCTAGTTGCCGGCCAAGTGGCACCTGGACAAATATGGTCACAACAAGGCTGCATGCACTGAAATGAACCAAAAATCGTTTCGGCGTATCGTACGATCAGCAACTATTGTCTTCATTATCAGCACTCTTTAAATACTATTTTTCAGAAGATACAGTGAAAAGGCACCGCTCGTCCGACGAGGGTGGCTTGAGCGTTTCGGCGACGATGCGTTGTGGGGAAAGGCCATGAAAAAGGAAGGTTCAACATCTTAGGCGATCAATTTGGGTTTGTTTGAACCGACGGCAATTGGAGGGGTTATGAAGCAAATCACCTTGATACTCGGATCGCCGCCATACGGCGGCCAGGATGTGGATACCGTGCTGGGGATCGCCCAGGCGGCTTTGGAAAAGGGCCACCGCGTCACCGTGGTTGGCTCCGGCGACGGCACCTACGGGTTTTTAAAAGGCCAGCGCGCATCGGGCGTGCCCAGCGCCGAAAAAGGGTTTGCCGACCTGATCGCCAAAGGGGTCCGAATCGACGTGTGAGGGACGTGTTTCAGCTTCCGCGGTCTGCGGAAAGAACAGTTTATCGAAGGCGCCGCGCCCGGCACTCTCAAGAGCCTGTTTGATATTTTAGACGAGACAGACGTGCTGCTCACCGTCGGCCCGTAAAGGAGGATGCAATGACGAAGGACATTCTGATTGTGATCCGTCGCGGGCCTTACGGCGGCTTTCAGGCGGCCGAGGGGCTGCGGCACGCCAACGGCGCCATCTCCCTGGGGTTTCGGCCCATCATGGTGCTGGTCGATGACGGCGTTTATCTGGCCAAGGCGGATCAGAACCCCGGCCAAAGCCCCTGGTTTTCGCTGGGGGGCACCCTGGAGGAGATTATCGCGCGGGGGCTGTACGAAAAAAAAGACGCAGCGGCCGAATTCTACGTTGAAAAGGAGTCCCTTGCGGCGCGCGGAGTGGATCCGGAGGAGGTGGTTGAGGACCTGCAGCTGATCGATCATCGCCAAATCTCGGAACTGTTGGCAGCCAACCGTCTCCAACTCATATTTTAGGGAGAGATCATGAAAATCGCCATTTTGCTGAAAAACGGGCCGTGCACGGACGAAGCCGGTCGTGCGCTGCAAACGGCTGACGACATGCTGGCCCAGGGCCATACCGTCAGTTTGTATCTGCTGCAGGAAGCGGTGCGTTTCTGCCATCCGCGCGCTGAATGCTCCAATACCGCCAAGCTTGAGGATTTGATTTCCAAAAATCTCGAGGTCAATGTGCTGGCCCATGATGCCGAGCTGCGCGGCATCGCCGCCGCCGGTTCGGTCGTGACGGACGGATCCTATGACTCCTTGGTCGACCTGATGACATCCTGCGAGCGGGTCATCGGTATCCTTTGATTGGGCATCTACAAGGGCAGCTTGCGTTGAAAGAATGCTTAGGGCTCGCTCAAGATAACTTCCCATTTTGATGCGCCAATCCATCACGCCTGGCAGTGTTGCTCGTCGGTTGAATGGCCCGCCGTTCGCCCTCCTCGCGTGTGTGCCACGCAAGGTATCTGCGATTTGGTCCAAGGCATAGAACGAACCCTCCACAAAACAGATAGGCGACGGGCACGAGGTACCCCGGTGGTACAGTTTCCCTTTCAGAAGACTGCCACATTTCGGCTTGAACCCGAGGTTTCTCACCCTTGCAGTCGCGATCGGGTATGAGCGGATACAGGTCGCCAATCTCGGCCTTGACCTTCTTGAGCACCCATTCGCCCCAGTAGCGGATCTCGTCGGCCAGGCCCCCCCCAACTGCGTGGAAGTGTTGGAGCGTCTGAGGGTGAGCGCGTTTCTTCATGCGCTCCCACGCTCACACTCCCCACGCTCTCATGCATAACTGGTCCGGTCATGCCGCGGACATTCGGGTCGGGCTTGCCGTATTTCTGCGGATAGACCAATGTGCAGAGTTGTATGATGTGCGCCTCAGGGTTGAGGTCGAGAGCGTAGGCTTCACAACCGAGGCGCAGGGCGCCCAGAGGGATGACCCCGCCGCCTGCGAACATGTCGAGCACCTTGGGACGAGGGGCACGGCCTTCTTCGATGTCTTCGACGGTGACCTTCTTGCCGGTCTCGATGTTCAGCCGCTTGGCATGCGCTTCGAGGATGTGCCTCTGCGCGTCTTTGATCACGGTTGGATTGCCCGGATACTTGCAGAGCCGCTCGATGAACTTGGCCGCATTGGCTCTGCCCAGACTCTGTTCTTTTATTGTCCGGCCCGTTCTCCGGGATAAATCGGGACGCCGGTACAAGAGCGCCATACACCGCGGCGCGACACGCGACCAGGGGCCGCCGCGCACACCAGAGATGCAGGGTCGAGAGGTGCCCTTTGGGAACGGACTTCTCCCGCGACGCCTCTTTGCTGATCGCCTGGATCGGCAGAAAGTCTTCTATCAATCTACGGTCTTCGGTCATGGTTTCCCTTGGGTGGATGTTGCCGCTTTCATTCGTTGGAGCAGTGTTTCAGCAAGGTGTTTGAAGTCCTTATACGCCTCTTTGACTGCCTGCGCGTGGCTTCCGATGGCGCCGTCGGCGGATGTAAGATGAAATATGGGTTTACGCGCTTCCTGCCCCATCGGGATCAAGCTGCGATAGTGTTTCAACGTGGCGAGACATTCCCCATCCTGCGATGGCATCGCGGCGGTAGTGGAATCCTGAAGCACGGCCTCGTGATATACGGCCGGCATGCGGTTGACCCATTTGTCATATGCCTTGACCGGACGGCTGAGTCGCACGCTGTGCTGCTGAACGACATATCCAAGCGGTTTCATGCGCCCTTGGGGAAGCGCAAAATCCGGGGGCTTCCAATTATCCAGTCGCTTTTTCCAGAGCTCGCGCCACGAACGAAGTGTCGGACCCAGGTTTTTCAAGCCCTGAAGAGAAAAAAGATCGGCCCCGAGGGGAATGGCTACATAGTCGGAAGCGATCAGGGCCGACCGATTGATGGCCCCGAGGTTGGGACCGACATCCACAAGGATGATATCGGCGCCGACCTTTTTTGCCGCCATTTGCGCGACCTGCCAGAACGCGGTCAGAATCCGAAAGGGGCGATACAAATTGGCGTCCCCCATGCTCGCCGGCCAAGATTCGGACAAGGTGTCCTCGAATGAAGCCAAGGCCACATCGCCGGGAATCAAATACAGGCCTTGCGTCACTTTTTCGACCTGGGGCTCTTCGATATCCCCCACGCGCGCGAGCGGTTCTATGGCCCGATAAATCGTCGTCGGCCTTATTCCATTTTCCCACAGTCGTTCAAGCTCGTCTTCCTCAAGATAGGCCGCGGTCAAATTGGCCTGAGCGTCCAGATCAACGGCGACAACCGTATGGCCGAGTTCGGAAAACATCCAAGCAAGGTGATACACGAGGGATGTTTTTCCCACACCGCCCTTGTTGTTGAAAAAAGTCAGTATCGAAACGCTCATGGCCGCCTCCCGACCGTGGCCAGCACGGTCATGGGTTCAATTTGAAATTCGATATCGGGATTGCCGTTTTTTTTCATTTCCGCCCTTGCGGTCTGGATGCCGATGCCGAATCGCTGTACGAAACCCATAACCCTCATGGCATCTGCAAGATTCGGGTTGCGGTAATCCGTAATGCCGAGGCGGCCGAAGTTTTCCCGGGTGACGGCGCCGAACGGTCCGCCCGGATTGATGATTTCGATTCGGTCATCGAACCAATGGACACGGACCGGCGCATGGGTGTTTTCGTAAGTGCGATGCATGACCGCATTACGAATCAACTGCTGAAGCGCCACCCGCGGATAGGGCCTGGTGCGCAGTTCTCGATCGGTTGTGGTGATGTCGACTGCACTGCGGTTATGCGCATCGATTTTTTCGTCGATGCGACGCAAGACCTGCCCGAGTGCACCATCGATAGGAGCCTCATCCTGGATCGGATCGGCCAATTCTGTTCCGGCGATACGAAGGAATTGGATATAAGCGCCGGGAAGCCAATCCCGCGGCGACACGCCCAGGACCAGAACGCCCAGAATCGTTGGCGCAGGATCATCCACGGAGGCGATCATCCGACAAGATGCCAGTTTTTCTTCGTAAGATCGGTCATTGGTTGCCACGATATCGGGGGCTACTGCATTGGGGAGATACTCCTGTTCGAACAGCACGCGACTCAGAGCCGATAGATCGCAAGAAGGCAGCGGCTGCACGTCGAACGGGATGTCTCGATATCGACGCCTTTCGTTTAAAATCCGCTCCTCTTGGGAAGTGACCACAGACCTGCGAGGTCCGATGCGAATCCATATTCTTCCTTTGTATCTCACAGGCGGGGCGTCTGAAGGCTGGACGGTAACCACCGCCATTTCGGCACCTCTGAGGGTGCGTTTTTCGACGACGATTGAAGGCGGAGGCAGGGTGTTGCCGTCAGTCCTGATGTCGGAGAGGGTACGCAATAGTTCATCCGTGATCTTCAAATTGGAGGTCGTACCGTCGTTGCTCGCCCCCACGAAAAGAACTCCGGGTGTTCGATGGTCGGGCAAATCGTTCGCAAAAGCGCAGACTGCCTGCCGTCCGGTCTCCGGAGCGTCACCTTTCCAGGACTCCTTGCGCTCGGCAAGGTCCGATTCGATATCGGCAAGCAGCGCTTCAAGTTGTTCATCTGTATATTTCATCGTGCTCCCCCCGGATTCTCACTTGTTGGATTGCTCCAGCCGGGATCTCATAGAATCTCGCCGCCACAGTTCCCCTCTTGGCGTGGTCGAGCTTGGCAAAGGGACTATGCATGCGCACCAGCTCGGGTGAATCGCTCAAGGGGCCCCAGACCGCGTATAGCCAGTAGGTCTCGACCAGTTGTTGTGCCTTGTACCACTCGTTGGTGGTGAGCCTGATCGGCTGCCCTCGCAGGCGTCCCTTGACCTCGATTCTCTTGACGAAGACATCGCCGGTGGCTTCATCGGCGATCTTGTGGGCGCGGATGTCGAACCCCAACTCCAGAAGGATGTCGCTCGGGATGACTTCGTAATGCCCGCGCTCCTCCCGAACGGCCACGAGTTCGCCGTAGAGCGGCACATCGTTTCCTTTGGAGCCTTTGCCACGGATCGATATCTCAAGAAGATGGATACGGTAGGGTTCTCTGCATAAGGAATCGACGAAGAAACCGGCGCCGCCGATCACATCGAATACGCGACCTTCGAGGGCCTCGTTCATCTGATCCAGCTTTTCCAGAAAACGGTGGAGAATCCGACCCTCAACGATGGGCTGACCGTCCTCGGAGTCCGTTGCAACGAAGTTGAAGGCGAAGCAATCTCGCTGCTGACCGATGCGATGGATGCGGCCCAGTTGCTGCTCCAGTCGGGTCGGATTCCAAGGCATGTCGTAGTTGATCATCAGGTGGCAGAACTGGAGGTTGATGCCTTCGCCGGCGGCCTCGGTCGCTATGCAAACCTGCGCGCCGGTTCTGAAAACCTCCTGAGCTCGTCTGCGTTCATGGGGGTTCATGCCGCCGTGGATTTCGCAGGTGGAAAAACCCCAGCGCACCAAATGATCGCGTACGTAGCCGAGGGTATCCCGGTGCTCCGTGAAGATCAAAAGCTTTCCCCGGCCATCCTTCAGGTCCATGAACTGCGCCTCGCCGAGACACTTCTTCAACGCGGCCAGCTTTGAATCGTTCGCGTTTTCCCGAACCCTTCGCGCCTGCTCGACGAGCTCCTTGAGGGCGGAGATTTCCGCGCGCAACTGTTCAAGTTCCAGCGCGGCCGTGTACGCATCGACCAATTGATCGCGGACCGCATCGTCGAGATCGTCTTCGTCCTGCTCGGCATCAGGCAGTCGGCCCTGCAAAGCGGCCAGCCGCTTGGCGCCTTGGGCCGGAGTGAGTCCCTCAAGCTCATCGAGGAGATCTTCCTGCCTTTTCAGCCGCCGCTTGATCGACTCGTGAATGGCGCATGTGGAGCTTGCCAAGCGGCGTTGCAGGACGGTTCGGGTCAAGGCCGCCCATGAACGTCTTTGACCGGTCTGCTGCGGGATAAACGCGTTGATGTAAGCGGTCACGCTCTTGTAAAGGGCGTACTCGTCGTTGTTCAGGCAGAAAGTGACGGTGTTGGTATGCCGGTCCGGGAAGGGCCGCTTCCCATTTGCGTCCTTAAGATCTTCTTTCAGCCTCCGGAGAGACCACGGCGAATCCTTGCCGAGGCGGAAAACATCTTTGCGGATTGCGGTGGGCTGTTTTCCGAGGCGGTGCGGTTCCGGCAAAAGGTCCGGATCAATGAGCCGGAGGAAATGAGCGAACTTGTCTTCATCCCCATGGTGGGGTGTGGCGGTCAGGAGGAGGAGGACATGGTCCGCCTGGGATGTGAGACGCGACGCCAGGTCATAGCGCTTCGTTGTCGCAACCTTGGATTCCCGATTCTGTCCGCCTGAGGCTGTCCTGGCCGAACACTCGTGGGCTTCGTCGATGATGACAAGGTCCCACCGCTGTTGCCACACACGCTCGCGATCGTCTTCCCGCTTGGCATCGTCAATGGAAGCGATGATCTGTGAAGACCTCTGCCATGGATTGGTCAATTGCTCCCGCTCAACAGCGGAAAATATGATGTCGAAACGCTCAGAGAACCATCGGAGCATCTCGTCCTGCCACTGTATGGTGAGCGGTGCGGGGCATAGGATGAGAATGCGATCAATCGCCTCACGCAGCTTCAGTTCCTTTACCAGGAGACCGGCCATGATCGTCTTGCCGGCTCCAGGATCATCCGCCAGCAAAAAACGCAACCTGGGTTCCGGAAGCATCGCTTGGTACACCGCTTCAATCTGATGCGGCAGGGTGCGGATGCCCGAAAGGCTCACGGCAAACTGTTGGTCATGCGCGTAAGCCAGACGGACTCGAGCCGACTCAATGAACAGTCGAAGCTTCTCGGCATCCACAGGCGTCCCTGCTTTCGCTTCGCTATACCCCGTTCCAAGGACAGCCGCCACTTCTTCCGCGGAGATGACAGCCTCTTGCAGTGAGCCGTCGGAAAGACGAACGCGACACGCATAGCCTGCCCAATCATGAGAGCCGAGCGGTCGCGTATCTTCCAGGACCACAGGAACATCGAAGTGCCCGCGGAGGAATATCCGCTCCCCGATCTGAGATGTGAGCAGGCTGCTACTCATTCCCGCCCCGCTTGCGTGAACGTGTCTTTGGTGTTGATCGCTTCGTCCGGGTTTTCGAGGAGGGTCGGCTTTGGACGGAATTTGGAGTCTTCTCTCGCTCGTTGTCTTGGCGCACCCACTCGTCTATTTCGGACAGCTTGAAACGAAAGAGTCGTCCCACACGGTGAGCAGGGAGCCCCCGTTCACCGATCCATCTATAAACCGAGTCCTTGGCCACCCCAAGGTGGGCTGCCACATCGTCGACGGCAACCCAGCGTTCTTCAGCGGCCATTTCAATCCTCTCGTCAGTTATCGGAATCTCTGCCTATGTATGCCGATGAAACCAGACATATACATACAGAACCCGTCCATTCCAGTAAAGGACAAACTGCTGGAATACCGGGAACCTGCTGCGTGCCTGGCTCCAGATGGCGGCCAGCTACCGGGGTTTCAGTGCCAAACTGCGCCGAATACCTCCTTGAAGCTGCCTTCCATGCGGTCCCCGGTCACACGGAGCCAGGCCGGGAGTTCGGCTCCCTTTATCCGGGCAAGGACCAGGACGCGGCGGTAAAAGCAGGGTCCACAGGTTTGAAACCCTTATCATGCCACCGGCGTGATTTGACCGGAGGCTCGACCGATCGGACGGACCCAGTGGTTAATCCCGCCACAGGCGGGACTCTGCCAACTGAACCAGACAGCCACCAATAAAAAGGGCCTGATCATTCTTGATCAGGCCCGGCAATCTTCCGGCTCCCCGCGTACAACCCTCTTCGTTGCCTTTCTCTTCTTCCGGTTGTTGACAGGAAACCATTGACAGTCAGGGAGTTATCAAGGAAGCTGTCGCTTCCTTCGGCCTGGAAGCCGCATCAAGAGTGATTTCCATAAGTCGTGACGTGGCGCAGTTACTTCAATGCCTTGATTCGTCGGATATCCTCCGATTTACCCAGCATGATGAGGATGTCACTATCCTTTATCACAAAACCAGCCGGTGGCACCAAGACGAAGTTTTCCGGAACCAATTCCTTGATGGCGATGATATGCACCTTGTATCTGGCCCGCAGATTCAGCTCCCGGAGGCTCTTGCCTATGAATTCCCTTGGCGGGTCTACCTGAACAAGGTCATAGTCCTCAGTCAACGGAACAAAATCCAGCACGTTGGGTCGCGATAGACTTCGAGACACGCGCAAGGCCATGTCCCGTTCCGGATGGATGATTTCCGTGGCCCCCACCCTCTTAAGAATCTTCGCGTGGTCGTCATCCAAGGCCTTGGCCAGGATCTTCTTGACACCTATTTCCTGGAGGTAGAGGGATATCAGGATGCTGGTGCTGATTTTGGTGCCGGTGGAAACAATCACGCCATCCATGCTTTCAAGGCCAAGGGACTTCAAAGCTTCCTTGTCGGTGGCGTCCAGGACGACCGCCTCGGTGGAGTGCGGGTCGATGGCCTGAACCCTGGCTTTGTCCGTATCGATGGCGACGACCTCGTTGCCGTCCTCAAATAAGGCCTTGGCGGCATGAAAGCCGAAGTTCCCAAGACCGGGGCGCATCCTCAATGGAGTAGAAGGAGTTGAGGCCGGTTCTTCTATCGGGAAACTGCTGTATGAGCGAGCGCAGCTTGGCCACCAGAGCATCAAATGAAAAGGGACGGCTATCGGCTTTTGGAGAGACCATTGTGACCTTCGTGGTATAGAATATCGCGTATCGATTTTCCTATAGCACGAAGAGCCGCCCGCGTCCATAGTGCTGAGCTATATGTATTTCAAGTAGTTATAGGAATTTGGAGGGCTCCGGCTCGTCAGGTACCCGTTTCGAGCCGACGGATCCCAACTCACAATTAGAATTGCTGTGAACTTTCCCCTGAACTTGTCACGAACCACCCGAAATGGCAAAAGGTAGCTTTTTTCCGAAGATACCCACCAACCCTGCAACAGTCCCCCTCCTGTGACAAGACAGTGAAGGTGCGGATGCAGCCGCTACGTCTTTGTCCAGGTGTGAAGCGAACCGATGATGCCCACTTTCCCCCCGAGGTATTTCGGGTCATCCAGCAATTCAGAAAGCGTCTCTGTTGCGCTTTTAGATAAAAGCCGGGTCATCGCCTCGGTATTCAATCGCCATACGTCATGAAGCTTGTCCGGGATGGTGAAAATCACGTGAAAATGATCGGTCTTCAGGATGCGTGCCTTCTGTGGGGTAAGCCATCGCTCGATCTGCGTATACGCGCACAAAGGACACATCCAGTGCTTGCAGGAGTTATACCAGTGCGTTTTGTAGTGACCATCCGGACAGATCTGAGTATGACCGCCCAATGCCGCGCTTCTGCATACCATGATGCTCTGGGCTGCTTTTGGAATATGATCAGGCAACCGATGCATTCGATCATAGGTG
>Ga0209163_1000572_pt1 | contig 63635 bp, 55 predicted proteins | sample MTBAKSrepl2MetaG_FD_187457 | JGI IMG/M metagenome (GOLD analysis project Ga0209163, IMG submission 187457) | Enrichment culture microbial communities om Arthur Kill intertidal strait, New Jersey, USA, that are MTBE-degrading - MTBE-AKS2 (Arthur... | ecosystem: Environmental > Aquatic > Marine >...
GGGCGACCGGTCTACCGAGCGCGGGCCGATGGACGGCTTTGTTCGCTACGCTCACTCCGCCGTCCATCGGCCATCCCTTTCCTGACTCACCCTCATATCCCAACCCAAAACCAAGATACAAGGGGCGACGCATGCGTCGCCCGGACCGCCACGGTAAGCGCGGGCGAGGCATGCCTCGCCCCTACGAGTTCACTAAATCGATCCGTACGTAATGGTAGGGGGCAACCCCTCTACCTGCCCGTCTGCGGGTAAGTCTTAACTGAGCCTTTCGCTTGAAATTCCTATCATTCGAGAGTAAAGTAATTTTTTCATCCGCCGGGCGCGGAAGTTCGAACACATGGGAGAAAACTGCATGCCCAAACCGTTGGAAGGTATTCTCGTCATCGACATGGCCACCCTCTTGGCCGGACCGGTTTGTACCACTTTTCTGGGCGACTTCGGAGCCACGGTCGTCAAGGTCGAACAACCCGGCGTGGGTGACCCCATGCGGGGTTTCGGCCTGGCCCCGGACGGCCGTCATTCCAGTTGGCTGAACGAAGGGCGGAACAAGAAATCCGTCACCATCAACCTGCGCACCCCGGAAGGCCAGGCTCTGGCGCACAAGCTGGCGGCCAAGGCGGACGTGGTGGTCATGAATTTCCGGCCGGGCAAGGCCGAATCCTGGGGTATCGGTCACGAAGACCTGCACCGGACCAACCCGGACCTGATCCTGCTGTTGGTTTCGGCCTACGGACAGACCGGCCCGTACCGGAGGCGGGGTGGGTTTGACCGCACGGCCAGCGCCTTTGCCGGCCTGACCTTTGTCACCGGCTATCCGGACAGCCCGCCGGTGCGGTCCGGCTACGCCACCATCGATTACATGACCGCCTATCTCGGGGCCTTCGGCGTGATGACCGCCCTGTACAACCGCGCCGTCAACAACGCCGGCGGCGAGGTCATCGACCTGTCTCTGGTCGAGGCCGCCTTCCGGTCCTCGGAAGCCGCCTTGACCGAGTATGGCATGTCCGGACAGATTCGGACGCGCACCGGCAACCGGAACCCCGGCGTGGTGCCGGCGGACGATTTCGAGACCAAGGACGGCCGGGTATTGGTTATCAACGCCGGCGTGGACAACCTGTGGGCCCGGTTGGCCAAGGCCATGAACCGGACCGACCTGCTTGAAGACCAGCGGTTCAACGGCCGGGCCGCCCGAGCTCTAAACCAGGAAGCCCTGTACGAGATCATCGCCGCCTGGGTGCATGAGCTAACAGGCGAAGAGGCTATGCGCATTTTGGACGAGCACGAGGTCCCGGCCGACTTTATCCAGAACATCGCCGAAGTGGCCCAGGACGCGCACATGCGTTTCCGCGAGGCGGTCCTTGAAGTGCAAGACCCGGACAAGGGCAAGGTGCTGGTGCCGGGCGTCTTTCCCAAGCTGTCCAAGAATCCGGGCAGCGTGCGGCACCTGGGCCTGAGCCTGGGGCAGCACAACCAGGAAATCTTGGGCGACCTGTTGGGCGTGTCCGCCGGCGAGATGGCCGCGCTCAAGGAAAAGGGCGTCATTTAAAATAAGCTTCGCCAAAGGAGAACCGGAATCATGACGGTCGTGGCCGATAAAATCGTGGAATCCATCGAGCGTTCCTCCTGGATTCGGGAAATGTTCGAAGCCGGGAACCGGCTTCGCGCCCAAATCGGAGCGGACAAGGTCTTTGATTTCACCCTGGGCAACCCGGACCTCGAACCGCCGGCCGCCTTCAAGACCGTGCTCAAGGAACTGGTGGCCGACGAAGCGCCCGGCCTGCACGGCTACCCGTCGAACGCCGGTATTCCCGAGGCGCGGGGCGCGGTGGCCGGGTTTCTCAAGAGCGAACTCGGACTCGGTTTTACCGCCGACGACATCATCATGACCGTGGGCGCGGGCGGCGGTCTGAACGTGGCCCTCAAGACCATCCTCAATCCCGGGGACGAGGTCATCGCGCCCAGCCCGTATTTCGCCGAGTACAACTTTTATGTGGACAACCATGGCGGCGTGCTGAAGCTGGCCGAGACCAACCCGGACTTCACCCTGAACCTGGCCAACATCGAGGCTGCGGTCACGGATAAGACCCGGGCCGTGCTCATCAATTCGCCCAACAATCCCACCGGCGTGGTCTATCCCGAGGAAAACATCCGAGACCTGTCCGCGCTCCTGGACCGCGTTTCCGCCCGCCAGGGCAGGCCGGTCTATCTGCTCTCGGACGAACCCTACCGCAAGCTGGTCTATGACGGCGTGACCGTGCCCAGCGTCTTCGCCCACAGGAAGCACGTGCTTTGCGTCACTTCCTATTCCAAGGACCTGTCCCTGCCCGGCGAGCGGATCGGCTTTCTGGCCGTGCACCCCGAGGTTCCGGACAAGCAGACCCTCCTGGCCGGGCTCATCATGAGCAACCGCATCCTGGGCTACGTCAACGCCCCGGTGCTCATGCAGCGCGCCGTGGCCAGACTCCAGGGCGTGTCCGTGGACCCGGCCGTTTACCAGCGCCGGCGGGACCTGTTCGTGGCCGGTCTGCGGGACGCCGGCTTCGATTTGACCGAACCTAAGGGCGCTTTTTACCTTTTCCCCAAGTCGCCCATCGCGGACGACGTGGCCTTCACCCGGGAGATGCAGACCGAAAACATCCTGGTGGTGCCGGGCCGCGGCTTCGGCAAGGAAGGATACTTCCGGCTCATCTTCTGCATCGACGAAAAGATCATTGAAAAGGCCCTGCCCGGGTTCAAACGCGTGAGGGAAAGATTGTCATGATCGAAAACGCCGTTCACCATCGCATGATCAGCCTTAGGTTTCCGCGGTCGGTCGTGAACCAGCCCATTGTCTGCGAGCTGGTCCGGCGCTACAACCTGACCTTCAACATCCTCCGGGCCACCATCAGCCCGGCCCGGGAAGGCAAGCTGGTCATGGAGCTTTCCGGGACCCAGAAGGACATCCAGCAGGGCATCAAATATTTGCGCGGGCTGGGAGTCAAGGTCGAGCGGGTCAGCCAGCATATCAGGCGGGACGAGGATGTCTGCTACCAGTGCGGCACCTGCACCGCGGTCTGCCCCACCGGCGCCTTGTGGATCAAGCGGCCCGAAATGGAAATCGTTTTTGACGCGGACAAATGCAGCGCCTGCGAGATGTGCGTGGCCGTCTGCCCGCCCCGGGCCATGGCCGTGCGGTATGATTTACCCGCGGCCTAAGCGAGCGCCGGTGTCGAAAGCAACGGGCAGGGGCCGGCGGCTCCTGCCTTTTTCGTGAGGAAAACGCGGATGCCCGACTTCGGACCCCAGGCTGAATCCGCCGAACCCATCCTGCCCCGGCCCGGCGTCCGGGTGGCCGTGGCCCTATCCGGCGGCGTGGATTCGACCCTGGCGGCCAAGCTGCTGATCGAACGCGGCTGCGACGTGCGGGCCTTTCATTTGTTACTGAGCGGCGACGAACAGTCCACCGAACCGGCCCAGGCCGCGGCCCGTCTGCTGGGGCTCGACCTGGAGATCGTGGACCTCCGAAGCGCCTTCGATGAACTGGTGGTGGAACCTTTTGTCCAGGGCTATGCGCGGGGCCGCACGCCCAGCCCCTGCGTGGTCTGCAACCCGGTTATCAAATTCGGGATGCTGTGGGAACACGCCGAAAAGCGCGGGGCCGAGCGCCTGGCCACCGGCCATTACGTGCGCCGCCTGGTGCTGCCGGGCGGGGAGGGCGTCTGCCTGGCCCGGGGCCGCGACCGGAGCAAGGATCAGTCCTATTTCCTCTGCCGTCTGTCCGCCTCGGCTATCGACGTGGCCTGCTTTCCTTTGGCCGAACACCTCAAGGCCGAGGTCTTGAAACAAACCCCGACCCTGGGTTGGCAACCGCGCGCCGAGAGCCAGGACATCTGTTTCCTGGCCGGTCGGTCCTATGTCGATTTTGTTTCGGAGCGGCTGCCCGGGAAAAAAATCCGGCCGGGCGAGATCGTGGACCGACAGGGCCGGATTTTGGGACAGCACCGGGGTTTGATTCACTACACCATCGGCCAGCGGCGCGGGCTGCGGTTGGCCGGACCCGAGCCGTACTATGTGCTGGCCCTGGACGCGCAAGCCAACCGCGTGGTCATCGGAGTCAAGTCCGAAATTGCTTCACCGGGTTTGATCATGAGCGACCTGGTTTTCAGCCGGGAGCCGCCCGGAAAAGAATTTGAGGCCCTGGTGCAAATCCGGTCCCGGCATCGGCCGGCCCAGGCCCGGATCACCTTGGGATTGGAAAAGGGCGGGGCTGAGGTGTTTTTCGACCAGCCGCAGCCCGCGGTCACGCCGGGCCAGGCGGCCGCGCTTTATGACGGGGACGTGTTGCTGGGAGGCGGTTGGATCGAGGCGGCGATGGGCTCAAGTTAAGAAAATCTGTGTGGCTTGGCTGCTCAGAATTCATTGTAGGGGCGCGTTGCACGCGCCCAGGGCACGCGCAGCGTGCCCCTACGGTCAAATTCCCAAAATCCATAATCAGACCCTATGCTTCGTCTTCCGAGGAAATCCGCCGGCCCTGACGGAAGGTGGAAAAGGGGTCAGGAACCTTTTCCAGATGTTGAATTCGAAGAGTGGCGGCATGAGTTGGAGCCTTCTCACCAAGTGCGGTATTGCATTTGGAAAAGGTTCCTGACCCCTTTTCCTTAAAGTTATGGCTCGTCGGGTGAGGAAATCCGCCGGCCCTGGCGGAAGAGGTGCACCCGCCGGGGTTCGATGGCCAGGGGCACGTTTTCTCCCTCGCTGAAGCGGGCCTCTTTGTCCATGCGCGCGGTCAGGGGTTCCTGTCCCAGGCGGCCGTGCAGATATTTTTCCGAGCCGATGTTGCTCAGCAGGTCCACGCCGGCTTCTAGGCTCATCAACCCGCCTTCGGCCGGCCCGAGGCGGAGGTCTTCGGGCCGCAGCCCCAGGGCCGCTTCGCCTTCATCCACGCCGGCCGCCCAGCCGGCCAGTTCCACGGAAAAGCCGGCCCCGTCGAAAAAGGCCCGTCCTTCCCGCCGCCGGATCGAACCGCGATAAAGGTTCATTTCGGGAGAGCCGATAAAGGTGGCCACAAAGGTGTCGGCCGGTTGGTTGTACACTTCTTCGGGCGGGCCTACCTGGCAAATGAGGCCGGCCCGCATGACCACCACGCGGTCGCCCAGGGTCATGGCCTCGACCTGGTCGTGGGTCACGTACACGGTCGTGCCCCGCACCTGGTAGTGAAGCTGTTTGAGTTCGATGCGCACCGAGGCCCGGAGCCGCGCGTCCAGGTTGCTGAGCGGTTCGTCCAAGAGGAACAGCTTGGGCCGGCGCACCAGGGCCCGGCCCATGGCCACGCGCTGCCTCTGCCCGCCGGAAAGCTCCCGGGGTTTGCGGTCCAAAAGATCCTCGATGCCGAGCAGCTTGGCCGTTTCCCGAACCTGTTTGTCGATGGTCTGCTTGGGAACCTTGCGCATTTTCAAGCCAAAGCCCAGGTTGCGGGCCACGGTCATGTGCGGGTACAGGGCATAGCTCTGAAAGACCATGGCGATGTCCCGTTCCCGGGGTGAAAGCCGGTCCACGGGCTGGCCGTCGAAGCGCACCGCTCCCTCGTCCTGGGCCAGCAGCCCGGCGATGATGCTTAGCAGCGTGCTCTTGCCGCACCCGGACGGTCCGAGCAGCACGCAGAATTCGCCGTCGGCCACGGTCAGGTCCACGCCCTTCAAGGCTTCGACCGGGCCGAACCGTTTGACGATCCCTGTGAGTTCGAGTGAAGCCATGGTTTGGTTATCCCTTGGTCGCGCCCGCGGTCAGGCCCTGGACCAGGAAGCGTTCGAAAACCAGGAACAGGACCATGATGGGCACGGTGACCATGACCGAGGCGGCCATGACGAGTTGTTTGGACAGATGCACGCTCTGGGCAAGCTGGATCACGCCCCGGGAGAGGGTGAAGTTCTCGGGCGTGTCCAGGAACATGAAGGCGAACAGGAACTCGTTCCAGGCGATCATGAAGGTGTAGAGGGCCACCGAGGCCAGGGCCGGCGCGCTGAGCGGCAGGATGATGCGCCAGATCACGCCGAAGCGGCTGCACCCGTCGATCAGGCCGGCGTATTCCATTTCGGCCGGCAGCGTCAGGAAGTAGCTGCGGAGCATGTACAGGGCCACGGGCAGGGTCTGGGCCAAATAAACCAGAATCAGCACGTGGATCGAATCCCGCAGCCCCATCTTGGCGAAGATGACGTAGAGCGGGATGACCAGCACGATGGCCGGGAACATGTAGATGAGCAGGATGCCGGCGGACATGAACCGCTGCCCCCGGAAATGCAGCCGCGTCACCGCGTAGCCGCCCACCGTGGCCAGGGCCACGGACAAGATGACCGTGGCCAGCGAGACATAGGCGCTGTTCAGGATGTAGCGCGAAAAGCCGTGGTCGAAGAGCACCTCGATGTAGGCGTTGAAACTGATATGTTTCAGGTCGATCCACAGGTTGCCCGGCTGCATCAGCAGCTCCTCCAGGGATTTGAAGGAGGAGACGAGCATCCAGTAGAAGGGGAAGGCCACGGCCACGATGAAAAAGACCAGCCCCGCGATGCGGAGGAAATCGACGATGAGGTTTTCCAGGCGTTCGCGGTTCATGCGAGCTTCCTCACAGCAGGCTCTGGGTTTCCCGCACGATCCAGCGGAAATAAAAGATGAGGAACACGGCCAGGGAGACAAAGAGAACCATGGCCACGGCCGAACTGGCCCCGATGTTGAACTCGCCGAAGGCGTAGTCGTACACCTTGATGGTCAGCACCTTGGTCCCGGACTGGCCGCTGGTCAGGAGAAAGATGTCGTCGAACTTGTTGAAGGTCCAGATGAAGCGGAAGAGAAAGAGGTTGGCCAGGACCGTGCCCAATTGGGGCAGGGTGATGTGGTAGAAACGGCCGATCGGCCCGGCCCCGTCCACGGCCGAGGCCTGGTACAGTTCCTCGGGAACGGCCTGGAGCCTTGCCAGGATGAACAGAAAGGCAAAGGGAAAATAGCGCCAGCCGTCGAAAAGGATGACCGAGGTCAGGGCCAGGGGCAGCTTGAAGGCGACCCCGAAGAGGCTGACCTCGAACCACCGTTGGGACAGGAAGGGGATGGGCGACGACCAAAGCCCGTGTTCCATGCCGGCCCAATTGATGACGCCCAGCTGCGGGTCCAGGATGAAGCCCCAGGTGAAGGTCACGGCCACCACCGGGGCGATGTAGGGCGAGATGAACAGCCCGCGCACCACGTTGCGCGCCGGAAACTCCCGGTTCACCAACAGGGCCGCGATCAGACCCAAAAAGATGGACAAAAGGCTCCCGCCCACCGCGTAGAAAATGGTGGTCAGGAAGACGGTCACGAACTCCGGGTCCTGGAAGACCTTGAGGAAATTGTCCAGGGTCAGGTTGAAGCGCCACAGCGAGGCGCCTCGAAGGTCGGCCAGCCCGACCGGCTTGAAGCTCAGCCAGACGTTCCATATCATCGGGAAGATCACGATCAGAAAAACGATGAAGAACGTCGGGGCCAGCATCCAAAATGCCAGCCGGGCCTCGCGATTGCTGAGGGTGTTGGTGGTCATAACGAGCGAGGCGCCTCGCGGCCTTGGCCGGAGACGCCCCGTTAGGCCTCCGTGCTGGGTTTGAGCGAAGCTATTTGTCCAGGGCCTTGACCCGTTCGTCCATGAGCTTGGCCGCTTCAGCCGGCGAGATTTCGCCGTCGAGCATGCGCTTCAAGATCTCGGGAATGACTTTGGTCCCGTAGATTTTGGAGACGAGCGCGCCCTTGCCCGCGGCAAAGCCCCAGCGGTCGAACCGGTCCACGCCGCCCAGCAGAATCTTGACCGTTTCCGGACCGTAATACTCCGAGATTTTGGCCCGGATGTCCTTGCCGAATTCGAGGTTTTTCCAGCCATCGATGAAGGCCGCGGGACTTGCGGCCGTGCCTTTGCGGAGGGGCCACTTGCCTTCCGGAGCCATGCTGAGCCACTTCAGATAACCGTCGGACAGGAGGTAGGCCACCCACTTTTGCGCGGCCGCCTTGTCCGCGTCCCGGGTGATGCCCAGGTAGCTGATCTGGCCGTACTGGGCCTGGCCGTCCGGTCCTTGGATCACGGTCACGAAACCGGTTTCGTGGGCCAGGGTGCCGCGCTTTTTGGCCTTGATGTCCGGGATGACCGGCTGGTCGTCCCGCAGCCCGGACAGTTCGTCCAGAATGAAGGGAGACCAGATGACCATGGCGGCGCGGCCGGACAGGTAGTCCATGCGGGTGTGCAGCCAGTGGAGGTTGCCCGGCGGGGTGAAGGCGGCCAGTTTCTTGTAAAATTCAAGCGCGGCCACCATTTGGGGCGTGTTCAAGTTCACCTGCCCGGATTTGTCCACCAGCCGCACGCCGTTGGACAGGGCCACGTGCTCGAAGACCTGCTGGGTAAAGACCTGCCCCGGATCGGTGGCCACTTCGATCCCCCAGATCAAGGGCTTGTTGTGCAGGGTCTCGGCCGCTTTCAAAATCTTGTCCCAGGTGTCGGGCGCCGGCAGGTTCTGCTTCTCAAAGAGGTCCTTGCGGTAGAGCAGAAGCTGCCCCCAACCGTCCGCTGGCACCGCGGCGTAGCCTTGACCGGCCCGGGCCAGGTTCAAGGGTCCGGCGCCAAAGGTGTCCTTGCCCAGGTCATCGATGACCTGGGTGGCCGCGGCCCCGTCCAGGACGCCGGCTTCCAACCAGCCGATGGTGTACTCCATGGGATGAAAGATGACGTCGGGCAGGGATTTGGCGGCAAAGGCGGCCGTCACCTTTTCGGCCAGCATGTTCTCCTGCACGGGCACGATTTGAACTTCGATGCCGGTCTTTTTGGTGAAGTCGCGGGCAATGGCCCGCTGGGTCTCCATCCGGTCCTTTTCCGACTCGGTCGTCCAAAAGGTGACGCTGTTTTTGGCTAGAGCCGTGGAGGTGAAGGTGAACAGGCCAACCAGGATCACCAGGGCGATAAAAGTCCTTTGGCGAATCATCGTCAACCTCCTTGGTTTGGGTTATGGACGTTAAATATGATGTACGTTAAGTATCTATACAGTATCCGGCCCGGGGTGTCAAGCAACGGGCCGACGCGCGGGCGGGGGGCGCAAAAAAGGCGGCCCGGCGCGCGCTCCCGAAGGGCGCCGTCCGGACCGCCTTGCTATGTTTGATGAATCAGGGTGCTATGGCTTGAGATTCAAACTCTTGGCGATCTCATCGGGCTTTTCCAGGTCACCCATGGTGTGGATGCCGATATAGATCAGCTTGCCATCTTTCTCGGTGACGAACAGCAGGGTCGTCAGCAGGGTGGCGCCGCCGTACATCCACTCGATTTCGGCCCGGTAGGCCGGAGAACCGTCCTTGGTCTTGGCCGGCTCATTGCTCAGGATTTCCACGTCCGAACCCACTTTTTCCAGGCCGGGCTTGTAGCCCTTTTCCGCGAAGTCCTTGAGGGACATGTCCCCCTTATCGGTCACGGCAACCTGGAAAGTCGGCAGTCCGCCCGGGTCCTTGGCGGCCAGAACTTGGGTCGCGTCAGTGGGATTGCCCTTCACGTAGTTGTCCGGGTAGGTGATGCTGAACGCCGGAGAGGCGTTTTTATACTCCGTGGCCATGGCGGACAGGGGCAGAAAGGCCAGAGCAATGGCGCATACGGCTACGAGAATCATCAACTTTTTCATTTTGTTGCTCCTTTCAACGGATGTTGGTTCCGGGTCGTTGCAAGTATAAGTTTTTTTAAGGCTTCCAGCACAGTAGAAGATGCATTTGGTACACGAATGCCGCCTCCCACCCCCTTTCTTGTGGCTCTTCGATCTGAAAGCTGTATTATTGGCCACACTAATGGACGATAACAGGCTGTTTGTCAAGAGAAATCTCGGTCCGCGCGCCTGGAATCGCTCTCCCCTGGGCTTTCGAGGGAGGGCAACCGCGGATATTCCTTGGAGCCGAACACGGCTTCGAGTATAATCCGCCCAAACCGACCCACGAATCACTCAACCGCCGGGCCGCCGGATAACGTGAGAAACGGGGTGGACTCCATGGACGCCGACCGCCTGTACCGCAAAACCGTCAATGCCTGGTGCCTGTACGACTGGGCCAATTCCGCTTTCGCCACCACCATCATGGCGGCCGTGTTTCCGCCGTTCTACCGGACCCTGGTCACCTCGGCGGGTCTGGCCGAGAACACGGCCACGGCCTACTGGGGTTACACCACCTCGATCGCGCTTTTGATCGTGGCTTTGACCGCCCCGGTACTGGGCGCCATCGCGGACTACACCGGCGGAAAAAAGTTCTACGCCGGCTTTTTCGCCGTTCTGGGGATTTTGTGCACCGGGGCCTTCGTCTTCATCGGCACCGACACCTGGGTCCTGGCCTCGCTGCTGTATATCGGCGGGAACATCGGTTTCGCCGGGGCCAATGTTTTTTACGAGTCCCTGCTGCCGCACGTGGCCACCCGGGGGGACATGGACAAGGTTTCGACGCGCGGCTACGCCCTGGGCTACGTGGGCGGCGGGATTCTGCTGACCGTCAACGTGCTGTGGATCATGAAGCCGGCCTGGTTCGGTATGCCGGACGGGGCGTTCGCCATTCGGGCTTCGTTTTTCAGCGTGGCGGTCTGGTGGGCGATCTTTAGCGTGCCTCTGTTCCGCCGGGTGCCCGAACCGCCGGCCCTGCGAAGGGTCCTGCCCGGGCGGCGGCCGATTGTTCAGGGATTCAAACAACTTGGCACGACCTTTTCCGAAATTCGACGCTACAAACAGCTTCTGCTCTTCCTGGTCGCCTTCTGGATTTACAACGACGGTATCGGCACCATCATCAAGATGGCCACGGCCTATGGTTCCGAAATCGGGATCGGCATGACCCACATGATCGTGGCCCTGATCATCACCCAATTCGTGGGCATCCCCTTCTCCTTTCTCTTCGGTTGGCTGGCCGGCCGCGTGGGCACCAAACGATCCATTCTGCTGGCCCTGCTCGTGTACGCCGGCATCAGCGTGGGCGGCTACTTCATGCAGACCGCCCTGCATTTCTTCATCCTGGCCTTTGTGGTGGGCATGGTTCAGGGCGGCAGCCAGGCCCTCAGCCGTTCCCTGTACGCCATCATGGTGCCCCGCCACCGGGCGGCCGAGTTCTTCGGATTTTTCAGCACCAGCTCGAAATTTGCCGGCATTGTCGGGCCGCTTCTGTTCGCCGTGGTCAGCCAACTCACCGGCCGGAGCCGGATCAGCATCGTGGCCTTGATCGTCTTCTTCATCCTGGGCGGGATTCTGCTCATGCTGGTGGACGTGGACGAAGGGATCCGCGTGGCCCGGCAGGTCGAGGAAGAATACGAGGTCGCCGAGTAACCGTTTCTGACGCATGAAAAAATGGAGCGCCGATACACCCTTGGATGAAAATTCGGGTTAACACCATGCAAAAAGGAGAAGTCCCATGAAACTGTTCGAGCCCATCACCATCAAAAACATGGAACTTAAAAACCGCATCGGCCTGGCGCCGTTGTTGAACATGCCCGGGGTGTACACCACCTTCAGCATTCAGGACGCGACCATTGCCTGGTTCGAGGCCCGGGCTCGGGGCGGGGCCGGACTGGTCATGACCGGCACGTTCATGCCGCCCCTGGTCACGGCTCCCGGAGCCAAGGAACGGTTCGCCGCCCTGGCCGCGGCCGTGCACGCCCACGGCGCCAAGCTGGGCGTTCAGATCGGAGCCGGAGGCCCCATGGTGGGCGCCGGACCTTCCTCGCCGCCTTACCCGGATGAAAGGCACGCCAAAAAGACCGCCTTCGAGGTCATCCCCCGGCAGATGAACCTGCCCATGCCCGACCAGCCCGCCGTGCTCAAAAAGGAGGACATCGCCCTCCACGTCGAGGCCTTTGGACAGGCCGCGGCCGTGCTCAAGGAAGCCGGGGTGGACTGCGTCGAGCTGCACTGCGCCCACGGCGGGGCCACGCTGCTTTGCTCTTTTATCTCGCCCTTTTACAACCGCCGCGAGGACGAGTACGGCGGGACTTGGGAGAACCGACTGCGTTTCCCCACCGAGGCCATCCAACGGATGCGAAAGGCCGTGGGCCAGAACTATCCCCTGTTCGTTCGGATCAGCGCGGACGAGCTTCTGGGCGAGCGGGGCATCAACCTGGAAGACACCACCCAGTTCGTGGTCCCGGCCCTGGAAGCGGCCGGCGTGGACTGCTTTGATGTGTCCCAAGGCTCGATCATCCATTCGCCCGAGGGCATCACCATCCCGCTCTATTATCCCCGGGGCTGCTTCATCCACCACGCCGAGGCCGTCAGAAAGGTCACCTCCAAGCCGGTCATCGGCGTGGGCCGCATCGTGGACCTGGACATGGCCGAACAGTTCCTGGAAGAGGGCAAGGCCGACATCATCTACATGGGACGCCAGCTCACCTCGGACCCGGACACGCCCAACAAGTTCATGGCCGGCCACCCCGAGGACATCCGCAAGTGCATCGGCTGCCTGGAGGGCTGCGGCACGCCGTGCCCCATCAACTATGACCTGTTCCCGGAACGCATTCCGCTGACCAAGGCCGACAAGGCCAAAAAAGTCCTGGTCGTGGGCGGCGGCGTGGGCGGCATGGAAGCGGCCCGGGTGGCGGCCCTGCGCGGCCATCAGGTGACCCTGGTGGAAAAAAGCGGCCGGTTGGGCGGCGTGGTCGAGGCCCTGTCCCGGGACCCGCTTTACGCCGAGTTCGGCAACTTTGTCGAGTACCTGGGCGCGCAGATGAAAAAGCTGGCCGTGGACGTGCGGGTTTGCCAGGAAGCGGACGTGGCCTTTGTCGAGAAAGTGGCCCCGGACGTGGTCATCCTGGCCACCGGGGCCGAGATGGTCGTGCCCGAGGTGGCCCTGGGCAAGGCCGGGGTCATGGACCACGTGACCGCGCTTCGGCAGCGCCACGCCATTGGCCGGCGCGTGATCGTCTGGGGCCACATCTACGGCGCGGAGCTGGCCATCTCCCTGGCCCAGGAGGGTAAGGAGGTCGTGCTCATCGGCGAGACCGGCGAGAGCGCCCTGGCCGGTCATGCCTCGAACGACCGCAAATACTGGGTCACCCGTCGGCTGACCGACGTGAACGTGGCCCGGGCACACCCGCTGTCGTTCAAGCTGGACAATCCCAAGGTGCTGTACAACGTGCAGGTGACCGAAGTCACGGCCGAGGACGTGGTCGTGGCCGACAAGCAGGGCAAGACCACCCGGCTGCCGTTCGACACGCTGGTCATTTCGCGCGGCCGGAAGTCGAACGACGCCCTGACCAAGGCCCTGGAAGGCGGCAAGTTCGAGGTCTTCCCCATCGGCGACTGCGCCGGCGCGGGCAACATCAACAAGGCCGTCTGGAACGCCAACGAGGTGGTCAGGAAGTTGTAGGACAGACCCTACGGGCAACCACAGGGGGTTGCCCCTACGCTCGCGTGTTCGACAGCACGGATTCGTAGGGGCAGGCCCTTGTGCCTGCCCGAATTCATTCAAGGCATGGCCGACACGCGGCCATGGCACACAATGAACCCGTGTCGCTTTAGTGTTTGGGAGACAGCTTATGGTTAAAAAGCTGACAGAATGCACACTTGAAGAGCTCTCGGATTATTTAGCCGGTGCTGGTGAAGGTTCTATAGCAGCCCAACCTCCGCGTGCAGAATTCCTTTTACGTCAAACAAAGGCTGTTATAGAAGCGACTGAATACACAAAACGTCAAGCAGAGGCTTCTATAGAAACAGCTGAATACACGAAACGATATACGAAGTACATTTTTTGGACAGTTGTTTTTGCGGCGCTATCAACATTTATTAGCGCACTATCCGTAATTATCAGTTTGGTGCTTAAATAGTCATTTGTCATTGCGAGCGAAGCGTGGCAATCTCAGTTTCGGTGCTCCTTGAATAAACAGAGATTGCCACGTCGTCCGCCTCTGCTGGCTTGGCCAGCATGAGCGGCCTCCTCGCAATGACGGTGGGGCGGCGCTTTTATTCAAGCCAAGTCTGTAATCCATAAGCCAAGCCCCATATCCGTTATTCTGGCGAAAGCCTGAATCCAGGCGCAAAGCTGTCTGTACCATCGAAGCACCTAGTGTCCTGTCCCAGCAATTTCTTATTAAAGCAAATTCCCGATCCGTCGTTGCGAGCGAAGCGCGGCAATCTCATTCGTTTTCAGCCGGTTCCGAGATTGCTTCGCTTCGCTCGCAAAGACGGGAAAGGGTAGATCGAATGCAAGGAACTTGTGGGACACGATATAGGTGGAAAAAAGACTGGATTCCCGCCTTCGCGGGAATGACGATAGGGGTACATGGTCTTGTTTGGGGGGTGGTGTGTGGGCTAGAGCTTCAGCGCTTCGCGCACCAGGTGGATGACTTCGCGGGGTTTGAAGGGCTTGGTGATATAGACGTCCACGCCCACTTCCTGGGCCCTAAGCCGGTCGAAGACCTGACCCTTGGAGGTGAGCATGATGATGTACACGTCCTCGAGGCCAAGGTCGCGCCGGATTGCCTCGCAGACCTCGAAGCCGTCTTTGAGCGGCATCATCACGTCCAGGATGGCCAGGTCGGGCTTTTCCCGTTTAATCCGCTTCAGGGCCTGAGCCCCGTTTTCAGCGAAGATCAGTTCCACGCCTTCCCGTTCGAGGTCTTCGAGGGTCTGTTCGAGCAACAAACGGATATGGGGTTCGTCGTCGGCGATGAGGACTTTGGACATGGGGTTTGGCGTCAGCTCAATTCGCTGCGGTACACGCGCAGAAAGATGTCCACGATGTTGGGGTCGAACTGGGTGCCCGCGTTGCTGGTGAGTTCGTTCAGGGCGTCCTCGACGCTGAGGGCCTCCCGATAAGGCCGGTTGGTGCGCATGGCGTCGAAGGAGTCGGCCACGGCGATGATCCGGGCCGCGAGTTCGATCTCGTTGCCCCGCATGCCGTCCGGATAGCCCCGTCCGTCGTAACGTTCGTGATGGTGTTTGACGCCGGGCGCCACGCGCCTGAGCTGCTTGATCCCGCTCAGGATTTCCTCGCCGATGATGGTGTGCCGCTGGATCGTGGCGAATTCGTCTCCGCTGAGCCGGCCGGTCTTGAGCAGAATTCCGTCCGGCACGCCGATCTTGCCCACGTCGTGCAGCACGGCCGCCAGTTCGAGGATTTCGGTCTCGGAATCGGACAGGCGAAGCTCCCGGGCGATGGCCAGGGAATAGCCGCGCACGCGGCGGGTGTGGCTGCCCGTGTAGTTGTCGCGGATTTCGATGGTCTCGGCCAGGGTGTTGACCGTGGCCAGGAAGGTGTCGCGGACGTCGTTGTAAAGCCGCGCGTTTTCCAGGGCCACCGCGGCCTGGGAGGAGAGGGTTTGCAGGATTTTCATGTCCTCCGAGGTGTAGAAGCAGGGGCTCTGGCTGGACAGGCAGATCAAGCCGAAGGACCGGTCTTTGTTTTTGAGCGGCGTGCAGATGAGCGAGTGGGCCCGGTCCAGTTCCGGATGGTAGCGGGGGTCGGACGGGGCGTCGTTCACGATTTCGGGCTGACCCGAGGAAAAGATGGCCCCGAAGATGCCCTCGCCGGGCCGGATGGTGCGTGGCGCGGCCTGCTCCCGTCCGGTCGAGGCGACCAGGCGCAGGTTGCCGTCTTCCTCTTCGAACAGGGTGATGGCCGCCTGGTCGAAATTGACCAGGCCCGCTGTTTCGTCCACGATGAGCCGACCCACCTCCCGGGCCGTGAGGCAGGCCGAAATTTTTTCCGCCGCGTCGTAGAGCATGTTGATTTCGGCGTATTTGGACAGGGTCTCCCGGCCCAGAGCCCTTTTTTCCCGCTCGAAGGCGATGAACTGATTCACGACCTCGGCCGCGGCCGAAACGCGCCGCCCGCCGGTCACCCAGCCGATCATCTGACCGTTGCATTGGAGAGGAAAACGGGCCTGGTCATCGGTTTCGTTCACGCCGAATAGCAACCGGCCGCGCTGGTCATAGATGCCCAAAGGCGTTTCCAGAACCTGGGACAGATGGTCAAGCGCCGAAGCAACGCCTTCTTTTTTAAGGAGCCGCTGGAGGTTGACCATCATGCGCGGAATCCTTTCGCGACCATCATGTACCTGATCGAACAGATTTTTTCACCGAACTAGGTCAATATGAACCAATTTTACACTTTTGTCAAAATATCGTTAAGGTTTCAAATCTGCGTCACGGGCCGGCGGAGCGGAGCGATGGGCAGAGTGAACGAAAAAGTGCTCCCCTGACCCAGACGGCTGTCCACCCAGATACGACCGCCGTGCCGGCCGAGGATTTCCTTGCAGATGGGCAGCCCCAGACCGGTGCCCGGCGTCTTGTTGGTCAAGGAACTGTCCACCTGTTTGAACCGGTCGAAGATGTAATCCACGTCCTCCTCGGCGATGCCAATGCCGGTATCCATGACCTGCACCAGGATTTCCTTTTCCAGCCGCTTCAACCGGCAGGTGATCCGACCTTGATTGGTGAACTTGACGGCGTTGGAAAAGAGATTGACCACCACCTGAATCAGTCGTTCCTTGTCGCCCAGGGTCGGGGGCAGGTTCGGCTCGAGCTGCTTCACCAGTTCGATTTTTCTGGCTCGGAACAGGCTTTCGCAAATGGAGATGGAATGTTCGATCACCTCGCCCAGTTGCACCGGTTCCATGTGCCAGTGCAATTTTCCCGCCTCCATTTTGGACAGGTCCAGGAGGTCGTTGATGAGCTTGGTCAGCCGATCGCCCTCGGCCATGATGATGTCGAGATTGCTGGACACCTGGGCCTTGGCCCGAATCACTTTGGGGTCGTCGGATTCGATCAGGGGGAAGAGAATGTGCTCCTGGCGGTCCTTGATGAGTTGGGCGAAGCCGAGGACCGAGGTGAGCGGGGTGCGCAGTTCATGGGAGACGCTGGCCACGAAATCCGATTTGACTTTGTCGGCCCGGCTGAGGGCTTCGTTGGCCTTTTTGAGTTCCTGGGAATAATCGGCGAGCTGGCCCAGCACGTGGCCCAGCCGTTCCACGGCGCGCAAAATGGCGTCCAGTTCGGACAACCGGACCTCGGGCAGCCGGACGGAATGATGCTCCTGTTGGATTTCCTCCAGGCCCCGCTTGGCCGTGAGAATCGGCAGGACGACCAGCCGGCGGGCCACGAAGGTGAAAACGGAGACGACCAGAACCGTTACCAGAAGCCCCAACCCGCCGAAAACCACGGTTCGAATCGAGGTGGAATAGATCGAGGTGAACCGCTCCGCGGCCAGCGCGGCCGCGTCCGTGGACAGGCTGTTGCTCAGGCTTTCCAGGGTCGCGTCCGCCCTGGCCCACAGGACCGCGTTTTCCTGATCCACCTTGAGGATCGAGCCGCGCAGATCGAAATTATCCATGCCCTTGTCCAGCAGGTAGGGCAGACGCTTGAGGGCGCTATCCTCTTTCGGGTCAAGGCCGCGCATTTCGGCCAGAAGCTGATCCTTGAGAGCCAGGCAATGGGCCTTGGTCACGGCCAGTTCCTGCAGCGAGGTCAAGGAAACGGCCTCGGTCAGCTTGGAGCGAAAGGCGAACAGCTCGATGAGAAGCAGGTCGAACCGCATTTGTCGCGTGTCGATTTTGTGTTCCCCTTGGTTGCGCGTGGACACGACCGCCCCGATGAAGGCGTCCAGCTCGGTCAGGCGCGCGGCGATCTTGTCCTCGTCCGTGTGCTGAAGGTCGCGTTTTCGAGCGATGGACAGAAGGATTTCATAGGCCCGCCATAGGTTCTCCCGCACGCGGGGGTTGGCCTCGAAAGCCACGTCCTGGGCGATCTGTTGGGCGAGCATGCGGGTTTCGCGGCGGCGGAAGGAGTTCGGGGTGGTGAGGATGATTTCGCCGAAACGCCGCATGCGTTCGAGGTTGATGGCCATGGTCTGATGATCGCGGACAATGGGCAGGACCTGGTCCCGGGTGTTGATCGAGAGCCGGCCGATGTCGGACAGGGAGATGACAATGACCAGCACCACCCCGCCGGCCGAGATCAGGGACACGCTGGCCAGCAGGGCCAACACCGGCACCAGGCCCAGTTTGCGGCCCCGGAAGACGTTCGTTCCGGCCGTCTCCGCCCAGCGTCGGGTCCATGGAAGAAGCCGACCCAAGCGGGCGAAAAAGGCCCCCAGGCCGGCCGCGGCGGGAGACGCCCCCGTCCCGAGGGCCTCCGGATCGTCCGCATCTCGCGCGGGGGTGGGCGATGCCTCGTCGTCGGTCATGAAAAAATCCTATGTGTCGCGCGCCTGCCTCTAATCTCCGTGGATCAGACGTCTTTAGCCGCGAGATTGTAACTGGGCAACGATGCTCTCGGAAACCTTTTCCGCCGACATGCCGAAAAGCTCGGCGGTCTCCACCAGATCGAGATGTTCGTCGCGCCAGACCAGGTGCGTTTCTTCGACCAGGTTGCGGATGTGGTCGTACTTGCCGCCCAGGGCGCTGATCTTTTCGTCCAGACCGATCTCTTTCTTGAAGTCCACGTTCCACAAGAGCAGATGATCGATCCGGCCCTCGGCGGACAGGACCGGCACGACCAGGATGCTGCGCTCGTCCCGGCGGCCCCTGCCGATGAAGACGTTGCCCTGCCGGACGATGATCCGCTTGGTGCCCCGCAGTCTCGGGTCGGTCTCGGACCGGGAGGGCAGGCCCTTGGCCGAACCCTCCTTGCGGATCACGCGGATGCTCGACTCCTCCACGGGTTCGCCCAGGATGTTGAGGCCCGACACGCCGTAGAGCGTGGCTCCCTGGATCGCCCCGACCACGGCCTGGAGCCTTTTGAGGACCAGGACGTTGCTCGGGCTGAGCTGGTTGGGGTCAAACCCCTGGGCGCGGAGCGCGTCGAAAAGCAGGCCCTCGAAGACCTCGGCCAGACGGCTCGTGCCCACCGTGACCGTCTTGGCCTGGTGTTTGATGGCGTCCACGGGCCGCACCATTTCCTCGATCATGCGGCCGATGCAGTCGTAAAAGGCGCTGAGCATGTTGGGCGCGGTGCCACGCAGCCCGAAGTCGAGTTCGAAGTCGGACGTGGGCAGCCGGCCGGCCAGGTACTTCAGCAACAGCGTCAGGTCCGCGGCCAGGGTGAGGGACAGGGCCGAGGCGTAACGGTTGCCGCGGATGCGTTCCTTGAAGTCCCGGTAGATACGGGCCGCCTGTTCCCGGAAGGTCTCGTCCAGGATGATCTCGTACACGTTCAGGCCCTGGGCCACGGACGCGTTCACGTGTTCTTCCACCTCGGCGCGGTGCTCGTACAGCCGCCGGGACTCCTCGTTGATGGCCAGGGCCGCGTAATAGCCCCAAAGATGCCCGGCCAGGGTGTTGAGGATCGGGGCGAACCGGCCCGGCACGTGCGGCACCTGGATGACGGTCTCGGCATAGGCGTTGAACCGGGTTTCGCCCTCGGTGGTCACCACCACGGGCAGGGCCTGGTGCGCCCGGAAGATGGCCGTGTCCTTGATAATGTCGCCGACCACGTCCTCACGGTTCCCGGCCGCGCAGACAAAAATGAGCGGTTCGGCCGACAGGTCGATGTGCTTCTTGTCCTCGACCGCGTCCGAGCTGATGGTCTTGTAGCAGAGTTCGCTCAGCTTGATGCGAATCTCGTCGGCCGAAATCTTGTTCGGTCCGCTGCCGACCACGGCCCAGTATTTGCGGGTCACGGCCAGCCGGTCCGCGCTCCGGGAAATCTCGGTCTGCTTGTCCAGCACCTTGCGCATGAGCGACGGCAGCCGCCACAGGAGTTCGATCTCGGAGCGGAGAAACTCCTCGGACCGCCGTCCGAGAAGTTGGGCCAGCCTTAGCCCTAGCACGGCCCCGGCCGCGATCTGGGAATAGTAGGCCTTGGTCGAGGCCACGGACATCTCGATGTCCCGGCCGTTGCTGGTGTACAGCACGCCGTCCACCTTGAAGGTGATGTCCGAATCCCGCCGGTTGACAATGGCCAGGGTCCAGGCCCCGCGCTCCCGGGCCATGTCCACGGCCCGGTTGGTGTCCGTGGTCGTGCCGGATTGGGAGATGGCCGTGACCAGCGTGTCCGAACCCATCTCGCCCAGCATGAAGCCGCTGAATTCCGAGGCCCGGGCCGCGGCCACGTGTACGGCCGCGCCCTGGAGGTATTCGGAAAGCAGCGCGGCGCAGCCCTGAGCCGCCACGCCGGCCGTGCCCTGACCGATGAAGAAAAACTTCTTGATTTCGCCGGCGCGGACCGCCTCGGCCAACCGCTCCGGCAGCACGGACGCATCCAGCGAAATTCGGGGCCGCGCCCGGCCGTCTTCCTCGACCACGGCCACCCGGCCCCACAGGGTCTGTTCCACCGAATGCGGGGACTCGGAGACCTCTTTCAGAAAATAGTGCGGGTACTTCTGCCGGTCGATGTCCCGGGTGGTGATTTCCGTGACCTTGACCGCTTCTTCGGTCAAGGCGATGGGCGTGCCGTCGTAGTACATGGCCCGGATGCCGGCCAGGTCGCCCTCCGAGTCGCTGGAGAGCACGAAGAGCTGGCCCTGGGTCGGGCCGCTAAGACCCTCGGCCGTCTTTTCGCCGTCCAGTTTGAGGTAGCGGTGGGTTTTTTCCACCAGGCCGTAAATCTCGGAGGCCACCAGGTACTGGTCCGAAGCCAGGCCCACAAAGATGGCCTGGCCGCTGCCCCGCTGGGCCAGGAAGATTTGGCCCGGAGCCAGGTCGCTGTGCATGGCGATGGCGTGGGAGCCTTCGAATTCGTTCACGGCCAGCCGGAAGGCGTCGAGCAGGTCGTGGCCGTCGCCAAGATACTCCTCGACCTTGAGCGGAATGATCTTGGTGTCGGTGGTGACCGTGGGGTCGATGCCGCGGCCGGTCTTGCTTTCGAATTTCCGCCTGAGGTCCTGGAAGTTGTCGATGTCGCCGTTCAGGCAGACGTGGATAACGCCCTCGGACGCGGCCGGGTCGTTGTCCATGGGGTGACAGTTGACCTCGTTGATGGCTCCGACCGAGGCCCAGCGCGTGTGGGCCAACGTGGTGTGGGCCAGGTCCGGCCAACGGATGAGATGCTGGAACAGGGCGTCGCCTTGGATGGCGCTACGCAGGAAGCGGACGTTGTCCCCCAGCCGGCCGACCTCGGCCGCGACCTTGTAGGTCAGGGTGATCGAGCAGGCCGTGTCCGTCTTCTTGAGGGTGATGGACCGGTGGGTCAGGCACGGGTCGCTCTGCCGGGTTTCGAATTCCTCAATCAGATTTTCTTCCCGAAGCGACTGGACAAAGGCGTCGAACCCGGCCCGGGGCAGGGTGCCCAGCACGCTCAGACCGGCCGAATCGCGCCCCCGGACTTCCAGGCGGTCCAGGTTGTTCAGGGCCAGGTTGATGTCCTGCAGCCGCAGGGCGGTCTCGGGCGAGACCTCGCGGCTGGCCCCGTCGCCCAGGGCCTGGATCAAATCCACGTTTTCCAGCATCTCGCGTCGGATGGTCCACAGCACGTCTTTGACGGCCACGAGCGGCGCGTCCGAACCGCGTCCCCGGCGCGGGTCCACGGTGCGTTCCCAGGCCTCGATCCAGGCCTCCAGCCGGTCCCCCAACTGGCTCAATTCCAGATAAAGCGCCTCCCCGGCAAAAAGCTGGGTAAAACCCTCGCGGGTTTTCAGGAAATCAAGGGAACCCGCCAAGTCGTTCAGCGGAGAAAGGTCCGGCGCGACCGGGTCGGGCGACGTGATCTCGGGCAGGGCCTCGGCCAAGGCCTGAATCTGCCGAGTCAGGTTCTCGAACGAAAAAGCCGCAACCGACGAGGCGGGGCGCTTGTACGCCAGGATGGCCGTGATGCCGCAGCTCAGCCGGTTGGGTTCGTAAGGGAAGAGGACGACCGAGCCCGGCGGCACGCTGGCCAGCGACCGGCCGAAATAGACGCCGGTGACGCCGTCGAGACCCAGGCCGGTTTTCAAGGCGCCGGCCAGGCGGGAAAAAGAACGATACGGACCGCGACCCCAAAGCTTAATCATGATTTATCGATACCCCGGTTCCGGTTCACAGACGTGTGTCCTTCATGATAACAAGGAGATACCACATCTGCGGCCGCTATTACAACTTCTTTCCGGGCCTTCCGCGAAGCTTCGATCCGCGCGCGTCAAAGCTAACGGTTGATCCACCGGGGCATGGTGGGGTATATGTGGAAAACGTTCGCGGGCGGGTTCCCGCTTTTTCACCCATAAGGGGCAAGTCATGACCAAAACGGCGCTCATCACCGGCATCACGGGCCAGGATGGATCCTACCTGGCCGAATTCCTCCTCGAGCGCGGCTACCGGGTGTCCGGCCTGGTGCGGCGTTCCAGCCTGACCAACTACGAGAGGATCGCGCACATCCAGGACCAGATCGAGTTTGTCCAGGGCGACCTGCTGGATCAGAACTCCTTGATCTCGGCCATAAGCACGGCCCAGCCCGACGAGGTGTACAACCTGGCGGCCATGTCCTTTGTGCCCACCTCCTGGAACCAGCCCGTGCTGACCGGCGAGTTCACCGCCCTGGGCGTCACTCGCATCCTGGAAGCCGTCCGGGTGGTCAACCCGGACATCCGTTACTACCAAGCCAGTTCGTCCGAAATGTTCGGCATGGTCCAGGAAGTGCCCCAGAACGAGGCCACGCCCTTTCACCCGCGCAGCCCCTACGGCGTGGCCAAGGTGTACGGCCACTGGATCACGGTCAACTGCCGGGAGAGCTACGGCATGTATTGCTGCTCCGGGATTCTCTTCAACCACGAATCCCCCCGCCGGGGCCTCGAATTCGTCACCCGCAAGATCACGGACGGCGCGGCCCGCATCAAGCTGGGACGGGCCGGCGAGCTGAAGCTGGGCAACCTGGACGCCGAACGCGATTGGGGCTATGCCGGGGACTATGTCGAGGCCATGTGGATGATGCTCCAACAGGACGAACCCCAGGATTTCGTCGTGGCCACGGGCGTGGCCCACAGCGTGCGCGACCTGTGCGATCTGGCTTTTCGTTATGTGGGTTTGGACTACCGGGACTACGTCAAAACCGACCCGGCCTTGTACCGCCCGGCCGAGGTGGACCGGCTGTTGGGGAACGCCGGCAAGGCCCGGCGAATTTTGGGTTGGGAACCCCAGGTCTCGTTCCGGTCCATGATCGAGATGATGGTCGAGGCGGACCTGGAACGCCACCGGGCGCGAACCGGCTATTAGGCTCGGCGTGTTTTTCCGGGCGGGTTTCATATCCGCCTGCATGGTCTTCGGAGATAAAATTTTGAGGTCGGTTCCCAAACGCGATTCATTTGGTGCTTGACCCGGCTTTGTGTTTCGTGTATATACATCTAAATTTTACGGGGAGGAAATTAAGGCCATGACCGATATCCTGTTCGAGCCGATCCGCATCGGGGGGCTTGAAATCAAGAACCGCATCGACATGCCGGCCATGCACATGAACATGGCATGGGACTTCCAAGTCACGGACCTGCTCGTGGATTTTTACGCCGACCGGGCTCGGGGCGGGGCCGGCTTGATCACGGTCGGGTACGCCACGGTGGACCTTCTGTCCGGCGGCAAGAGCAACATCGGCGCGCACGACGACGCCTTCATCCCGGGCCTGGCCCGGTTGGCTCAGACCATCCAGGAGAACGGCGCCCGGGCCGCGGTGCAGATCAACCACGCCGGCCGGTACAGCCACTCCTTCCTCATCGGCCAGCAGGCCATCGCCCCGTCGGCCGTGGCTTCGCGCTTCACCCGGGAAACGCCCCGCGAACTCGAACGGGAGGAGATTCCGGGCGTCGTTCAAAAGTTCGCCGACGCGGCCCTCAGGGTCAAGAAGGCCGGGTTCGACGCGGTCGAGGTGCTGTCCGGCACCGGCTACCTCATCAGCCAGTTCCTCTCCCCGCTGACCAACCAGCGGACCGACGAGTACGGCGGGTCCTACGAAAACCGGATGCGTTTCGGCCTGGAGATCATGCGGGCCATCAAGGCGGCCACCGGCGCGGATTTCCCGCTGATGGTACGCATGAACGGCAACGACTTCATGCAAGGCGGACAAGGCCGGCGGCCGCTCATCGAATACGCCGAGGCCCTGGCCCAGGCCGGGGTGGACGGCCTGTGCATCAACGTGGGCTGGCACGAAGCCCGGGTGCCCCAGATCGTGACCTCGGTGCCGCGCGGCCTGTTCGGCTACATGTCTCGCGGCATTAAGGACCACGTGGCCGTGCCGGTCATCGCCAGCCACCGCATCAACGACCCGGGCACGGCCCGGGAGATGATCCAGGACGGCCTGTGCGACATGGTGGCCATGGGCCGGCCGCTCATCGCCGATCCGGACCTGCCGGAAAAGGCGCGCACCGGACGGGAAAAAGAGATCATCCACTGCATCGGCTGCGCCCAGGGCTGCTTCGACCATTTGCAAGTCGGCCAAGTCGTGGAATGCCTGTGCAACCCCAGGGCCGGCCATGAGGCCGAGACCCGTATCGAGAAGGCATCCGCTGCCAAGAAGGTGCTGGTCGTGGGCGGCGGTCCGGCCGGCATGAGCGCCGCGGCCGCGGCCGCGGACCGGGGCCACCAGGTCACGCTCGCCGAAAAAACTGCCCGCCTGGGCGGGCAGCTTCACCTGGCCGCGCTGCCTCCCGGCCGGGAGGAATTCGCCCAACTGGCCGACGATCTCGAAACCCAGCTTACACTTCGTCCCATCAAGGTGCTGCTCAACCAGGAAGTAAACGAGGCGTTCCTAAGCAGTGAGAAACCCGACGTGGTGCTGTTGGCCACTGGGGCCAGGCCCATCACGCCGCCCATTCCGGGCGTGGATCAGCCTCACGTTGTCCAGGCCTGGGACGTGCTTACGGGTAAGGTGCACGCCGGCCGCGAGATAGCCGTGGTCGGCGGCGGAGCCGTGGGCGTGGAAACCGCCCTGTTCCTGGCCGAAAAGGGCACGCTTTCGGGCGAGGCCGTCAAGTTCCTGCTCATCAACCGGGCCGAGAGCGCCGAGGACCTGGCGGAACTGGCCACCCACGGCACCAAGGAGGTCGAGGTCTTCGAGATGATGGACCGGATCGGCACGGACATCGGCCGCTCCACGCGCTGGGTCATGCTCCAGGACCTTCAGCGCCACGGCGTCAAGACCCACGTGGGTTCCAAGGTCGTGGAGATCACCGCCGACGGGCTCAAGATCGAAAGCGGGGACGGCGGGGTGCGGGACGTCAAGGCCGATACCGTTGTCCTGGCCGTGGGCTCCGAATCCTACAACCCCTTGGCCGATACCGTGAACAAGCTGGGGATCGCCTGCAAGTCCGTGGGCGACGCCAACCAGGTGGCCCTGGCCTTTGACGCCATCCACCAAGGCTTTGCCGCCGGTAAGGAGATTTAGAGGCGGATGGTTTTATTTGGGGGAACCTTTTTTGTAAAAAAGGTTCCCCCAAACCCCCTCCCAAAAACTGAAGCAGCGCGGGCTGGTTTTTACTTCGTAAAATCCAGCCCGCGCCGTTTTGGGGCGTTTTGATCGTAAATCAAAAATATCATGACATCCAGCAGCGATAGCGCCTGGATTCTGGCTTTAAACATGCCAGAATGACGTTATTGGGGTTCCGGGGGTCTATAAGCCGTCACCCTGGAATGACTTAATCCAGGGTCCAGGTCTTAAACGCGCTTTTATTCCATTATCACCGCACCACGCACTCCGCGCTCGCGCACTAAAAAAACAAGGACGGGAAGAATCCCGTCCCTGTGCATCGATCGATTTGGTTTGTCTTACGACGCGTTCGGCTCGGCGATGGTTTCGATCACGGGCGGCTTGTCCAGATGCTTCTTGACAAAACACTGCTCCGCCACCCGAACGATGGCCTTGGCGTATTTCTCCGGGAATCCGGGCGGCAGGCCGACGCGCATGACAATCTTGTCCACCATGTGAGTGTCCGGGTTGCGGGTGATGTCCATGCCCATGGTCAGACCCGTCATGTCGAGTTCGCGCGACCGGCAGAATCCCTGCACATACATGGCCGCGCAGGTGCCCAACGAGGCCAGGAACAGGCCAAAGGGCGGGGGGGCCGAGGCGTCTCCGCCGTCGGCCACGGATTGGTCGGTCTGGATGGTGAAACCCTGATACTGGATGTCCACGCGTCGGTTGCCAGGGAAAGTGATGTCCATATCCATAAAATTTACTTCCTCTCTAAAACAGCGGCGATGCCCAGCCCGCCGCCGCCGCAGATGCATTCCAGGCCGTAGCGCGCGCCTCGGCGTTTCATCTCGCCCAACAGCGTGGTCAGAACGCGCGTGCCCGTGGCCGCGATGGGATGGCCGAGGGAAATGCCCGAACCGTTGACATTGACCCGGTCGTAATCCGATTCGCCCACGCCCATGGGTTTGAGGTCGGCCAGCACCTGGGCGGCGAATGCCTCCTGGATTTCGATGAGGTCGATCTGGGAGAGTTCGAGCCCGGCCCGCTTGAGGGCCATGTCGGCCGCCTTGGGCACGGTCTTGTAGGTGCGCGTGGGATCGTCGCCCACCACGGCAAAGGACTTGAGCGCGGCCAGGGGTTCCAGGCCCAGCGCCACGGCCTTTTCCCGGGAAGTGACCACCACGGCCGCAGCCCCGTCGTTTTCCGACGAGGAATTGCCGGCCGTGCACACGCCGCCCATGACCGGCCGCAGCTTGGCTAGTTTCTCCAGGCTGGTGTCTTCCCTCGGACCCTGATCGGTGTCCACCACGATCGGGTCGCCCCGGCGCTGCGGCACCGAGACCGGCACGATCTCGTCCTTGAACTTGCCCGCCTGGATCGCGGCCACGGCCTTCTGGTGGCTGCCCAAGGCCCATTGGTCGCAGGCCTCGCGGCTGATGCCTTCCTCGGCCGCCCCGGTCTCGGCCCAGGCCATCATCGAGGGCAGGATGCCGTAACGGTCCTCGGGCTGGGACATGACCCGGGCACGCTGGATGCGGTCGTACATGGGCAGGCCCCACATGGACATGTCTCCATGACCTCGGGGCATGCCTTTCTTGCCGCCCACGCCCCACTTGATGTCGCCCGGCACGTAGAACTCGGCCGAACTCATGCTCTCCACCCCGCCGGCCACCGCGATGTCCATCTGGCCGGACTGAACCAGCATGGCCGCGAAGCAGACCACGTCCAGCCCGGTGCAGCAGCGCCGGTCCAGGGTCACGCCCGGCACGGCCTCGGGCCAACCCGCCTTGAGCAGCGACATGCGGGCGATGTTGACATACTCCCCGCTCTGGTAAGCCTGCCCCATGACCACGTCGCCCACCTGGCCGGGATCGATGCCCGCGCGCTTCACCACCTCGTTCAAGACCAACGCGCCCAGGTCATAGGCCGGAATCTCTTTGAGCGCGCCCATGTAGCTGCCGATGGGCGTGCGGACCGCACTGACAATGACCGCTTCTGTCATTTCATCCTCCTCACAGGCTTGCGGACAAGCCCGGTTCATATTCTCAATCTACGTTTTTAGGTGTAACACAACCCGACAGTGCTTTCAATCCCGCCGACCGACGTGCTTCCCCGAACGGTCTTGCGCGGGGGGTGAAAAAATGATATTCGTTCCCTTGCGTCTCAAAAGGTAACCGCGTCGCGCCGGGCAAGTGACCGGCGGCCGGTTCTCGTGAACGCGAATCCCTATCGACGGAGAAAACCGCGATGACCCAAGAAACGTCTGTCAAGCAGCAGAAACCCCTCAAGCCGGGCATCTTTCACATGCCGGAAAAACCCGGCGAAAAACCGTACCTCGTGGCTTGTAAGTGCGGGAATTGCTCGACCTACTTCTATCCCCGCCGGGCCGTATGCCTGAACTGCGGCTCCCAGGACATGCACGACGCTCCGCTGGGCGGCAAGGGCAAGGTCTATACCTACACCATCGCCCGCCAGCAGCTTCCCGGGGCCCTGGTCAAGGTGCCCTATGCCGTGGTCATCGTCATCATGGAGGAAGGCTGCCAGATTCACGGTGTCATCACCGAGGATTTCGACAAGGTGGACGTGGACATGGACGTCGAGGTGTACTTTGAAAAGATGAGCGAGGACAAGGAAGGCAACGACCTGCTGAGCTATAAGTTCCGGGCGGTCAAGGGTTAAGGAGGACGGTCATGGCCAACAAAAAAGCTTGGAAGAACATGAGGGAAGTTTGCATCATCGGTGTGGGCCTGCACAAATTCGGCCGGTGGCCGGACAAGAGCATCGGGGACCTGACCCGCGAGGCCATGCTGGCCGCCCTGGCCGACGCCGGGGCCGATTTCAAGGACATCGAGGCCGGGTTCAGCGGTCGGGTGCAAAGCATCACCGGCACGGGCCAGGCCGTGTTCGGCGAACTCGGGGCGCGCGGCATTCTGATCGACAACGTGGAAAAAGCCTGCGCCAGTTCGTCCACGGCCGTGCGCATCGCCACCTGGGCCATTGGCGCCGGGTTGTACGACGTGGTCATGTGCACCGGCGTGGAAAAGATGCAGCGGGGCCTGGTCACGGCCGGAGGCGGCGGAGCGGGCGCGCCGTTTTCCTATCTCATGGGTCTGAACTTGATGCCGGCCGAGTATGCCCTGCGCGCGCGGCGGCACATGGCCGATTACGGCACCAAGGTCGAGGCCTTTGCTCATATTTCGGTCAAGACCCACAAGAACGCCTGCCTGAACCCCTATGCCCAGTATCAGATCGACATCAGCATCGACGACGTGCTGAACTCCCGCATGATCGCCGACCCCATCACGCTGTACATGTGCTCGCCCAGCACGGACGGGGCCTCGGCCATGGTGCTCTGCGCCAAGGAAGTGGCCGACCGCTTCACGGGCCAGCCCATCACCGTCGCCGGCTGGGCCAGCGGCACGCCCGAGTACCATCCCCGGAGCGTGGGCGGCGACGTGGCCGAGGGCTTTATCGCCCGTCTGGCCAAGGAGGCCTATGACCTGGCCGACGTCACACCCAAGGATATCAAGGTGGCCCAGGTGCACGACGCCTTCTCCCCTGGCGAGATTTTCGCCATCGAGGAGCTGGGCTTCTGCGAGGCCGGGGAAGGCGGCCCGTACGTCCTGGCCGGCGAGACCGAGATCATGGGCGAACATCCCGTCAATACCGACGGCGGGTTGGAGAGCCGCGGGCATCCCATGGGCGCCACGGGCATCGCTCAGATGATCGAGATCGTGGCCCAGCTTCGCGGCACGGCCGGCCCCCGTCAGATTCCGGGCGACCCGGAATTCGGCCTGACCCACAATGTGGGCATCGGCGGCTGCAACGTCTTTGTCCTCAGAAAATAAGGAGCGGTCATGGCACTAGGAATTCATCACGTCGGTCTGGCCGTGGAGAACATCGAGACCGTGACCGCCTTTTTCGAGGCGGTCTTCGGCGCGGAGCGCACCGACTACGCCATGGAGACGCCCGAGTTTTTCTCGCGCATGATCCGCGTGGGCAAGGGGACGCTGGAGCTGCTGGAGCCACGGGGCGACAACGGCCTGATCGAGCGGTTTCTCAAGACCCGAGGCGAGGGCATCCACCACGTCTCGATCTTGGTGGACGACCTGGACGCGGTCCTGGCCACGTGCAAGGAAAAGGGCTTCAAGCTCCTGGGGAACCGCTTCATCCACCCCAAGAGCGCCCACGGCGTGCTCATTGAACTCGTACCCGCCGGCGAAGCGAACGCGGCGGCCCGCTAGTATCCAAGTCTAACCAAAACGACAATGCAATTTCCCGTAGGGGCACGGCATGCCGTGCCCCTACCATGGCTTTTTCCGGTCGCTTTTTCGCCTGTCACGGCAGGCAAAAGACCGCCGTATCGCAACACTTCCAATCTCCAGGAGGACTCCCTTGCCCATCGACGAAATCAAACGCGTGCTCTTTGTGGGTGGCGGCACCATGGGCTGCATCAACTCCCTGATCGCCGCTGCGGTCGGCTACGAGGCCGTGGTCTATGACGTCTCCGCCGAGGCCCTGGCCCAGGTCCCGGTCCGGCACAAGATGATGGCCGAGCGCATGGTCGCGGACCGCGGTGTGCCGCAGGCCGTGGTGGACGCGGCCTGGCCCCGGCTCAAGACCGAGGCCGACCCTGAAAAAGCGGCCCTGGGCGTGGACCTGATGAGCGAATCCGTGTTCGAAAATGTAGCGGTCAAACGCGAGACGCACCAGAAGTTCGACAAGCTTTTGCCGCCCAGCGCCATCATGACCACCAACAGCTCCAGCCTGCCCCTGTCCGCCATCGAAACCGCGGTCGCGCGCGGCGACAAGTTCGCGGCCATGCACTTCCACGGCTTCAGCCCGCTGGTGGACGTCCTTGGCTCACCCCGCACTTCGCCGGAGACCATCGACATCCTGAAGCGCTACGTCAAGAGCCTGACCTTTTATCCCCTGGTCTTGAAAAAGGAAAGGCCCGGCTACCTCCACAACACCATGTACATCAATCTGCTCATGACCGCGGCCCTGCTGGTGGCCGAGGGCTACGGCAGCGTCGAGGACGTGGACCGCTCCTGGATTCTGGTCCACCCGCCCGCGCCCGGCCCCTTCGGTATGATGGACGGCGTGGGGCTGAACGTGGTCTTGCAGATCGCCGAGGAGGAATACCGGCAGTCGGGCAGCGAAACCGCCGAGAAGCTGGCCGATTTCATCCGGCCCTATATCGAACGCGGTCATCTGGGCATGAAGACCGGCCAGGGCTTTTACACCTACCCGGACCCGGCCTGGATGAAGCCCGATTTTCTCACCCCGCCGGATTGATCCTTTCACTCCCTGAGGCAAGGAGATTCCAATGACCGTGCAGCTTTCCCCCCTGGTTCACATCGAGATAGCGGTTCGCGACGCCCAAAAGGCTTACGAATTTCTGCATGCCGCCTTTGGCGCTGAAAAGGTGCAGGAGGAGTTCGCCTCTTTCCTGGACGGCCCCAACGCCAGGGTCATTCACGTGGGTCTGGGCAACGTGGTGCTCCAGTTCGTCGAACCCCTGGTCCAGGAAGGTTCGTGGTTCGAGCAGCTCCAGACCAAAGGCCCGGGCGTGCACAACCTCACCTTCCTGGTGGACGACATGAAGAAAACGGCGCGCGCCCTGGCCGCCGAGGGCGTGGAGCCCAAGTTCGCCTTTCCCCTGGACTGGGCCCAGATGATCCCGCCGGAAAATTTGAAGCCCGATCCGCAGCCGGTTTACATGATGGACACCATGGACAAGATCGGCTTTCACCTGGAACTGGCCGAATCGCCTCGCAAGTCGCCCGCTCCCGGTCCGCAAGCCCGTTACGCCACGGGCCTGGATCACCTGGCCGGCAAGGCCTCGCCCATGTTGCACATCGAACTGACCGTGCCCGACGCCGAGGCCACGTATGGGTTCCTGAACCGTGTCTTTGGCTCGGAAAAGGTCGAGGCCGAGTTCGCCGGGTTCCTGGACAGCCCCTTCATGCACATCATCCACGTCAACCTGTCCAACGTAGTCCTGCAATACTGCCAGCCGCTGGTCGAGCAGGGCTCCTGGTACGAACAGCTCAAGAAAAACGGGCCGGGCGTGCACAACATCACCTTTGTCGTGCCGGACATGGACGAGACCATGCGGGCCATCAACCAGGCCGGGGCTCAGGATTTGTTCGCCTTCCCGCTGGACTGGGGAAAACTGATCGGCCCGGACAAGGTCAAACCCAACGTGCCGCCCGTGCACATGGTCAACACCATGGACCTGCTCGGCTTCCATTTGGAACTTGGCCAGCGGCCGTCCGACGAATCCTTGGATTTTCTGTTCATCGATTTCGAGTAACCGCCCGGCCGTCCCGTTTGTAATCAACTTCAAGAGGCGCTCATGACCGTGCAGCTTTCCCCTCTGGTTCATATGAACGCGGTGGTCCGCGACGCCGAGGCCGCCGCTCAATTCCTTTACGACGCCCTGGGCGCGAAAAAGATCAAGGAGCCCGTGGCCGGGCCTTTGACCAGCGCCAGGGTCAAGGTCGTGCCCGTGGGCCTGGGCGACATGATCATCCGCTTCATCGAACCCAGGTTGAAGGAAGGCCCGTGGTACGAGCATCTCCAGACCAAGGGTCCCGGCGTTCACAGCCTCGGCTTTTTCGTGAGCGACCTGGAGGCAGCGCTTCAGACCCTCGCGGCCGACGGGGTGAAACCGAAATTCGAGCTGTCCGGCCAGGCTCCGGATCACCTCACTTATACCTACCTGGACACGCGGGATCGGATCGGCTTCGATCTCGAACTGGCTCCCGCGCCGGCCGGAGAGCCGGTCGAGGCGGGCCGGCCTCGCTACGCCACCGGCCTGGATCGCCTCGTGGGCCGCGTTTCTCCTTTGCTGCACGTGGAACTGACCGTACCCAACATCGAGGCGACGTACGAATTTTTGCACCGTCTGTTCGGGTCGGAGCTGGTCGAAATAGAATTCGCCGAGTTCCTCGATCATGCCCGCACCCACATCGTGCACATGAACCTCGGCAACGTGGTGTTGCAATACTGCCAGCCCTTGGTGCAGCAAAGCCCCAAAACCGCGCACCTGGCCAAAGGCGGGCCGGCCGTGCACAACATCACCTTTCTCGTGCCGAGCATGAATGACGCCATGCAGGCCCTACACCGGGCCGGCGCCAAGGACCTGTTCGCCTTCCCCCTGGACTGGGGAAAGCTCATCGGCCCGGACAAGGTCAGGGCCGACGTCGCTCCGGTGCACATGGTCGATACCATGGACCGGCTCGGCTTTCATCTGGAACTCGGCGAGCGGCCGTCCGACGAACCCCTGGACTTTCTGTTCATCGATTTCGAATGACCGCGCGTTGCAAAACAATGCCGCAAGTTTGCAGGGGCACGGCAGGCCGTGCCCCTGCAATTTTTATGTGCTATGCTTCTAAAAAGATTTCGTTTCAATTGGAGACAGCCATGACGTCGAATCCGTTGTTCGAACATGCCTTCACCCCCTTTGACCTGGCCGGGGTTCAGCTCAGAAACCGGTTCATCCGTTCGGCCACCATGGAAAACATGGCCAGTCCCGACGGGTCGCCGTCCCCGCGGCTCAAGGCCCTGTACGAGGATTTGGCCCGGGGCGGGGTGGGGCTTGTCTCCAGCAGCGCCTGTCTGTCCGACCGAGGCTGGTCTCCGAACCCGGCGGGCATGTTGATTCTGGACGACCAGACCGACCGGACGGCCTGGCGAGACATGGTCCAGGCCGTGCACCAGGCCGGGGCCAAATTCTCGGTGCAACTCGGCCCGTTCTTCTCGCTGGACGGCCGGCGCATCGCGCCCTGGTCGGATTCGCCCAAGGTGCAGGCCCTGACCCCGGAAGAGATCGCCCGCCTGGTGGCAATCATGGCCCAGGCCGCGGCCCGGGCCAAGGCGGTCGGGGCGGACATGGTCCAGGTCCACGCCGGCCACGGCTATCCCTTGTCTCAATTCCTGTCGCCCGCGACCAACCGGCGGGAAGACGCCTATGGCGGTTTCCCGGCCGGGAAGGCGCGTATCTTCATTGAAATCCGCGAGGCCATCGCCGAAACCTGCGGCCCGGACTTCCCGGTCTGGACCAAGATGAACGCCATGGACGGGCTGCCCGGCGGCCTGGTCCCGGAACAGGCCAAGGACTATGCCCCGATCCTGGAAGCGGCCGGGTACGCGGCCATCGAGGTCACGGGCGGATCGCCCACCGGAACCCATGATTCGCGCGGGCCGCATGACCGCAAGGTCTGGAAGGAAGGTTTTTACCTGGATGCCGCGGCCCTGGTCAAGGCCAACACCGGGCTTCCCGTGTCCGCGGTCGGCGGACTGCGCCGGCCCGAGATGATCGCCGCCATCTTGGCCCAGGGCAAGGCCGACCTGATCTCCCTCAGCCGCCCCCTCATCCGCGAGCCGCATCTGATCGAGCGTTGGGCAAACGGCGACCTGCGCCCGGCCGCCTGCATTTCCTGCAACGGCTGCTCCAAGATGCTTAGGCAGGGCAAGGCGATTTTCTGCGTGCAGGAAGGAGGCGAGCCGGTGTCATGAACGGTCCCACGAAAACGATGGATCAAATCTCGGTCGGCCTGTTGAAATATTTTCAACTTGCTCTCGAAGATTCTTCCATTGCCTTCGATGTATCTTTAACGCCCGTCAAAGGAGGCAATGAAACCTACATCTATAAGTTCCAGCTCAAAGGAGCGCCTCCGAAATTCGCCCAGCCGCTTATCCTGCGTCTGTTTCCCGCCTATCGCGGGGACACCAGCGCGATTTGGGAAACCGCCATCCACAACGCCCTGGCGGACCAGGGGTATCCGGTGCCGCGCATCCATTTCATCTGCACCGACCCGGCCCTCCTGGGCGGCGCCTTCTGCGTCATGGAGTTCATGGAGGGCGACGGCATGGACACCCTGCCGATCGAGGTCCTACCCGACAGGCTGGGCGAACTGCACGCCACGCTTCATAACATCGATCCGGGCCCGATTTTCGGGGCGTTGCACGCGCAGGGCGTGCTCGAAACGCGGTTCGAGGGGAGGCTGAGCTATCTGTCCAGCTGGGCGGTATCGCGTTACTCCTGGCTAGTCCCCGGCGTTCGCTGGCTGCTCGAAAACCGTCCGCCCGAACCGGTAATACTTTCCATCTGCCATTGCGACTTCCATCCGCAGAACGTCCTGGTGCGCGGCCAATCGGTGGCCGGAGTTCTGGATTGGGGCAGTTCCTTGTTCGCCGATCCGGTCCTGGACGTGGCCTTCACCGTGGAGCTGGCCCTGATTCACGGTGAAAACGACCGGGTAGCCCTGGAACGGGGCGATAGCCTGACTTACGGGCAGTTCGTGGAAAGATATCTGGCGGCCTATGCCGGGAAGAGGCGTCTTTCCTTCGAATACCTGCCCTATTACCGGGTGATGCGATGCATGGCCGTGCTTTTGGAAGGCGCGCTGGGGCAGGAGTATTGGCGCGATCCGGTATTGATTCGAAACGCGGTCGATTACATCGCCGAGGTCACCCAGGTCCGCATTTCCCCGCCGGACTATTGATTGCGCCACCTCTTTGGGCCGCATAAAAATCCTGTGCACGACGCGTCAAAACAGGGTATAGCTTAGGGAGGCTGACGGAAGGGCGGGGCGCATGAAAACGGTGCGGCAACAGATCATGGACCTGCTGCGGGGCCGCGAAATGAGCGCCCAGGACCTTTCCCGGGCCATCGGCGTGAAGGAACGGGAGGTGGAGCGGCATCTGCCCCACGTGGCCGCGTCCGCGTCCGGCCGGGGCGAGCGGCTGGTTATCAGCCCCAGCCGTTGTCTGGACTGCGGTTATGTCTTTCGGGAGCGCCGGCGCGTGACCCGGCCGGGCCGTTGCCCGGTCTGCCAGGGCCGGCGGCTGGAAAAGCCGGCATTTGAAATCCGGAGTGACTGAAGCTTTGACCCACGAAATCCAAACCAACGAATTCGCCAATATCCTGCACCATCTCAACTACCGCTGGCGCATGGCCTCCCTGGCCCTGTGGCAGGGCGGCAAGCCGCCTTTCGAGGGCTACCGCATTTACGAGGGCTTCGAGCGTTTCATCAGCCTGGACACGCTGGAACGCATCGGCCGGCTGGAAGACGAGCTGGCCAAGGTACGCCTGCGCCACGCCTTGATCGACCACTATTTGCAACGCCTCCTGCTGCCCCACGACATCGAGCGTCAGGGCTGGATGCGCGGCGCGGCCGCCGAAGTGGATGGGCAAAAGATTTATCTCCGGCAGGTCATCTCCTGGTGCCAAAGGTCCAGCACCTACGAACAGCGGCAGGTGCTGCTCAAGGAAATTCGGGCCTTGTGCCGGTTCCTGAAACCCTTCACCCTCAACCATTGGACCGTGCTTTTGGAAGCCGTCCAGGGCGAGTTGGGCTTTCCGAGCTATACCGCCTATTGTGGGGAAAAGAAGGGCATCGACTACGCCCGGTTCGCGGTTCTCATCCAGGACCTGCTGGACCAGGTGCACGGGTCCTATATCGCGCTCATGGACGCGTGGTGCCGGGAGCGCTTCGGCCGGCCGCTCAGCGACCTGAACCGCTACGACGCCATCCACCTGCTTTGCCTGGGTCAGTTCGACGATCTGTACAACGGACGCCGGTTGGAAGATCTGGCCGGCTTTTTCCGAACCTGGCAGATCGATCTTTTCCAAACGCCGGGCCTGTACCTCGAATTGGGCAAGGATGCGGACAAGAGCGCCCAGGCCATCTGCTTTTTGCTGCAAGTGCCCGAGGAAGTCTATGTGCTGATGAAGCCCGAGGGCGGGTGGAGCGATTTGGAAACGCTTTGGCACGAGCTGGGCCACGGACTGAGCGCGGTCTTCACCTCCCCGGACCTGGACATCGCCGACCGGGACCTGGCGACAGGGTTCAGCCTGTCCGAGTCGTTCGCCTTTTTGCTTCAGAACATGACGCTTTCCCCGGCCTTTCTCACCACGGCCCTGGGGCTTTCCCAGTCCGCGGCCGAAAACCTGCATCGCTACAAGACGCTCCGGGACATGGCCCTGTTCATGCGTTACGGGGCCAAGTTCCTGGCCGAGTACGAGATGTTCACCAGTGGGGATATTGCAAGCGGCGAGCCTTACGCCCGGCTGCTGACCCACTACACCGGGTTCCTGCACCAACCCGATCAGCACCTGTTCGACCTGGCGCCCGAGTTCTACAGCTTGGATTACGTGCTGGGCTGGGTGGGCGCGGCCATGCTGGAGCGCGACCTGGAGGAACGGCTGGGCCGGGAATGGATCTACCACCCCGACACCGGGGACCTGCTCAAAGGCTGGTGGGAGCAGGGCTACCGGCTGGACCTGCCCGCCTTCCTGGAACACAACGACCTCGGCCCGCTCACGCCCGAGGCCTTGCTGGAGCGCTGGCAATCCGTGCTCGGGATTGCTTAAAAGCCTCACCCACTGCCGTCATTGCGAGCGAAGCGCGGCAATCTCTATTGACGAAAGAGATTGCCACGCCGCCCGTTTGATTTTGTGGCACGGCCATCACCTTTGACTTTGCCCCGCAAAGTCAATGACCTGGCCGTGCATCGGATGCATGGGCTGGAAGCCCATGCCACAATCACTTTCAGCGGGCTGCGGCGTGACTCCTCGCAATGACGGATACGGCGCGTGGGTGTACGAAACCTGACGATTCTTACCATCTCGGGCCGGGCTGGCCTTTCCAGACAAGCCGCTCCTCGCTTCGCGGGTCGTTTTCTACCGTGCAGGGCGCGTTGAAGAGCATGGTCGCGCGGTTGACGGCGTCATACGCCGGCCAATGGGGCAGGCCCTCGAAATTCGGGTCGCCGGTGCGGGCGAACTGAATCCAGGCCCGGCTCATGGACGCGGCCAGGTCGTAGCGGTCCGGGCTGTCGCCGGTAAAGGGCGAGATGTCCGGGTGGTCGAAGACAAAGGGGATTTCCATGGCGTGGGAGGACTTGAACAGACCGCCCAGGTAGTTGCTCTCCCAGGTGAAGAGATACATATAGACCGGCGCGCCGCCGGCCGCGGCCTTGCGCTCGGCCAGCATAATGGACCGCAGACGGGTGTTCTCGCTGCTGATGCCGATGAACAGGTCCCAGGGCGTGGCCTCGGGTCGCTGCTGTTTGTACACGGCCAGGACCTCGTCCTTGCGCTCTCCGAGCATCCGGTCGAGCCGCTTGTGCAGGTCTTCCTCGGTCAGCTTGCGGCGTTTGGGGTCGGCGGCCAGGAACAGGGCGGACTCGTCCTTGTTGGTGCCGACAATGACCGGGATATTCACGGCCGTGGGCGCGGCGTCCGGGTCAAAGGGATGCCGGGGGTAGAGCGCGCCGTCCACGACCGGGGCGAGAATGAACGTGCCGGTGGGGCCGACCCCGGCCACCTGGGAGATGGCCTCGGTGAAGCGTTCGGCCGGCAGGTCGTGCAGCCGGTGCAGCTCGGTCTTGGGGATGCCCAGGTGGGCCAGCATCTTTTGGGCGAACTGGGTGGCTTCGGCCGGGTCCACGCCTTGAAGCCCGGGCCCGCTTTGAATGATGGCCTTGTGGAACAGCCCGGCCGCCTGGGGCAAGGCCAGCAGGGCGCTCACCTTGGCTCCGCCTCCGGATTCGCCGAAAATGGTCACATTGTCCGGGTCGCCGCCAAAGGCCGCGATGTTGTCCCGCACCCATTTGAGCGCCAGGACCGCGTCCAATATGCCGTTCAACCCGCTTGAGGCGTATTTCTCGCCGCCGATCTCCTTGAGGTACAGGAAGCCGTAGGCGTTCAGCCGGTGGTTGATGGTCACCACGACCACGTCGCCGCGTTTGACCAGGTGCGCCCCGGTGTACCAGGTTTCCGAACCCGCGCCTTCGGCGAACCCGCGGCCGTGCAGCCAGAACAGGACCGGGCGCTTGGCGTTGTCGCCCACGGCCGGGGTCCAGACGTTCAGGTACAGACAGTCCTCGGACAGCGGCAGCATGGGCAGAGGCCCGATGGTGCGTTCGTCGGCCAAGGCGTTGCCGGCCAAGGCCCCGCCCTGGGGGCAGACCGGCCCGAACTCCGCGGCCGGACGCACGCCGTTCCAAGGCTGAGGAGGCTCGGGCGGCATGAACCGGCGCTCGCCGGCGGTGGATTGGCCGTACTGAATTCCGCGAAAGACCAGCACGCCTTCTTCGGTGGCGCCTTGCAACTGGCCCAACTTGGTTTGGACGATCGGCTCTTGTGACGCGGCCATGTTTTTGTCCTTTCTTTGGTTGCGTAACTGGTTGGCGAACGGTTATCGCGCGGCCTTGCCCGTCTTTTTGACCGTTTCGAGGAAATCCAGGAGTTCGCCGATGGTGGCTTCCGGGGCTTCGATGGCCGTCATGTGGCCCACGCCGGGGAGAATCACGTGCCGGTTGTCCGGGATTTCCTTGGCCATGATCGCGCTCGGCTCCAGGAAGACCACGTCGAATTCGCCCAGCAGGATCAGGGTGGGGCAGGCGACTTGCCTCAGCCCGCCAACGCGCGGGTCCGGGTCGCTGTAGAAATTCTCCATGAACGCGCCGTACGTCTCGGCGTTGCCCCGGGCCAGACAATGCTCGTAGATGGGCCACAACTGGTCGCTGTCCGGCCGCTCGGCCATCTTGAACAGGAACGGGCCGGGTTCGGCGTGCGCCCGGGCGATGCGTTCCTCCAGGGTCATGGTCTTGATCCGCTTGGCGGCCTCGGCCCACAAGACCTTGAACGTTTCCTGGTCCACGCCCGGAAAAGAGGGCATGGTGGCCGAGCCGGTGTCGGTCAGCATCAGGCTGATCAGCCGGCTGGAGCGGGTCATGGCGTAGCGCACGCCGGCCATGCCGCCCGTGGCATGGGTCAGGATGTGGAACCGGCCAAGGCCCAGATGATCGGCCAGGGCGTCGAAATCGCCGGCCATGGCGTCCGCGTCAAAGCCCAGGGGATCGCCCGAGACCACGGTCCGGCCGTGGCCGCGCATGTCCATGGAGATCACGCGGTACTTCTCGGCCAGCTTGGCCGTGACCCCGGTCTCGCTCCAGTAGCCCGCGTCCTCCATGAGACCGTGGTTGGCGATGATGGCCTCGCCACTGCCCACGTCCTCGTAGTAAAGTTTCAAGTTCCCTTTTTCGAAAAATGGCATCGGGTTCTCCTTAATTATTTTCCATTCTTATTTTTAGCTCATCTATTGTTTCATCGTGCCAAACGACTTGAATTCCCTCGCCATTAAATATTCCTTCGATTACGTTTAAACGATCCGGAGTGGAAGTCCTTCCCACAACGTAGATTGGCTGGCTCTTCAGCAGGTTTTATAGGAGTTGTCGGGTTGTTATTCATAGAGAACTCTGAAACAAGGATACGGGCGGGTTTGCAACCCGCCCCTAGGCTCGGGTTGTGGCGCGCATAGCCGATAAACGGCCATGGCCTCCCATATCAGACAAACCGCAGTCTTGCTCTCCGGGGGAGGCAATGGCTCAAATGAAATTTGATGATCTGCTATTAAACTTACTTGTTCTTGCCCAAAAAGCTCTGCGCCTGCCGCTGGAATTCGCCGCCGCTGCCCGCGCCGAGGCAGATGTCGGTTTCCAGGCGGAGGCCGGCGTCCAGCGGCGTGGACATGGCCATGTTCACCGCGCGCTTGGCGCTTGAGACCTTTCGCGGATCCAGCGCGGCGATTTCCTCGGCCAGCTTTCGGGCCTCGGGCATGAGCTGATCCTTGGGGTACAGGTGATCCACCAGGCCGATGCGCAGGGCTTCGGCGGCGTTGATCTTGCGGGCCGTGATGATCAGTTCCTTGGCCAGGCCCATGCCGATGATTCTGGGCAGGCGTTGGGTGCTGCCCAAGTCCGGGATGACGCCCAGAGGCATCTCGGGCAGGCCGAACACGGCGTTCTCCGAAGCCAGCCGCATATCAAAGCACAGGGACATCTCGAAGGCCGCGCCCAGGCAGTAGCCGTTGATGGCGCCGATGACCGGGCAGGCCAGTTCCTCGTACAGGGTAAAGATCATTTTCATGCCGTACAGGGAATCATACCCATTCCGGTAACTTGGAAACAGCTTGGCGCTGCCTCCGCCGCCGCCGGCGATCATTTTCAGGTCCATGCCGGCGGAAAAGGCCCGTTCCCCGGCCCCGGTCATGATGACCACGCGGATGTCGGGATTCTCTTTAATGCTCACAGCCGTGTCCCGCAGACCCACCCAGAGGTCCTCGTTAAACGCGTTCAGGGCCTCGGGCCGATTCAACGTGATCAGGGCGATGCCTTTCTCGTCAATCTCCATGGTGATGACTTTTTGATCGCTCATGTTTCGTACCGTCCTTTCTTCATCGGGATTGTCCGGGTATCGGAATCGATGCGGCGCTTGCCAAGTTTCGTCAAAAATCGATCATTATCCGACCAACACTATGAAAATATTGCATTTTCTAGTTCCGATCATGATAATTCATCGGCCTCTTCAAGTCAACCCGATATTCTCCCTTGGTCATGGCTTTCCCTGAAGGAAGGAGATGGCTGCGTCGTTAGTTTGAGGACGCTGTAAGGTGCCGCCCCTCATTCGAAGGGAATCCCAGGTAGGCTGGCATCTTGATCCGTTGGACGGAAAATGCCCTTTTAACCGCGGCCGGCCTTTTCACTGATTTCCAAGCCTCTCTCGTCATTCCCGCGCAGGCGGGAATCCAGGCTTGTCCCCTGGGAATCCGAATGGTTTAAAAATGAAACAACGGCGGGCGAATGGTGTTTAAGCGTTAATGCTGAAATGGGAGGCTTCACGTCTGGATTCCCGCCTGCGCGGGAATGACGGTTCAAACGCCAGGGAAGGGCAACATGTTACTCCGGCGCAAACGAGGGGCCGAAATTTAGGAGAAATTGCCCGCGCACTCGTTTTTGTTTCACGGTGGCCATACAATTGCCAGATTGCCGGGTCATCCGCCTTCGCCCGCCCATGACGGAAGGGGCTTTCTTTTTTTTGTAAAATATTTCCCAGGCAGGGCGCCGGGCAGTCTTGTTTTACCGAGGGACGTGCAGAGACATGAGCTGCACGCCCCAATGGTCCTTCACCTTGGTCAGAATCCACAGGCACTCGTGGGTGGCGTACCGGGTCCCGTCCGCGCGAAAGCGGCTGTAAGCCAGCTTGGCGTGGACCTTCTCGTCCCAGGCCTGAACGATCTCCACGTAGTCCACCTCGCTTCGGACCCAGCCTTCGCTTTCCACCAGCGTTTTCGTGGGCGCCTCGAATTCCTCGGCCGTGGCCACCGGCCGGACCCGGTTGTTCACGATCCAGGCAAAGGGGAAATGGAGCCGCCCGCGCATGGCCGCTTCGTCCCGGGCGTTGAAGGCCTCGAAATAGGCGTCAATGGCTCGTCTGGCTTCGAGTTCGGACATGGACCCTCCTCGTGGGAAGAATGAATGGACATTTATCGCGGCGTCAAAGAGCCTCGGTCTGTTCGATGGTGCAGTAAAGACGCGAATCGAGCACCGCCTCGGTGCGGAGCTTTACCGCTTCCTGGTACTTGGGGTTTTGGATCATGTCCAGAAAGGCCTGAATGGAGACATATTCGTACAGGGCGACCTCGTCCCATTCCTCCTGGCCGATGAAGGGCATCAGGCCCCGGCCGCGGTACACCACCCGGCTGATCTCTTGGCCAAAGGACAGCGCCTTGGTGGCCTGGTAATACTTTTCGTAGGTCTCCCGGCCCCCGTCCGGCTTGTATTTCAGCAGATTGACCATGACGATGGGTCCCTTGTATCCCTGGGCCATCAGGCTTTCGAGTTGCTCCCGGCTGGGATGGATGTACGTGGTCATGAAGCGCCTCCCAATGGTTATTATTCAGAGCGTAAAGCAAGTTGCAGGAAAAGATCACCCGACGGACAAGTGGAAGGAATGCGAAGGAGTCCTGGACCCTGGCTTAAATCATGCCAGGGTGACGACTTTTCGCGCACCCAGGCTCCTTATCGTCATTCCGGCATGGTTTAAACCGGAATCCAGCATTCCCAAGGCATCCCTCCGGCCATGATCCTGCTCGTTCCGGCAATGCCATCGATCGGGTTGAAAAGCCGATCAGACATGGCCTATTTGATGACCCCAGCAATGAAATCCCTTTCTCGGATTCGGTCCTTTAAAGGCGTTCTTATTTTTTCAGCTTTTCCCGAAGCGTGGGCCAGACCCGCGGTTCGACCGGATTCCCCAGGATGCGGTTGGCGCCCAGGGTGGGCGTGATGTGCGGGACGCTGAACGGCGACGGGTCCCGGAGCCGGTTTCCGGCCAGGAAGAGATTCCTGAGTACGGTCTCGAACCGGCTCTCGGGCAGGGAAAAAATCATCTCGTGGTCCTGTACCCCGCCCATGACGCGGTCCCCCATGCCGGGGCAGACAACCTGGCATCGGCCGGTCTGGCGGGTGCGGATGATGCCCTCCTTGCAACTGGATTCCATGCCGTTGAAGTGGCTGACCATGTCTTGCCCGTCGTAGGTGGCGGCCAGGATCAGGTGTGACAGCGCGAGCGGCGAGCCGTAAATCATGGCCAGGTCGGGCTTGACCACGGTCTGGTGAAGCGGGGAAACCACCAGGCCCTTGAACGCGAACGGCTCGAACCGCGCGTCATCGGCCCGGGATTGCTTCTCGGCGTCCATGTCCCGTTTGTAGCCGGCGTGCTCGGCCCAGGCGCGGTACAGGTCGTCCGGGTCGGACAGGGTGTCCAGCCCGAAATAGAGCACGATGGGCTTGCAGGCGATGTCGTCCTTGGTCAGGAAAAACGAGAACCCGGCCCGGCGGCAATAGGTATAGATCAAGCAGGCCGGCACTTCCGAGCCGAAGACCACGGCCGGCCGCATTGCGGAGGCGGGCGGGTCCTCGTCCGGCGGAATCATGCGCACGGCCACCGGATAGGTGGTCAGCTTGAGACGATCCATGAAGCTTTGACCGATCTGGTGATACCTCGTCAAATCCCGCACGGGCGACCCTCCTTTACAAAAGCCACTTTCTGGCGATTTTTTCGCTGCCGGCCGGCAGGCTGAACAACATACCGTCCTCGCCGAGGGTGATGGGGCCGTGATAAATTTTTTTGGCATCGCCCAGGAAAGCCGCCTTGAGCATCGAGACGGGCAGGGGGGGCAGCACATGGTAAAAGAGCAGATGCCTGACCCCGGCCTCCTGAGCCATCCGGGCCGCGTCTTCCGGGGAGGTATGGTAGTTTTGAATGTCGCTAAGAATCTTGGCCATGTTGGGCCGGTTGCTTTTTTCGGCCACATCGCGCAGGACCTGGACCAGGACCGGCTGAAGCGCCTCCTGCACCAGTAGGTCCGCGCCCTTGGCCTGGAGGCGAAGGGACGGCGTGGGCGACGTGTCTCCGCTGATCACCACGGACCGGCCCTTGTAGTCGAAGCGATACCCCACCGCGGGTTTGACCGGGCCGTGGTCCACCAGAAAGGCGGTGACCGTTAGTCCGTCCTCGTCAATGATGACCGTGTGGTCCTGGCCGGGAGCAAACGAAAACGGCCGGGCCGCGCCGCCCGCGCCGGACGGCGGCGCCACCTCGGGGCCGTGATGCAAAACCCGGTACCCGGAATCGAGCGCATAGGCCAGGTTGAACCCCTGGACCACTTTCTCCACGCCCGGCGGGCCGAAAACTTCCAGCGGAGCCTGCGTGGACCCTCCGACCCAATGCTTGAGCAGCAGTTCCCCCAGGTCGCCGATGTGGTCGGAATGAAAATGGGTCAGCAGCACGCCCCGGACCTGACCGGGATTCAGCCGCATCAGCTCGAACTTTCTCATGCTGCCGGGCCCGGTATCGATCACGTACAACCGCGTCCCCACGATCACGGCCACGCAGGGCTGCGCCCGCCTGGGGTCGTTCAGCGGCGCGCCCGAGCCGCACAGGGCCACGTGTAGCCCATCCGGCAGACCGGCCATGGAGTCGGCGGTCATGATTTTCCGGGCGATGCGTTCCACCAGGACCATGCCGATTTTTTTCTGCGACAGCTGGATGGCCGCCAGGGCCGCGATCACCACGAGCGCGAAGACCAGCGTGGTTGCGTTCAAAAATTCCGTCATCTTGAAATTTTTCTCCCGCCCCCGGGATTTTCGCGCCGCCAGAACCAGGGCCGCGATCAAGAGGACCACCAACACCGCTTCGATCGTGAGCGACCGGGTCAGGCTCGGCGACGTCTCACCCAAAGCCAAACCGATCAGCCGGCCGGCGATAATCAGGACGAGAAAAACAAGGGGCACGGCCAGCCAGCGGGACCGGCCCCGGGCCATGCCAAGCCAGCAGAAAAAGCTCATGCCCAGAAACAAACCGCCCAGGTCGCCGCGAACGCCGCTTACGCCCGAGCCAAAGCCGGGCGCGATGGAAAACACGGCGGCCAGCACGTCGGGCAAGGCCATGAATCCCAGGCCGAGCGTGAGGAAAAAGAGCCCGGCGATTCCGCCGATCCCGTGCAAGATGGCGCCGGACGGGGCCGGCCGCTGCCTGTCCGTCACCTCGGGGAACCTCCGGCCGCCTTCATCATGTCGTTGGCCACCTGGGCCCCGGCGTTCTGGTTCTGCCCGGTGACCAGCCGGCCGTCCACGACCACATGGTTGGCGAACATGTCCCGAAAGGCGGTCCCGCTTTCAAACAAGGCCCCGGCCGCGCGGAGTTCGCGTTCCGGGTGCCGCGGCGTGATCTCGATGCCCAGCTCGCGCACCTGCTTGTCCGTGACCGCGGTCAGCCGGCGTCCCTGGACCAGGGGCGCGCCGTTTTCGTCTTTGGCCAGGAGCAGGCCCAGCGGGCCGTGGCAGACCCCGCCGATGATCCTGCCGGCCGCGTAGGCCCGGGTGATCTTTTGACCGAGCACCTCGGAAGTCCCCAGATCGTAGGCCGCGCCCCACCCGCCGGCCAAATAGATGATGTCGTAAACCGCGAAATCGATGTCGTCGATCATGAGAGACGCTCGGACCTTTTGCTGAAACTCGGGGTCCTTCAGATAACGGTCGTCGTACGGTGATTTGATGTACCACTTGAAGGAAAGCGGATCGATGGGAATTTCGCCGCCCCGGATGCTGGCCACGTCCACTGTCATGCCGCCGTCCAGGAATTCGTAATAGGGCGCGGTCATTTCCGAGGCGAACACGCCGGTGGGCTTGCCGTTGTCCCCGAGCCGGTCGTGGCTGGTGGTGATGATCAAGGCCTTGCCGCCGGGGAGCTTGTATTTCGGACCCGGGTAGCGGGGATGCAGCCCCGCGGCGCTAAGGGCGGCCGGCAGCCCCAGCCAGACGCTCAGTCCCACGACGACCACGACGATGCCCACCAGGAGAAGCATCTTTTTCATGTCACCCTCTCCTCACGCGGCCGGGCGGCGTTTGCGAACGCTCCAGCCGCTTCAGACCGCGCCAGCGTTTGGGATCGAGACCTCTGCCAAAGAAGGGACTTCGAGACGAAGTCCGACAAGAGTTCGGCCGAAAACCGAAATTTTGCAGAGGTCTCGGGGTTATTTTTCGTACAAGGCCCTGCGTTCCGGGCTCATGGCCGCCAGCCGCTTTTGGGCCTCCTCCGGGGAAACGGCTTCGCGCGAACCGTCTTCGTTTTGCACCACCACGCCGCTTTCGGTCAGCATCTTGAACCGCGCCTGGCGGACCTTTTTATTCGGGTGGCAGATGAACTGGCAGTGGCCGCAGGTGAATTCCAGCACGTCGCCGGGGATCAAGGGATGGTACAGGCCGCAGTTCAGCTTGACCCGGTTGAAAAAAGGCCCGGCCGCGCTGATCAAGGCCCCCCGGAACTCGTCGTCGTTTTCCGGAATCTGGAACCGGGCCGGGGACCAGGTGGACCATTTGCCGGACTTGTGCAGGCCGGTGAACCCGCCGCAAACATAGTCGCAGCGGTTGTAGGCGCGCCGCTTGGCGTAGGAGAATTCCACGCCGCCCAACGTGACGGTGGTCATTTCGTCCGGCGACATGAGGCCCGAGGCGCAAGCGGCCAGGCACAGACGGCATTGGTCGCAGTAGCTTTCCTCCGGGGGCAGCGGTTCCGTGGGCATGAGTTCCGCCTCGGTGACCACCGACCCGAACAGCACGGCCGCGCCATGCGTCTTGGTGATGACGTTCCCGGACAGACCGAAATGCCCCAGCCCCGAGCGCACGGCCAGGTAGCGGTGGGAGATCGGCGGCTTTTCGTCGAAGGGGCCCCGTTCCGTATCCTGGCGATAGACCGCGTTGGCCGTAACGGGAACGGATTTGAAGCCTTTCATCACCAGGAAGTCCGACAGGGTCAGGGCCAGGCCGCTGGCCATCACGTTGACCTTCCGGTTGTCGATGTTGGCCGCGGCCATGTCCTCCTTTTTCAGGAAACGCGCGATGGCCTCCTGGTCCAACGGCAGGGCGAAGACCACGGCCGAGCGGGCTTGGGGCAGGACATAGGTCAAGTCCGTGGAGGGCGGGCCTCCGGCCAGGGTCTCGGTCGTGGCGATGCCCACGGCCACCGCGTCCGAATGGCGGGCGATGTCCTTCACCAGTTCGCTGAGTTGCTGTATCTTGTCCATGTTTTTTCCCTTCTTCTTTTAGAAAACGGCCTTGCCGAGGGCACGGGCTTCCGGCCATGCGACCCTGCCCCTTGCCGTCATTCCCGCGCAGGCGGGAATCCAGGCGCAATGGCTTCCATTTTTCGTCAAATCATCCTAAACCGTCAGGCCGCCGTGTAACGTTCCTTGGCCTCCGGGTCGAACTCCCAGGTATCTATGACTGGATTCCCGCTTTCGCGGGAATGACGTTCACTTGGTTCCATATCCTTGAAAAGGCCATCTGCGTATATTCGCTCCTGACGCTGGTTCATGCCCGCCGGGCGCGGTGGGAGAGTTCTTTAGGGCTTAGTCGAAGCCCACCCAGGTGACCACGTTTTCCAGGACCTCGCGCTCGGTTTCCAGTTTGTTGGCCGGGTGGTCCCAGTCCGGGTAGCCGATGGCGATGCTGATATACATCTTTTTCCACTCCGGGATGCCGGTCACCCGGCGGACCACCTCGGGAAACATGATGCCCTGGCCGTTGATGCACGTGCCCAGGCCGTAATCCTGGGCCAGCAGGCAGATGGTCTGGATCAGCCCGCCGATGTCCGAGGCGGCGAAGCGCGTGTCCAGGCTCTCGTCCGCGGACAGGATGATGCTGGCCGGCGCGTCAAAGGAGCGGAAGCCCTTCATGGTCCACTCCATCCGCTTTTGTTTGTCTTCCCGGCCGATGCCCAGCAGGGTGTACAGACTCAGGCCCAGGGCGCGCTGGCGGTCCTTGTAGATGCCCTCGTAGGGCTTGGAGTGGCCGAAGTCCGAGGCCGGGGCCTTACCGGCGCCCAGCATTTCGAGGTTGCCCTGGCGGATGTCGTCCAGGGCCTGACCGGCGGCCACCGTGATCTCCCAGGGCTGCACGTTCATGGCCGAGGGCGCTCTTAGGGCCGCCTGGATGATCTCGGTCAGAATCTCCTGGGGAACCGGATCGGGCTTGTAGGCCCGGATGCTCCTGCGTTTCTTGACGGCGTCTTTCAGTTCCATGGGGCGTTCTCCTTTGGCTTTTAGCAGCCGTTTCAAAATTTCTTCTTGGGGTTCGGGCTTGAACCCAATTGGAGGCCCTGAAACGACTTCCAAGAGGTTTTATTGATGGGGTCATTAAATAGATTGTATTCCATTATTGATTTTTCAACCAAAAGAGGTTTGGATTTTGGGAGGGGCGGCTTTCATGGTGGCAAGGCTGTTCTATGAATTCTGGATTCTGGCTTAAAACACGCCAGAATGACGTTGTTGGGATACCCAGGCCCCATAATCCGTCACCCTGGAATGATTGAATCCAGGGTCCAGCTTCCTGACGCATTACCTTCCGCCTGGGTTGCGAGTAATTTTTATGCAACATATTTTCCGCCCTGAGTAATAAAACCAATTATGGGGTTACTGCCTGGCCATCTCGACCCGGAGCCGGACTTCGGCGTCCCGCCGTTCCTCGGCCCCGGACTCGAACGGCCGCATGTCCACTTCCAGGCGGCGGATCGCGCCCTTGAAGGGGAACGGCGCGTCGTAATCGCCGGTCACCGGAGACAGGGTGTCTTGCCCGACGCTCATGCCCGAGGTGAACGTCCGCACCGGGGACGGCACTTCGACCGAGCCGCTTTCCTGGCCGTCGATCAGCAGGGTGAGGGTGCCCCGGCTTCCGGACCAGGAAAACTTCACGCCGACCGCGCTTTGGCCCACCGGCACTTTGCCTGTCGAGCGCACCACGTAGTGGTCGGTCAGGATGTTGCTGTCGAACACGAGGCGTTCATCCCGGATATACCAAGTATAGCCCGTGTTCTGGCCTCCGTGCGCGGCCAGGACCCCATCGGCGGCCGCGTCGGGCCGGTCGATCTCGGCGGTCATGACCCAGTTCCGGGCGCCCAGAGGCGGCGTCACCGCCGAAGGCACGCGGGACATCGGCGGATAATAGACGAAGCGGTTCCGGGCGCTGGGCGAACCGGGATGGAAGCGGGTGATCAAGAGCAGTTCGATGGTGCGGTCGTCCAGGGGCAGGACCCCGTGCCGGCCGGCCTCGGACCACCACAGGTCGATCATCTCCCGAAGCTTTTCCGGGTGCTGGGCGGCCAGGTTATGACACTCGGAAAAATCCTCGTCCAGGTGATACAGCTCCCACTCCTTGTCCGAATATGGGTCGCCCTGGTTGTGATAGGTCACGGCCTTCCACCCGTCGGCCCAGATGGCCCGATGCCCGGCCATCTCGAAATACTGTGGGCCTTTGCGGGTCTTTTCCTCGGGCGCGTCCAGGGCATAGGCCATGGACGTTCCGGCGATGGGAATCTGCGAATAGCCCCGATACGCGTCCTTGGGCTCGATGCCGATGAGTTCCAGGATGGTGGGGACCACGTCGGTCACGTGATGAAACTGGGGGCGGATGCCGCCCGGATTCTTGATGCGGGCCGGCCAGCGGATGATGAACGGATCGCGCACCCCGCCTTCAAAGGTGTCCTGTTTGTACCATTTGCAGGGCGTGTTGCCGGCCTGGGCCCAGCCCCAGGGATAGTTGGGATGGCTGTGCGGCCCGCCGATCTCGTCCAGACGGTCTTGCAGCGCGTCCACGTCCTCGGGCAGACGGGCAAAGTATTTCGCTTCGTCCATGAGACCGGTGGCCCGGCCCTCCTGGCTGGCGCCGTTGTCCGACATCAGGACGATAATGGTGTTGTCCAGGTCGCCCATGTCTTCGATGAAAGACATGAGCCGTCCGATGTGGTGGTCGGTGTGGTCCAGGAACCCGGCAAAGGCCTCTTGGAGCCGGATGGCGAACTTTTTCTGGTTCTCGGTCAGTTCGTCCCAGGGTTTCACGCCTGGGTTGCGCGGAGCCAGTTCCGTGCCCGGCGGAATGATGCCCATGTCCAGTTGACGCTGGTACCACTGCTCCCGGACCACGTCCCAACCGGCGTCGAAGCGGCCCCGGTATTTGTCGATGAACTCGCGCGGCGCATGGTGCGGGGCATGGGTCGCGCCAAAGGCCAGGTACAGGAAATAGGGCTGTTCCGGCCGTATGGATTTCAGGTCGCGGATGAAATCCATGGAATGGTCCACCAGGTCCTCGGTGAGATGGTAGCCCTGCTCCGGGCCATAGGGCGGGTCCACGTAATGGTTGTCGTAGCAAAGCTGGGGGTAGAACTGGTCGGTTTCGCCCTCCAGGAAGCCGTAGTAGCGGTCAAAGCCGCGCTGGAGCGGCCATTGGTCGAACGGGCCGGCGGCCGAGGTGTTCTGGGTCTGGGCCAGGTGCCATTTGCCCACGGCAAAGGTGGCATAGTCCTCTTCCCGCAGCATCTCGGCGATGGTGGCCGCGTGCGGGGTGATCTGCCCTCGCATGCTGGGGAAGCCGTTGGTCAGGTTGGAAACCATGCTCACGCCCACGGTGTGGTGGTTGCGGCCGGTCATCAGGCAGGCCCGGGTGGGCGAACACAGGGTGGTGGTGTGGAAGTTGGTGAACCGCACGCCGCCCGCGGCCAGCCGGTCGATGTTCGGGGTTTCAATGGTCGAACCGTAACAGCCGAAGTGGGAGAAGCCCGTGTCGTCAAAGAGCATGACCACCACGTTGGGGCTGTCTTTGACCGACCGTTTTTGCTCGGGCCACCAGGGAACGGATTCCTTGTACGTTCTTCCGATCTTGCCTTTGAATACCTCGCGACGACTCATGCGCCTTTCCTTTCTCCGCTTGGTTGAAGGATCGAAATTATTGCGCGGACCTTGCTACTCCGACGTCATCCGCCGGCAACTCCGGGAAGACCTCCTGATAAAAGCGTCTCACCGAGGCGGTGTAATCCCACTCGCTGGAAAGCGGCCGCCAGCCGATGCCGTCCAGGATGATCCGTCCGAACACGCCGGGGCGGAACCGAATCCGGTCGAACCATTTTTTCATGACCGGGGAATCCGACTCCCGCATCACGTAGCTGCCAAAGGTGGTCGAACTGAGGGTGAACAGAATCTGGTATTCGTCCGTTCGTTCGGGCAGGGTCAAGTCGCCCATGTCAACCGCCTCCCGGAGGACCCCGACCACGATTTCCACCATGCGGTTCTCGTTTTGGAAAAGCTCCTTGCGCCGCTCCGGAGAAGCCTGGTGGCTGAGGCGGTTGATGTGCAGGTCCAGCCACTCGCGCAGGAAAGGATGGAGAATGCCCAGGTTCAGGGATTCGATGCCGTAAAGCTTTTCGCGAGGCCGGCCCTGAAAGGTGACGGCCCTTTCATAGTAGGCGGCGCGGACGGCCGCGGACTGGGCGGCCATGGCCACGATCAGGTCTTCCTTGGTCGGGAAATATTTATAAACCGTGGGCTTGGAATACCCGCTCTCCTCGGCCAGGCGGGGCAGGGTCAAGGCGTGCAGGCCATCCCTGGCGGCGATGTCGCGGGCCCGCTCCAGCATGAATTCTTCCCGTTTGAGACGGGCTTCGGTGCGGATGAGGAGTTCCCGCACCTGGCTCGGCGCTTTCATGTTTTTGTCATGCAACAGTTTTCCTCCTGAGCTGATCTGTTTCCTCCCCGGATCGGATACACTATAGGGTAAGCGTATCGACGATGTTAACAAAAGTCAAGTAGGCTTGCCTATATTTCAATTTTGTTGATTTCTTTAACTGTTACTGCTATGTGGTGGGTAAACAAACCAGACGGCAAAGGAAATTTCCGATGAGCAACGAACTGGTGCTGGATTCACTCCGCAGGCGCATGCGGGCCCTGTTTTCCTTGTATGAGGAGGCCACGGCCACCATGTCCGTCGAGCAGGTCAACCACCGCGAACGGGAAGGCGTCCTGCCCATGGCCTTCAGCCTGTTTCACTACGTCAACATGCACGATGGCGCCTTCATGATTCTCACCGGCGAGGCGCCCATCTACAACGAAACCTGGATCCAGCGGATCCGGCCGGAAATCGCGGACCACGGCAAGCACCGCACGGTGCAGGAGATGCAGTTTCAGCAGATCGGCGATTACCCGGCGTTCATCGAATACATGAAGGCCGTTTTCGCCCGCACGGAAAAATGGCTGGCGGGGTTGTCAATGGCTGATCTGACGCGCGTGGTCATGACCCGGCCCTTCGCCCCGCAGATCGCCAGCACGTTCAGCGCCCGGGTGGCCGGGGAGCCTGGCATCACGGTCCTGGACGGGATCGAGTGCTGGATGTACCAGCACGGGCTACGGCACATGGGCGAAATCGAGCTGTCCCGCAGCTTTGTCGGACTGACCGGCCTGACATCCTAAGCAGGCCGGCCGACCCGAAGGCACTCTCACAACCCGCCGCCACGCCTCACTTGAACACGTCTTTCCAGGCGTCCGTGGTCAGGAACTGCTGGACCATCTTGTATTTTTCCTTGTCGTTCTTGTAAAAGCAGGTGGTGATGCCCATGGACATGCTGATGAGGCAGGCGTTGCAGGAGATGCAGTCCGTCTTTTCGCTGCCTCTGCCTTGGAGCCAGCGGTTGGGCAGGTCCGGCTCGCTGATGAAAGGACGGCTGAAGGAGACGAAATCCGCGTGGCCGGCCTTAAGAATGGCCTCCAGGAGTTCCACGTTCTTGTTCCCGCCCACCAGGATGACCGGCACCTTGGTCTCCAGCTTTTCGATGTAGGGGGCGAAGTAGGACTGCTTTTCCGGCTGGTTGATCCGCGTGCGCGCTTCGGGGATGGGGACCGGCGTGAACCCGAGTTCCTCCTCGGACCGGACCAGGCAATCCCACATGCCGCCGCTGATCTCCATGGCGTCCACCCCGGCGTCTTCAATGGCCCGGGCCACGGCCGGGAAGTCGGCCAGGGCGTGACCGCCCTCGACCTGGTCGTCGCAGTTGATCTTGATCAGGATCGGAAAGTCTCCGACTTTTTGCCGGGCGCGGGCCACGATCTCCCGGATGATGGCGCACCGTTTCTCCAGCGACCCGCCATAGGCGTCGGTCCGGCGGTTGGTGTAGGGCGAAATAAAGGAACTGAGCAGCCAACCGTGGGCCGCGTGAATTTGCGCGCCGTCAAACCCGGCCTTTTGCACGCGCTCGATCCCGCTGGCGAAGGCATCGATGACCGTCTCGACCTCTTCGGTGGACAGCGGCCGGGCCCGTTTTTCCAGCAGCGGGCTGGGCACGTCCGACGGCCCGACCGGCTCGGACGAGGTGTTGTTGCGCAGCACCTGCCGGCCGGCGTGGCTGAGCTGCCCCACGATCTTGCAGTCCGGCGCGGCCTGGTGAGCCTGGGCCGCGATCTTGGCGATCTCCGGGATAAAGCGGTCGTCCCAGATCGCGGTCTGATTGTGTCCGGCCCGGCCGCTGGCCTGGACCGCCATGTGGCCGGTGATGATCAGGCCCACGCCCCCGGCGGCCAGGTTTTTATACAGGTCCAACATGCCCGGCGCGAGCGTTCCTTCTTCGGTGGCCCCGCCCTCGGCCGTGGCCGAGCGGACCATGCGGTTCTTGATTTCCAGGCCGGCGATGCTGGCGGGCGAAAAAATGCGGTAGTGCTCTCTGCTCATGAGTAGAAAACCTCGCTTTGGATTGTCTTGATTCGCTTGGCCGATGCTACCATGACCGCCCCCCGCTCACAAGGGCATTGGCGGGGTGGTAGTGGGTCAGTGTGAGGATGCTGTAAGACGCTGCCCCTCATTAAAAAAGGGAAACCCAGTACGCCGGTATTTAATCACTTGTCCGGGAAATGTTCCTACCAACTGCCATCGGTCTTCTTTACTGGTCTCCAAGCCCCTCTCGTCATTCCCGCGAAAGCGGGAATCCAGATGTGAAGCCTCCCAGTTCAGTATTAACGCTCAAACACCATTCGCAGGCCATTGTTTCATTTTCAAGCCATTCGGATTCCCAGGGTGCAAGGCTGGATTCCCGCCTGCGCGGGAATGACGGTTCAATGTTGTCTCGTTCCAGGGCTCTGCCCTGGAACGCCATCAGACTTGAGGCTCTGCCTCAACACAACTTTTTTTCAGTAGTTTCAAATCACCGGACAATAAAGGTGTCGAGGCAAAGCCTCGAAGTCCCGCCGTTGGCGGGATTCCAGGGCAGAGCCCTGGAACGAGGATTGTGCGCAGATTTTTCCGGTTAAAGAATCTCCTCATATAAGTCCTTCCAATCGGGATTTGTTTCTTCAATCAGCTCCAGTTTCCAATCGCGCTTCCAAAATTTGAGAGCCTTTTCCCGTGAGATCGCGGAGTCCATGGTCTCATGCAATTCATACCAAACTAGCGCTTGAATGCCATGACGCTTGGTAAAGCCTTCGATTTGGTTGTTCTTGTGCTGCCATATTCTTTTAACCAGATTGGATGTGACCCCGATATAAAGTGTGCCATTGCGTTTGCTGCTCAGAATATAGACAGCGGGTTGTTTGCTCACAGACATAAAGACCCTTGGAACGTCATTCTGCCGAAAGCCAGAATCCAGGCGAAATAAGGTGCTGTCTCGATATTCCTGGCAAGTTCAAAATAAGCCACTTAGCCATCTTTCTTCGTAAATTAAGTTTTATAGTCAAGTGACCCTGAAAAGAAAAGACTGGATTCTGGCTTTCGCCAGAATGACGTGCTACGAATCCTATTTGTTGGGAATCAGTCCTATGGCACTTTTTAATTTGACATTAAGGGGAATTCGGATACAAGTCGCAAAAGTAACCATGATTACGGCCAAACACCTATTGGGAATTTAAATAGTTTTGATAATCTTGCTGCACCATTTTCGTCATTTTTTTTACTAATCCATCTCTTTTCATATTGCTTACAAATAAAGGATTTTTGAGTGCATACTCTTTATGAATTATTGATATTATTTTTTTATAGATTGTTTTCAGCACATTCAGAGATTCTTTATTCACAGGATAGGTTTTGCCATTAAAACTAAAATTATCATTGATTAAATTTCCGAAATCGTGCATATATCCAATTGCTATATCTTTACCTCGATTTTTACCAACTGCCCGTTCATCTATGTGTTCAAGATCGTCCCTTATCTCTTTTTTAAATGTTTTTTGAAATTCAGAGTTAATTTTATAAAGATTATTATTATTCAATTCTTCACTTAATCTTTTAAGGCATTTCCCAGTAATAGCTACACATATGAAATAAAAATGTATGTCACAAAATAGCTTTAACATACGATTACTATAAATGTTCCAATTGATAGTTCCTGTATCAAAGGGAGGTTGGAATGTTTTTCGAAATAAATTCCTGGTTTGATCAATGCGCCTAATCTGAAGTTCCGCCCCATTAACATACTTCTCAATAAGTGTGAGCAATAAGTATATTTGCGGATCTTCAAAAATAAATAGATACCTTGACACTTGGTTAAGCATGATATGCTCTTTTTTTTACCATGGCAAAATCCAGGAACAATTTTGTAATGATAATCTATATTTTTATAATTTATCATGGATTTTCATTTTTCGCAAGGATAATAGTTATACGTACCGGGTGTATGTTTTCGATGTCCGCAGTAGATATTTGTGTCGCTTCTGCGATGATACTGGCGGGGAAAGTTAGTCGTCATTCTGGCGAAAGCCAGAATCCAGGTCTTCATAAGGTGTCGAGGCGGAGCCTCGAATCGAATTGCCCGTTCCAGGGCAGAGCCCTGGAACGAGAAGGTAAATTGTTTATAGAATAGGACACGAAGCTAGGCAGTGAGCATGCACGGCCAGGATGGCCGTGCCACGAAATGTCCCATGGTCGAAGCTATGACACCGAAGCGAAACTCCGGCAAAACAATCGCGCCGCCTCCCCGCACTCGCGCGCTCGCGCACCACGCACTACACAACTCGCACTCGCGCACCACGCACTTCCGTGAGTTGACCGGTTCAGACCCCTCCGATATACTCGGAACATGCTGCCCATCCGGGACGAAAACCCCACGCTGACGTATCCCGTGGTCACGGTCGTGCTGATCGTCATCAACGTGGCCGTGTTCTTGTACGAGGTCGTGCTGCCGCAGCAGGCCGCCTGGCTGTTCGTGCATCGCTTCGGCATCATCCCGGCGGCCATCACCCATTTCGTGGACCCCTTTCCCCATGACGGCCTGCCCGTGGCCCTGACCTTGGTCACGGCCATGTTCTTGCACGGCGGGTTGCTGCACGTGGCCGGGAACATGCTCTTTTTGTGGATTTTCGGCAACAACATCGAGGACGCGTTGGGGCACGCGCGCTTCGTGGTTTTTTATCTGGCCTGCGGCGTGGCGGCCTCGCTGCTCCACATCCTGGTCAGTCCGGGTTCGCGGGTGCCCATGATCGGAGCCAGCGGGGCCATTGCCGGGATCATGGGCGGCTATTTGATTCTGTTTCCCAGGGCCCAGGTCTTGACCGTGATCCTGATCATCTTTTATCCGCTGTTCGTCTGGGTTCCGGCCGTGTTCTTTTTGGTGCTCTGGTTTCTGCTCCAGCTTTTGTACGCCTCGTCCGGGACGGGCGGGAACGTGGCCGTGGTGGCGCACGTGGGCGGTTTTGTGACCGGGATTTTCCTGGTTAGGGCCTTGCTCAGCCGCAAGGTCAAGCAGAGGTGGGGGGCCAGGCAGGCGCTCTTGTCCGCGGGTCGGCCGTCGTATCGGCCGTCCATTCACCGGCCCAAGCAACACGGCGGAATTTTTCGGCCTCGCCGGGACAACCCGGAATCTTAGTAGCGATGGGGCGGGGGAGCGGTCAGTTCTGGGTTTGGACTTGGCCCAGGAAACGGATGCGGGCCACGTCGCCGATCTTGATCTTGTAGGTGCCAAAGGCGGTTCTGCCGGAACAGATCAGGCGCGGGTCCACGCGGAGCCGCACCTTGTGGCCGGCTTTCAAAGCCGCCACGGCTTCAAGCGTGTCGCCCATGGACCGAAACTCGACGCTGGTAAGCTGGTCAAAGGCCACGGTGAAGTCGGCCCGGCCTTGCTTGCCGGTCAGGTAGGTTGTGCCGTTGATGGAGAACAGGGTCAGCCGGGCGTTCACGTCGGCCAGGTCCAGCACCTCGACCTCGAAATTCTTGGCCGGCGCCGGAACCCGGTCCTGGGACTGGGAATCCAACCCGCTCATGCCCGCGGTGCAGACAAACCCCACCAGCAGCAGAAGGAGCACCCCGATCTTTTGCCACGCCTTCATCATCATCGACCTTTCCCATGCAGGGCCTGAAGCGGCTGTCGCCAGCCCGGTTTCGGGTTCGCTTGTTTACCGGGATCGATTTTGAATGTACCATTTTTAGCCACCGGACCTCAACCACAAAATCCGAGACCCAAAAGCGCCGTTCCGGGTTCGGTGGCGGTTGTTTCGGATTTTCCTTGTTTTAAGCGCCCGGCTTCCTCTACATTGCGGAAAAGCCATCATTAGGACATCATTGTTTGCCACGTGACTCTCATCCGCAACACAGGTAAAATACGTGTCTGGGTTCTTGTCGCGGCCCTGGTTCTGCTGTGGACCCAGCCAATTTTAGGCCGCGAACCGGCCGCCAACCTGCAGATCGACCAGGTGACCTTTGCCCGGGACAAGCGGTTGGTGCACGTGTACCTTACCATGGATAAGTTCCCGGAATCAAACGTAAAACCGGATCAAAGCCACGTCCGGGTCGAGGAGGATGGGGTCGCGTTTACGGGATCCATCCGGGTGGACCTATTCCAGGCCTCGGGCCGGCGGTTGGGCTATGTGCTGGCCCTGGACACACGGGAAAACCTGCCCTCGTCCTTGACTATGATTATTCAAGGATTTAAGGAGCTTATCCAGCAGATGGGCTTCCGTCACCCTGGCGCGATCATCCGCTATACCGGGCAGCCCACCCTGATCGCCGGGCCGACCGCCAGCGCCGAGCGGTTGCTCGAAAAGCTGGCCATGGTGCGGCCGACCCAAGGGTCGCCCAAGCTGGTGGACGGGCTTTGTTTCGCCGCTCAGGTTATTGAATCCATTGATAAAGACACAGAGACGCCCGTTGACCGTCGGGCCTTGATTCTGCTCACGGACGGGCTGGACAGCGGCGGCCTGTTCCACCTGGCAAGCTGCGCCGATCTGCTCCTGGACAGCGGCATTACCCTGCATGTGATCGGGTACGGCTTGGCCGAGGCCGCGCCCCTTCGCCGGATCGCCCGGCTGGCCGAACAGACCGGCGGGAGCTATCGATTCGTGTCCGCGCCCGAGAAGATCCCAGCCGCGCTCTCCGCGCTATCTGATCGATTTAAAAACCAAATTATTCTTACCTTTAAGCCCGAGGTTTTGCTCCCGGATGGCCAGCCCCACCGGCTCCAAGTGAGCGTGCTGCGTGACCGAACCTGGGTGTCGGCGACGCGCGAGTTCCTGGCGCCGAAGCTGAAATGGACCTGGGCCTGGCAATGGGCCGCGGTGGTGGTCGCTCTTCTCGCCGGGGCCATCCTTTTATTGATGGCGCCCTGGCCGAGGCGGAGGACCGGCACAAACCGCCGACGAGCAAAGACCATAATGGATTGATCTTATTAGGCAATACATTTTTACTCGGCCGCGTTGTTTTCTTTCAGCGAACCCGAGGCGCTTCGGGAAACACAAATTTCCATGCGCTTTTGGCCTTGACAGGGATCGCTTCAAGATAGTAGAAAAGTAAAATATGCTGATTTCCCGTCATCAGGGGATATTAGCGAGAATAATCGGTTGAAAGGAGTTTCGCATATGGCCCAGATGCCATTTTATGAAGTCAACCAGATGATCACCTATGCCGGGGGCGATGACCTGAATCTGTGTATGCAGTGTGGCCTATGCGCTGGTCTGTGTCCCTGGCGAGAGGTGGGGGGCGAGTTCGATGTACGCAAGATGATCCGGCAGGGTCAGCTTGGCCTGGAAGGCTACGAATCCGACGATGTTTTGTTCGGCTGCACAACCTGCAAGAAATGCGTCGTCAACTGCCCGCGCGGCGTCAAAATCATCGATATCATGCGCGCCATGCGTTCCATTATCGCCGAGACCGGCTCCATTCCTGAAACGCTGAAGACCGTGCTGGGAAGCTGTCACAGCAATGGGAATCCCTGGGGTGAGCCTCGGGAAAAGCGGATGGACTGGGCCCAGGGGCTGGACGTGCCCGAGTTCACGGAAGACACGGAATATTTCCTCTTTGTCTGCTGCACCTCCTGCTATGACGTGCGCAGCCGCAAAATCGCGCGGTCGATCGTCGAGTTGCTCAAGAAGGCCGGCGTGTCCTTCGGCGTGATCGGGCTAGAGGAAAGCTGCTGCGGTGAAGCGGTGCGCAAGATCGGCAGCGAGGAAGAATTCGGCAAGCTGGCTCAGAGCAACATCGAGCTGTTCAACAGCAAAGGCGTGAAGAAGATCATCACCACCAGCCCACACTGTTACTATACTTTCACGCAAGAGTACCCGGAGATGGGCGGGGAGTTCGAGGTGATTCATTCCAGCCAGCTCTTCACCAAACTGATCGAAGAGGGCAAGCTGACGCCAGGCAGCGGCAGCGGGAAAAAGGTCGCTTACCACGATCCCTGCTACCTGGGACGGCACTCGGAAATTTACGATGCGCCCCGAGAAGTTCTGGCTAAAGCCGGTCTGGAAAAAGTGGACATGCAGCGGGAAAAGGCCTGGTCCTTGTGTTGCGGCGGCGGCGGCGGCCGATTGTGGATGGAAACCCTGCCCGAACAGCGGTTCTCCGACCTTCGGGCGCGCGAGGCCAAGGAAGCCGGGGCCGAAATTTTGGCCACGGCCTGCCCCTATTGCATCTCCATGCTGGAAGACAGTTTGAAGAGCACCAACCTCGAAGAAGAGCTTGAGGTCAAGGAGCTTTCGGAACTGTTGCTGGAAGTTTGCTAAGCAGCTTCAATCGAAAGTGCAACGAAACCGGGGCCTTTTGGCCCCGGTTTTTTCGTCCGGCGTTCAGGAATTATTTGTTGTGCACCCGGGAAGAATGCTATAATAAGCGCACGCGTAATCTTTCATGAAGGGATTCGACGCCTTGCCTGTGGAGAAGACGACACAGAAACCCAAACGGCGCGGCCGTTGGAACCTGAAGGACTTGGTCTTCGGGATCTTTGGCTTGGTGGCTATCGGCGCGGTCACCCTGGCCGCCTTTTTGGCGGTCAAATGGGCTCTTGCGCGATACGCCTACCTTCTGCCCTGGGGAAATTAGAGACCCGCCCCGTAGCTGGCTTCCACGGTTTTGACCAGCGCGGTCAAGGTCTCGTTCACCGGGGTGGCCAATCCCACGCATCTGCCGCGTTTTACGATCGCGCCATTGATGCCTTCGATCTCGGTTCGGCGGCCGGCCAAGATGTCTTGCAACATGGAGGATACGTTGCCGGCCGTGGCCTTGGCCACGCATTTCACCTGGGCGACCGGGTCCTCATGAATGAGGGGGATGCCCAAGGTCTCGGCCACATGGACCGCCTCCGCCACCGCTTTTTCCATCAAGCTCACAGTTCCGGGATAATCCAGCAGTTGACCGTTCTTGAGACGGGTCAAGGCGGTCAGTGCGTTGATGCCCACGTTGATCATGAGCTTGGACCAGATCAAGGAATCCACCCGGTTGTCGATCCGCGTTTCCAGGCTGCTTTGACTGAGGGCCTCGGACACGCGGGAGAGCGCCTCCTCCTGACCCCGGACCAACGCCGCCCCGATGATCGTCTGGCCGCACCCGGCGTGACGCACCCGGCCGGGGGCGAGCACGGTCGCGCCCTGGGAAGTCACGCCGCCGAAAACGCGATCCAAACCAATGACTTCGGCCAGGATTTCGATATTGCCCACCCCGTTTTGCAGCGTCAAGACCCGCGCTTGGTCGCTTAGGGTCGGCGCGATCACGGTGATGGCCTCCCGCGTGTGGTAGCTTTTCACGCAGACCAAAACGAGCTGAGCGTCGGCAATATCTTCAGGCGCGATTGACACCGGCACCTGCTGGTGATGCTCCCCGAGCACGCCTTCCACGAAAAGCCCTTGCTTGTTCAATAACTCGGCCCGTTCCGGCCGGTGGTCCAGCACCCGCACTTCATGACCGGCCTCGGCCAGGTACACAGCGAACAAACACCCCATGGCTCCGGGGCCCAATACGGCGATTTTCATCGGGAACTCCTATGCCTATCCCTTGAAGGTGTGCTCCGGTCCGGGAAAGGTCCCGGCCTGAACGTCGCTCACGTAGGCGGACAGGGCTTCCTTGATCATGGGCGCAAGTTTCAGGTATTGCTTTACAAATTTTGGTACGAATTTTTCGTACAGCCCCAACAGGTCATTGGTGACCAGCACCTGCCCGTCGCAGCCCGGCCCGGCGCCGATGCCGATGGTGGGCATGGACACGGCCTTAGTGATCTCGGCGGCGATGGACTCGGGAACCATCTCCAATACAAGCATAAACGCCCCGGCCTCGTCCAGGTCCCGTGCTGACTGCACCAGCGCCCGGGCCGTCTTCTCATCCTTGCCCTGCAAGCGGAATCCGCCCAGCTTGGTGGCGGTCTGTGGGGTGAGGCCGATGTGGCCGCAGACCGGGATGCCCGCGTCCACCACGGCTTTGACCGTGGCCGCCATCTCGGTGCCTCCCTCCAGTTTGACCGCGTCGCAGCCCGCCTCCTTGATGAAACGGCCGGCGTTGCGGATGGCCTCCTCGCGGCTGACGTTGTACGACATGAAGGGCATGTCACCGATTACAAAGGAAAATTTTACGCCACGCATAACCGCCTTGGCGTGGTGCAGCATCTCGTCCATGGTCACCGGCACGGTCGAATCGTAGCCCAACACCACCATGCCCAACGAGTCGCCCACCAGGATGGTGTCCACACCCACCGCGTCGATCATGGACGCGGTCGAGAAGTCGTAAGCGGTCAGCATGGTTATCTTTTCGCCTTTGGCCTTCTTGCCTCGCAAACTCGAAATCGTGGTCTTGGCGCGTTCCATGGACTTTCCTCCTGCCTGGGAGTCTGGCTTGATTTATTGATGATTAAGCGATGAACGATGGGGGGATGATCCGCATTCAATCGGCAACCAACAAACAACCCCGTGGCGGCTTGGCTTTGGCTTCTTGGATGCATGTTGGCGGCCGGTTGACGGCCGGTTATCGGCCGGCGCGGAATCGTTTGACTTGGTTGAAGCGGGGACAAACAAAAAGCCCTCGAACAGGTTCGTCCATCGAGGGCTCATAAAAAGCGGATTCATGATTTCCTCCGTCCCAGTCCGCTGCGTGCCGGATCCAGGCGGCTTGCTTGGTTCCCGTCAGAAACCAAGTATAGGCTATCAAGCCTGGGCGGGCTTGTCAAGGCTTTATAAAAGGGTTGACAACCGGGAAGACTTTGTGCTTTTTTAGACAAGCTCGGCAGCCATGGACGATCATCCATCGTCTTGGAAAAATAACCATCAAAACAAATAGTTGGAAAGGAGAACCTACATGTCCGCTACGGAAATCAAGGGCATGCCCATTGCCAATAAGATTCGCGAGGAAATCATCGCCGAGGTGGAAAGCCTCAAAGCCAAAGGCATCCAGCCCAAGCTGGCCGTGCTTTTGGTTGGCGACGACGAGGCCTCAGTGGTTTACGCCCGCTCCAAAGAGAAGGTGGGCGACAAGCTGGGTATCGTGGTCGATCTGACCGTCAAGCCGGCCGACACCAGCGAGGAAGCCGTTCTGGGCATCATCGACCAGCTTAACGCCGACCCCAACGTCCACGGTATCCTGGTGGAGCTGCCTCTGCCCAAGCATATCAGCAAGGAAAATGTCATGGCCCGCCTGGACCCCAAGAAGGACGTGGACGGCGTGCATCCGGTCAACCGCGGCTATCTCCTGGGCGGCCAGGAAAACCTGGCCCTCATCCCGGCCACGCCGTTGGCCTGCGTGGAGCTCATGGCCCGGGCCGGCGTGGAACTGCGCGGCAAGCGCGTGGCCCTGGTCGGCCGGGGCGACACGGTTGGCCGTCCCTTGGCCTCGCTGCTCATCAAGCGCGACGCCACCATCACCATTTGCCACACCAAGACCGTGGACATCCCGGCCATCACCAAGGCGGCCGAGATCGTGGTCGCGGCCGCGGGCGCTGGGGCGAGTCATCTGGTCAAGGCCGACATGCTCTCGCCGGGCCAGGTGGTCATTGACGCCGGCATCAATGCCAAGGCAGACGGCGGCATCACCGGCGACGTGGATTGCGACGCGGCCAAGGAAGTCGTGGCCGCCATCACCCCGGTCCCGGGCGGCGTCGGCTCCCTGACCACGACCATCATCATGAGCAACCTGCTCAAGGCCATCAAGCTGCAAGGCAAAGCATAAGGAGAGACCCATGCCCGAAAACGTCTATGCCCTGACCTTGGATAAATTCCTGGAAATGGCCTGCTCCTCCAGCCACGTGCCCGGCGGCGGCAACGTCTCGGCCGTGGTCGGCACCATGGGCGGGTCCATGATCGCCATGGTGGCCAACCTGACCCTGGGCAAAAAGGGCTACGAGGACTACCAGGACCAGACCAAAGAGATTCTGGACGCGGTGATGAAATCCATCGAGGAACTCAAGACCCTGACCCTCCAGGACATGGAAGCCTTTGACGAGTACATGAAGGCCTTCCGCCTGCCCAAGAACACGGACGAGGAAAAACAGGCCCGCACCGCGTCTATCCAGGCCGCGGCCAAGACCGCGACCATGGTGCCCCTGAACATCTGCCGCGCCTGCCTGGCCCTCATCAAAGAGGCCAACAAACTCTCCCGGTTCGGCAACAAGATGGCCATCTCCGACGTGGGCGTGGGCGCTTATGTCTGCGACGCGGCCCTTCGGGCCTGCATGCTCTCCGTGGACATCAACCTGCCCTCGATCAAGGACCAGGCCTTTGTCGATGACGTGAAAAACGAGCGCGCCCGGCTCTTCACCGAAGCGGCCGAGCTGTCCCAAAAGGCCCGCACCTTCGTGGCCGAGGCCATGGGCGTGTAAGTAATAGGGTAGCAACTGTCTTTCCTGTCAAGGTTGAAGTTGATAGTTCCAGGGAGTTTGATTGCGAGCCATGGCGTTGAGTATGGTGAGCAGTTTTCTCATGCAGGCCACCAAAGCGACCTTGG